>ERZ724513.225-NODE-225-length-26088-cov-7.398149_pt1 | contig 26088 bp, 20 predicted proteins | sample MGYA00376046_ERZ724513 | MGnify/ENA primary metagenome ERZ724513 (study PRJEB28724, sample SAMN07190883) | activated sludge metagenome | isolation source: activated sludge of sewage treatment plant in Hong Hong | place: Hong Kong | collected 2016-03-17 ...
CGCCCCACCCGCTCGCACACGCCCCGCCCGACACCGACGGCCACGCGCACCAGCCCTCGGCCCAGTGAGTCGCCCAAGCCGACCCGCTCGCCGCGTCCGACCAGCACGCCGACCACCGCGAGCCCCACACCGAGGCCGCATCCGACGCACACTGACCGGCCCACACCGAGGCCGACACCCAGCGACAAGCCCAGCCCAACCCCGACATTGACCGAGAAGCCCAGTCCGACGCCGACGGTGACGGATCAGCCGACCCCCACGCCGACGCCGACCGTGACGGACGAGCCGACCCCAACCCCGACGTTGACCGAGAAGCCCACTCCGACGCCGACGGTGACGGATCAGCCCACTCCGAGCGTCACGCCAACCGTGACGGACGAGCCGACTCCGACTCCTACGCTGACCGGTGAGCCGACGCCGAGCGTCACGCCCACGTCGACGGACGAGCCGACCCCGACGGTGACGCCGACCGTGACGGACGAGCCGACCCCTACCCTGACCGGTGAGCCCACGCCCAGCGTCACGCCCACGTCCACGGACGAACCCACGCCGACACCCACACCGAGCCGTCCGTCTTTCACGTTTCGGCCGCCGATCATCTGGTGGCCGACACTTCCGCCGCCCGTGACGCCCACAGCGACCCCGACGGTGACGCTTACACCCACTCCGACGCCCACGCGTACCGTGCGGCCGACGCCGACCCCCACACCCACGCGTACCGTGCGGCCGACGCCGACCCCCACACCCACGCGCACGGTGCGACCGCCGACGACACCGACGCCCACCCCGACCCGCACCACCGCCCGACCTGCGTCGCCCACGAAGTCGCCGAGTGATCGCGACAACACGCCCACGCCCAGCCTGCCGTCCACCGGCAGCGCGACCGCTTCACCTTCGCCGTCGCAGCCTCAGTCGACGTACCTGCCGCAGGGCACGCCCAGCGATCCGCCCCTGCCGGGCCCACAAGAGCCAGGCGGCAGCGGGCCGGGGTCGTGGCCCTCGACGATCACCGACTCGCTCTCGCTCCAACGCGGACTGTCGGCGATGCTGCCGATTCTGGCCGGCGCAGTCGTGATCATGGCGCTGACCCTGCTGTTGCGCCCGCCACGCCGCAGTATCGGCTGAAAAGGTTCGAGACCACCTCACCAGATGTGGTTCGATGGCCCTCATGGCTCCGGTCGTTCACTACCCCCTGCACCAGGCCACCCTCGACAACGGACTTCGGGTGATCGTCAACCCCGACCCCAGCGTGCCCGTGGTGGCGGTGAACCTGTGGTACGACGTCGGCTCGCGTGACGAGCGTCCCGGACGCACCGGCCTGGCTCACCTGTTCGAGCACCTGATGTTCGAAGGGTCGGCGAACGTGACGTCCGGCGAGCACCTCGCCACCGTTCAATCGGTCGGCGGGTCGGCCAACGCCACCACCTGGTTCGACCGCACCAACTACTTCGAGACCGTGCCGACCGGTGCCCTCGATCTGGCCCTGTGGCTCGAGGCCGATCGGCTCGCCAGCCTGCAGGTCACCCAGCACAATCTCGACAACCAGCGCGACGTGGTGATGGAAGAGAAGCGGCAGCGCTACGACAACGTTCCCTACGGAGACGTCATGCTGCACCTGGTGCAGTTGACCTTTCCGGCCGACCACCCCTACGGCCACCCCACGATCGGTTCGATGGACGACCTGGCGGCCGCCACCCTCGACGACGCCAAGGCGTTCTTCGTAACCCACTACGCACCCGGCAACGCCGTGCTCACACTGGTCGGTGACATCGACCCGACCGACGGCATTGCGCGCGCCAACTCGTTCTTCGGTGGCCTGGCCGCCTCGACTCGACCCGTGCGCGAGGTGACGGCGCCACTGCCGCCGTTGACCGGCGTACCCCGGCGAGAAGTGACGGCCACGGTGCCCGCCGATGCGGCGTATCTGAGCTGGCGACTGCCCGCGAGCGACACACCGGCCTTCGACGCTCTTGAACTGGCGCTCGCGGCGCTGGGCGACGGGCAGACCTCACGGCTGCACCGAAGGCTGGTGCGCAACGATCAGATCGCCGAGGGCGCCGGCGCCTCGACCACCGGCCTGATCGGCGGCACGAGCCTGGGGTTCGCCAGTGCCAGAGCGCTGCCCGGCGTCACCGGAGCGCAACTCGAAGACGCCATCGTCGACGAGTTCGAACGCTTCATCGCCGACGGGCCGACGACGGCAGAGGTCGACCGGGTGAAGGCCCAGTACGAGCGCGAATGGCTGGGCGAACTGGCCCGCTTCGACAACCGGGCCGACCTGTTCAGCAGCTACGCGACGCTGCAGGGCGACCCTGAGGCCGTCAATCGCCGGCTCGACGAGATTCGCGCCGTCACCATCGACGACGTGGCTGCTGCCGCTTCAGACTGGCTCGCCGCCGACCAACGAGCCGTCGTCACCTACCACCGGGAGCGCGCATGAATCGGCCGGCGATCACTCCCCCGCAACCGTGGACGTTTCCCACGCCGACCACCACGCACTTCGACAACGGTATGACCGTGCTGAAGTTCGACCGCCCCGGCCAGCATCTGATCGACGCCACCCTGGTGCTCGACCTGCCGCTGCACACGGAGGGGGCGAGCATCGAGGGCGTCTCGGCCATTCTGCAGCGCTGCCTCGACGAGGGCACCCGATCGCACCCGCGCACGGACTTCGCCGAGCAGCTCGAGAACCGCGGCGCGGTGTTGAACGGGGGTGTCAGCCACTCGGCCACCCACGTCAGCCTCGAAGTGCCCACCACCCGGTTCGCTGAGGCGCTGCCGCTGTTCGCCGAGGCAGTGCTCGAACCCACTCTGGAGGCCGCCGACGTGCGGAGGCACGTCGCGCTGAGGCTGGCCGAGATCGGGCAGCACCGGGCGCACCCCACCCACCGCGGCGCCGAGGCCTTTCGTGCCGCGGTGATCGACGACGACTTCAGGGCCGCCCGCTCGAGTGGCGGCACGGCCGCCAGCGTCCGCCGCATCTCGACCGACGACGTCCACGCCCACTACGCGGCCCACTACGGGCCCGAGCGCGCCACCCTGGTGCTCGCCGGTGACTTCACCGACGATCCGCTGCCGGTGGTGCGCGATGCGTTCGAGGGGTGGAGCCGCACGGTGACGACGCTGAGCAGTGAGCGACCGCTGGCCGCGCCGCCGCAGGTGTTGCTCATCGACCGGCCCGCGGCGGTGCAGGCCGACGTGCGACTGGGCGGCTTCGGCATCGACCGCACCGACCCTCGGTGGCCCGCCCTGCGGCTCGGAGCGTTCGTGCTGGGCGGCGGCTTTCTGAGCCGGCTCAACCGGGTGCTGCGTGAAGAGCGCGGCTACACCTACGGCGTGCAGCTTTCGAACACGCCGGCCCGGCACGGCGGGCTGCTCGCCATGCATGCCTCGTTTCGCACCGAGGTGGCCGCCGCTGCCATCGCTGAGGCCCGCGAGCTCATCCGGGTGGACGGCGACGGCGCGTTGACTGAGGCCGAACTGACCGATGCGCGCAACTTTCTGGTCGGCATCATGCCCCTGCGGTGCGCCACTGCCGCCGGCGTCGCCGACCAGGCCGCCGCGCTGATCGACGTGGGGCTCGACACCGGCTTCGTCAACCGGCACGCCGCCGCCCTCGAACTGGTCACCCCCGAACAGGCCACCGCGGCCATCGCCGAGTTGCTGCAACCCGACCGGCTGAGTCTGGTGGTGGTCGGCGACGCGGCGGTGCTCGCCGACCAGCTAGCGGCTCAGGGCCTGGACGCCACGGTGATCAGCGACCCATCAGTTTGAGCGCCTCGGCCAGCGCCGTCCTGGCCTCGTCGTTCTTGGCCTGGTAGGTGGCCAGGTCACCCTTGCGCAGCGCGGCGTCCGCCGCCTCGAAGGCGGTCTGCGCCTTCTCGAGTAGCGCCACCGCAGCGGGATTGGCCGTGGCCGAACCCGTGGGCGTGGTGGTGGGCGACGTGCTGGTCGACGTGGACGGGTTGGGCGAGGGCGACGTCGTACTGGTGCCGCTGGGCTGCTCGCCGGTGTTGGCGCCCGCGTCGCCGGCGAACACCGCGTCCAAGGCCTCTTGCAGGGTGCTGCCGATGCCCACGTGCGCGCCGAACCTCACCACGACGTAGGCCAGCGCCGGATACGAACCGGTGTTGCCCTGACGCATGGTGTACACCGGGGCCACGTACAGCAGCCCGGCGCCCATCGGCAGCGTCAGCAGGTTGCCGTAGGTGGCCGACGCGGCCCCCTGGTTCAGGAACGGACGCAGCGTTTCGGCGACCTTGGGGTCGTTGTTGATCGCGTTGAAGGTCTGGCCCGGGCCGTCGATCTGATGGGTGTCCGACATGCGCAGCACCCGCAGCTTGCCGTAGTCGGGGCTGGTCGCCTCGGCCACCACAGCCAGGTAACTGGCCAGGTTCGAACGCCCGCGCGGCACGAACACGGTCGTTTGGCTGAAGATCGGGTTCTCGTCGCCGGGCCACTTGATGCTCAGGTAGTAGGGCGGTTCCTTGGCGTCGGTGTTGGCCTTGACCGGATCGTTCGGCACCTGCCAGAGGTCTGATTGCGCGTACCAGGTGTAGGGGTTGGTCATGTGGTACCGGCCCAGAATCTCGCGCTGCACCTTGAACATGTCTTCGGGGTAGCGCAAGTGGCTGAGCAGGTCGTCGCTGATCGCGCTCTTGGGCTGCACGGTGCCGGGGAAGGCGCGCTCGTAGGCCTGCAGAATCGGATCGGTGTCGTCCCAGGCGTACAGCGTGACCGTGCCGTCATAGGCGTCGACCACAGCCTTGACCGAGTTGCGAATGTAGTTGATGTTCTCGTCGACCTGCGCGCCCACCATGCGCGACTGGGTGTCGGCTGAGGAGTTGCGCAGGTTCACCAGTTCACTGTTCGGAAAGGTGCTGGCGGTGGTGTAGGCGTCCACGATCCAGACCGCCCGGCCGTCGACCAGCGCCGGGTAGATGTTCGAGTCGACGGTCAGCCAGGGCGCCACCTCTTGCACCCGCTCTTTGGGGGTGCGGTTGTACAGAATGCGCGACTGGCTGTTCACCCGGTCGGACAGCAGCAGGTTGAAGTCCATGAACCGGGCCGCGTACAGGGTGCGGGTGAACGCGTCGCCGATGCCCACCCCGCCCTTGCCGGCGTACACGTTCGACTTGCCGTTGGGCGTGTCGAGCTCGATCGGGTCCTGGCCCTCTTCACGACCAACGATCGCGTACTGGGTGGACTGCTCACCGAAGTAGATGCGCGATTCGTGATCGGGCAGCTTGCCGATCGGTGGAATCTGGCTGACGATCCACTCCGGCTCGCCCATGGTCTGGCGGCGGTTGCCGTAGGCGATCACCAAGCCGTAGCCGTGGGTGTAGACGGTGTGGATGTTGTTCCAGTTCTGGTCGGGCAGGCCGGCCAGGTTCATCTCGCGGGCCGCCACCACCACGTCGGTCTCTTTGCCGTCGATGGTGTAGCGATCGACGTCCAGAACGTCGGGAAAGGTGTAGTAGCCGCGCACCTGCTGCAACTGCTCGTAGGTGGGGCCGATCACCGCTGGGTCCATCAGGCGAATGCCCGGCAGCGCCTCGGCGTCGGACTTGAGCTGGCCGGCCTTCACCTGCGTGACGGCCTCGTACTCGGTGACTTCAGTGTCGGCGATGCCGAACGCGTCGCGCGTCATGTTGATGTGCGACTGCATGTAGGGGTTCTCTTTGTCGGGCTGGTTCGGCGCCACCACGAACGACTGCACCACCGCCGGGTAGATCAGCGTGAGGATCAGCCCTGAGATCACCATCAGCACCAGCGCCGCGGCCGGGTAGATGGTGCGCTTGATGATCGGGTTGGCGAAGAACAGCGCCGCCACCAGGAACGAGATCACCGCCATCACCAGTTTGGCGCCGATGCGCGCGTGGTCGTCGGTGTAGTGCACGCCGGTGAACAGCGTGCCCTGGCCCACCAGCAGGGCGTAGCGGTCGAGCAGGCACTGCAGGCCGTAGAGCACCAGCAGCACGCCGGTGAGCACCGACAGGTGCACCCGCGCGGCCGGCGTCACCTGAGGACGACCCAGGTTGCGCACGGCGCGCAGCCCGCCGGTGGCGAAGTGCACGATCAGTGCCGCGATCAGGCTGAACGAGACGGCGGTGAGCAGAAACGACAGAAAGCTCTGCCAGATCGGAAACTCGAAGACGTAGAACTTGTAGTCGAGGTTGAAGACCGGATCGGTCTTGCCGAACGGCACGGCGTTGATCCAGGCCAGCACCGGCAGCACCTCTGAGGTGGCCGACATGCCCGCCAGCACGCCCAGCGCGATCGACGGGGTCAGCACAGCCAGCCAGGTGTTGCTTTCGAGCATGCGGCGGTAGGCGTCGAGCACCGCGCTGTCGCCGTTGCGGCGGCCACGCGGACGCAACCGGATGGCCAGCCACATGTTGCCGCCGACCAGCAGCGCCATCAGCCCGCCGACGCCGAAGAACAGCGCGAGCCGGGTGATCAGCTCGGTGCTGAACACGGTGCCGAACCCGATGGAGTCGAACCACAGCTTGTCGGTCCACACCTGGGTGAAGATGGCGAAGCCGATCACCACGACCGCGGCGATCGCGAGAGTCAGCAACAACGGTGATCGACGGTGAACGCTTGTCGACAGGCTCACAGGGGAAGTCTCCTCGCTCGGTGCGTCACTCCAATGTACGTGACAGTGCAGCGGTCAGGCCGGGTACTAGATCACGGCCCGACAACAGTTCGTCGGGGTGCGTGCGCAACCGGGCCACCCCATAGCCCTCACCGTCGCGCAGCACCCCCGCAACAACGCGGATCTCTTGCCGAGCCGGGTGCCGCCGCGCCTGCTCGTCGCCGGCCGGGCCGGACGGCAGGTCGGCGTCTGCGGTGCCGGGCAGAAAGAACCGCTCCAGGCTGATCGCGACGCCGTGCACCGTCTGCGGCCAGGTGATGCGGGCCAGTGCCTCGCCGAGCTCGGTGCCGCCGGCGAAGCCTTCCTGCTCGATGGCCGACAGGTGCCCCGGCTGCGGGTCGGCGCCGCCGGTCAAGTGCTCGGCCAGTTGAGGCTCGGCCTCGATCAACTCGACCGTCGGCACCAGCGCGAACAGCCGGGCGGGCTGATCCCAGCCCAGCCCCGCAACATGCCGTTCGATCTCCATCAGGCTCGCGACCAGGGCGTCCGGGGCGCTCACGTGCACCCTGCAACCGACCCGGCCTGCGCCGGATCCTTGAGGTCTTGCAACGCGGTGATGGCCTGCGCCAGCGTCGCGACCTTCACGAGGCGAACGGGGGTCGACAGATGGGCGACATCGGGGCAGTTCGTGGCGGGTACCAGAAAGATGGTCGCCCCGGCCGCTTCGGCCCCGGCGACCTTCTCTTGAATGCCGCCGATCGCGCCCACCGAACCGTCACCGGTGATGGTGCCGGTGCCGGCCACCGAGCGGCCGGCGATCAGGTCGTCGTGGGTCACTTCGTCGTACACGGCGAGGGCGAAGATCAGGCCCGCGCTGGGGCCACCGATGCCGGAGTCGATACGAAAGGTGACGGTGGGGGCGTAGGAGTAGCCGACGTCGAGATTGATGCCCACGACCGGGCTGTTGGGGTTGGTGTTGGACGCCACCCCGGTGACGCTTTCGCTCACTTGCTCACCGTCGCGCAGCACGGTGAACAGAATGACGTCACCGACCGCGTGGGCCTGGATCGATCGCCGGACGCCCTCGATGGTCGAAACGGTCTTGTTGTCGATGCGCAGAATGAAATCACCGGGCTTGAGCCGGCCGTCGGCGGGGCTGCCGTTCGACACCGCCTGCACCATGGGGTACTCGGTCACCTTCTGGCCCGCCGCCCGCAGCCCCGCGGCCACCGCGGCCGACTGCGAGTTGTCCATGCTCTGCAGCTCACGGGCCCGAATCTCGTCGACGCTCACGCCCGCCGGGTACACCGAATCGCGCGGCAGCACCTCTCGCGCCGACAACCAGTACGACAGCAGGGCCTCGGGCAGCGTCAACTGGCTGTCAGCACGGGTGACCGACACCGTCGTGAGCCGCAACTGGCCGGTTGTGGGAAAGGTCTCGACGCCGGTGATGTCGACCCTCGGCTGGTCGTCGACCGGTTCGAACAGGTTGACCGTGGCGCCGGCCGACCAACTGACGAACGGCACCGGCACCAGCGACACCACGGCGGCCAGCGCCACGAACAGCACCGCCGCGACGGCCGCCGTCCAGGTCTGCTTGGTCACTTGGCCGAGACTACCGGACGACAACTGCCGCTTCGGACGCAGCGACGCCTTGCGACATGCGCGAGAATGGACGAGAAAGTGCCGGAGCCCCGCCCCGGCTTCGGCAACCGTCGACAACGACCTTCAGGAGTCATTCATGGCCACCGAACCGGACCTCCCCGACCAGGGCGACGACCGTCCCGAGGAGAACCCGCTGGCCCAGTTTCTCGCCCAGTTCGGCATCACGCCGGGCCCTGACGGCGAGTTCGATCTGGCGGCGCTCACCGGCCGGCTGCAGTCGGTGATGTCGCAGTTCCAGACCCAGATGGCCGGCTTCGGGCCCACCGACCCCGACAGCGGCATGAACTGGACGTTCACCCGCGACATCGCGCGCAGGGTGACGGCGGCGAACGGACCCGACACCACCCCGTCGGCAGCCGAGGTCGCCCGGGTACGTGATGCGGTCGGCCTGGCCGACCTGTGGCTCGACGAGGAGTTGACCTTTGCCCGGTTGAGCACGCCGGCGGCGGCATGGAGCAGGGCCGAGTGGGTGGAGAACACCTTCACCACCTGGCAGCAGCTCAGCAACCCGATCGTGACCAGCCTGGCGGCGGCCCTCGGTTCGCTGATGGCGCGCGAAACCGGCCCCGGTGAAGAGTTCATGAAGCCGATGGTGCGTGCGGCGGCGTCCGGCATGTTCGCGGCACAGGTCGGCCAGTCGCTGGGCAGCCTGGCCACCGAGGTGTTGAGCGTCAGCGACATCGGGTTGCCGCTGGGCGAACGCCCGCAGGTGGCGTTGCTGCCCACCAACATCGAAGCGTTCGGCGCCGAGCTCGAGAACGTCACCGAGGCCGACGTGCTGCTGTTCCTGGCCCTGCGCGAGACCGCGCGTCAGCGCCTGTTCGCTGCGGTCGGGTGGCTGGGTCCCCAGCTGCACGCGTTGGTCGAGCACTACGCCCGCGACATCACCATCGACACCGGAGCGCTCGAACAGGCGATCGAGTCGCAGCTCAGCGCCGCGATGAGTGCCGATGAACTCGAGCAGGCCGGGCAGGCGCTGGCCGGCAAGCTGTTCGAGCCCGCGGTGACCGCCGAGCAGACCGAGGTGCTCGAGCGGCTCGAAACCTTGCTCGCCCTGGTCGAGGGCTGGGTGGACGAGGTGGTCGGGCACACGATGAGCCGGTGGATGCCGAACGGTGCGGCCCTCACCGAGGTGGTTCGGCGGCGCCGGGCCGCCGGTGGCCCCGCCGAGGCCGCCCTGAAGGCCCTGGTGGGATTGGAACTGCGGCCCCGTCGCACCCGCGACGCCGCCAACCTGTGGGCCGCCACGCGCGCCACCCGCGGTGTGCAGGCTCGCGACTCGGCGTGGAACCACCCCGACCTGATTCCGACCTCGGCCGATTTGGACGACCCGCTCGGCTACGCCGAACACGGGCATCAGGCGGCAGCACCGGACGACCTGGACGCCGAGCTGGCCAAGTTGCTCGACGAAGAGACCGGGGATCGGTAGCGGGTCCGGTTTCCCGCCCGCTGCCAATCGCCTGCCCGGGTCGCGGGGTGTGTACGCCAAATTGTGAGCGATCGCGAGTGCTTCGGGGTCGCAGTGGGCACGCCCCTGCGTTAGCGCCGGATCGTGAGTGCTCGGGGTCGCGGAGTGGGCTCGCCCCTGTCCCGCCCTTGCGGGACTGCTCGGCTAGCGCCTGGCAGTGCGCAAACGCCCGACCACGCCCTGACAGGGGCGAGCCCACTCCGCTTCACTGTGGTCGATGGGGGCGTTGCCGGCGTTGGTCGAGTCTGTCGGGTCCCGTCCTCTCGTTGGTCGAGAGCGTGTCGAGACCCCCATCCACGGCGTAGCTCGAGCCTGTCGAGATCCGTCCTCCGCTGATCGAGCCGTGTGTGGAGGGGTCCCCCGCTGGTTGAGCGTGTCGAGACCCAGTACGGCCAGGTTCTATGAATGACGCGACGACGAGTCGCTCACAGTTCGGCCGGCGGCAGGTTCTGGCCGGCCTGCCAGCCTTCGAGAAACCCCTTGGCCCGCTCGCTGTGGGGGTAGCGGGCCACCAGGTCGTGAAACCGCGGTGAATGGGTGCGTTCGAGCAGATGGGTGAGTTCGTGCATCAGCACGTAGTCAGCCACCCAGTCGGGCATGGCCTGCAGACGGTCGGACAGCCTGATCTCACCCGTGGCCGTGGTGCATGAGCCCCAGCGCTGCTGTTGCCGGGCCGACCACGCCACACTCAACCGCGGCGTGCCCGAACCCGGCTCGGCCAGGTAGCGCTCGAACAGCGCGAGCGCTCGCTCGGTGAGGTCGTGATCGGCGGCCGGTGGACGACGGCGTGACTCGTGCTGCAGGTAGCGCGAGACGAACGCGGGCACGAGTTCGCGCTCTTGCTGCCGGGTCATGCGGGCGGGCACGACGACCACCAGAGTGCCGCCCTCGCGCATGATTCCCATGGTGGTGCGGCGGCGGGCACTTCGCCGCACCTGATACTGCTCCGAACTCATGCCCAGCACCCTATTGCGGTGCACCGACAAACTTTGGCGCACCCGTGTTGACCTGCCCGGCTGAGCGCCACTACCGTCTGAGCGACGGGACTCTCGGGTCGCTCCACTCGCAGGGGAAGGCAAGTGGAAACAAACCCGAGGGCCCCGTTTTCTCCGCTTGGCGATGCCTCAGTGGCAAGTCGGACGTTTGATGCCCGAGCCACGCCTGCGCGTACCGTATGCTGAACCGGCAAGCGCGCTGTGGTTGATCCAGCGCACCCCATCCAATAGGAGGAAATGACGTGGCCGACGACACCTACAGCGGTTCGTTCTACTGCGTGAAGTGCAAGGACCATCGCGACGCCACCGGCGACGTGACGGTGAACGCGAAGGGCACCCGCATCGCCAAGGCTAAGTGCCCGGAGTGCGGTACGAACCTGACCCGCTTCCTGCCCAAGGCCTGAACTTCTTACGCGAGCGCCGCGCCCAACGTACGGGTGCGGCGCTCGCGGCATGCTCGGCGGGCGTGCCGAGGTGTTGTCAATGCGCTCGTGGGTGTTGCCAGGGCGGCGGCCCTCGGCGTGTCGCGTCCATCACGTGGTCACCATGACGATGTGCGCAGTGATGACGACAGGGCGTGGCGGCTGGCGATGCCCGTGGTCGCGCTGTGGCGAACCGATGGCACACTGCAGGTCGGGCTCGAGCCACCGGGCGGGCTGTTGATCGACGATCCCCGGCCGGCCATGGAGCGTGTGCTGGTCGCGCTGCGCACCCCGCGCACTCGCGCCGACCTGCTGCGCATCGGCGGTCATGGTGCTGACGAATGGCTCGACCGGCTGGTGGACGCGTTGGGCGGCTGCGGTCTGCTGCGCCCCCACTGCCCGCGAACCGGCCCGATCACGGTGATCGGCCGCGGCCGATTGGCCAGCCAGATCACCGACGAGTTGCTGCAGCAGGTGGCCCAGCCGGTGCGGTTGGTGTGGCCCGGCGCCACCGGCACCCCCCGCTCGGTGCTGGAACTCCGGTGGCGGTATGCCGATCGGCTGCAGTTCAGCGGTCACTGGGGCTACCGCGCTGAGGGATGCGGCCTGACCGTGGTGACTGCACAGGCGGCTGAGGCCGACCGTGGCGTGCTCGCCCAGTTGGTCGCCGACGCCCAGCCCTATCTCGTGGTGCGGGCCAGTGACCTCGGTGCGATCGTGGGGCCGTTGGTGGCGCCTGGCAGAACGCCTTGCCACCGGTGCGAGGACCTCTACCGCACCACGGTCGACCCGGTGTGGCCTCGGCTGCTCGCCCAGCTCTGCCGCGGCCGTCCACCGCCTGAGCGACTCACGCTGGCCTGGGCCGCCAGTACCGCGGCGCTGCATGCGCTGAGCTGGATCGAGGGCTCGTTGCCCGACTCGATCGGGGCCGGGGTTGAGCTGGCGGCCGACCGCCAGGTGCGCCTGCGACCCATACGCGCGCACCCGGCCTGCGGCTGTCTCGCCTACGGCTGAACCGCCGCCGGGGGGGCTGGTCGCGGTTGGCACAATGGGGCGTATGGCAGGCACCGACGATCCAGACCAGCAGGGCGGGGGGCCGCCCACGTCATCGTTGGCCCGGGCGTCCCGCATGTTGCAGTTGCCGCTGGGGGCCGCTCAGCGGCAGGCGGTCGGGTTCGGGCGCAAGCTGTTGGGTGCCGACGCCGATCAGGTTGAACTCGAACTGCGCACCGCCGCCGCCGAGCAACTGTTCGCCGTTCTGGGCGAACTCAAGGGCGGCGCCATGAAGTTCGGGCAGGCGTTGAGCATGTTCGAGGCGGTGCTACCCGAAGAGATCGCCGGGCCTTACCGACAGCACCTGGCGAAGTTGCAGGACGCCGCTCCCCCGTTGCCGTCGTCTCGGGTGCAGGCGGTGCTACGGGCCGAGTTGGGGTCGCACTGGCGCGACCGCTTCGAGTCCATCGACCTGCGCCCCGCCGCGGCGGCCTCGATCGGTCAGGTGCACCGCGGCGTGCTGACCGGCGGACGTCCGGTGGCCATCAAGGTGCAGTACCCCGGCGCCGACCTGGCGCTGCGGTCCGACCTGCGGCAGATCGAACGCCTGGCCAACGTGGTGGCGCCGCTCGCCGGTGGGGTCGACGTGGTGACGATCAGCCGTGAACTGGCGGCTCGCATCGCCGAAGAGGTCGACTACACGCTCGAGGCCCAGCACCAGGCGCAGGCCGCCGAGGCGTTCGTCGGTGACGCCGAGTTCGTGGTGCCCCGGGTGCACGAAGCCACCCCGCGGGTGCTGATCAGCGACTGGCTCGATGGCCGCAAACTGACCACCGCCGCCGAATCACCGACCGAGGTGCGCAACCGGGTCGGCCTGTCGTACGTGCGCTTCCTGTTCGCCGGCCCCGCCCGGGCGGGCCTGCTGCACGCCGACCCGCACCCGGGCAACTATCTGGTGCTGCCCGACGGACGGCTCGGCGTGGTCGATTTCGGCCTGGTCGCGCGACTGCCCGAGGGCTTGCCGCCGGCGATGGGACGGCTGATCCAACTCGCGATCACCAGCGACGCCGCGGCGATGACCGCGGGTCTGGCCGCCGAGGGCTTCATCGCCAAGGACGTCGACGCGGGGGAATTGCTGGGTTACCTCGAACCGTTCGTCGAACCGGCGCGAGAAGACGAGTTTCACTTCGACCGCGAATGGATGCGCGAACAGTTTCGGCACGTGCAGGGCAGTTCGACCCGAGGCGGGGTGGGCATGAAGCTCACCATTCCCCCGGTGTACGCATTGATCCACCGCGTGTGGATGGGGGGCATCGCGGTGCTGGCCCAGCTAGACGTCACCGCCCGATTTCGCGACGTGCTGGCCGAGTTTCTGCCCGGCTGGCACGACTGAACCCAGAATCGCGAACACCGCCTCGCTGTACTTGTCGGCCTTGCTGCGGCCAACCCCGGCGATGGCCAACAACTCGCGATCGTCGCTGGGCCGAGCCTCGGCGATGGCCATCAGGGTGGCGTCGGTGAACACACAGAACGCCGGCAGGTTCGCCTCGGCGGCCTCTTGCCGACGCCACTCACGCAACAGCTCCCACGTGTGTTCGTCGTAGCTCGACGGGCAGTCGGCGTGCCGACCGAGCTTCAGTTCGGCACCCGGCGCGAGCGGCTTGCCGCACACCCGGCAGGTGACGGCGTGCCGGCTCTTGGCCTTCTTGCCGCTGCGCACGGCCCGATGCGCAGGTTCGGTTTCGGGCCTGATGCCGTCGAGAAACCGCGACGGCTTGCGGCGCTGGCCGCCGCCGGTGCGTGACGGTGCCCACGACAGCCACAGGTGCTTGCGGGCACGGGTGACGCCCACGTAGAGCAGCCGCTGCTCTTCGGCGAGTTGGTCGGGCGACTGCGCCAGCGCGAACGGCAGGGTGCCCTCTTGCAGCCCCACCAGCGCCACGCCCGTCCATTCCAGGCCCTTCGCAGCGTGCAGCGTCGACAGAGTCACCCCTGCCCCGGACGGCGCGTGCTCGGCCCGCGCCCGCTCGTCGAGTTCGGCGAGCAGGTGCGGCAGGTCGGCGTCGGGGTGCCGGCCCACGTGATCGACCGCGAGGGTGAACAGTGCCGCCAGCGACTCCCAGCGTTCACGCGCCTGGCCCTGGCCCGACGGTGGTTCGACGGTCCAGCCTGCGCCGGCCAGCACCCCGCGCACCACATTGACCAGGTCGTCGTCGGGGGCGGCCCCGGCCTGACCGCGCAGCGCGTGCAGCGCCGTGCGCACCTCTTGACGCTGGAAGAAGCCCTCGGAACTGCGCAGCGTGAACGGCACCTTGGCCGAACTCAACGCGGCCTCATAGGCGGGCGACTGGGCGTGAATGCGGTAGAGCACGGCCAGGTCTGCCGGCGGCACCCCGTCGCGAATGAGTTGAGCCAGCCAGGCTGCGACCCGGGCCGCCTCATCGCTCTCGGAATCGGCCTGGGTGAAGATGGGCGCCGGCCCTTCGCCGCCCTGAGCCACCAGTTTGACGCCCTCGGCCGGCCCCCGCGCGCGCAGCACCTGATTGGCCACGTCGACCACCTGTGTGGTCGAACGGTAGTCACGCACCAGGCGGATCACCTCGGCGTTCGGGTGCCGAACGGCGAATCGCGTCAGGTAGGTCGACCGTGCACCCGCGAACGAGTGAATGGTCTGCGCCGGATCGCCCACCACGCACAGGTCGGGCTGGTCACCCAGCCACAACTCCAGCAGCTTCTGCTGCAGCGGGCTGACGTCCTGGTATTCGTCGACCACCAGGTGCCGATAGGTGCGCCGCACCTGCGCGCGCACGTCGTCGTGATCGCTCAACAGTGCAACCGCGCACAGCAGCACGTCGTCGAAGTCGATCACCCCGCGGTCGACCTTGAGCCGCTCATAGCGGTCGTAGATGCGACCGACGCCGGTGGGGTCGATGGCGGCCACCTCGCGGCCGCCGGCGATGGCCAGTTCGGCGTAGTCGGCGGGGGGAACGTTGCTGACCTTGGCCCAGCTGATCTCGGTGAGCAGGTCGCGCAGGGTGCCGGATTCGACCCGCTGGTTCAACTGCCGCCCTGCGGCTTCGGCCATCAGGCCGGCGCGCTGGTCGCTGACCCGCGGCAATTCGCCACCCATGGCCGCCGGCCAGAAGTACTGGGCCTGACGCAACGCGGCCGAATGAAAGGTTCGGGCCTGAACCCGCGGCTGGCCCAGGCCGCGCAGCCGGCCGCGCAGTTCACCGGCCGCCCGCGTGGTGAAGGTGACGGCCAGCACCGCCAGCGGGTCGTAGGCGCCGATGGCGCAGCCGTGGGCGATGCGATGGGTGATCGCGCGCGTCTTGCCCGTGCCGGCGCCCGCGATCACGCAGACGGGCACGCCGAACGTGGTCGCCACGGCCCGTTGTTCAGGGTCGAGCGCAGCCAGCAGGTCGTCGGTTTCGGGCACGGCTCTCACTGTAAGGCGTGCCCCCGACAGGTTCGCGACGCCGTCGTCGCTCGAACAGGGGGACGAAACCCTGGGTGAGGTTCTACGTCACCATTCGAACGAACCGTCCCCCGAACCAGGAACCATCCACTCCATCGGGTGCCACTTTCGGAGCGCACGAAAACTGTCAGCGGCCGACCATAGGGTGGTGAGCACGATGACCGAACTGCTTGTGCACCGCGCCCCCGACGCCGCCGCCCTGGCCGCCGAGTTGGCTGGGCGGCTGGGTGGCACCCGGCCCGATCCGTTCGGTATCGACGTGGTGGTCACCCCCCACCCGCACCTGCGCCGCTGGCTGACCAACGAACTCGCCCAGCGCCTCGGCCGCCCCGGCGAGGGCATCTGCGCGGGCGTCTCGTTCGTCACCCCGGGCCGGCTGCTGCACGACCTGGGCGACCCGGTGCGGTTCTGGCAGCCCCGTCAGTTGGCCTGGCGGCTGCTGCAGGTGAGCGCCGACCACCCCGACGAAGCGCGGCTCGACCAACTGCGCCGGCACCTGGCCGGGTCGCGCAATCCCTATCGCGTGGCGCACCGGCTCGCGGCCAACTTTCACCGCTACCTGCACTGGCGACCCGAACTCGTCGCCGGCTGGCTGGCCGGCCGCGACACCGACGAACACGGTGCCGACCTGAGCTTCGACGCCTGGCAGCCCGTGCTGTGGCGGCTCGCGGCCGCCGATGCCGACCCGCTGGCGGCCACCGCCGGGTTCCTGCAACGACTGCGTGACGAACCCGCCGCCCTGCCACTGCCACCGGAGCTGTCGTTCGTGCAACCCGACCCGCTGTCGCCCTGGTGGCTCGACCTGCTCGAGGCGATCGCCGCTCATCGCCAGGTGCACGTCTCGTTGGTCGACGATCTCACCCACGGGGCCCCCGCTCCGGGGCCGGCCGCCCGGCTGACTGCGTTCGGGCGGCACGCACAGTCAGGCCTGTTGGCCCGAGCCACCGTCGCGCCGGTGACGTCGTCCAGACAACCGGCCACGACCACCCTGAGCTGGTTGCAGCGGGCGCTGGCCGGCGGGGTGCCCCCGTCCGCTCCCCCGCCCGACGGCTCGGTGCAGGTGCACGGTGGGCATGGTTTGGAGCGCCAGGTTGAGATTCTGCGCGACACGCTCACCGCACTGCTGGCCGCCGACCCCACGCTCGAACCCCGACACATCATCGTGGGCTGCCCCAATCTCGCCGCCGCGGCACCGCTGATTCAAGCCGCGTTCCGGCTGCCGCCCGGGGTTCCCGGACGCCACCCGGCCAACGATTTTCGGGTACAGATCGCCGACCGCAGTTCGGCCGACGTCAACCCGTTGGTGGGTGCCCTGGTGCATGCCCTGCAGTTGGTCACCTCCCGCGCCGAAGCGGCCGAGGTCATCGACTTCTGCGCCCGCCCCGTGGTTGCGGCACGCTTCGGGTTCGACGGCGACTCTCTCGAACGGCTCGCGCACCTGGCCGGGGCGGCGGGCGTCCGCTGGGGCCTGTCGCCGCGGCACCGTGAACGGTTCGACCTGGGTGCCGTGGCGCAGAACACGTGGTGGAGCGGGCTGCAACGCATGCTGCTCGGCACCGCGCTCAGCGAAAACGACTTGCCCATGGTGGGCACCGTGCTACCGCTCGACGACGTCGACGACGGTGACCTGACCCTGCTGGGCGGTGTGGCCGAACTGCTCAGCCGGCTGCTCAAGCTCGCCACCGAGTACGCCGAACCCGCCACGCTGGCCGACTGGGTGGTGCGGCTGCAATGGGCCGTCGACGCGTTCACCCAAGTCAGCGGCAACGACGTCTGGCAGCGTACCGACGCGCTGGGCAGCATCGCCCAACTCGGCGAGCGCGGCGCAGGTTCGACCACCGTGACGCTGGCCGAGATCACCGATCTGGTGTCGGACGAGTTCGAGCGGGGTCAGGCCCGCTCCACCTACGGCAACGGTTCACTGACGGTGTGCTCGTTGCGGTCGCTGCGCGGCGTGCCGTATCGGGTGGTGTGCCTGCTGGGCCTCGACGACGGCGTTTTCCCGCACGGCCCGGGCCGCGACGGCGACGATCTGATGCAACGCGAGCTGCGCGCGGGCGAGCCCGATCCCCCGGCCGAAGATCGGCAGGCACTCAGCGACGCGATCATGGCGGCACGGCAGTCACTCGTGATGGTGCACCAGGCCCGCTCGGCCCAGTCGAACGAGCTGATTCCGCCACCCACTGCCTTGGCCGACCTGCTCGATCTGCTCGGCCAAGCCGGGGTTCAGCAACGACAGCACCCGCTGCAGCCGTTCAGCCCCACCCTGTTCGGTACCGACGGGCCACCACGCAGCTACGATCCGGCCGGCCTGCGCGGCGCCTTCGCGGTCAGCGGAACACGGCGCTTGCCTACGCTCGACACCCCGGTGCCGCCGGCGGCACCGCTGGTCGAGGTGAGCCTCGACGACCTGCTGCGCTTCGTGCGCGATCCCGCCAGGCACTTTCTGCGCGAACGCTGCGGCCTGGCGTACTGGCAGGCCGACGAGGTCGCGGCCGACATCCCGATCGAACCGGACGGCCTGCAGCGCTGGGGCGTCGGCGAACGCATGCTGGGTCTGCTGCGGGCCGGGCACAGCCCTGACGAGGTGCAACGGGCCGAGTGGCTCCGTGGCACCGTGCCTCCGGGCCTTTTGGGCACCCGCCTGCTGAAGGGTCTCGGCGCGCAACTCGAGCCGATCATGGCCGCGCTGCCCGCCGAAGCCGCCGCCCCGTTGCAGCATCACGACATCGCCGTCGACTGCGGCCCCGTCCGGGTCGTCGGACGAGTGGCGACCCAGCAGCAGCTGGTGCTGCAGGCGACGTTCGCCAAACCGTCCGAATCACGCCGCATCGAGGCGTGGCTGCGGCTCCTGGCCCTGTGCGCCGCCGACGATCGCGACTGGACGGCGATGCTGGTTGCGCACGGCGGTGACGCCCTGCGTTTGCAGGGGCTCGATCAACCGACGGCTCAGGCCTTGCTCGATCGCTGGGTGCGGCTCTACCGCATCGGTCTCGAACTGCCGGTGCCCCTGCCGCTGCGGTTCGGTGCCCGTGTGGCGCGGCTGCTCGATTCCGGCGGTGACCCTCTGCGTGACGGTGATCTGCAGTGGGCCTACCGCGATCACGCCTCGCGCCAGATGCGGCAGTTCTACCCCGAGTTGACCGACGTGTTGGGGGTGCCGCTCGGTGTCGACGACCTCGACCAGCCCGGCGAAACGGTTCTCGCGCTGGCGGCGGCTCGGCTGATCTGGCAGCCCTTGACCGACCACGAGGGGGTGCGCGCATGACCACGACCACTCCCCTTGAGTTCGACGTCTCGGCTCCGCTACCACCGGGCACGGTGGTGCTCGAGGCGTCCGCCGGCACCGGCAAGACCCATGCGGTGGCGGCGCTGGCCGTGCGGCTGCTCGGTGAGGGTGACACCACCATCGACCGGTTGCTCATGGTCACCTTCGGCCGCAACGCCACGCGCGAGCTGCGGGCCCGGGTGCGCCACCACCTGATCGAGGCCACCATGACGGCCCAGCCGGGCCTGACCCGCGACCGGCTCGAGGCGGCCGTCGCGGGTTTCGACAGCGCGCGGCTGATGACCATTCACGAGTTCTGCGCCGCCATGTACGACGAGCTGGGCATTCTGGCCACCGCCGACCCCTCGGGCGAAGTGGTCACCGATCTTCGTCCGCTGGCCGAGCAGGTGGCCCGCGACCTCTATCTCAGTCGCTACGCCTTCGACGAACGGCAGCCCCCCTTCGCCCTGCATGACCTCAAGCGTGACGGGGTGACCACCACCGGGGCGTTGAGTCTCGCCGACGCGGCACTGCAGCACAGCCTGCGGCCCATCGTGCCCGCCGAGGCCGAGGGCATGATCGGGCAGCGCGTCGAGTTCGCCGAACAGGTGCGCGTGGTCGCCGCCGAACGACGCCGACAAGCGGGCACGTACACGTTCGACGACCAGCTGATTCGGCTGCGCGACGCGCTCGCCGACCCGGTCACCGGGCCCGCGGCGTGCCAACGGTTGCGTGATCGGTTCGACGCGGTGCTGGTCGACGAGTTTCAAGACACCGACCCGGTGCAGTGGAACATTCTGCAGCGCCTGTTCGACGGGCACCGGCGGCTGGTGCTGATCGGCGACCCCAAACAGGCCATCTACACCTTTCGCGGTGCCGACATCGCCGCCTACGTCACCGCCGTGTCGGCGGCAGGCGGCCGGTTCTCGCTCAGCGTGAACCATCGCAGCGATGAAGCACTGGTGCAGGGGCTGGGCGAACTGTTTCACGGCCTGCAGCTCGGCGATGCCATCGAGGTGCACCCCGTGGTTGCCAAGCGTTCCGGCTCGGGGGTGCGCGCCGACGACGGCCCGGTCGCGCCGGTCACGCTGCGCTGCGTCGACGACGAGGTGTGGCCGGGCGTCGCCCACGAGCGTATTCGGGCCGATGTGGTTCGCCAGGTGCGGCACATGCTCGATCACGAGCAACTTGTGCACGACGGTACGTGGCGGCCGGTTCGGCCCGGTGACATCGCGGTGCTGGTGCGTACCAACCACGGCGCGGCCCGCACCGCCGATGCGTTGCGTTCGGCGGGTGTGCCCGTGGCCCTCAGCGGCGCCGACAGCATCTACGCCACCGCGGCCGCCGACGATTGGCTCACCCTGCTGCGCGCACTGGCATCGCTGCGGCCCGGCGAACTGAGGCACGCCTTGGTGAGTGCCTTCTTCGACGTTTCGCTCGGCGAACTCGCCGCCGCCGACGACGGGCTGCTGGCCGATTGGACCGCCACGCTGCGCCAGTGGGATCGCACCCTGACCCGGTCGGGCGTGGCCGCCCTGTTCGCCCAGATCAACGCCGAGACCACGTTCATCGAACGCGTGCTGGGGCGCCCCGACGGCGAGCGTCTGATGACTGACTTCAGGCACGTCACCGAGGTGTTGCACGAGGCGTCCGGGCACCACCGGCCCGGTGCCGCGTGGCTCGCGGACTGGCTGCACCGCGAGCAGCGCACGTGGGCCGACGACGAGCGCACCCGGCGGCTCGAGACCGACGCCCAGGCCGTGCAGGTCAAGACCGTGCACGGCGCGAAAGGTTTGCAGTACCCCATCGTGCTGCTGCCCGACCTGTGGAGCAGCATCGGTGACGTCGACGAGGGTCGTGAGCTGCTGCTGCACGACGACACCGCCCGCGCGGTGGTCGACGTCGGCGGTCGTGACGCCGACGGCCGCGCGGCCCGATTTCAGCGGGCCGATGCCGAAGAGGCGGAAGAGTCGCTGCGGCTGCTCTACGTGGCGTTCACCCGGGCCCGGTCGCAGGTGATCGCCTGGTGGGCGCGCACCAAACGTACGCAGCGTTCGGCGCTGCAGCGGGTGATCTACCGGCACCGCGACGACTCGTTCGCCGCGCCCGACCGCGGGTACCCCCTGCATCGTCCGCCGGGTTCACTCTCACCCGGTGACCTGGCCTGGGTCCGGCAGGCGCGCGGGGTGCGGGTCGAGTCGGTGCAGGCCGCGCCGCTGCCGGCCGCACCCACCGCGTCGGCCGCACGACCGTTGCTGCGCGCGCTCGTCTTCGAGCGCGGCATCGATGCCGATTGGCGCCGTACCTCGTACTCGGGCCTCACCGCCGGCGTGCACGCCGAGGCGCCGCTGCTGGCCGACGAACCCGAATCCGCCGAACCGGTCGTGCCGACCCCGGGGGCGTCCGACCCGTCACCGATGCGCGACCTGCCGGGCGGCACCCAGTTCGGCAGCCTCGTGCACGTGCTGTTCGAGCAGGTCGACCCCGGCCCCGACGAAGCCACCCTGGCCGCTCGGCTGACGGCGACCGCGGCCGAGTGGCTGCCCCGCTTTCCGTTGCCGGGGGTCACCCCGGGCGGGCTTGCCGAGGCGCTGCTGCCCGCCTTCGCCACGCCGCTGGGCCCGCTCGCCGACGACCGCAGCCTGGCCGACCTACCCATCGCCGACCGCGTGGCCGAACTCACCTTCGACCTACCCCTTGCTCCCGCAGCCCGCTTCACGCTGGCAGACCTGGCCGGTCTGCTGCAGCGGCATCTGACCCCCGATGACCCGCTGGTGGGCTACCCGGCTCTGCTCACCGACCCTGCCCTGGCCGACCAGCCGCTCACCGGCTTTCTCACCGGCAGCATCGACGCGGTGCTACGCGTGGGTGAGGCCACCGATCAGCGTTACGTGGTGGTCGACTACAAGACCAACCGGCTCGGTGGCGACGACCTGACGCTCGGCCACTACGCCCAAGGGCCGATGGTGGCTGCGATGTGCCAGGCGCATTACCCCTTGCAGGCGTTGTTGTACTGCGTGGCGCTGCATCGTTTTCTGGCGGCCAGACTGGCCGGCTACGACCCTGGCCGGCATCTGGGCGGCGTGTTGTACCTGTTCGTGCGGGGTATGGGCGGTGCCGCAACCGGCGCGGCCACCGGTGTGTTCGCCTGGCAGCCTCCGGTGCCGCTGATCGTCGAGCTGTCGCAGATCTTGGGGGGTGGCCGCCATGACTGAACCTGCGTTGTCTGTGGTGGCAACCGGGCTGACCGGTGAGTTTCACGCGCTCGGGGTGCTCGACTGGCCCGATCTGCACCCGGCCCGGCACCTCGGGCTGCTCTACCGCGAGCGCGACGAGCGGGTGCTGCTGACCGTCGCGTTGGCCGTGCGGGCACTGCGGGCCGGGTCGGTGTGCCTCGACCTCGACCGGGTGCGGGCCGGCCTCACCGGGCGCGACGACGAACTGGTCGAGGTGCCCGACGAGCTGTGGCCCACCCTGCCCGAATGGTTGGATGCCCTGGCGGCCAGCCCGCTGGTGGCGCTGGGGCCGGCCGGCGACCCGGCACGTCCGCTGCGATTGATCGACCACAAGCTGTACCTCACCCGGTACTGGCAGCAAGAGGAACAGGTGCGGGTCACGCTGCAGCAGCGGGCCACCTCGCCCTCGGCCCCCCCACCGCGGCAGCTGGACGAATGGCTCGCCGAACTGTTCCCCGGCGCCGACGTCGACCCCGACCAGCGGCGTGCGGTGGCCCAGGTGGCTACCGAGGGGGTGACCGTGCTGGCCGGTGGCCCCGGCACCGGCAAGACCACCACCATCGCCCGCATGCTCGCGCTGCTCGTGCGGCAGGGAGTGCGCCGCATCGCGCTGGCTGCGCCGACGGGCAAGGCCAAGACCCGGCTCGAAGAGGCGGTGCGCGAGGCGGCACGTGACCTGCCGCGCGACGTGGCGGCGTCCGTTGAGCAACTGGGGGCCAGCACACTTCACCGGCTACTGGGGGCACGCCCGAACGCGCGACCCGCGTTTCGGCACAACCGTGACAACCCGCTGCCCCACGACGTGGTGATCATCGACGAACTGTCCATGGTGTCGCTCACCATGATGGCCAGGCTCACCGACGCGCTGGCGCCGCACACCCGCCTGGTGCTGGTGGGCGACCCCGATCAGCTCAGCTCGGTCGACGCCGGCGCGGTGCTCAGCGACCTGACTCAGGCCGCGTGGCTGGGCACCACGAGCGGCGGGCCCGTGGTGCGGTTGCGCCGCAATTACCGCTTCACCGGATTGCTCGGCGACCTGGCCGAAGCCATTCGCGCCGGCGAAGCAGAGCAGGTCCTGGGGTTGGTCACCGCCGGCAAGCCCACGCTCACCTTGACCTCGCCGAACCACGCCCACGATGCGTTGAGGGCACGCGTGGTGACGGCCGGACGCGCCATTCACGCCGCCGCGGTGGCGGGCGACGCGGCGCAGGCGTTGCGCCTGCTCGACGGTCACCGGTTGCTGTGCGCCCACCGACACGGACCGTTCGGCGCCACCACGTGGGCGCGGCGGGCCGAGCAGTGGCTGCGTGCCTCGGGCGCCGCCATCGGCGCCGAGGGCGAGTGGTACGCCGGCCGCACGGTGCTGGTCACGGTCAACCAGCCCGACTGGGGTATCTACAACGGTGACACCGGCGTGGTGCTCACCGACACCGGTCGGGCGTTGGTGCATCTGGGCGGCACCACCCGTCCACTCAGCCCCGAACTGCTCGGCCCCACCCAGTCGCTGGACGCCCTTACCGTGCACAAGGCGCAGGGCAGCCAGTTCGACGCCGTGACGTTGGTGCTGCCCGACGTCGAATCGCCGCTGCTCACCCGCGAGTTGCTGTACACCGCAGTCACGCGCGCCCGTGAAGCCGTGCACGTGATCGCAACACCCGAGGCGCTCAGAGCCGCCGTGCAGCGCACCGCCCGACGGGCCTCGGGGTTGCGCGATCGGCTGTAGGGCGACGGGCCGGCTCAGGCGATCGTCACGGTGCCCGACGGCACTCCGGTGCCGTCCACCGAGACCGCCGGCCCGGTGCCGTCGGCGCCCTCGACCCGCAGCGTCCAGGCGTACCGGCTGGCGGGCACCGGCGCGCCGGACAGGTCGCGGGCGTTCCAGGTCAGACCGCGAACGGATCCTTCGACAGCCGCCTTCGTGGGCAGGCTCGTCACCAGCGCGCCGGCCTCGTCGTGCACCTCGACCACGCCGGCCACGACGGCCGCGGTGAAGTCGAACTGCGGCCGCCACGTCTGGCCTCGGCGAACAAGGGGCAGCCCGTCGACACGGCCGACGTGGGTGCCCTCGGCGTTCTGCCAGGCGAGGGTGCGCACGCCGTCGATCGACACCGCGCCGGCCTCGACGCGGCCGAGCGCCGGGCCGCTCCCGCCGTTGAGCAGCCGCACCTGAGCGGCGTCGTCGACGCTGACCACGCCCACCCGTCACCCAGCGCCATCACCTGCTGGCCTGCCGGCACAGCGGAGGTCTGGCCGTCGCGCCGGTTCAGCGGCCTCCCACCACACGAGTGTCTTTTGTCACGCAACAACCTACGCACCAGCAGCCCTCGGCGTGGCACCTGCCCCGGCGGCCCGTTCTCAGGTGCGTGCGTATACCCCGACGGTCAGCCGACCCCTCGACCTGGGTCGCCGGGGCAGCGTGCTCCCGTCCCCCACGGGTGCACGAGTCACCTACGCACGGGCCCACGGAAACGTTGCACCAGGGCGAAGCGCATTCAGGTGGTGGCGCGCCGCCCCATTTCTTCGACGATCCAGCGGGCGGTTTCGCGACTGCACGCGCCGGGCTCGCTGAAGCTGACCGCGAACACGCCGGTCACTTCGGTGAGTTGCGGCACGCCATGCAGGCTCAGGATCGCGTCGGCCTCGGCATCGTAGGCGTCGCCGGGTTCGCCGTTCGCGATCAGGCCGACCGGATCGGCTTCGGCGAGTATCGCGATCATCTGGTCCCTGGTGATGGCCATGGGTCGAAGCCTAGTGACACCGTGGCCGATCGACGGCACCGCCTGCGAGGATCAGCCCGTGCCCTCCATGGACGACTGGCCGCGCGATGCCCGCCTCGACCCGTTTCGCGACACGGTCTGGCAGTTGTCGCGGGGTGGAATCGTGCAGGGCCGACTGACGTGCCGGGTGGTGCCGTCCAGGCGGCTGCCGTGGCAGAAGAGCGAAAGCGTCTGGTACCGGCTGCACTGGGTGGACGGACGGCACGAACTGCCCCGCGAGGACCACGGCCCCGGCTGGCCGGTGATCAGCGACCTGGAACGCGGTCGCTTCGTCTTGACCGACCTGGCCGGCACCGTGTTCGAGGCCAGGCAGGTCGACGGGCCGGCCGCCGACGAGCTGCTTTAGTGGTGTCATGTCGACTCGGGTGGGGATCATCGCGTTCGACGACGCCGAGGTGCTCGACGTGATGGGGCCGTTCGAGGTGTTCGCGGTGGCCGGCCGCCTCAGTTCGCCCTCGGCCTTCGACGTGGCCGTCGTGTCAGCCGGTGAGAGCGAACGGTCACCGTGCGGCACGGCCTGGCCATCACCACCCACGAGGCGTTGGCCGGCGTCGGCGAACTCGACCTGATCGTGGTGGCCGGTGGGGTGACCACGGGCGCCGAAGCCGACCAGACGCTGCTCGCGTGGTTGCGTGACCGTGCCCCGCACACCCCGCACCTGGCGATCTGCACCGGCGCCTTCATTCTGGCTGAAGCAGGCGTTCTGACCGACCACCGGGTGACCACCCACTGGGAGGATCAGGCCGAACTGGCCCGCCGGTTTCCAGCACTGACGGTGTTGCCCGACCGGCGCTGGGTCGACGCAGGGCCGCTGCACACCTCGGGCGGCATCAGCGCGGGCATCGATCTGTCTCTGCATCTGGTGGAGGTTCTCGCCGGCCGTCAGCTGGCCGAACGCACCGCCCGGCAGATGGAGTACCGGTTCGTTGACTGAGGGGTTTGTGCCTAGACTCCGCGCAATGCAGACCTCCACCGGCGACTTCACCCTCACCATGGACGAGCTGCGCGCCGTCGCCGGGTTCGCCCTCGGCTGTGCCGCACCCGTGTTGCCGCTGTTCGAGAAGTCGAACCCGACCGATGCTCGTCCCGCCGCGGCGCTGGCCGCGGCACGACTTTTCGTTGATGGCGCCCCACGGTCGAAACTGCAGCTGGTGGCGGCCGCCGACGCGCACCGGGCGGCGGGTGACT
>ERZ724513.226-NODE-226-length-26052-cov-5.248606_pt1 | contig 26052 bp, 27 predicted proteins | sample MGYA00376046_ERZ724513 | MGnify/ENA primary metagenome ERZ724513 (study PRJEB28724, sample SAMN07190883) | activated sludge metagenome | isolation source: activated sludge of sewage treatment plant in Hong Hong | place: Hong Kong | collected 2016-03-17 ...
TGTCGCCTGCAGCATGTCTCCCGTTCAGCCCCTCGCGCTCGCCACAGTGCCCGCCCATTCCCGTCGCCCGTCGCCCGTCGCCCGTCGCCCGTCGCATGTCGCCCGTCGCATGTCGCCCGTCGCATGTCGCAAGAGGACAGTCCGCGTTATTGAAGGAGACATACATTTAAGTGCATAAAGCAATCATCCTATATTTCCTTTTTTAAAAACAGAGTGGGTAATAAAGGGGTTCGGCATTTATTTTTGTCTTAGATAGGAGAAGAACAAAAAATGGCTATCGGGATTAACCCCAAATTTTATTCTAAAACATATACGTATTTACCCCTATTTTTTGTTAAATTTACAAATAATATGAAAATTTAATACATAAAATAAACTATCATAATATATTTGAGTATTATCTAACCCATTAAATGTTATAAGTATGAAATCTTGTTTTCGTTTATCGCTCCCGTTTTTAAAATCTGAAACAGAAAAAGGACTCAAAAAGAAGAACTTCCCCGCACTGTTTTTGCTTTTTTCTGCTCTGTCTTTATTGATCATCAACTCCTGCTCTACCGACTTCAATGCTGCCCAAACAAACAAACAAACATTCTAATGCTGCCACCCTGGCAGAAACCCGGGACGCGCCCTGCGGCCCGACAGGGACACCACCGGATGGGTGTATAGATACAACATTTTATGATGTGCCAATAGCAGTAGGACCCTGCACAGTATTTGTTGACTATACTGTAAGAAAATGTCAAAATAGTTTTTCCATATTTGATTTACATTTTGATTATGATACTACAAACATGTTTTGCATTGCTTTGCAAACATCAATTTTAAACAAATACAATCAAGGTGAGTTCCGCGCTGCAACTGATGCATTGAATCAAATTTATTCATTTGTTGCAACAAAAATTGAAGAAATAGAGTTAGGCAAATTCACAATTCCGAATTGCAATTCTGGATACAACATTAATTCTCAAATTTTTGCAGCATCATGTCTTCAATTGTGTCTTGATGAAGAAAATGAAAATAGACCAAAAGTAGTACAAATATTCTGTGGCGAAGGTTGCTGCAGTAGATATTCATATTTTTGTTATGATGAAAACTTGAAAAAAGTTTTAGTGTCCCATCAAAATGGGCCAATCCCCTCATGTGAAAATAATGATGTTTGTAACAGTGAATTCAATTTAAACTGCACTGTTAACTGTGATAGAGTTTTATATAATCCATTCTTTGGTGATTTTTAATTTTAAAATGGGGAGTAAATTATCAATATCTACTCCCCATTAAATAAATCTTTACATGCGAAATCTTACTTTAACCTTGCTCATTTTTTATAATTCATATTTAATTGGACAGGAAATACCATATAATTTAGTTTATAAAAATGTAGAATATATCGAATTGACGAATCCTATTGTTCTTTGTCAAGATTCAATAGGAACACACCATTATTTTAAATTAGCTAATCCAATAAAAATTTTAAATGATGAAGTTGATTCAATTTTTATCATGAATTGGTCAAACCTTCACATTGGACTTGGAAACAGAAAAAACAATGAATTTGACTTATTTGTCCCCATAAATACAGCCTTAAGAAAAAAACTAATCAGCTCAGATACAATTGGCTTTTCAATTTCTTATCAAATTTTTGGAAATATAGGAGAGAGGGTGATCATAGTACAATGGAAAAATGTTAAACCAAAACAAACTTCTGAAGACCATGATGTGTTTAATGTTCAACTGATAATAAATGAGAAAGATGGCAGTGTTTCTTATCTCTTTGGTGAAATGCCTTCTTTTATAAACACATTATTATCACTTTTTTTTCAAGGACGTAATCTCGCACTTTATTTCATTGATGATTTTAAATCATTTAGCTCCCCTAAAAATGAAATTTTTTATGTTGGCCAAAACTGGGAAGATGATTCAATAATTGAAATAGAGAAATTCAAACTGTTAAATAGTACCTTTAGTGATGAATCACATAGTGTTTATATGCATTATGACCACTCAGGTGCTAATCTTTCTTCTGGAAATATGTTTAAATTTTCTCTTTTAGGTCCATTAAACAATGATGATATTAATTCTGACGCTTATGTGGTATATCCAAACCCAACGTTAAATTATTTAACGATAAATGCTGAAAGCGAATTCTATAATTATTATGAAATTTATACTTTGGGTGGTCAATTGATATGTCAGAGAAAATTGGAAGATCAAATTATAGATACGCGAGAATTAGTAAAAGGAAATTATATCTTAAAATTGTTTACCAATGGCGAGAATTATAAATTAATAAAATTTGTCAAACAATAAATTTCATTATGAAATTAAAAAATCCAGTCATTTCTCTTATTATATATGAATTCAGCTCATATATTAAATTTTATAACTATGAAATATAAATTACACCTATACATTTTTTTTTTTTTTTAGTCAATTTTAACAGTTAAAGGTCAAAATTACAATCTCGAAATTTCAAATCTTCCCTACCTTGAACTAGAGAACCCAATCGTATTGTGTCAAGATTCAATTGGTTTGCGTCACCATTTTACTTTGACAGAACCAATGGAAGTTTTAGGTGAAGAAGTTGATTCCTTTTATATTTTTAATTGGTCTACTCTTCACCTGGCCTTAGGCAAAAAGAAATCGACTGAGGCAGATTTATTTGTACCCATCAATACAGCACTTAAGAAAATTACTTCAATTTCAGATTCTATTGGCTTTTCAATTTCGTATGAATTATTCGGTGAAATTGGAAATCGGGTTATTAAAGTACAGTGGAAAGATGTTAAACCTAAAGAAGCATACAAGCCCAATGATGTATTTAATGTACAAATGATCATTGACGAAAGCGATCAAAGTGTATCGTACCATTTTGGACCGATGCCTGAATATTTTCATACTTTTTTATCTTTGCTTTTTCAAAGTAGAATTCTGGCATTATATTTTATTGATAACTTTAGAGCATTTAATGCTCCAAGAAATGAAATTTACTCAATTGGCTCGTCAATTCAAGACAAGACTAAACTTGCATTGACAAAAAATATTATTATTAATGGACAGTTTAACGATGAGTCTTATAGTACATATTTAAGTTATGACCACCCAAATGCAACTTTAAATTCTGGTCAAAAATTCAAGATTTCCTTGCTTCAAACGCAAACTATTGACCTAATCTCATATAAACATAATATTATTTATCCTAATCCAGCTTATGACAAACTTTATTTTAAAAACTTCAATGGAGAATTTATTGAATATGAGATCTTGGATCGTTTGGGTTCCATAGTTAACAAAGGTATTGTTTATACCAATTCTATTGATATTTCGGAACTCAGCAGTGGTCTTTATTTAATAAGATTAAAATCAAAGAATGAAGTTTATGAATTAAGCAGGTTTATCAAGCTTTAATCTTCATGTTTTGCTTAAAGAATAAATACAATTTTATTGTTGCTTCAGCAATTCTGCTTTTCAGCACAAATGTCAAATCCCAGCCAGGATGCATCAAAGTAAAGCTTGAATCTGATTTTCCTCATTTCACAGCTCGCTTAAGCCATGATAATTACATCCAAAGATTGTGGTCAAATGCTGCGTTTACAACTCTCAGGATTACCCATCCTTCTTTTGAGCGACCAGTCTTTCAACTCATACATAAACCGTATTTAGCAATTGTTGCTGATACAATTGTTCCTCAATTTGTAAACGGTATCTGGCTCAGTGAACGAGTGGTTAGTATTGGGGATTCTGTATACATCCGCCCCGTCAACCCTGGCCAGGCCACCATATCTTATCCCATTAGTCCTTACTGCAGTCCCTACTCCAAAGTCTACACCGTGATCACAGACGAAGGTGTGAAGTCGGATGTCAATTTTGGATATACCTACCATAATCTGGAGGGTAGTTTGCGTACCAATGACTCTCTTTCTTTTCTCTGGCATTACAATAGCCAGCCTGCCCTGATAGATGGTCCTCCTGGCGCCCAGGCCATGCTCGCAGTGCAAGGCAATGGTCAGTATCAATTTACCGCCAATGTCAAAGGCAAGTACGTTTATGATATTGGCGTAGTGAGAACAACCGACAGTGTGCAACTTTATACCAACAGACTTTTTATCAATCTTATTGACAGCCTCGACACTCAGGCCCGTTTTGTGGCAAATGCAGATCACATAGTGGTGGATTCCTCCGGCTTTGCTACCCTACCCTGTCTGCTCAATGACCGCAGCTTTGGCCTGCTAGATCTTGCTGCCGATGCCAATACGGCTACTGTGGTACAGCCACCCAAAAAAGGAAGTGCTGCCTTTGTAGCGGGTCAGCTTCATTACCTTCGTAATGCCGATGCCTTTGGCACCGATACCCTCTACTACGCCGTTTGTGCTGCTGGCAACTCGCTTTTATGTGATACCGCCATGGTGGTCATTTCCCTCACACCGCCCTTTGCCAATGGCAGCTGTGTTGCCAATGATGATTTTTTGGCCGGTGCTACCCTCACCTCTCTTCAAGGTAATGTACTGGCCAATGATGTTTGCCATCCCATTGCTGGTGCAACCGTAAATGCATATACCATCAGTGCTGCCTCCGGCACCTTTACTTTAGCTGCCAATGGTGACTATACTTTTATTCCTTCATCTTCTTTTTCAGGTCCTGTGCATTTTAGCTACCAGGTATGCACCACCGTCGGCACCGAACAGATTTGTGATAGCGCCACCCTTTACCTCTTTGTTTTTCCTTCCTTCACGCTCAAACTCAGGGCTTACCTGGAAGGGGCCCTCATCAATTCCACTGCTGTCTCAGCCCAGGGACGTCCCCTCATGAGGGATGAGCTCCGATTCAATCCTTTGACCCAACTGTCATACCTTCCCAAAAAAGATCCATATCGTTTTCCCGTCATTGCCTCTAATGGTCTGGTCTATGACTTAAACACCGGCACTCCCGCCTTACGATTCGCAGAAAAAGGGGCCGGTCTCATCCCTGGCTTTGATTCTATCACCTCTCCTGCGGTGCTGCTCACCACCGGCGACAATGCCATTGTTGACTGGGTTTTTGTGGAGCTGCGAGACAAGGACGATGCCAAAAAAGTCATCTCTACCCGCTCTGCCCTCCTCCAGCGCGATGGCGATATTGTGGACCTCGATGGGCTAAGTGCCCTCACATTTCCGAATACTCCCTATGCTGCTTATTACGTAGCTGTCAAACACAGAAACCACCTCGGCGTCATGACTGCTTCACCCATTTCTTTTCAGAATCTATCCTCAGTCATCGACTTCACCCTGACCAGTACTCCTACCTTCGATTTTGGCATCACCCCGAATTACAATTACACAGGTCTGGCACAAAACAAGTTTATCATTCCCGGCTATACCTGTTTATATGCCGGCGACTTTGATGCCAATGGGGTAATCAAATTTTCTAATCCCGGTGACGATGCAAACACCCTCACCACCGATGTACTTACCTACCCCACCAACACGCTCTTTGTTTCCAATTACAATGCCGCCTTCGGCTACCTTGCCGGTGATTACAACATGGATGGCAAAGCTAAACTCGACAATCCCAATGACGATCAATCCCTGCTGCTAAGCCAGATTTTTCTTTACCCTATCAATGTTGGCATTGTTTATAATTTTGGGGGTATAATTGAGCAGATGCCTTGATAGGGGATAGGGGCTGGGGACTAGGGGCTAGATTAAATACTGCACCTATCGGTGCATGGGGACAGGCGACAAGCGACAGGCGTGGGATGTTGCACTTATCGGTGCATGGGAATTGCGACGAGCGACAGGCGACAGGCGTGGTATATTGCACCTAACGGTGCATGGGGTCAGGCGACGAGCGTTGAGCGACAAGCGTAATGTGAAAGAGGACTTGCGTTAAATGCTGCAAGCCATGTGCCTCCCCCCGCTTCGCTACGGGCTATGCTGTCTCATAAAATACCGCACTAGTCGAATGTCCCAAGTCAGCCACCCACCGCGAAGGCCGCAGGCCCAGCCTCCCTGCGCATGTCGCCCGTCTCATGTCGCCCGTCCATCCCACCGCGAAGGCCGCAGGCCCAGCCCCTCCATCGCATGTCGCATGTCGCATGTCGCCCGTCGCCTGTCGCATGTCGCCCGTCGCTCCGCGCATTTTTAGCAGGATTTGCCAAACAACTTCACACCGCAGTACCCTACTTTTGAAAACAAAAAAATGTACCGACAGCTTTTTACCCATTTTGTATTGATTTTTCTTTTTCTCAGCACCGAGAGTGTTGCTCAGGTTAATGCAGATCTTCAGTTGCGACTGGATAAAACACTGGACAGTATGCGCATTCGCATTAAATCAGCGGCACTGAGTGGGGGTATGGTTTTGCCAGATGGAAGTGTGTGGACTTCTGCTTCCGGTATGGCTTCTCAAAACCCGGTTACACAGGCGCGGCCTGATCAACTGATGCTCATTGGCAGTGTGACCAAAACCATTATTTCTGCGGCCATCCTCAACCTGGCACAGCATGGTCAACTGGCACTCAATGATAAAATTTCCAAATGGATTGAGCCCCTGCCCCACATCGATTCCAATATCACCATCACCCATCTGCTCCGACACCAAAGTGGTATTTATGACATCCTCACAAGTCAGGCGCTCAACTTGGAAATGATTACCCATCAGGATGTGGTCTTTTCGCCATGGGACATTATTACCCGGTATCTTCAGCCTCCTCTTTTTACTCCGGGTGCGCAATGGTCGTATTCCAATACCAACTACTTTTTATTGGGCATCATCATTGAAAAAATAACGGGTCAGACTTACTATCAATACATACGATCTGAGTTTTTGGAAACCCATCAATTGACTTCTTTTGCCATCCCGGCCTTTGAAATCATGGAGGGAGAGGTGTGTCACGTGTGGCTGGATCTCAATGGAGATCAGCTAACAGAAGATGCGCACGACTTTTATAGCAATTACATTGCGCTCAATTCTGTGGCCGGAGCTGCCGGAGGATATTATGCCAATTCTGCGGATCTCGCCAGATGGATTTACAAGTTTATGAGGGGAGAAATAGTAAATTCCTCATGGGTGGCAGAAGCTCAAAAAACAGTGTATGCATCAGGAGTACCAAACGGTACCTATGGCTTGGGCCTGATGAAAAAATCATTCCTGGGCTACACCGGCTATGGCCATGGCGGCGATCTGGGCTACTCGGCCAGTGCATGGTATTTTCCTGAAAAAGAAGTGAGCATTGCCGTACTCAACAATGACGCAAAAAATAATTCATGGAACTTGGTGCCTGTGGTACAAGCTCTCTTAAAAACTTACAATACCTGGGTTGCGACCACCTCTACCTTTGAAGACAACGTGTCTGCACAGCTGAAGCTCTACCCCAATCCGGCTCAGGCTGAGATTACCCTCGACCTGGCTGATGGGTTGACAAAGGCAAACCATGGAATCAGCATCTGTGATGGTCGTGGTCAGATTTTCTGGCAATCATCCCCCATAAAAAACAACATTGTAACTGACAAGCTCACCATTGATATAAGCCATTTTCCGGCAGGACAATACTATGTATGGATGCACCAGGCCGGCATTCAAAAACCTGTAAAAAGTTTTATAAAATCATAATCATGAATATCAATAAATCCAATGTAATCAAATACTGGTACCTCTCACTGCCTGCCTTTGTCATTGCCGTAGCGGGTTTGTATTGCCTTGGCTTCCATTTTGGCCAATGGCTCTACACCGCCAATCATTGATGTATTTTGTCGTGAAAAAGTCATGAAATGAATTGGGCGTGGAAATCCAGCTTAACTGCATTAGTTTTGGTAACAAATCAAATGTATGTTGAATGTTTTTCATGCCCAATCGCTTCATGCAAAACCGTTGCCCAGAAGAAGCAATCTGGTCAACTATTCTTTGTTCAAAACACTCGACTCATGGATCGATTTCAGGAGTTTTTCCATCAAATATGTTTGCAACGGCCTGGAAAAATATACCATCAATCAAAATACCTATGAGGTAAAATCAGGTCAATACATTTTAGCCAATGAACATGCAAGCGGCAAGGTGGAAATCGATAGCAACGAATGGGTTAGAGGTATTTGTATAGACATCTCGCCTGAGCTATTGGCCGAAGCCCTTGCTTCTCAATTGAGGCCCGACACCCTTTGTCCGGATCTCAACCTGGATCGATTTTTTAACTCTCCCGACTTTCTGGATAATCTATACAGCGCTCAACAAACTGCGGCTGGCCAATTGCTGACCCAGCTGGACGCCTCACTCTCTTCTGGAGCCATTAGTCCGGATGCCATACCACAAAACCTGTATTATGATTTGGCTTCGGCCCTGGTACAAGATCATATACCCATTTATTTATCCCTGCAAAACATTCCTTCTGTCAAATGGCAAACTTCCAAAATACTATACAAAAAAGTAGCTGAAGCAAAAGCTTTGATAGAATGCCACACCCATGAAGCCATTGATGTAGCACAACTGGCCTTACATGTACAGATGTCGCCCTATCACTTTCACCGCATCTTTCAAAAAACATTCAGCGTCAGTCCCTATCATTATTCATTGAAAGTACGCCTGAACCGTGCCAATACTTTAATTGCGCACCAAAAATATACCATTACCGAAGCCGCATTCGCAACGGGTTTTTCAGATATATCCTCGTTTAGTAAAACCTATAAAAAACACTTTGGTGTTTCGCCCAGTCAGTTAGCTCTCTAAAAAATATTACCCTATTTTGAAAGTATAAGTGATTACCCCTGGTTTGGGTTCTCCAGGCTTTGCTTCTGCAGGTTTTGATACGGAAGATGTTACTTGATATACAAGCTGTGCAGGCCTTGTTTCCGGCTGTGGAGCGGGAGCTGCTATAGTATTGGGCTTAAAATGAATCTGGATGTCCTTATGAAAAATCACCTTCAGCTTCCTTGGGGTTTTGGGCACCTCAAATTTTAAAAGTCGTACCACCCTCAATGCCTCATCATCAAAAGCACTGCCAAGGCTTTTTATTACCCTGGCATCCACCACAATGCCAAGATGATCAACATCGTACTTAACAATTACTGTGCCTTCAATCGGAATTTCAGCATTGACGGGATAAACCAAATTGGCTTGAATAAAAGCAGACAAAGCCTGATTTCCGCCTTTGTAGTAAGGATTTTTGATAAAACTATCTTCTTTGCGCTCTTTTTTCAAGACCTTTAAATTTTTGCAAAATTAGCAACTGAAAGTCAAATTTTTGGGTAATTCTTTTTTAGGTTCTGCTTCAAGTTTTGAACAATTTTATCTTCGCGTTTATTTCTTTTACATGAATCTCAAAAAATCCCTTTTCCTGCTGGCAGCCATTATTTTGATCTTTGCAGGTAAATACTGGTACTTATCTCCTAAATACAATGAGGGAGAAGTCATCCCTTCATTTAGCGCAAGCTTGCCGGATGGCAGCACTTTTGAACTTTCTAAGCTCAGGGGCAACTATGTGCTGCTGCAGTTTTGGGCATCCTGGTGTGGCCCCTGTAGAAAAGAAAACCCCATGTTGGTAGAATTGTACCGCGAGCTGAAGGATAAAAACCTGGAGATGGTGAGTGTGGCGCTTGAAAAAAATGCGGCTTCCTGGCAAAAAGCCGTTGTTGCCGATGGCCTGATCTGGCCTTACCAGATTTTACAGCAGGGCGGTTTTGATGGTCCATTGGCAAAATTGTACTCTGTACGGCAGGTTCCCACCTTATACCTGCTTGACCCCAATCTAAAAGTATTGCTGACCAATCCATCTCCCGCAGAGGTTAAAAAGTACGTGCTTTCACACGCTTTATAGTACGATATATGCCATTTTTTCGGTTATTTGCGTTCAAATTATGCCAAAATGACCCAAAATTCACTTTGGCAGGCATATTGAGATATCATTGTGACTCATAAAAACATAGACAAAATGACCGAAGAAACCCTGCACAATGAACTTACTGAGACAGGTGAAAATGAAGCCGTAAGCCAGGAGACCACCGTGGCAGATACCGAATATATTCAGGATCTCACTACAGACACCACCGACCTCAGCAAATTAAAAGGCGAGTTGGAAGAAGCCAAAGACAAGTACCTCAGACTTTTTGCGGAGTTTGACAATTTCAAAAAGCGAACCATGAAAGAAAGGCTGGATTTGATCCGAACGGCATCACAAGAGACCTTACAAGCCATGTTACCTGTATTGGATGATTTTGACAGAGCCAAAAAAGCTTCTGAAATGCCGGGATCTACTGAGGTGTTTTCAGAAGGTGTCAACCTCGTCTACCACAAACTTATGGGCATCATGGAAGGCAAAGGACTGAAAGCAATGAGCAGCACAGGAGAAAGTTTTGATCCTGAAAAACACGAAGCCATTACTGAAATCCCGGCTCCAACGGCCGACCTTGCCGGAAAAGTAGTAGATACTGTGGAAAAAGGATATTACCTGCACGATAAAATCATACGTTACGCCAAAGTAGTAGTTGGAAAATAACCACCATGACAAAAAGAGATTATTACGAAATCCTGGAAGTGGCTAAAAATGCGGATGCCGATACCATTAAAAAGGCTTACCGCAAAATTGCCATGAAATACCATCCTGACCGCAATCCCGGAGACAAAGCAGCCGAAGAGAAATTTAAGGAAGCTGCTGAGGCTTATGAGGTATTGAGTGATGCAGACAAACGTGCCCGCTACGACAGATATGGTCACGACGCAGTATCTGGCAATGCCCGTGGTTTTCAGGGGGGAAGTATGAATATGGATGACATCTTCTCTCAATTTGGTGATATTTTTGGTGACGACGGAGGCCCCTTTTCCAGCTTTTTCGGAGGTGGCGGTGGCAGAAGAACCGGTCAGACCGGACAAAAAGGCACCAATCTGCGCATCAAGGTTGCGTTGACCTTAGAAGAAATTGCTACAGGGGTCAATAAAAAAATCAAAGTAAAAAAACAGGTTAAATGTCATAATTGTGCAGGAACCGGCGCCAAAGATGCCAATTCTGTCAAAAGCTGTGGTACCTGCCAGGGCTCAGGTTATGTGCGACAGGTAAGAAATACCTTCCTTGGACAAATGCAAACAACTGCTGTTTGTCCAACCTGCCACGGTGCCGGTAAAACAGTAACTGCAACCTGCCATGTGTGTAAAGGAGAAGGTGTTACCCACGATGCCGAAACCATTGATATCGACATACCAGCCGGAGTAGAAGGGGGTATGCAGCTGTCTATGAGGGGCAAAGGCAATGCCGGCAAAAATGGAGGCCCCGCCGGTGATTTGCTCATTACCATTGAAGAGCAGGCCCACGACCATTTTACCAGAGATGGCATGAACATCATTCACGATTGTTACATCAATTTTGCAGATGCAGCTCTTGGCACCTCCATTGAAGTGCCCACTTTGGATGGCAGGGTTAAAGTAAAAATTCCACCCGCCACCCAGGCAGGTAAAATTTTGCGACTAAAAGGCAAGGGACTTCCTTCGGTGCAGGAGTATGGCAGAGGCGATCAATTGATCAACATCAATATTTGGACGCCCAGAGACTTAACAGCTGAAGAGAAAGCCATTTTGGAAAAACTCAGGCATGCACCCAATTTTCAACCCAAACCCACTAAGGAAGACAAAGGCTTTTTTGAGCGGATGAAAGAGATGTTCCAATGAAAAGAGTTTTCATCCTGATGACTTTTTTGGTTGGCATATACGCATGTAACTCTGATACCATCTACAAAAGTGAAGCAGCACTTCCTGAAGCAGGCTGGGTGCGTACTTCACCTGTGTCTTATGATTTTGATATCCAGGACACAACTACTTTTTATGAAATGATGCTCGATGTAAAAGCAAATGAAAATTACAGGTACCAAAACCTTTATGTCAACATTGAAACCCGTTTTCCGGATGGCAAAACAGAAAAAGATATTGTTTCGCTCGAATTGGGCACACCCGGAGGAAAATGGCACGGAAAGTGCACTTCCGGCTCTTGCATTGTACCTGTCCAATTGCAACAGAGGTTTAAATTTCCACAAAAAGGCAATTACAAGATCAGCCTCCATCAATTTACAAGGATAGATACCATCAAAGACCTGTCTGCTCTTACGCTTTCCATCAACAAATCAGTTGAGGATTGATAATTTCAGGCCTTTTTTAGTCAATTTAAGCCAAGATTAATAGTATTTGGCCGCAACTTTTCGTTACTCTGTTTTGTGCAACAACAAATGGCTTAATTTTTGTTGTATTAAATATATTTTTAATATGTTGAAAATGCAAAACCGCAGCATACTCCCGTTTTCTGGTATAATGAGCTATCTGATGGTAGCCGTTTTTGTATGGTTTTCGGGAATATCACTTCAAGCTCAATCTCAAATCCCGGAAGCTGTTACCGCATTTAATGAAGCCATCGCTCATTTTAATGCCAAGGCTTATGAAAAAGCCATTATCAGCTACAGCAAGGCCATTGAATTGGATCCCGCCTACACTAAGGCATATTACAACAGAGGCAATACACGCATCAATCTCGAAGACTACAAAGGTGCAATTGCAGACTACAATAAAGTCATCAATCTGGACGCCAAATTTGCCAAAGCGTGGTTATACAAAGGATTTGCTGAGATGAAAACCGGAGAAACCAAGGCAGCCCTCAAATCTTTCAATACTGCACTTGCCAATGATCGAAGCCTGGATGCTGCTTTTCTCAACAGAGGTGTGATCCAGCAAAAACTTGAAAATTATGAATTGGCCATTGATGACTACAAAGAAGTCTTAAAACTGAAACCCAGTCAATACACGGCCATGTACAATCAGGGACTTTGTTACTACAAACTCAACCAATACCAGGATGCTGTTACCAGTTTTACAGAAGCCATCAACCACCAACCCGCCAAAGCTGAACTATACGAAAACCGTGGTAAAAGTTATATCAAACTCGAAAAATTTGAAGAAGCCATAGCCGATTTTACAGCGGCGATCAAGAACAACGCTTCCACCGCAGAATTTTATTACTATAGAGGGTATTGCAAGATGCAAATTGAAGACCTGGGGGGAGCCAATACGGATTTTGCGCTGGCCCTGCAAATTCAACCCGATCACGATGCTTCGCTAACCAACAAGGCCATGGTAAGCCTGCAACTAAGAAAATACGATGAAGCCATTCTGGATTATTCCAATTTGCTGAAAAAAAATCCGAAAAATGCAGATTATTTCATGAACCGGGGCCTGGCTTACCTTCAAAGTGAAGGTTATGACAATGCTGCCGAGGATTTTAAAGATGCTATCGAAATTAAGCCAGCCTTTCCGGAAGCTTATTTCAACCTGGCCAACGTTTTGACAAAGCAGGAAAAATTAGCAGAAGCCTGTGAAGCCATGAAACAAGCATCAAAATTGGGCTACGAACCCGCCAATGCCCACATCAATGTACTTTGCACAGAGAAATAAACCGAGCTGTTGATTTGGGGCTAACTAATCCAAAATTAGCATTCATCGGCCATGTCCGGCAAATCCCGTCAAGAAACTTATTCCGTCCTATATCGTTATTTACAAGGCTTTCATACTTACTTCGTTGTGGGTTTGAGTACAATAACGCATCTTTGCAATTCATAACATCACATGATTAAAATGAAATCATTTTTTACCTGCATGTTCCTTTATTTAATAGTGTCAACAACTTTTGGCCAGGGTATTAAATTTGAAGAAACCACATGGAAGGAGGCCCTCGAAAAAGCAAAAGCCGCCGATAAACCTCTTTTTGTGGATGCCTTTGCTCAATGGTGCGGACCCTGCAAGGCCATGGCCAAAAATGTATTTACAAAAGAAGAGGTAGGTAAGTTTTTTAATGCCAATTTTATCAACTTAAAATTGGACATGGAAACTCCTGATGGCAGGGACTTTGAAGGAATTTATTCCGTAAGTGCCTATCCTACCCTGTTTTTTATTGATGTCAAGGGCAAAATCATTAAAAAAGTAGTGGGCGGACAACAAGTGGAAGGATTGCTGCGAATTGCCAAAGAAGCTCTTTCAAAAAGCTACAATACAGAAGATTTAACCAAAGAATACGATGGGGGCAACAGGGATTATGATTTTATGATTAAGTACATCAAAGCACTCAACAATTCCGGTCAATCCAGTTTGAAAGTGGCCAATGATTATCTGCAAAGCAAGCCCAATCTTACGGATGAGCAATTGCTCGTATTTCAATTTGAATCTGCAACGGAAGCCGACACCAAATTTTTTGAAACCATCATGCAGAAAAAAAATGCAGTGGTGCAACTCGTAGGTGAAGAAGCTTTTAATGAAAAAATCAAGTCAGCCTGCAAAGCCACCATCCAGAAATCGATTGAATATGACACCCCCGAATTGTTTCAGGAAGCCCTGCAAAAATCAGATAAAACTCTGACTGCAGATGCTGCTTTGTTTCGGCATTCTTCTGAAATGATGTACTATCAAACCTTCCATCAAAAAGATGCATATTTAAAAGCTGCAGACCAATTGGCTAAAAAGGCTGACAAAGATGATTATAAAACTTTGCGCTTTGTGGCCGAAGATATTTGCAAAAATTACAAGGAAGATCCCAAGGTGCTGAAAAAAGCAAGCCAACTTGCTGAAGAAGCTTATGAAATCCTACCCAATTACGACAATTTGTATTTTTATTGCCGTACCCTTATTGATGGGGGTGAGTTTGATAAAGCTACCAAGGTTTGCAACAAAGCCCTGGAAGAAGCCAAGAGCAAACAGGCACAAGAAGCCGTTCAGATCGAAGGATTGATCAATTACATTAAAACGAGAAAAGAAAACAACGGTTAATCGATGCCGGTAAAACGGTATTCAATCACATCTTCCCTTGGCTGGTCAGGTATTAACCAGGGAGAAGGAAAATGACCGTGATTGGGCGCATCCGGGTAAAATTGAGCTTCAAGGCAAATACCAGCATGCGCCTGGTAGCCACCTGCGTATTTAACCCCCCTGATATCGGGGTGTAACCCATTGCCGGTGTAAACTTGTAATCCAGGCATGTTGCTCCAAACATCCATAGAAAACAAGCTGCCCTTTAGGCGGGCCTTTAAGTGGTTTTCGCCCGAAATGCCGGTTGCATAACAGTGATCCAACATTATGCCCTGATTCAACAGCTTTGCTAAGATGATACCATTCCTGAGGTCATAAGCACTCTGCTCAACATCTAATATTTTACCTGTAGGTATCAGTGCTTCATCGGTTTCCAGCAATTGAGCCGCAGTTACCATCAGATGGTGTTGACTGATGTCTGCACCTCCCAAATTGAAGTAGCCATGAAAGGTAAGGTTAACCGGACAAGCAGCGTCACAATGATTGCGATAGATAATCTGCAATGTGTTTTTGTCTGTCAGACGGTAGGTGACCCGGGTAGTGAGGTTGCCGGGAAAGCCTCCTTCATTGTCCGGGCTCACCAGGCACAAGGTAATGGCATCTTTTTGAAGATCAATTACCTCCCAAAACTTTTTGTCGAAGCCCATGGGACCACTGTGCAGGCAATGCCTTTGCCCGGCGATGTGTAGTTTTATTTGTTGGCCGTTTGCCTCAAACTGACCATTGGCAATACGGTTGGCATACCTCCCTATGGTACAATTAAAATATGGGTTATCAGGCTGCAAATAACCTTCATCGTTTTCATAGCCCAGCATTACATCATACAAATTACCTTTTTGATCCGGCAACCACAAATGACTGATGGTCGCTCCATAATTGAGCACCCTTGCCTTCATGCCAGCTGCATTTTGCAATTCTAAGATCACTATTTTATCCATCAAAACAGGCATAAAAAAAGCAGGATGAAAACACCCTGCTTTTGTAATTTTTGATAATTGTGATTACTGTTTGCGATTGGCCAACATTTGTTCCACCCCCTGTGTAAATTCAGTAACAGAAGGAGAGTAGCCGGTTTTACCCAATGCACTCACACTGTAATTGTTGTCTTTGTCATTTTTATCAAGGTCAAAAACCCAAACGGTTGGGTAGCCCATTACCTGGAAAGCCTGCTGTAAATTGGCGTTTTGCTGACGAATGTTTTCAGGAATATTTTTCCTTCTGGGGAAATCCAGCTCCAACAAAATCACATTTTTTTCTGCCCATGTTTTGAATTCAGGTTGTGAAAACACACTGGCAGTAAGTTTTTTACACCATCCACACCAATCGCTGCCGGTAAAGTTGGCCATGATGGGTTTTCCTGTTTTTTTGGATTGTGCATAGGCATCATCGAGGTTGGTCAACCATCCCGGATTTTCTGGTTCGTAAATATTGGTGTTTTCTGGAACTCTGGCACCTGACTGAGCCGAAACAGACGCGGAAAACATCATTCCGGCTACAACAAATAAGGTTAATACAAGTCTTGACATCTTTGTTATTATGTGTAATATTATTTTGCTATGACGATATAAAAGTACAAAGTTAACGTGTTTGCTCAAAAAAGTGGGATTTATAAGAAAACATTAACAAAAATTGCGGCTTATATATTAATATTTTTTCTATGTGTTTCCAATTCCCACCGATGCCCTTTTTAATCGGTCATTGATTGCCCGGCCCAGTCCCCGCTCCGGCATCCATTCGGCAAGGATCATTTGTACGGGCATTTCATCACATTCGCGCAAAACGCCAAATAGGTTTTGAGCCGCTTCACGGAGGTCACCTTTGGGCGATAATGTCCTGACATAGCCATTTTGAAGCTTTATACCTTCTTCTTTGAAAGTTATCACTGCAATGTGGCGACTTCCAAATTTTTGAACCAGTGTTGCCAAATCACCCATGATCAGGGGTCTCCTTGGGGCATAATGCGACGACAGCATGCCCGGTGCATCTGGTTGAGAAGCGGAATGTTCCATCACAAAAACCGGCCCTGTAATGGCCTCTACATCCTCTATGGCTAAACCTCCTTTGCGGTAAATGGTAATGCCATTTTCTCCGATGCCCACAATGGTACTTTCCAGCCCAACTTCGCAGGGTCCGCCATCTAATATGTAGGGAATTTTATCTCCCAGTTGGGCTTGCACGTGTTGGGCAGTGGTAGGGCTGATGTATCCAAATGGATTGGCACTGGGAGCTGCCAACGGAAAGTCGAGGATTGACAACAATTGTTGTGTCAATGTATGCCGGGGTATTCTTATAGCTACCCGCTCACTGCCTGCCGTTACCAGATCTGGAATGGTTTCTTTTTTATTTAATAAAAGGGTAAGTGGGCCTGGCATATACCGCTCGGCCAGCGGCATCAACAATTCGGGGATGGCTTCACAGTATCGATCCAAAACGTCAAGACCACTGATGTGTACAATCAGGGGATTAAAACTGGGTCTGCCCTTGGTTTCAAAAATGGCAGCAACCGCTTCTCCATCCAGGGCATTGCCCGCCAAACCGTAAACCGTTTCTGTTGGAATGGCTACCAGCTTGCCCTGCCTTAGGAATTCGGCAGCTTGCCAAACATCATTGCCTATCATGGGGCAAAATTAATATTTTCTTTGTTTTGGCTAATAAATAAAATATCTTATATGAAAATCAGAAATATTCAACATTTATTAACAGTTATTACACCAATATTTAAACATTTCAGAATAATATTTGGTTGACATGTCGCTGCTATTGACTATTTTTGCACTTTCTTGAAGTTACAAAACCACAATCATCATGATGGATCAATTGATCGAACGCTTTCCCGCCCAACTGACCGAAGCACTTGAAATAGGAGAAAATGCCTCAATAAAAGGGCATGATAAACCAATTAATAAAATCTATGTAGCCGGCATGGGTGGTTCAGGCATTGGGGCCAACTTTGTTGCCGAATTCATTGTTGGCGAGTGCAAACTCCCCTATTTGATAGGAAAGGGTTATGATAGCCCTGCTTTTATCGATGAAAACACCCTCTACATTGCCTCATCTTATTCAGGCAATACCGAAGAAACGTTATCAGCATTGTCACAGGTGGTAGATTCAGGTGCTAAAATTGTATGCATTTCAGGAGGGGGAAAACTCATAGCCCTGGCCAAAGAAAAAGGATATGATTTTATTCAAATGCCCGGCGACTGGCCTTCTCCAAGGGCCTGTTTGGGGTATTCTTTGGTACAGCAACTATATGTTTTGTACAAGTTAGACATCATAGGTAAAACCGTGATTGACCAATTGAAATCTTCCATTGATTTGATCAAATACGATCAGGATGAGATTAAAAATAAAGCACAAAAAATTGCAACCCTCATCAAAGGCAAAATACCGGTGATCTATACCACAGATCGCATGGAGGCGGTGGCAGTAAGGTTCCGTCAGCAGGTGAATGAAAATTCAAAATACCTTGCCTGGCACCATGTGATTCCTGAAATGAATCACAATGAACTGGTGGGATGGAGAGATGTGTATGACAACATTGCGGTTATTTATTTCCGCAATAAAGACGACTATAGGAGAAACGCCGTAAGAATGGACATCAACAAAGAAGTGATTTCAAAATACTGCGATACCATCATTGAAATTTATTCCAAAGGACAAAGTCTGGTTGAAAAATCTATGTATTTCGTGCACCTTGGCGACTGGATCAGCTGGTTTTTGGCTGAACAGAGGGGAGTTGATGCCCTGGAAGTCAATGTCATCGACCATCTCAAAGGGGAGTTGTCAAAACTGGGGTAAGACTATTCGTTTTTTCCGCTGTTTTTTGTCTTTTTGGTGTGTCCTCTCGTCTAAATGTGTGGCGCGGTGCCTATAAATTTCGTAAATTTGTGGGAAATTATTTCCATGGCATTATTTGGATTTGGTCACCGGCCTAAACCCTTGGGCTTTGAATACACACCATTGTATTATGACCCGGAAAATGAAGAAAAAAAATCTCGTTTGGCTGCCCGGTCAGGTGGTATTGAGGGTATGAAAGATCGCATCAAATCAGGCCTTCGATCCAAATCCAATCCGTCCAGAAATAGTTACAGAGCCCAAACCAGGCAGTCTAATATTAGACTCATTCTCATTTTGGGTGTTTTGCTGGTAGTTTTTTATCTCTTCCTCCGTTCCAATGCCTTTATTGGTTTTTTAGAGGCTATGAGCGGACATAAATAAACCCAAAACCAATTGTATGGCTGATATCATTCGGCTTCTTCCAGACAATATTGCCAATCAGATCGCTGCCGGTGAGGTGATTCAACGCCCTGCATCAGTGGTCAAAGAATTGATGGAAAATGCCATTGATGCCGGTGCTACAGAAATTAAGGTTATCCTTAAAGATTCGGGTAAGACCCTCATTCAGGTGATCGACAACGGTTGCGGAATGACAGAAACGGATGCCCGACTATGTTTTGAACGGCATGCCACATCCAAAATCAGAAAAACGGATGATTTGTTTCATATACGAACAAAGGGCTTTAGGGGGGAGGCGCTGGCTTCTATTGCTGCCATCGCCCATGTAGAAATGATCACCCGACCGACCGATGCAGAACTCGCCAACCGAATAACCATCAATGGTTCAAAAATTGAAAAACAGGACTACGTTCAGGGCAGTCACGGGACCAACTTTGCGGTCAAAAACCTCTTTTACAATGTGCCGGCGAGAAGGAAATTTTTGAAGTCGGATCCAGTTGAGCTCCGCCATATAATCGAAGAAATTCACCGTTTGGCTTTGGCTCATGCTGAGGTAGTTTTCCAGGTATACCACAACAGCAATGAGCTTTATCTGCTGCCAGCCGGTACCCTCAAACAACGCATCATTTCCATTTTCGGAAAGTCCTGGAACGAAAAACTCATACCGGTAAGTGAAGCCTCAGATACCATTCACATTGATGGCTTCGTACTAAAAGCAGATGCCTGCAAAAGAAGTCCCGGCGATCAATACCTTTTTGTCAATAAACGTTTTATCAAAAGCAATTATCTCAACCACGCAGTAAGAATGGGATATGAACAATTGCTGGCCCAGGATCAGTACCCGGCCTATTTTATTTTTCTGGATCTGGACCCTTCTACCATTGATGTCAATGTACACCCAACCAAAACGGAAATCAAATTCGATGAGGAAAAACTCATCTACAATTACATTCGGGTTTGTGTAAAACATGCCCTCGGTAAATATCTGGTAGCCCCCACCCTTGACTTTGAAGCGGATACCAACACCCTGCACAAAGCAGACAACCGAATTGAGACGGAGAGGTTTCACACTGAAAAATCACTTGAATCTGCCAATCTTTCACATTGGCAGGAAATTTACAAAGGAATGGAGCGTAGTGCTACTGCTGATCCATCGAGCCAGCAACTAACGCTTGAAAGCGGTATGGGCTCAAGCCAAAGTGAGGGATTTTTGCACTATGGCGGTAAAGACCCTTATCAGCTCCACAATGCCTATATTTTATGCCACATGAAAAATGGCTTTATCCTTTTAGACCAACAATATGCTCATGAACGAATTCTCTATGAAGAAAATCTGAGGTCATTACAAGGCAATAAAAAAGCAGTTCAACGGGAGCTATTTGCCCAACATGTAGAATTTGATGCTGCCACCGCTACCCTGGTTTTGTCTTTACTTGTAAAACTCAATGATCTGGGGTTTGAGATTGGAGAGTTTGGAAAAAATACATTTGTAATCCATGGACTACCTGCAGGATTGGAAGCAGGCACCAACCCAATTGAACTTCTGAAGGCTACCGTGGTTAATTATCAGGAGAATCTGGAGTTTCAATTGGGCACAGATATGAATATGGCACGTTCACTGGCAGCCAGTGCATGTATGAAAAGAGGAAAACCACTGACCGTTGCTGAAATGAAAACATTGGTTGACAAACTTTTTGCCTGTGAAACCCCATTTACCAGTCCTTCAGGCCATAAGACCTTTGTGCATTATGATCTCGAAGACATCAAAAAACAATTTAAATAGTTCCAATGGTTCCATTGACAGATGTGGTTAAAAACCTGCTTATCATCAACGTTTTGGTCTATCTGACTTTAAACTTTTTTTTGCCCCAATTCAATTTACAGCCTTATTTTACCTTATTTCCCCTCGATAGTGAATTGTTCAGGCCTTTTCAGATTGTGACCAGCATGTTCAACCACGATCCCCATGGCTTTCGCCACTTATTGTTCAATATGATGGCCTTGTATTTTATTGGCCCTATCGTTGAACACACTCTTGGACCCAAACGATTTTTATTTCTTTACCTGTCGGCCGGGCTACTCAGTGGTATTTTTCACCTTTTCCTGTCCGATGGACCGGCGGTAGGGGCTTCTGGTGCTATCAACGGGGTAATGATTTCTATGGCGCTCATGTATCCCAATCTCAAAATGATGGTATTCCCATTCCCTTTTGAGATCAGGGCCATCGTATTGGTGGGCTTGTTTTTGGCGTTTGATTTATTTTCAGGTATTACCCATTCTTCAACTGGCATTGCCCATTTTGCTCACTTGGGGGGAGCTGCCATGGGAGCATTTTTGACTTACTATTGGGGACTCAGCAATGTGGGGCGACGATGATGAATGCTAAAAAAATCAAAATGGTGAAAATGAGTAAGCTTATTTTTGTTCTATCTTCGTTATAAAAGAAAACAGAGAATGTTTAGGTCTTTAGCAGACGATATCCGCCAAAATTTTAAAACCGGCAACATGGTGACCAAACTCATCATTGTCAATGTGGCGGTATTTGTGGTAACAGCGCTGCTATTTGCCTTTTCAAAACTATATCCATTCGACACCTGGATTCATCAGTACCTGTGTTTGCCTGCCAGACCGGATTATTTTCTTTATCGACCCTGGACTTTTATCACCCACCTTTTCATTCATGGCGGCGTTTTTCATCTGCTGTGGAATATGGTGGGACTCAATCTTTTTGGGCGAATAACAGGAGATCTTCTGGGCGATCGAAGGATCCTTCCTTTGTACATCTTCGGAGGTCTAATTTCCGGAGTGATCTACCTTTTGTCAGTTAATTTTATCCTCCATGCGCCCAATTCATTTGCCATGGGTGCATCTGGTTCCATTATGGCTATTGCAATGACTGCAGGACTAATTGCACCTGATTACATAATTCGATTATTGTTGATTGGCGATGTTAAGATTAAATACATTGTTGCAGCATTTATTTTCCTCGATATTTTGGGCACACAGGCAGAAGTGAACACCGGAGGCCATTTTGCCCATTTGGGTGGAGCACTGGCTGGCCTGATGTTTATTTTTTTATACAAAAAAGGATACGACGTGCTGTTGCCTTTCGAAAAACTGCAGCAAGCACTTACTTTTCAACCTAAAGCCAGCAAACACATTGAGCATCGTGCCAAAATGAGGGTTGAATACAGAAGTGTCAGAAGTCAATCAATGCTTACCCGTAAGAGTCAGGAAGAAAGCCTGCCCTTTCAGGAAGAGCTCGACCGGATACTGGATAAAATCAAAGAAAAGGGCTACGAAAAATTAAGTCAGGAAGAAAAGGCCTTTCTCAAAAAAGCCAGTGAGAAAAAATGAGTCTTAAGGTCAAAATATTGCTTGCTGTCAATCTCCTTGTTTGTCTGGCAATGTTGATGTCTTATCTGGCTCCACATATTGATCCTCAAAAGTATTGGGTGTTTTCTTTTTTTGGTCTTATTTATCCTTTGCTGGTTTTGGTCCAGCTTGTTTTCCTGATTATCTGGCTGTTTACAGATATGAAGTTGAGCTTTCTCCCCTTATTGCTAATAGCAGTTGGTTATAAAAATATTGGGCATTATTTTGCTTTTCATTCCAAGCCTGTGGTCAATGATCATCACGATTTTTCAGTAATCAGTTTCAATATTTCCAATGCTTTGGAAGCTTATGATTCGAGGTCTGAAGTAAAAGCCGAAAAGAAACAAAAAATGGAGGCTTTTCTGCGTAGGTTCAACGATGAAGACATTATCTGTCTGCAAGAGGTGGGTGATTATGCCTCGGATCTGATCAAACAAAACTTCAAATCGTACCACATCCACAAGTTTAGCAAAGGGGCGGTCATCCTTAGCAAACATAAAATCATTAAAAAAGGACTGATTGAATTTGGGACAAAGACAAATTCTTGTTTGTGGGCTGATATTGAAATGGATTCTGATACCCTCAGGGTTTACAGCATTCACCTGCAAAGCAACCGCATTACGGAAGCCACCAACAATGTGCTCAACAGCGATAATTTTGATCAGGATAAGACCTGGGAGAGTATCCTGGGTATACTGAAAAGATACCGCCAACATCACAGAGCACGAAGTGTCCAGGCCAAAACAGTCAAAGAACACATATCGCTGAGCCCATACCCGGTATTGGTGTGCGGCGATTTCAATGATGTACCTATGTCATTCACCTACGAGCACATCAGTGAACGGTTGGTGGATGCATATAAAACCAAAGGAAGTGGTGTAGGCAGCACTTTTAATGGCAAAATTCCTTTTTTACGAATCGATTATATTTTGGCACACCCTATGCTGAAGGTGGTCAAATTTAATGTGATCAGGGAAAATTATTCAGATCATTTCCCAGTGGCGGCCTTGTATTCTTTTCCCAAGGTCTGATTTCTGGCTCTGTTTCTATACACTACAATAATGGCCATTGCAAGGAAAAAAAAGGGCCCTACTTTATCGGTTTCAATCATGTCATTGATGGTGTTGAGCAGCAAAATAATGCAAAAACTCAGCATAGCCGCCATTACCGCAACCCTATCTTCTTTGTTGGTAAGTTGGTGGTAGGTACGTTCACCTGAAACCAGTACTATGATACAAAGCAAGATAAATATTACAAAGCCTATAAAACCCTGCTCTATGAATACGAGTAAAAAATAATTATGGACTGTGGAGTTGTCAATGTTGTTACTCACATAAGTTTGAAAACTTGAGACTGTGTAAGCTCCGTAAGAAGAATAAAAAGTACCCGGTCCAAAACCCATAAGTGGTTTGTCCTGGATCATTTGCACCCCGGCTACCCATCGATAGAGTCTTTCCATGGTAGAAATATCTTCCATTTTGTAGGTTGCTGTCAATAATTTATCAAAGCGCTGGTGACTGATGGTTTTTTCGTATTGGGGATTAAATCTCAGGTAATTGTTGTTGTACATCAAATATGCGATTCCCATCATTAAGGTCAGTGAGGCCAACAATAGGGCATGCATCATCCATCTTTTTTTGATGATGTAATAAATTACAACAGCCAGCACCATAGAAAGAATGGCAGCACGGGTATAAGAAAAATAGATGCCCACCGCATATAAAGCCATCATGACCAGGTATATCATTTTTGCAGTCCACGCCCTGGACCACATCACCAACGCCCACAAATAGGGCAAAAAAATGACGATGATACAGGCGTAGTTGACGTGATTTCTAAAAAGAGGTGTAACTACAAAATTGGCATCTTCAAATGAAAAGTCTTTTTGAGAATGCCGAAACAAAACAATCATGATCGAAATAGCCAACATATAAACGGCATACTTAGTCATGCGGGTAATGTCTTGATTTCCTTTCAAAACATGTAGGCTAAAAAAATAAAATGGTATAATGTACCATAATTTGGCGAGCGTCACCTTGGCAGAAATAATTGGAAACTGAGAGTTGATGGATGAAATCAAAATCCATACAAAGTGAAGAAGTAAAATGGCGGTTATCGGATGGCGGTAGTTGGAAAAATTACCGTGAAATGCCTTTGAAAAAAACAAAAGCAGTCCAATGCCAAAGAGTAGCATCATGATGGGTTCTGATGGAATATCCATACCCAGGCTGGGTGTAAAATTGTATTCTATCGAAAAGGGAACGACAGCAAAAAAGAGGTAAAATAAATTGCGATAGTCGGCAATAACCCATAAAGCAACGGGGGTTAGTACTGGTACCAGAGCAGGTAACCAATTGTCCATCCATAAGGCTAGCAGGATGAAAAACGAAGAAAAAGCCATCCATAAGCCATAGATGGATTTTTCTGACCATGCCGGACCGGTCAGTGCAGCTGATTTCATGCCAAACGCTGGCGGTATGAGTGAATCATCAAAACTCCCGTTACAGAGGCAACAAATGAAATCAACATGGATAAAAGGATGATCAATGATCGCTTGGGTCTGCTTTTGTGCTCTGGCACAATGGCTTCATCTACCAAATGGATGGCAGTAAACGGTGAGTCGTAGGCTGTTTTCAGCAAGCGCTCTTTTTCCCTTACAATGGATGACTGATCTGATGCCCTGCTATACGCCTGCTCGACCGCCAGTAAGTGGGAAATGTGGTTGTTGAATTCAGCAATTTTCGACTGAAGCACTACAATTTTACTGGCATAACCACTTTCAAATGCCTTGTATTTGATGGTGCTGTCCTTTTTGGATTCATACTTGCTAAAATATTGAGCCCGCGATGCTGCCTCTGATTTACTGGCAATGGCCTGAATCAATTCATCAGAAAAAACCCTTTGCTGATAATTGGCTTCAATCAAATTGTGCTTTGACTTTAAAAGACGAATGCTGTCCTCTAATATGGCCATAATTTTTAACTGCTCTTCTACATTTTTGCGATAGCTTTCCAGGGACTTAAGTTGAGTGTTTTTCACAAACTGCTGGGCAATGGCTTCTGTCCTGGTTCTTGCTTCATTGGCTATATCTGCTGCCAACTCCGGGTTTTTATCTTCAACCGACAGAATCAGTGCGCCATATTTGGATTTGATGGCCTTGTAGTTTCCTTTGAAAAGTTCTTTCATTTTAAACTGGCCTTCCCGGGTAGTGGAGTCCTGATCATAATGTTTGTACAAGTCAAATTTCCGGATAAGATAGGTTATCATCCTTTCTGATGTAACAATCGAAAAAAGTCGATCCAGATCATCAGAGCCACCATATACATACATTGGAGCATTGTTGTAACCCAGCTGGGTTGGGTCTGCCAGTGTTGGACTAGCCGGGTAAAAAACAGTTTCTGCCTTGTAATAATTGGGCTGCATCAAACTAAAAACAGCCGAAATAAGTCCTACTGCTACCACCGTAAGTATGATGGTTTTTTTCCAGGACATCAGAACATTGAGTATAGAAAGTAAGGAGTAATCGTTGGTCATGATCTTGGATTGGAACAAAAAAATCAGCGCGCAAATCTAAGGTATTTGCCTCACTAAAACGTCATCCGGCCTTATTAAGTGGGTAGGCTGTCAAAAAACACTAAAAAAGCTTGG
>ERZ724513.228-NODE-228-length-25948-cov-5.508632_pt1 | contig 25948 bp, 29 predicted proteins | sample MGYA00376046_ERZ724513 | MGnify/ENA primary metagenome ERZ724513 (study PRJEB28724, sample SAMN07190883) | activated sludge metagenome | isolation source: activated sludge of sewage treatment plant in Hong Hong | place: Hong Kong | collected 2016-03-17 ...
CCGGAAAACCGTCCGCTGGCCGGGTCGTTCGACACTTCCAGCCACCGGGCGTGCTCAGGGTCGGCGACATTGACCGTGCCCATGTGTTCGACCAGTGCGTCGATCTTCGACCGGGCCCGCAGCACTTTCACCCGCGCACCCAGGTCGAAGACCTCTTCCGTCTCAGGCAGCGCGGAGCGCATCTTGCGGACCCACGCGTTGATCGCCGGCTCGATGCCTTCCAGTGGTGTCTCGGTGACCTGCAAGGTGGCCACACCACCTTGCGAGCCGGAGCGGGTGACTTTTCCGGTCTGCTCGAACCGTTCAGCTAGACCGCACAGATGGTTGTCGAGCGCTTCCGCGATCCCCCAGCCGTCCTCAGTCGCGTCAGGGTCGTCCATCGCTTTGCCGTAGGCGTAGATGACGTCGGTGATCCGCCGGGCCGAGATGTTGACGGCACCCATGCTGCGCACCCGGTCTGGCAGGGCATGCGCTTCATCTACGACCAGATGGTCGATCAGTCCGAGAGTGGGTGAGCCGATCACGACGGGGGCGGTCGTGGCTGCCTGGACAGCGAGCATGGCGTGATTCGTGACGATGATGTCGGCCGCAGCGGCGCGCCGCTTGGCTTCCAGCGGCTTGCACGCGTCCGCCAGCGGGCAGTCCTGCTTGCCGATGCACTCGGACGGGGTCAGCGACACCAGGCCCCAGGCGGCATTGTCGGCGTCCGCGTAGTTGTCCCGGTCGCCGTGCTCGCGCTCGTCGGAATGGATGCCCAACGCCCAGTCGATCAGGCCCACTAGGGCGGCTCGATCGTGGGTCTGTCCACCGATGTCGGCGGTTGGGACACGCTTGTGCTTGTTCCATCCGGCCAGGCCGGCCCGGGCCGCGCTCAGCCCGGCGAAGGTGCGCGGAGTCTCGGTCTTAGTCAGTTCGGCGACCGTGCTGATCGTCTGCACGCCGCAGACGTAGTTCGACCAACCTTTCAACAAGGCGACCGTCGGTGTCTTGCCGGTGTGCGCGGCGACTGCAGCGGCCACGACCGGTGCGTCTTTCGAGACGATCTGCGCCTGCAGGCCCAGCGACTCGGTGCTGATGACGGTGCGCTGGTCTTTCGTTGCCGCGGCCAGCATCGCGGGGACCAGGTAGGACAAACTGTTGTGGGTTGGGATCATCGACCGGCCAGCGAGGAATAGATGCGATTCCGCCTCCACGCGGATGCAGCGCACCGGGCGACTCTCCACTTCACGCACCGCGGTGATGTACCGCAGTCCAACCCTTCGGTCTGGCCGGGCGTGTGGGTACGAGCGCTGCCGCGAATGCTTGCGCGGCAGGCGGTAGACCTGCATGTCCGTGGTGAAACCGATACGGAATCTCGTGCCGCACTCAATCCGCCGACCATCGGTCCCCGTCATCGCAGCGACACCCTCGCGCATCTGAGACTTGATTCCGAGGGTCGAGAGAAGCTCGCTGAAATCGAGGGCTAGCTGCCGGTTCGTGACGCAGAACTCATACCCTCGATGACGGGTGCTTGTCCCGTCCGTATCCATGAGGCCGCGCAACAACTCCATGCGTTGGTCGAGGCTGGCACGCAAATACTGGATCGGGATGTGCTTGTTCCCGTACACGCCAAGTTCACGCAAGAGAGAGGTAAGGCCAACGTTGAAGCGCGACTCGCCCTCTCGGTCCGGGCCGTTCACCCATCCGCTGGTCGCGCAAGTCCGGCAGTAAGTCTGTCGAGGGTTGCGAGCTCGGTCCTCATGGCCCCAAGGGCAACGGTGCGGATAGGGCGCCACCAGCCCGAAGAGAGTCGAACCCGGTCGGTCTGAGCGGCTGACCAGACCGCTCCATCGAGCAGCCAACAGCGCCTCCAGGTCGTCGGCGTCGGCCGTCCCGGAAGTGATCTGCCCAGAACTAGCTGATCCGTCGCCCAGCCAGACCCCGAAGATGTAGGGATCAATTCGTAGATCAGCCTCGTCCGTCGTCAGGGGCCTCTGCATGGCGACGGCGTAGTTGCGTGCCCCATCCCTGGACATCAGTGATGTCCGAATGATGTCGGTAGTCAGGACTTCATAGGCCGATTCGCCAGCGTGCTGCTCGATGAGCACATCCAAGACTGGCCGAATGTCGATCGGCTCGCCGTTGGAAGGTTCTAGCCCTAGGTTGCGACGGATGTTCTGAATCAACTTGGTCGTCAGCGCCTCCGGGAACCGCGCGGACGCGATTCCGAGGGTCATCATCGGTGAAGCTTCGGCGACTTCGCGCGCGGCCCGCAGCGCCTCCGTCCGATCCCCGCGCAGACGCACCGACTTGCGTACCCAGGATTCGGACAGGCGAGTCCTGCGATCCTGTACGGGCCAGAGATGGTCCCCATCGGCGACGATCGAACTGCCATCGGAAAAGACGACCTCATAGCATCTGCGGCCCACCATGACATCGCTGACTGCTATCACTCGCGACGGGCGGCCCGAGTCATCGAAGACATACTGTCCGACGCGGAGTTCTCCCATCGTGGTCCACCCCGTTGGCGTGGCGATCGGGGTGAGCAAATCCAGGGCCTTGCCTGTACCTGTCGGGGCCTGTCCGACGGTCTGACCGAACGTCCCGATCGCCTCGGAGATGTCGCACGTCAGCGACCATTGGCCTTCGCGGGGGCCAGCGTCAGGCAGGCCGGTTGCACGGCGCACAGCCGTCGTCAGAGTCTGATGCAGGAGATCCACATCAGTCCCTATGCCGGCAGTCGATGAAAGGGTGGCGGACATCGCTAACCCGCCAGTGGCGGGACGATCGAGAACCGTCGGACAGGGGCCGGGGTCGTCTCGAAGACGAAAAGACCACCCTGGCCTGCGCGGTGATGCCGTACAGCGCGGCGCACATTCCACGACAAAGACCTGTTGATCTCGTGGACGGACTGGCCCAGGTTGGGCCCTCCACCGTCGATGTATCGCTGCGCCGCCCGGGTGAACCGAGTCACGTCTTCGGCTATTTCCAGGTCCGACTTCAACCGCGGCGGCCCGTGCGCTGAGAACTCGCTGCCTTCCACGTCTGCGATCGCGGAAGCCCAAGCGCGCAGCAGTCGTCGGGCCTGATCTTTCGCCGTGGGGGTGTCGACGTACAGTCTGGACAGGGCGTCGGCGGCTAGGACGATCGCCGCTTCGGCAGGCTGCGGGGTGGGGGAGAAGGCGAACTGGGCCAAGGCATCGACTGCCTTGCGGTCCCCGGTCGCCCAGTCGTCCAGTCGGCCGCCGAGAGTGGAGATCGCTTGGACGAGCAGCGGGTCTGCGCTGCTCGTCCCGCTGCGTTCCAGGTCGATGGCGACGCGCTGGGCCAGGCCAGGCTCGCCCGTGACGAGAGACAGCAGGTACTCCCGGTCTTGGACCGGCCAGCGCCGGGCAGGCAGCGGCGGGATCCCAAGACCTAGGCTCAAAGCTATGGCAGCAGAGTGCAGCCGCTCCAATGGGCCGACGTTCTTGGCGTCAAGCCCGTGCCCTTCCAGAGCCACAAGAGCGGCCATTTCGAGCGCTGGGGGTGTGGCATTCAGGCCTGTCAGCAGTGCAGGGTCGGTTACCTTCCCATGCCGAGCGCTGCCACGATAGGCGCGGCGCTGCAAAGTCAAGACCAAAGACTCGGCGGTCTGACGTAGCCAGCCTGAGAATGACACTCCAGATGCAAACCGGACGGGGTCGGCAAAGCTCGAGTCAAGGATCTTTGTGATGAGGACGTCCCGCAGATCTTGGGCGAGATCGACTGCAGCCTGCGTGGAGTACTCGTGGCGGCGCCCGACATCTTCAGGGACGGTGGACAGCACAATGAGCGCAGCCAGATCCCAGCGGTCTACTGGTGGTCTGGACGCGATGGTCTTGGCTCGAGCGTCAACCTCGGCCGGAGTGAGTCGATCATGCACACCTTTACCGTGTGCGGCGGCTTACCAACCGTCGTCGTGGCCCGGACCAGCAGGCACTAGCCACTCGTCTTCGGCGGCGGACGTAGCCGCAGGAGTGGCTGGGACGGCCGCCGTGGGGGCCTGTGTGGGCGCGAGCGGGCCGGGGACGACTCCGAGTTCCCGGTCCGTCATGTAGAGGCCCAGTGGAGCGATCAGGTGGTCTCGTGGGTCTTCCAGGGTGCCGTCCGCGAACCCGAGATCCGGAACGACACCCGCGGCACGTTCCCGAGCTCGAGCTTCCACCACATCCGGAGTGGTCGAGGCGAGTCGCTGGAACTGCGCCGGCAGATTGACGACGACAGGAGCGATCCGTCCGAACATGTCGACGTGCAGCGCGACCGTGCCTCGCAGGATCCGGCCGGTGCTCGGGTCGACCAGAGCTTTCAGGCTGCGCGGGTCTGGGGCTTTCGACGCGCCAACGGTTGCTGGCGCCATGATGCGGGCCAGCCGCTCCGGGGTCGGGTCCAGTTTGAACAGGGTGCAGGCGGCGCGCGCTTCGGCCGGGTCAGTGATCGACAGAATGATGCCGCGGCTGATGTACCCGGCCAGGCCAGCGTTCACGACGTCCGAGACCCGCTGGGTATAGAGGATTGGCAGCACGCCTTGGCTGGCTGCCACACGCCCGAGCCGGTCCATCTCGGTCGGGTCGATCATGAACACCCACGCCTCGTCCAGATGCAGGACGCCGCCGCGGCCGGCCAGCGCCATGACGGAGCCGAACACAGCCATCCGCACGACAGCGACCGTGACGCGCTGCAACTGGTTCGCTGGCGGCTGCCCAGGAGCAGGCAGTTCCAGGGGGGCGTTGCCTGCCTTGATGAGCGTGATGCCGTCCGCGACCCGCAGGCCTTGCCCTGTCGGGTTGACGCCGAAGACGGAGCGGAACAGCGGTGTGGCTTCAGCCAGGTCGAAGACTTTCTGTACCAGGTCCGCGGGGACCTGACCGTGGTCTCGGGCGATCTGCAGGGCTTGGCCAGTACAGGTGGCGCCGTTACGCACACCGTAGGCGACCGCTTTCGTCACGGCCGTCTCGTCAACGGCCGCGCCCCACGGGTTGACGGTGAGCAGCATTGAGACGGCTGCTCCGACACCGTCGTTCGGGTCGATGGCGCATCGGATCGGGTCCATGACTCCGTCACCGGAAGCCATATCGTCCAACGACGCGACCTGTCCGCCCGCAGCGAGCACCGTGTCAGAGTGGTCCGACATGAACTTCGGGTCGAAGATGATGTTCGGCCGACGGGCGTTCGTCTGCGGGTTGCGCATCCGACTGAACTGCAGTGCTAGCCAGAGTAGGGTCGCTGTCTTCCCGGACCGGGTCGCACCAACTGAAATGGCCAGCGGGAGAGAGTCGGCGGCAGCCGCCGCGGTCGGCGAGATCCGCACGGGCTGGGCGTCCCGCTCGGTGAAACCAAGAATCGCGCCATCCTCGTCACCGACCGCAGATAGGGACGGCAGGCCCGAGTAGGCCAGCACACTGACCGGGAAGTCATGCCGGTACGGGTTGGCGCGCACTGGCGAGCACAGCATCGCCTCCTGCAGGCCAGTGTCTTGGCGGCCAGTCATCGTGTGCAGCCGGGCGACGCCGTACAGACCTTCGGCGTCATAGTCGCCGAACGGGGTGCGCCCGGAGAACACGACAGTCACTCGCGCGTCTTCCGCGGTCGGTGGCGCCTGACCGGTCGCGTATGCGGCCTCCATCTGGTTGAGGGCGTTCTGCTTATCCAGCATCTCTGCCCGCGGGGCCTTGTTGGCCGCCTGCAGTTCAGCGATGTCAGAGCGGAACTTGCCCGCGTTGCGCCGCAACTCGTTGCGGGTGATCGCGGCGGGCTCGACGTTGAACCGGGCAGACACGGCCAGGGCGCCCTGATCGAAGGCGTCCAGCGCCCACTGAGCTTCGCGCGACGACGCGTCGTCCCAGCCAAAATCCAGCTCAGCCATCGACGCGACCGTCAGCGTGTGGTGACCGGCGATCGTGCCCCAGTCAGGGCAGTCCTTCTCGGTCAGGCCATGCGCTTGTGCTTCGTTGGCGGCAGTCTGGGTGCCGAACACGTGCATGTGGTCTGCGTGGGGCAGCAGCGGTGCGTCAGAACGTCCCAACGACCACCAACTGTCGGCCTGTTGGAAGTCGGCCGCGCTGGGTGTGTCCAAGCCAGCCTGCGTGAGCGCCTGACCGACTTTGCGGATGTCGCCGGCGAAGTCAGACATCGGGGTGGAGGCGGTGGTGAGGAAGTCGGCGATCGAGTTGACTGCTGACCGGAAGCCGCCGCTGCCAAGCCCGGGGATGAGCCGCACGCCAAGCAGGAGTAGCCGCTCATGAGTCACCTGGTCGGGGAACGCAGACGCAAGGAACGCCGACAGACTCTTGTCGCGCTCGGGCACCCACTGGGTCGGCAGGTTCAAGCCGAGCAGGTGAACCTGGCGGTAACTGCCACGAGCCATCGAACGCCGGTTCAGCCGCGCCGGGGTGAGGGTGCTCAGCGCTTGCAGGGCAGCCATGATCGGCCGGCCAGGCTGCAGTGTCGCGGAAGGCGTGATCGCGTCGGCAACAGGGCCGAGCGGCACGCGCCGATAGAGCCACAGGCTCCCGTCCTCGCTGCGGCAAACCCCTCCTGGCAGCCGGGCGTTGAGGAATGTCGGCGGGAGGGTATCGTCTGGTCGTTTACGCGCCATGCGTCAGCCGTTCGTCGGAAGGTCGGTCGAGGTGGCCGTTGCTGTCGGCGTGACAGACGTCGGCGGCGCGGATGGTGTGACCCGCGAACCCGTCAGGGCGTTGCCGTACCGGCTCAGCGTCGGGCCGGTGCCGGGAGCGCCCCACGCGGTGACGACCGGGGCAGCTGAGTCGGCTCGCTCGATGAGCAGGTCCAGCACCATCGGGGTGACGCTGGTGCGTGATCCCGCTGTCGGCGCCGGCTGTCCAGCCCACGTCACCGAGAGCTCGACTCGGGCCAGAGCGGCGGTCTTGCCGCTCGGGAGTGCTCCGAGCGTGACGACACGGGCGCTGACCGAACTGACGCCGCTCAGCGGGAGGTAGGTGTGCTCAGCCGACGGGTCTCCGACAGCCAGACGCAGTGCGCCAGGGGTTCCTGTCGTGTATGCCTGCGCCCAAGCAGTGACGGCCGTACCGATCGCCTCAGTGGTTTCGGCGGGTGACGTGATGCCCGGCCAGGGTGAGGTGCCGGAAGCCCAGCCGTCAGAGATCGCCGTCATGTCTGGAATCAGGGAAGGCCCCCCGATGACGGCAGTCCCGCCGCGCGGGTCAACGCCGATCTGGATCGAGGCGGTGTAGAGGACGCCAGAACGGTCGATGACCGAGAAGTTGTGCACTGTCGTCGTGTATTTCGGCGCGGACGCAGACTGCCCGTCTGGTGGCGGCACGACCGGAACGTTCACCGAACCAGTCCAGCCAAGGATTTTCCCGCCCGGCAGCGGCGGCGGGTTGGCGGCCAACCAACGGCTCAGACTGTCGCTGGCCAGACCGTAACCGGGGGTCACCTGAGAGGTGGCTGCCGTTGGGCCTGACGGCACGTTACGGGCGATCTGCGCCATGTTGGCAAACATCAACAGCGGCGTCAGGACGATGACGGTCCAGATAGACCGGCGGATCCAACGCGCTCGGCGCACGTACGGGCCGGGCTCCCATTTGCCGTCGGCAGGGGCCGCATCGAGTCGGCGCATGTAGTCCACGGGGGAGGCAGCCATCACCACTGATCCTCAAAGTCGGTTGAAGCCCGGCCGGCAGGCACGAGCGAGACGATGCGCTGCTCGGCCAACGTCCGGACCTCGAAGTCGTTGTCGGTCGCCAGCAGGTCGATCACGCTGGCAGGCAGGTTCGGTTCGGCGACCAGCGCTGCCCGGACGTCCCGGTCCGGGTGGGCGGCCAACAGGCTGAAGCACTCGGTGCAGCGTGCGGTGCCGGGGACGGCCCGGCGGTGGCAGGGCTTCCAGCACGCCCGGCATGTGCCGGGAGCATGACTAGGGGAGTGCGCCTGGCCGCCGGGACGCCAAGACCGGCAATGTGCCGACATCTCAGCCGCGCTTCAGCAGTTCAGCCACGTCGGTGAGCCGCTGGCGACTGGCCGCGTCGAGCGCGACGACAGCGCGCGCGAATGCGGCGCCGGCCTTCGCACCGGCAGCCGGGGGACGGTCCGGAAGCGTCAACTTCAGCGCCAGCGCAAGCTGCCACGGCCCAGTGATCCTGTTCTTGTCCGCCAGCACGGCAGCGGTCGCCATCGCGTCGAACGGGTCGTCCTGATTCGCGACAGACAGCAGGTCGCTGATCACCGAGGACGGGTTGGCACCGGTGAAGACCGCGACAGTCATCTCGAGCGGGTCTTCGTCGGTGCCGAGCACCTGCGCCGCGAGTTTGCGAACCGCAGACGGTGCCTTCTGGAAGGCGAGAGTCTTCGCGGCGACCCGACGAATCGTGCGCCGGTCGACGCCGCCGGCACGCGGGGTCGACGTCTTGGCCGCGCCGGGTGCATCGGTGGCGTCGTCGGGCTGGTGAGCTTCCTCGATCGGCTCGGAGTTGCCGGAGGTGTCTGGGGCCAGGTCGGTCTCGACCGGGAAGTCCAGAACGGAAGCGTCAGTGTTGGTCCAGGGGGATTCGCTCATACTTGGCAACATGCGCCAATAGGCGCGGGGGCTGCCTTCAGGTACGTCAGCGGATCCAACCACGGCCCGAGCGAAATGGTCGCATCCGCGGCGACAGTCAGACGCGACGAGATGGTGCCATGCCAGCCGACAACGACAACCTTGCCGCCATGCCGGTGGATGAGCTCCACAACGGGGATGTAGTCAGCGTCGCCAGACCCGAGCACCACCAGGGTTGGTGGCTGGCCGATGATGTCTTCAGCGATGTCGAGCGCCATCTTGACGTCGACGCGCTTCTCTTTCCCTCGCGCCCGCGGGTAGAAGTGCGTGTCGAAGCCGGACGCGCTGGCTGCGCGTTCGGCCGCGCAGCCAGACCCTCGGTCGAACGACCCGTACATTCGGGCGCATGACAGCGCGTCCGAGTCCGGCACGAGCAGCCGGTGTAGTGCGAGGAAGTCGAGGTCCCACGGCGGCAGCAACGGGATGGCGTAGGTCGCGTTGAGGCTCGGCGCGAGGCCCCGCGCGACTGCGTTCGTGCGCTGGCCACCGACCCAAAGGTTGCTGACATCCACGTAGACCCGCACCGGCATACCGTCGGCGCGGGCTTGCGCGACGGACGCGCCTAGTTCGGGGATGGTCTGCTTACGGTCGGCGAGCGACGCCGGGCTGGGGATGTCCATACCGTCACTGTGTGCGGCGGTCAGCGCAGCAGCTGCAGAGCCCGCTCCAGACGGAGCGCTTCGTCTTCCAGGTAGTCCGAGCGGTGCTCGCTGTAGTCAGGGTTCGACTCGTCCGTGCCGAGCGCTTCGAGAGCGGCAGCCCGAGCGGCGGCGATCTGGCGGGCGTGGTCCGGATGCAGTCTGTCCAGCATCGGCATCAGGTCGCGTAGGTCGGCCGAGCGATCGGCGTTCCGGTCGTCCTTGAAGTGGTCGTAGCCCGCGAAGTACCCGCAGGTCTCGGCGTCGTCGGCTGCCGTTTCCAACTCTTTGACCCGTTTGAGTTCCCGTGCCGCGATCACGCGCAGCACAACGGTCTCGCTCTTGGTCAGGCCGACCGACGGCTCGAGCGGAACGTCGGTGACAGGTCGGACCGCGGGTGCGAACTGGCCACCTTGGGAGGCTGGTGCTCCGGCGGGCTGACGTTAGGTGCTCATACCTTTCCTTGCTCTGGCTGCTTCCGCAGGTCGATCCACGCCTGTAGGTCGGCGACGGCCCTCTCGGCATCCGTCACACCTTGCGATTTCTCCCACTTAGAGAACGACTCTGTTGCGGTCTTAGCCGCTCCGTGCGCGGCCCACCTGCGTAGGGTTCGCAGGGCTCGGGGATCGTCTGCGTGGAACACCTTGCCTAAACCTGTGCCGCCATGCGGCCGCGATGTTTCGAGGGAGAGGCGGCGTCCGTTCGAGAGGACTGCCTGTGTCGGGGTGACCCTGACGACTTCGACCTCTCCAACGGCGGCGATGTACCTCCGCTGGTGGAAACTGTCGAATCCGTAGTCAACGACGACGGCCTTGTCACCCGCCTGCCACCGGGCCGCAGTCTCGGAAGCCGGGGTCGAAGGTTGGGTCAACGGCACATCGACCGTCGCCCGGGCGGTGGAGGCGAACTGTCCGCCTTGGGAGGCTGGTGCTCCGGCGGGCTGGCGTTGGGTGCTCATACCTGAGATGTGTACGGACTGCTGCAAGGCGGTCGTGCCGGTTCGAGGCGGACGGTCACGGCGTGCCGGCGGCCTGTGCGTCCAACCATGCCTGCATGGTCGTGAGGACTGCCTGACCGTTCGCGACCGTCCGATCCCGCCTGAATGCCCTCAGCAGCGTTGTCGACCCGGATGCCCTTCTCACGCATCGCGGCCTGGGCGACCATCCTCACGGCATACGGGTCGTCACCACGCAGCACTTCGGAGTTCGTGCCATGGACGGCGCCCGACCGGATGGTGGCTCGCTTGCCGTTCGAGAGCACAAGCTGGGTGTTCGAGACCTTCGCCACTGCGACAAGCTCGACCCGGGTAGGTCCGCCGTACGCGCTGTGGATGATGACGGCCTTGTCGCCGACCTGCCACGGAGTCTGGTTGCTGTCCACGCTCAGACTGTGTGCGGCGTCGGTTCGATCGGGATGAGTGCCGGCATTCCGGCTTCATCGTCTGACCATTCAGCCCATTGGCCCAAGATGGTGCGGGCGTCCTCCAGACGTTCGGCGGGAACGCTGACGTGCACGCGATTGCCGCACACGCTGGCTCGCGCCGTGACGCCGGGAACGGAACATAGGTCTTCGAGCGCGCGATCCACCCAGGCGGGCGTGTAGCACCCCAGGTGCTCGCCGCCGCGCAGCATCGCCCATGCTCGGTACGGGCGCTGGCAGTAGTCGCAGATTCCGGCCCGTCCGGCCCGGTACGGTTTGCGGCCTGAGCGGTTGTTCTGGTCGGGGTGCTCAGCGGCTGCCTGCCTCTGCGCCTTGGCGTGGTGGACACCGGCATCCACGAGCCGCCTGTAGGTGCGAACGGCGTCGGCGTGGTGGACGCGGGTGTGCAGTCCGAAGACCGGCCCGAACCAGCCGCTTGTCTGGAACGGGCACCACAGGCAGTGGATCGTCGTGGCGTTGAGGCTGCGGGAAGCCCGCGCGCTCTCAGACACGACGATCCACGCCAGCGGCAGGGCGACCGCGGCTGTGAGGAAGCCCTGCCAGAACTCGGACATGGATCACGCGCTCCGGCGGTAGTGAACGGGGGCAGCCTTGATCGCTTCCTTGTCTTCGGCGGGGCCGAGATCCACCAGCGCGGCGATGATGCGCACCGACTTGGCGCTGGCACCAGTGCCCATCTGCTCCTGCACTCGGTAGACGAGCACCTTGTGACCGATCAGTTCGCGGGCCTGAATCGCAACGGCGCGGCCAGCGGGGTTGTCGGTGCGCTCGGTCCGCCCCGGCTCGATCCCATCCGGGTAGCGATCGGACGGCTTGGTCCGGAAGGACAACAGGCCGCGGGTGCTGCTAGCCTCCTTCTCGAGACCAACCAGGACGGCGGGGAACACAGAGTCGGCAGTCAGGGCCTTCGTGACGGCGTCAGCGATGCCCGACTTGGGGTTCGCTAGGGCCGCGAGACCGAGCGCAGCCATAGCCACCCTGACCTGGTAGTCCTTGTCGGACGGGTCACCGGCGGCGGCGGCGGCCGAGACGATGATCTGGGTGGTGAGCACGGCGGCTTCGTTCGGTTCCATGGTTGCGCGTCCTTACGTGTGGTGGGTTCAGGCTGCTGCGGCGGGCGCAGCGGGAGTCGGGACGGTCGTGCCGACCAGCGCGGCCAGCGGGTCGGCCAGGGAGGCCGGGTTAGCCCACAGGGCGTGCGAGGACTGGACGATGAAGTCCATGCGGTTGATGACGGCGGTCCGCCAGGCGGTCCACTGCTCGTACGTGCCGCCGAACGGAGGCTGGGTGCCGGGCATCTCCAGCACGGTGTGCAGGACGCCGCGCAGACGCGTGTGCAGCCCGTTGTCGAGGCTCTGGTTCCCGGAGTACCGGGCCTGCAGCTCGGCCACGATCCCGTTGAGGGTTTGCGCGAACGGCAGCAAGGACGCCCCGATCTTCTGGCCCCTGTTCGTGAGGATGTCGGCAGCCATCGAGGTGAGGCCGAAAGCGGCCGTAGCCGCGGCCGAGCTGGCGTTCAGGTGGCCGTTCCGGGTCTCTTCGTACCGGTTGCCTTCGCTGAAGTGGATCGTGTGCGGGGCTGGGGTGGCGGTCATGCTGGTGCCTCCGATCGTAGGTTCTGCTGCTCGTACGGTGTGCGGCGGCTCCATCGGGGGTGGTCCGCCGAGGTTGAGCAGTTCGCCGAGAGCCGACTTTCCGCTCTTGTCGACTTTCCCGTCGGCGATCGCGGACGGGCACAAGGCCACCAGCGGGCACCAGCCGCACAAGGGCTGCGGGGTCGCCGGGAACGACCCGGCGTTCAGCGATTGCTGCATCGTCTGCCATGCGGCAACAAACCGCGCTCTCGTCTTCGCTCGACTGACCGGGGTCAGCCCGATCTTGCGAGCCTTGCCGTGCGCCGTGAAGTAGAGCGATGCTTCCGTGACGACAGGGCGTAGCCCGTCCGGCAGGTAGGTGCCCGGCTGGGCTCGCAACCAGTCCAGACCCAACAACTCAATGGCGATCGAGTAGAGGCGCTGCTGTTCGGCGCCAGTGTCAACGAACTTCCCGCCGCCCGACTTGAACTTGCCGGTCTTGTAGTCCCGCACCGCCAGTGTGTAGCAGCCTTTGCCGTCCGGAATCGCGTCTAGCCGGTCGACCAGGCCGCCGATCGCCACGCCGTCAATCTGGACGTCGACGCGCAGTTCCCGTCCGACCACGATCACCTGGGTCGGGTCTTCGATCGTGAACAGACCGTCGACCCTCGCGGCAATCTCGGCCCGCCACCGGCCCATGCTGAGCGGGTCAGACGGAACGATCAGTTTCGAGTGCCGCTCTTCCAAGCCGTTGAGCAGGTCATTCGCTCGAGCCCTGGTGCGTTCAGCCGCGGGAAGTCCCATCAGGTCTTCCATGACGGCGTGCGCCGCTGTCCCGATGGTGTTTGTGGCGAACGGGTCGGGCTCTTCAGGCATCAGGTAGTCGATCGCCCAGTTGGCCGGGCATGTCGACAGTGAGTTCGTACTGCTCGGGGAGAGCGTCTTGCGGTACAGCTTGTGGGTTCCGGGGTGGGTAGCGTCGAACGTCAGCCGGTCACCGGCGAAGCGGAACGCCGAGCCGATCTCGGCCAGTTTCAGGCGCTGCGCCTCGCTGTAGGCGGGTTCGTTGGTCACACATCTTCTATGCCGCCAGGCATCAGAAGGGTCGGACTATTCGCCGGACATCTCACGGAAAATGTCGGCAGCGATCTGCTGCACCCGCGAGATCAGGTCGGCAATCTCCTGCATCGGCACGCCGGCCGCCGTGGCGACATACCCGATCCGGTCTTCGATCTGGCCAGGCTCAGACAGGTGCCCGCCGAGGAACGCGCGAGCGACAGCACCGAGTTTCGGGGACTCCGCTTCGGCCCGTTCGATGGTGCGCCGTACCAGGTCGTTGCCTTCGGCGTTGCTCAGGATGCCGCCGTCCGGGTGCGTGTCTAGAGACTGTTCGGGCATCTCGTCCGAGCCGATCGGTTCTAGGTCTGCCAGGGACGCCAGCGCGCCTTGACCAGCCGCATCTTTGCGCCGCGCCGTCACCAGCAGGTTGTGATACGTGACGAGCTCTTCATTGCTCGGCTCCCGGCCATGCTCGGTGAGGAACGCGAGCCGTGCCCGGCCGAGTGTTCGCTGGCGACGCTGGCGCGAGACCATGCCAGCCATGCCCAGGCCACGCTCAGAGTCCAGGGCTCGCGTGTAGGCCGAGCGGGACGCCATCGTGAGCAGGCCAGGGAAGTTGTGGATTTCAGGGCCGTCACCGCTCTGATCCAGCAACAGCCAGGCAGCCTCCATGACGATCGCTCGAGCGTCGTCTGGGCTGCCGCCGGAATGGCGGTACATCCGGCGGGCCAGTTCTGCGACCATCGCGTCGTAGTCGCGCAGGAACGCATCGACGGCGACCGTGCGCGCATCGGGCGGCATGTTCCGGATCGCTGCGACCCGGGCCGCGAGGACGTCGTTCGGGTCCAGGGCGTGAGCCGTCATTCGACACCTGCCGGAACGTAAGGCCAGCCGGTCCATGGAACGTCGACTCGGTGTGGACCGGCGACGCTGGCAAACTCGGTGAGCCGGTCAGTGGACGGGTTCGAGACACGGGGGTCTAGAAGCCACCCGATCGTCGGCCTGGGCGGACACCCAGGCAGTGCGCGGCGCAGATGGTCGGTCACGCGTCCGACGCGGGTGTCACCCCAGCCAGGCTGGCTGGCCAGCAGTTTGCGCACACTGATACGCCGCAGCGGGACCCCATTGGGTTTCGCCGCGGCAGCGATCACCTGTTCAGGCGTGATCTGCCCGACAGCGACTCGGGTGAGCGTGCGGGCGCGCAGCATCCCCGCGGCCTGCCGGGCAGCGTTCAGTTGCTTGACGGTGGGGGCGGCTTGAGGCTGAACCATCCTTATCGCGCCTCCCCTTGGTCGATGTCATAGTCGGCCAGGCCCACAGCCCGGGCCATGACGTCGGCGCCTGCCGAGAGTGCCGCTAGGGCACGCTTTTCTGCCAGCCGGTCTTCCGGATACGTGGCGCGGTAGATGGCCAAGAACTCTTCCATCGACGTCGGACGGTGCTCGCGGAACACTTCCCGCACTCGGGTGCCGAGTTTCGGGTCGCCGACCTGACGCCGGACCGCTTCACGAGCGACCCGGTTGATGTCGGTGCGGATATACATCGACGGGTCGACATGGTTGAAGGTCATTGGAGCGGCGAGGCGGTCGATGAGTCGCCAGACCGCGGACGTGCCCTGCTGGCCGTAGACGATCTTGTCGACCACTTCGGACTGAGCCTGCGCATCGAGCACGCACCGGAGACCGAGATCCCGAGCCAACATGCTGGAGGCGCGGGCGACAGCCTGCTTGACCTGGGGTTCCAGGATCTGTACCAGCGCCCAGCGTGCCCGTGTGCCGGCTTCAACAAAACCGTTCAGTTGGCGCTTGACTGTCACGGCGTTGGCGGCCTGGGTGTATGCCGCCGGTGCCGGGACACCGTTGGTGTGCGTCGCAGGTCGGCTCGCACAGACGCTGACAGCACCGACAGGCGCCCGGGTGCCGGGGGCGGCGAGGTAGATGTCTACGGCACCGGTGCCGTGGTGACCGAGAGAGTGCAGGGTCCAGTTGACGCTCTGAGGCTTCGCATCGGCGAGCAGGATGAGCGGTCCGGGCTGCCAGTCCAGACGCAGAGGCATCCGCAACCGACCAGGCCCGTCAGGGCCTTGCAGGTCTGCCTGGTCTTTGCGACCCATCGCGATCTTCGCGTAGCCGAAACACCACACCGGAAGCCGGGCCAGTCCGGCGGCTCCGGACAGGTCGTGATCGGCCAGCATTCGCTCGGCGGCGCGACCGATCACGATGTCGTCCACGAGCGACGCGACTTCGGCCAGCCAACCATGGCGCTGACCGGGCAGGGTGAGGTGAGCGGCCACGGCAGTCATACCGACCGGACCCGCCCGATGAAGGCTCCGGCGAGCACGCAGAGTGCTGGCAGGACGTACAAGGCGTGTTCCCCCACTCCGAGAGCCAGAGCCACGAACCCGGCGATACTGGCTGCCTTCATGATGCCAAGCCGGTCTGACAGACCAGCCGCAAGAATGCCGAGCGCCAGAGACAGAGGGGCCAGCAACAGCAGAGGCAGTGCGGAGGTGCCCGGCACGATCGCTTGAGCGACCAGGCGAGCGGTCAGAGCCAGTGCTCCCACACCGACGCTCAGCAGGAAGGTCGGCGAGATCGTCGGCAGGCTCAGCGTGCGTCCGGCTTCGCCGACCTGGTAGAGGCGGTCGATATCGGGATCCGGGTCGACTGGCGGCCACGGGGTGTCGGTGTCGTCATCGAACGGGTCGGACATCACGCCCCCTTCCGGCGCAGGCCCCGGAGGATGCTCAGTCGTCCGCCGCTTGGCGCTGCGATTCGATTGTCAGGTCCGAACGCGGCAAGGCCGGTGACGGCATACAGGATCTCGTCCAAGACGCCCGACATCGACGGCAGCAGGTTCGGCATCCCGCCGGAATCCACAGCCGCCTTGATGGCTGGGTCGGTCGGGATCGACCCGACGAACGTGCCGTAGCGCGCGACAGACTCCCGGAAGACCTGCTCGAAGTCTGCGGACGGGGTCCAGCGCGTCAACGCAATCATGACGCGGTTGTAGGGAACCCCAGCACCGTTCCATCGGGACAGCAGGCCGGTGGCGTTGGTGACGCTTTCGCGCGAGCTGTCCGAGAGCATCACCGCGAACGCGCCTGACTGCAGGCTCGGGATGACGACGTTGTCGAACAGACCGGACGTGTCGTGCGATTCGGCGATCTGCGTGTCCACGATCACCAGGTCGGCGATAGTGCGGGCATAGTCGATGACCTGCTGGTACACCCGGTCGCTGACGACAGAGGGGTCAGCCTTGTCGGCAGGCGGGGCGAGAGCGATCCCGAAGTGCAGGTCCGGCAGAGCGTCTGGGCGCGCGTCGTTGAGTCGCTTCGTGCCGACGACCGCGACCTGAGGGTCGCCGGTGATCGCGGCATCGTAGACCGACGGGGGTGTCTGGCGTAGACGCAGGTTGATCCGGATCCCGCCTTGCCCGCGGTTCATGTCGATTAGGACGACGCGGCGCAGGTTGCCTCGACCACCAGCGTGCTCAGCCAGAGACATGGACGTGGTCGTCTTCGCAACGCCACCTTTAGCGCCAGTGACGATCAGCAGCGGGGCAAGCGGAGCTCCGGGAGTGACGGGCGACAGCGGTGCCGTCACTCCCGGAAGTCGAGGGGCACCGGTGGCGACAGGTGGCATGTATGCCGGCGTGGGGGTTGGGGCTGCCGGTGCAGGGACGGGTGCAACCGGGGTGACGGGCTGTGCGGCGGACGGGATGACTGGGGGCGGACCGAACAAGTCGACGTCGAGAGAGTCCGGGATCACCGTTGTGTCCGTCTGTCCAGCGGACGGGTCGGCATACGTGGCCGGGACATGCGCCGGGATCGCCAGATCCGCGAACGGGTCCTCGAACCCTGTCGGGGCAGCGGCTGGGGCCGGCAGGTCCGCGAACGGGTCATCGAACGCAGGCGCCGGACTCGTCTGGGCAGGCTCGGGCTCGTCATCCCACGGGAAGTTGTCTTCGTCGGGCCCCGGCGTGGGTTCCGGCTCGATCGGCCCAGACATGCCGATGAGGACGGCGCTGCCGGGAGTGTTCTTCGGCGGCGCGCCGAGGGCGCCCATGATCGAGTCGATCGTGGCAGGCAGGGCCACTAGGACGGCCGCATCGGGGCGCACCAATGGGACGTCGTCAGGGTCGTGCACGACGATGACGCGCTTCTGCGGGGCGGCCCACACGCGGGTCCGCTCGTCATGCAGGGCGTCGGCGTGGATGACGAACGCTTTCGCGCCAGGGTCGCTCCTGGCGGCGAAAGCGACATCACGAGCAGTTGTGGAGTCGGTGAGCATTCGGTAGCCGGCATCAGCCCAGGCACGCACGCAGGAAGCGGGCATGCCAATGAGGCCGATGCCAACTGGAAGGTTGGCCGGTGTGGGTGCTGTCACATCAACCCCTATGCCGCCGGACTCACAAAGGGGACGCCTTTACGGACGTTCCATGGCCCGAATGTGTTGTGACCTGCATCACACCGCGTCGATGAGTTGCTGGCCGCAGGCGGGGCAGTGCCGGAAGTACGGCTGGAGCGGGGTCTGGCAGGACGGGCATGCTGCCGGGTTGGTGCTTGCCCGGTCCGGATCAGGTGCGGGCGGCAGGGTGGCTGCATCCGGCGGGAGAGTCCAGACCAGCAGGGTCAGCGCCTGGCCGCAACAGTTGTGCGCGAGAAACCACTGGCCGTTCCCGGCCGCGCCGCGAGCTCGCTCGATCGTCGCGATCGCTGCGTGATTCGGGTGCAGTGCGCGCAGCGCATCATCCAGGTGGCGACCGAACAGAGCCACATCGTGGGTGTGGGTGGCGCACATCGCGCGGATGAGCGGGTCGACGGCCTGGTGGTCTTGGCCTGGCCGGGCGGTCGCCAACGGGTGTCGGGACTGTCGGACAGCGTTACCGGACTGCTCGCTCATGCCGTCGCAGTGTGCGGTGGCCACGGCGAAAGGGCCAGGGCTGCCAAGGCGTGACGGTCGACGCGAGGCTTTGGGGGAACCAGTACGCGCAGATCATGCCTAGCCGTCGTGTCCAACAGGTGCAGGAACATGTCGGTCTCCGGGCTGCCCGGCTGAGCTGAACACAACAACTTGACCGCGGCGCACGTGACGATCAGGTGGGCGAGGGCGACTGTCTCCGCTCGTGGGCCTTCGAGCCGATAGGACAGCCGGCCGGTCAGTGCGGTGAGGGTGTCACCGTGCGCTGTCAGGAACTCACTGATGAGCTCAGTCCTGGCAGCGCACGGTGTGGCTGCAATCGCCCCGACCGCAGCGTGAAGATCCGGCATTGCCCTGCCACCCCCGTGAGCCTCATTCATGGCCGTGCCTTCCCCGGTCTAGCGCTGCGGTGCGGGGAGATCGCGACCGAACCGCGAAGCCCTGTAGCCGTTGCCCGACGCGCGGTCGTCGTGCAAAGCCAAGGTAGTGCGCCGCGCTGTCGGAGGACAGTCAAGGGACTCCCAATGGAGGGTAAGGAAGAAGTAAAAGCGTTCCATAGCAATGAAATTGGGATGGCTATTCGGCATGGTTCGGGTAGAAGGTCCTACCCGAAGACCTAAGTGCAGTTAGTATTTGGGTCATGGGGACGCATCTGGCAGCTTTCGCCGAGAACCTGAACACACTGTCGACGGCCAGACGGCAGCCGCTGAGCCATGCGGAGGTCGCACGAAGGCTCACGGCTCTAGGGGTCCCGACGAGCGCTGCCTGGGTGCAGTTGGCCCGCGAAGGGCGTCAGGCCAACCCGAGCGCCGCGCGCGTCCAGGCGCTGGCGAAAGTGTTCGGGGTGCCGATCGGGTACTTCTTCGACCCGGATGTGACTGACCTTGTGAACGCAGCACTCGAGAAGGCTCGAGCGGGACTGGGCTAGCTCCTGGCGGTCGGGTCGAAAGGGAAGGCCATCGCGCAGACGAAGACCGGGCTCTGCTCGTCATCACTTCCGGTCTGGCGACGAGCGTCGGACCGCTTACGGACCGCGTCGACCGCCTCGAAGATAGCTTCATCGAGTTCCGAGAGCTCAGCCGGCGTGAGTTGCAGCAGGAAGTCTGTGCTCATGGCGGAGTCCAGCCATCGGCTCGGCCAGGCTCCAGACATCTTTTCCTGCAACCACCGGTGCATCCGCTCGGCACGGCGGGTCGTAGCGACCCGCTCGAAGTTATTCAGAGCCCGCACCAGATCCGGGTCGCCCCGGAGCGCATCGTCCCAAGCGATCGTCATGGCGACAGCCCGCCACACCTTGTGGCGGCCAATGTGCTCGACCAGGTCGATCAAGCCGGCATCCTGAAGTCTGCTCAACTCGTAGGCCAGAGACGTCTTCGCTTCGGGAACCAGACGGCGTAGATCTGACGATGACAGGTCCCCGCGGACGAGAAGAACGTCGTACAGGTCACGGCGCACAGGCGCGGCAAGGGCGTCCAGCCTGCGGAGAATGTCTGTTTTGTCCATCCCGCTCGGCATATCGGGAGGTTACCGCACGCGCCCCTCTATCCTGGGAAACACGACTGCCCTGTCGCCCATCTCTCCAGGAGTTCCGTCATGCCTGCAACCCGTCGTATCGCTGCTGCCCTCGTCCTGCTCGCCGGACTGCTTGTCGCAACCCCTTCGGCAGCGAACGCCGAAACCGGCCCCCGCTTCACCGTGATGCGCAACTGCACGATGTGCTAGATCCGGGGCGTCACGTCCCGGTCCCAATCCGTGTGCCGGACCTGGTTCTCGCAGGCCCGGAGCGCTGTCTCCAGCGTGTCGATCCAGGCGCCAGCCGTGTCTTCGTACTCTGTCCGGTCGCTGCCGTTAGGGATCCACGACGCCGCCGGGTCCGTGTGGACTCGGGTCGTGACGCGCTGACAGACGGCGTACTTCACCCGCGCTGCGCGAGCCAGGTCCCTTACCGCTGTTTCGCGCAGCCGTGCGACGTCGGCTTCTGCCTTGGCACGGTCCGGCGGGGTGATGTCTGTGCGCCGTGCAAGCTCAGCGTCGATCTGGTCAGCCAACTCGGCGCGACCATGCCCTGCCATGGCGGCGACGGCGATGTCGTTGTGCTGAGTCTCGGTCAGTGCGCTCACGCTGTCGTCTCCGCCGACCTCAAAGGCCGTCGGGTAGACCGCCAGTTCGACCGTCACGTACGGCTTGGCCGGATCGCCGGTCGCGTAGGTGTGTGTCGCCATCCAGGCAACGTCGACCGCCTGATCTTCGCCTACAGAGTCCTGGAACGGCTGGGACCCGGGGGTCGGGATCGGCACGTACGGGCTCGACTGGACCTTCCAGGCTTCCAGAGCGTCGCCGAACGCCAGCGGTGGGGCCTCGTCGGCACCGAACAGCGAGTCGAACTGCGCGTGCCGGTCCAAGTCGCGGCTGATCGCCTCGTTCAGCAGGGAGTCGTCAAGCCGGTGCATCCCATAGATGTCCGCCACCGAGGAAGGGTCAGCGGCATACAGCGTGGTGACCAGATGTCGGTACGCGGCTGCTTCGGACTCCAGACGGCGGTCGTAGACCAAGGCGAGGTGTGCGTCAGTCGTGGCCCGGGTGGCCGCCTTGAACTGTCCGCCCGCAGAGGCGGGGGCACCGGACGGCTGGCGGGCGATCATCGTTGTCACGCTCTGTATGTGTGCGGGTGCGCGCCGAGTGTCCCGGCCAGGGCCCGAGCTGTCCCTGCCGCCAGGGCTTGCCGGTCCCGACCGGAGATGTCGCCACACTCCCGGGCTTGCGCGGCTGCGGCGTCGCACATGGATGCGACCGCGGCTAGGGCGGCCCCAAGCGTCGCTGTGGCGACGGCAATCGCCGTTGGGCAGCCAGGGCCGCTGCCGGTGATCCGATGCGTCTGACAGGTAGCGCCGTCCGGCCAGGGCCGGGCTGGAACGTGGTCCACGTCGAACCAAGGCCGGTGCTCGCACCTGAGGGTTTCCATGGCCGCTTCAACCACCTGAGCGAAGATGCCGTCAATCGCAGGGTGAGCGGGAAGGGCGTCCGCGGTGATCGTCATACCGGGACTGTGTGCGGCGGTTCTAGGCGCTCAGCATCTCTTGGGCGACCTCGGCCGCCACAGCCCTGACCCTGGCCATCAAGTCCGGAACGGCGGTCACAGGAACCCGCGCTGCGCGGCACAGGCTGATCACCCTCGCGTCCGTCTCGCCTGGGGCGACCAGGTGCCCACCGAGGAACGCTCGGGCTGTCCGACCGAGCTGCGGATCGAGCGCTTCACAGCGTGCGATCGTGAGGCGGACCAGCTCCCGGCCTTCTTCGGGGGTCAACGGCCCCGGGTCGGTGGCTCGCCAGGACGCGTCTTCAACCCCTTCGATGACGACTGATGCTGGCTGGGCGGACGCCACGAGCGCGCCTTGCCGGGCGGCTGACGAGCGGCGCTGCTGCATGGCGGTGTTGTGGAACTCGACCAGCTCGGCGTCGGATGGGAGATGTCCATGCAGCACCTGGAAGGCGACCTTCGCGCGGGCCAGACTGCGCGCCCGGCGCTGCTGACCAGTCAGCCCGGTGATGCCGGCGTTCGCGCTCTGGTCGACGTGGCGGACCATCTCGTGCCGGGCGACCACCGACAGGTAGCCCATGAAGTTGTGCACCTGCCCGGCATCGGCGTCCGTCAGCAGGTCGAACGCAGCGCTGAGCACCACTGAACGGGCTTCGTCGGCCGGCACCCGGAAGGTGGTGCACAGGCGTCCGGCCAGTCGGGCGAACTGCTCCTGGTAGTCCGCGATGAACGAGCCGATCAGGTCAGCCCGCAAATGCGCGGGGACCGCGAGGATCGCGCCGACGCGCGTCTGCAACGCGTCGTCGTGCCGACTGATCAAGCTCGAGCCTGAATGCAACGTCTGCCCCTCCTGCACTGGGGAAAGACTAGTTGGGTAAACAGCCGCTGACCTGCAACAACGCTCCCAACTCGCCCGACAGGCACGCGCTCATCCTGGCTTTCGTGGCCCCGGATTTCACTTCGTCGCGCCACGCCGTCCACGTATATGCCCGCGGCGACCCAAAGACGCTCGAGCGGGCCTCGTTCAACGCCGTCCCGGCAGCCTGTGATGCGGCAGCATCCAAGGCCGCCGTGAGTCGATTCCAAGCGACTTTGCGGTTGACGTGAAAATCCGAGCGCAAGCCCCGTCCGTGAGGGCGGGGTTAGCGAGGTCACCGCGCCGCACACAGTGGGAGTGTGAGTGTGCGCGAGAGGATGTACCCGACCCCGGTGCAGGAGACCGGGATGCTCGGGCATTGCGCGCACGCCAGATACGTGTGGAACCTCGCTTTGGAGCAGGCCAAGATGTGGCGGGCCTGGCAAGGCCCCACCCCGAACACCGCCCAGCGGATGCGGCAGTTGGCTGAGGCCAGGGCCGACCACTCGTGGCTGGCTGACGGGTCGAGCGTCGTCCAACAGGGTGCGCTGCGGGATTTCGACCGGGCCATGTCGGGGTTCTTCGCTGGCCGGGCCGGATACCCGCGGTGGCGCAAGACTGGGGTCAGTGATGGGTTCGTCGTCCGTGACCTGCGCCTGCAACGCCTCAACCGTCGGTGGGCTGCCGTGCTGGTCCCGAAGATCGGGTGGGTGAAGTTCCGGACCCACCGAGGCTGGTCCGCCCTAACCGGCGCTTCGAGCGCTCGGGTGACCTACCGGCACCGGCAGTGGCATGTCTCCCTGACCACCCCACCCCCAGCCGAAGTCACTTCACGGACTGGGGCCGTGGTCGGGATCGACCGGGGTGTCGCCAACACGCTAGCCACCAGCGACGGTGACCTGCTGCACGCCCCCGGCCTCACCGCCGCTGAGCAGGCCCGGTTCGTTGCCTTGCAGCAACGACTGTCCCGGCAGGTGAAAGGCTCCGGCCGGCGGGCCCGAACCACCGCCAGTCTCGGCCGACTACATCTGCGGCTGGGCAACCGGCGCACCGACTGGATCGAACAGGCCACCACCGGTCTGGCCCGCACCTACCAGGTCATCGCGTTGGAGGGCTTGAACACCGCGGGCATGACTCGCAAACCCGTCCCACGACCAGACCCCGACACCCCCGGAGCGTTCCTGCCCAACCAGGCACGGGCGAAAGCCGCTCTGAACCGGGCGATCCTGGCTTCCTGCTGGGGACGATTCCAGACCAGGCTCACCGCCAAGACCGGCCCCGACAGGGTCGAGCTCGTCAACCCGCGCAACACCTCCCGCACCTGCCATGAGTGCGGCCACACCGATCCTGGGAACCGCGAGAGCCAAGCGGTCTTCCAGTGCCAGGACTGTGGTCACACGGCACACGCGGACATCAACGCCGCCAGGAACATCCTGGCATTGGCGATCAACCACCCAACCGGCGGACAGCCGGGGATCGGACGCGACCGTGGAAGGCGCAAGCCAGTGACCACAACAGCGTCAAGCAGCCTCACCAGAGGAAGGGCAACAGCATGAGAACCCAGCCCGGAAGCCCCGTCCGTCAGAGCGGGGAGCATGTCACAGCATCGGCTAGCTGGCGGGCGAACAGGGTGGCATCTGCGCCCCCGTCGCCGGCGTGAAACTCTAAACGCATGGCTGCGTCCTTCCTGTGCGGCCCGCACCGTATCAGCGAGCACCGACAGTGGTCGTCACGCAATAGGGCGCAGGCCGCGGCGGTGCTGCTGAAGAACGGTCGTGTGGGTTGGGATTCCGCCCTGCGCGGGAAGTGGCGGGTACAGGTATCCGGGGCGCGAAGCTGCCAGCAGTAGAGGCACAGCGCCGTAGATGAGATTCCCAGTCAGCGCGCTGAAAGGCTGAGGCAGCCCGCTCTGGTCGCCGCCGGCCATAGTGCTGGCGAGCATGTCGTCCACCGCTCTGCCAAGGGTGGGCCGGTCCAGGTAGATCGGGCTGGCTATCAGGCCGGAGTCAGCCCCGTCGATGTCGACCAGCAGCCGCAGCTCGGGGCGTCCAGTGTTGATGTCGAACTCACGGTGCACCCATATTCCGCGCATCGGCGGGGGACGCCCTTCCTCCTGTGCTTCGGGTGGGTAGGCGATGTAGGGGCACCATGTCGGCAACCTGTCTGCAGCCTCGACTAGCACCCGTGTCTCGATGCTTCGCCACCGCTGAGGGTCCTGCAGGTCAGCTAGGGAGATCACATCGGTGAAAACCTCGGCAACCGCGTCTGCGTCGAGTTGCAAAACCGCCCGCTCCAGCCTCCATAACGTCGTAGCGTGCAGGGCAGCGATATGAGAGGGGTCGCCGTGGCGCTCAAGCACGTAGGTCGCGGTCGCCGCCATCGGCACCCAACACCAATCCGGCCAGCTCAATGACGGGCCCCGACGTTGTCGCATCTGCGTGAGGACGCCAAGCGCGTCTGGGTAGCGACGCCGGAAGCGCCGGGCGATCTCATCCACTATGAACCCCCCGTCGTGACGGTCACAGCTGGGCTCCTTTGAGGCTCAGTTCACGGATTTCCTGTTCAAGATGCGGGGTGCGTGGCACGCGCCACCCGATCGCGCCCGCACCACCAGTGAGGACATTGTTGATCCCCCAGGAGTCTCCATCAGCTCCGTTGTTGGTCACAGCCCAGATGGTGTCATCGCAGATCTCCACCCACCGGCCACCACCGTAGAGGTTCGGCCCTCCGAAGACCCGCTCACCGCTGGGTACACGATGCCCTGCGGGGCGGTCGCCCTCCGTTTGGATCTTGGTGAACAGCGCCTTGGCGGCGGCGTTGGCAGCGTCTTGAGCCTTCTTGGTGGCCGCGTGCTCGGCGTCGGCCTGCTCACCCTGAGCGATCTCGTCAGCGGTGGCCGTGCGGTAGCTCATCACTACCCCTAGGTCACCCTCGTGCCCGAGTAGGTGCCCGCCCCAGATTGACGGGCCATCCTCATCAATACGGCGGCGGCGCAGCGTGTCCACAAAGACCACCCAAGCGCGACCGAACTTCACAGGCGTGCCCGTCGGGTAAGCCTCGGCTAGCAACACCTCGCGCAGCGTAGGAGCCTCTGCCCGCTCGGCATGGTTGGCCGAGATCCGGGCTCGCAGGGCCTGCATGCGCTGTGCCAGCTCCGGGTATTCCGGTCCCTGCGTCAGCGCCGTGTCGATACTGCGGCTCGTGGTCAGCCCATCTGCAACCTGAGTCTCGGCCCACCCCAGGTAACGCTCCACGCCGGCGAGCTGGGCTCGACGGGCCATAGCCGGCATAGCGTCGCTGATGGCTTGCACCCGTGCGGCTAGTTCAGGGTGATCGCCGGCGAGTTCGATTGCCCGGTGCATCGCGTTAGTGACACCCTTCGCACTCACCAAGTCGCGCTCGGCATACCCGACCCACTTTTCGGCTTCCCTGCGCTCCGCAGCTGCCGCCCGGGCTGGGGCTGCATCGCGCACTTCAAGGATCTCGTGCGCAACAAACCGCAATGTGCTCCCGTAGGAGCTTCGCGTCGACCGGTCTTCGCCACGGAACCTCACGATGCTGTCGACCGGCAGATCTGCAGTCACGGCGTCAATCGCCAGCTGAGCCTTGAACCCGCTCAGTAGGCAGGTGAACCAGGCGCGACCGCGCGTTTGCACGATCACGGTCTTCTCAACGAACTCAAGCTCGCTCATCAGTCCTCCTAAAGTCGCCCGTACCGTGTGCGGCGCCAGGCAACGATTCAGACCCCACCGAGCGCGGCGTCAGCGACGCACGGGACGACTCCGGACAATCATCGTGCTCAGATCGTGGCGATCTCGCGGATGTCCAGCAATCGCCGGTGGGACAG
>ERZ724513.229-NODE-229-length-25937-cov-7.840971_pt1 | contig 25937 bp, 22 predicted proteins | sample MGYA00376046_ERZ724513 | MGnify/ENA primary metagenome ERZ724513 (study PRJEB28724, sample SAMN07190883) | activated sludge metagenome | isolation source: activated sludge of sewage treatment plant in Hong Hong | place: Hong Kong | collected 2016-03-17 ...
GGGCTGACCGGTGCCGGCGTGGCCGCCGGGCTGGTGGGCGCCGGCTGGAGCCGCCGGCTGCACTCGGTCGCACCCGAGCGGCAGGCGTTCACGGCCCCGCCCGTCGCGGTGCCCGCACCGCCGATTCCCGCCGAGGTCCAGCCGACCGGGGTCGAGCTCCCGAGTTTTCTCACCCCCAACGACGACTTCTACCGGATCGACACCGCACTGAGCGTCCCGCAACTCTCCCGCGCCGACTGGCGGCTGCGGGTGCACGGCATGGTGGACCGCGAGACCACCTACGACATGGCCGCACTGGAGCACCTGCCCGTCGTGGAGAAGGTGGTCACGCTGACATGTGTCTCCAATCCCGTTGGCGGCGAGCTGATTTCGAACGCGACGTGGACCGGTTATCGGGTCCGCGACATCCTCGCCGCGGCCGGGGTGCACCCGGACGCCGACATGGTGCTCTCCACGTCGGTCGACGGTTTCACCGTCGGCACACCGGTCGAAGCCCTCACCGACGGCCGCGACGCGCTGCTGGCGATCACCATGAACGGCCGGCCCTTGCCCGCCGAGCACGGCTACCCGGCCCGCCTGGTCGTGCCCGGCCTGTACGGGTACGTGTCGGCCACCAAGTGGGTGGTCGACCTGGAGTTGACCCGGTTCGACCGGGCGCAGGCCTACTGGACGCGGCTGGGATGGTCCGAGCGCGGGCCGATCAAGACCGAGTCGCGCATCGACGTCCCGCGCGACGGCGCCGAAATCGACCGTGGCCCGGTCACTTTCGGTGGCGTCGCCTGGGCGCAGAACCGGGGGGTGCGCACCGTCGAGGTGCGCATCGATGACGGCGTGTGGCAGCCCGCCGAACTCGGCGCGAGCTACAGCGCCGACACCTGGCGGCTGTGGAGCTTCCCGTGGCAGGCGCGCGACGCCGGCCGGCACACCATCACGGTCCGCGCGACCGACAACACCGGTGCCGTGCAGACCGCGGACACCGCGCCGCCGCCACCCGACGGCGCGACCGGTTGGCACCAGGTGGAGTTCTCGGTGCGGTGAATCCGCGCGTGCGGTGCCACGCACGCCGTATGGTCTGCATTCGTGACCGAGCCCCGTGAAATCGTCCTCGATCTCCCCCAGCTGCGGCTGGCCGCCCTGGAGTGGGGTCCGGCGGACGGCCGGCTGGCGCTGTGCGTGCACGGCTTTCCCGACAGCGCGCACGGATGGCGCCTGCTGGCGCCCCTGTTGGCGGACAACGGATTCCGGGTCGTGGCACCGTTCATGCGGGGCTATGCGCCGACGGGCCCGGCGCCCGACGGCGACTACACCCTCGGCGCGTTGACGAGCGACCTGATCGCCGCGCACCGGTACCTCGGGGCTCCCCCGGATGCCGTGCTGATCGGTCACGACTGGGGCGGCTGGGCCACCGGATCGCTGGCCGCCTTCGGCGACTCGCCGTTCGCCGCCCACATCGCACTCGCGCTCGCCACGCCGGGGGCGATGTCACCGCCCCGCGGCCGGGGACTCGCCGGCTCCCTCCGGCTCGCCGCGCGGCAGCTGCGCAACAGCTGGTACATCATGTTCTTCCAACTGCCGTGGCTGCCGCAGCGGGTGCTGCCCGCCGTCATCCCGCGGCTGTGGAAGGACTGGTCGCCCACCGGCGCCGACGTGCGCGACGACGTGGCCACCACCCTGGCCGCCCTGCCGGACCTCGCCGAACGCAAGGCGGCCGTGTCCTACTACCGAGCCAACATGAAGGCGCGCCGGGCCCGGCCGCGGTACCGGGCGATGAACCGGTTCCGCTACCGCAAACCCGTCCTGCCGTTGCTGTTGGTCTACGGCGACTGCGACGGGGCGATCGAGGCTGACTTCCTCGACCCGATGCTCACGGCACTGCCCGCGGGCAGCCGCTCGGTGATGATTCCCGGCGCTGGGCACTTCCTGCAGATCGACCGACCGGAGGAGACCTGCGCCGCCATCCTGGACTACCTCGGCCATTCCGGGACGAGCGTCGAGAAAACGCACGGCTCAACCGATTTCGCGTGACATATCCCCACACCCGTCAGGTGCGCAGGTCGTAGTCGGCCGGGTCGGCCCGATTGGTCCAGCCCCAGTAGTCGACGATCCGCGAGCCGAACAGCGTCGGCACCGCACCCGTCGAATTCTGGTAGTAGCTAACCACTTTCGGGTGGGTATAGACCATCGTCGCCAGGCGCTCCTGGTTCGTCCGGTGGTATTCCGCGGTGACGTCGGCCCGCGGCATCGCCGAGCCCGCGCCGTGCGCCAGCACCATGTCGATGCACGCGATGATGTGCCGCATCTGGCATTCCGAGTTGTAGATGATGCTGGCCCCGTTCACGGCGTTGGTGCCCGGTCCATACATACAGAACAGGTTCGGGAAGCCGGGAACGGTGACGCCCAGGTAGGCATACGGTTCGTCGCCCCACGCCGCGCCGAGCTCGACGCCGTCGATTCCGTGCACCCGGATCGGGCCGAGCTGGTGGTTCACATCGAAGCCGGTCGCCCAGATGAGCACGTCGGCCGGGCGGTGCACACCATCGGCGCCCGTCACGCCGTCCGCGGTGATCTCGGTGACGGGACCGGTGACGAGTTCGACGTCGTCGCGCTGCAATGTCCGCAGCCACGTTCCGTCGTCCTGCAGGGTGCGTTTGCCCATCGGCGGGTAGCCCGGGGTGACCTTGGCCAACAGGTCCTCGTCGTCGGTGAACGCCTTCATCCAGGCGATGAACAGTTCCCGGATCGCCTGGTTGGCCTGGTTACAGGACAGCCCGCCGTCGTCCCAGGCCGGGTCGATGCGCACCTGCTCGTCGAGAGCATCCAGCAGCGGGAACCACGAGACGAACCGCACCCACCGGCCGTAGAAGGGCAGGTGCCGGATGGCCCACTGCGCGCCCGGGCCGACCGGTGTGTGGTAGTTCGGGTTGGGCGCCATCCACTGCGGGGTGCGCTGGTAGACGTCGACGTGGGCGGCCGCGTCGGCGATCGCGGGAACGAGCTGGAAGCCGGTGGCGCCGGCGCCGATCACGGCAACACGCCTACCGGTCAGGTCGACACCATCGGGCCATGCCGCCGTCAGGTACACCTCGCCGGCAAAGTCGTTGGCTCCCTTGATGTTCGGCACCACCGGATTGGCGAACTGGCCGACGGCGCAGATAAGTGCCCGCGCCGCCAGAGTCTCGGTGCCGCCGTCGGCGCAGCGCACCGTCACCCGCCACACCCCGGCACCGTCGTCCCACCTCGCCTCGGTGACCGTCGTGTCGAACCGGACGTCGGGGCCGATGTCGTGTCGGTCCATCACGTCGGTCAGGTATTCCAGGATCTCCGGTTGCTCGGAGTACAGGTGGGTCCAGTGGTCGGTGGGCTCGAAGGAGTACGCGTAGAACTGGTTCGGGATGTCGACGCGGCAGCCGGGATAGCGGTTGGCGCGCCAGGTGCCCCCGGGGCCGTCCTGCTTCTCGACGATGGTGAACGGAATGCCGGCCTGTTTGAGTTTGATGCCGGCCAGCAGACCGGCCTCGCCGCAGCCGATGACGACGACCGGGAATTCGGCGCGCTGTGCGCTCGTCGACGCCAGCAGCGGACCGCGCTGGTCGCTGTCGGTGAACCGCAGATCGGCGGCGATGAAATCGACGTAGTCGTCGGTCACCGCGCCGGCGGTGATCACGTCGAGCATGCGGCGGATCTCGTCGGATGCGGGCAGCAGCGGCGGCGGGCAGCCCCGGTCGCGGTAGTCGCGCACCACCTCGAACGCCCGGTCCCGGACGACGCGCTTGTCGGGTTCGCTCATCCCGCCCTGCAGGTCCATCGCGATAAGCATGAACGGCCCCGGCAGCTCGTCGAGCAGTGTCAGGTCGCCGGTCATGTGGACCATCGACATCAGCAGGGCCGGCACGCTGGCCTGTTCGATCGCCTCGCGGATGGTCTCGTCGGAGTCGTCGAACGGCAGACCGATCAGCTTCCCTAGGTCTTCTGCGACGGTTTCCGGGGAAGCCGGCTCGATCATGGCAGCACCCTACATCCGCCGGAATCACCGGCGACCGCGATTGCGACGCCACGGTGTCGGTCGAATTTCCGCATCTGTGGCGGTCGCGGTGAAAGGATCGCAGAAACCCACAGACGACACGAAGGACCGACCGTGGCCACATCCGCCGCTGCGCCATCCGAAGAGACCGTCGGCGACATCACCTACATCCGCACCGACGCGGACCTGCCGCCCGTGGCGGTCGTCGACCGGTCCCCGATCACCCCGCGGCACAAGCTGGTCTTCGGCCTGATCGCCGTACTGGGCGCCGTCGCCTGGGCGGTCATCGCGTTCCTGCGCGGCGAGACCGTCAACGCCGTGTGGTTCGTCGTCGCGGCGATCTGCACCTACGTCATCGGTTTCCGGTTCTACGCCCGGCTGATCGAGATGAAGATCGTCAAACCGCGCGACGAGCAGGCCACCCCGGCGGAGATCTTCGAGAACGGCACCGACTACATGCCGACCGACCGGCGGGTGCTGTTCGGTCACCACTTCGCGGCCATCGCGGGCGCCGGCCCGCTGGTGGGCCCGGTGCTGGCCACGCAGATGGGCTATCTGCCCGGCACCATCTGGATCATCATCGGCGCGGTGTTCGCCGGGTGTGTGCAGGACTACCTGGTGTTGTCGATCTCGACGCGCCGCCGCGGCCGGTCGCTGGGCCAGATGGCGCGCGACGAACTCGGCGCCACCGGCGGCATCGCGGCCATCGTCGGCGTGCTGGTGATCATGACCATCCTGCTCGCGGTGCTGGCACTCGTGGTGGTCAACGCCCTGGCCGAAAGCCCGTGGGGGGTCTTCTCGATCGCGATGACCATCCCGATCGCGATCCTGATGGGTCTGTACCTTCGGTTCTTCCGGCCGGGCCGGGTCTCCGAGGTGTCGCTGGTCGGTGTGGCGCTGCTACTGCTCGCCGTCGTCGCCGGCGGCTGGGTCGCCCAAACCGACTGGGGCGCAGACTGGTTCACGTTGTCCAAGGTCACCTTGTCGTGGTGCATCATCATCTACGGCCTTGCCGCCTCGGTGCTGCCGGTGTGGTTCCTGCTCGCCCCGCGCGACTACCTGTCGACGTTCATGAAGGTCGGCACCATCGCCCTGCTGGCGCTGGGCATCCTGCTGGCCCGTCCGGTGATGGAAGCCCCGGCCGTCTCCCAGTTCGCCACACGCGGCGACGGGCCCGTGTTCGCCGGGTCGCTGTTCCCGTTCCTGTTCATCACCATCGCCTGCGGCGCGCTGTCGGGCTTCCACTCGCTGATCTCGTCGGGCACCACACCCAAGCTGCTGGAGAAGCAAAGCCAGATGCGGCTGATCGGTTACGGCGGCATGCTGACCGAGTCGTTCGTCGCGATCATGGCGTTGATCACCGCGTCGATCCTCAACCAGCATCTGTATTTCGCGATGAACGCGCCGGCCGCGGCCACGGGTGGCGCCGCGGCACCGGCGGCCGAGTACGTCAACGGACTCGGGCTGTCCGGCGCGCCGATCACGCCCGCCGAGATCACCGCGGCCGCCCAGGACGTCGGCGAGGAGTCGATCGTCTCGCGCACCGGCGGCGCGCCCACGCTGGCGATCGGGATGGCCGAGGTGCTGCACAAGGCGTTCGGCGGGCCCAGCGTCAAGGCGTTCTGGTATCACTTCGCGATCATGTTCGAGGCGCTGTTCATCCTGACCACCGTCGACGCCGGCACCCGGGTCGCCCGGTTCATGCTGTCCGACGGGCTGGGCAATCTGGGTGGCCCACTGCGCCGACTGCGCGACCCCAGTTGGCGCGTCGGGGCCTGGGTGTGCAGCGTGGTCGTCGTCGCCGCGTGGGGGTCGATCCTGCTGATGGGCGTCACCGACCCGCTGGGCGGGATCAACACGTTGTTCCCGCTGTTCGGTATCGCCAACCAACTGCTGGCCGCGATCGCGCTGACGGTGGTCACCGTCGTGGTGATCAAGAAGGGCTACCTGAAGTGGGCGTGGATACCGGCGGTCCCGCTGATGTGGGACCTGACGGTGACGATGACGGCATCGTGGCAGAAGATCTTCTCCGCCGACCCGAAACTGGGCTACTGGAAACAACATTCGCAGTACGTGGCCGCCAAGGAGGCCGGCAAGCCGGCGTTCGGCGCGGCCAAGAATCCGCAACAGATCGAAGAAGTGATCCGCAACACGTTCATCCAGGGCACGCTGTCGATCGTGTTCGCCGTCCTGGTGCTGATCGTCTTCGTCACCGGCCTGATCGTGGCGCTGCGGGCGATCCGTGGCAACGCCAGGCCGCTGGCCGAGGAAACCCCGGTGCCGTCACGCATCTTCGCCCCGTCCGGGCTGATCGCCTCCGCCGCCGAGAAGGAGGTGCAGCAACAATGGGACGCGCTACCGGCCTCGCACGCCAAATCCGTTGGTACTGCTCGTCATTGATGGGCGACAACCACTACCGTCGCTACCTCGACCACCGCGCCCGCCGGCATCCGGGCGAGCCGGTGTGCACCGAGGCGGAGTACTGGCGGATGCGGCATGCCGCCGCCGACGCCAACCCCGGGGCACGCTGCTGCTGAACGTCCGGCGGGCGTTGGCGCGACGCCCCGCTTCGGCCGCCGAGCGTGAATCCATTGCGATGATCCGGCGGGTTTTTCGCACTCCTTTCACACTGGGCGCCGTGTGTCGGCGGTCACTCGAATCCTCAGTAGGACATTCGTACGGTATGGTGGCGTCAGATCGGTTCGCGCAACGCTGAGCCGACACGTCGTGGATCATCTTCCCAAGACTTTCTCGCGGCGATCGATATTGCCCACCGGCAGTCTCGCCCTACGAGCTCGAAAGCAGCTGTACGAAACGTGAATACAACCCTGCCCGGCTTCGCCGATCTCGGCGTGCCGGCCGCCCTGGTGGACAGTCTGTCCCAGCGCGGCATCACCAGTCCGTTCCCCATCCAGGCCAAGACCCTGCCCGATACCCTGGCCGGCCGTGACGTGCTCGGCCGCGGCAAGACCGGCAGCGGCAAGACGCTGGCGTTCGCACTGCCGCTGGTCGCCCGGCTGCACGGCGTGCGCCGCACACCGAACCGGCCCACCGGTCTGGTGCTGGCGCCCACCCGCGAGCTGGCCACCCAGATCACCGCCACCGTGCAACCGCTCGCGCAGGCCGCCGGCCTGACGGTCACCACGATCTTCGGCGGCGTCGCGCAGTCCCGTCAGGTGAGCGCACTGCGCGCCGGCGCGGACATCGTCGTCGCCTGCCCCGGCCGGCTCGAAGACCTGATGCGCCAGAAGCTGATCAGCCTGGACGCGGTGCGCGTCACCGTCATCGACGAGGCCGACCACATGGCCGATCTCGGCTTCCTGCCGGGAGTCACCCGCATCCTCGCCGCCACCCCGGCCGACGCCCAGCGACTGCTGTTCTCCGCCACGTTGGACAACGGCGTCGACAAACTGGTCAAGCGGTTCCTGCGCGACCAGGTGCTGCACTCCACCGAGGAGGCGAACTCCCCCGTCGCGGCGATGACGCACCACGTCTTCCACGTCGGCAGCGCCGAGGCCAAGAAGACGTTGGTGCACAACCTCGCGTCGGGCAGCGGACGCCGAATCCTGTTCATGCGCACCAAACATCACGCCCGCAAGCTGGCCAAGCAGCTGACCGACGCCGGCGTGCCGTCGGTCGACCTGCACGGCAACCTGTCCCAGCCGGCCCGCGACCGCAACCTCGCGGCGTTCAGCAGCGGGCAGGCCCGGGTGCTGGTGGCCACCGACATCGCCGCCCGCGGCGTGCACGTCGACGACGTGGAACTCGTCGTGCACGTCGACCCGCCGGCCGAGCACAAGGCCTATCTACACCGCTCCGGCCGCACCGCGCGGGCCGGCAGCGCCGGTGACGTCGTCACGTTGGTGCTGCCCGAGCAGCGCAAGGACGCCGCGGCCGTGCTGCGCCGGGCCGGCATCAACGCCAAACCCCAAGAGGTGTCGGCGGATTCGGCTCAGGTGCAGGCGCTCATCGGTGAGCGCGCGCCGTATCAGGCGCCGCCCCGTCCCGTCGCGCCGGCGAATCCCAACCGGCCCAAGCCCAAAGCCTCCAACCGGTCGGGTCAGCAGCCGGCGGGCCGGCAGCGGCGCCGTCGGGGTCAGTCGCGCTCCGGCTCCTCCAGGGCCGCGCGCACGTAGTCGAGATTCGCGCGCATCCCCTGCTCCCAGTCGGACAGCCGGCGGGACACGATGCGGCCCTCGAGTTCGGGACGCGCCGCGATCACGGTGCTGAGACCCGACGGGTCGGGTCCCATTCGGCCCCACTGCCGGATCAGCACGCCCTCGCGGGCCGGTTCGACCTCGAAGGCCCAGGTGGCGCCAACGCCGTCGGGAACCAGCACGTTCCACACCCAGCGCCGGACGTCGCCCTGGTCCTCCACTTCGACGATCTCGCAGTCGGCTTCCCAGGTGCCCAGCGCATCGTTGTGGTTGGTGCCCCGGAACCGCGCACCGACCCGAACCGCATCGGCGTCGCCGAGCCATTGCACGGCCCGCAGTTCCGGGGAGCAGCGGACCGGCAGTTCGATGTCCGTCAACAGGTTCCACGCGGCGGCGACATCGCACCGGACCGGCTGGGTGACCTCTACTGTGGGCTGATCGCGGTATCGCATCCGTCAAAGCCTGCCACAGGGAGTCCGCCATGAAGATCGGTGTCGTCACCGGGCCCAGACTGCCCGGCGCGCGTCTAGCAGGCGTGCGGTAGCTTCTCCACCCGCAGCTTCGGGTAGGTGCGGGCCAGTTCGCCGACGGGCAACCCCCCGAGCTCCGGTCCGGCGACGGATGGAATATCCACGGCGCCTTCGGCTTCCGGGCCGTGGATGGCGGCCCAGCCGAGTTCGTGGGCCGGATCCGCGTAGGCCACCACGACGGTGTCGGTGGCGGTCATCTGATCCAGCACCGAATCCACGGTGTCCTGCGGCTCGGCCAGTACGACGACCGGCTCCAGCCCCGCTCCGCAGGCCCGGTCGAGGAAGGCGCGCAGTTCCTCCTGGGCCGGGCCGTCGGCGAGCAGCGTCTGCAGCAGCATGCGGTCCGCGGCGGCGTCCCGGCGGACCGCTCCGACCTTGTCCCGCACCAACATTCCGTCCACCTTGGCTTCGACATGCTCAACCACCGGCGGCAGCTCCCGGCGGTCGACGTGCAGCCGCCCCGCCAACTCGGTGCGGTAGGCGGTGCGGGCGTCGGCCATCGTGTCGGCCGTGCCTTCGCATGACGACGGGATGGCGTGGAACCGGATGGCCGGAGTCTCCTCCGGCGCATAGTTGAACACCACGTTTTCGGTGGTCTCCCCGGGCGCGCTGCGACGCATGTTCACCGGGGTTTGCGGATCGTGAACGTGACCTGGCGGCCACCTGGCAGGAACAGCTCAACACGGACCATTCGAGCGCCTCCTCTCGTGTGCCAGGAACCGGGCCGTCAGACGCGGCGTCGCGGCGACGCCCGCACGAAGAGCCTAACGAGATTTCCGCGACCCACCCAACGGGCTTTGGCGCGTAAACGGCCGTGAGTCGTGGTTTTTTGGACAGTCGGCACACACACCGTCGCGCTGGTTCAACGGAAAGATGCCGGTCATCCGGGGCGGAATCACTTACGGTGTCCGGCACCGCGAACGAGGTGTTTTCGCTACTTCGTGATGGAATCGTGACCAACCGGTCGGACGTCAGCCGCCGCGGAGCCTGTCGGTCAGCGCGCGACGGCCAGGCCGGCGAGGTGGTCGCCGATCGGCAGCGCCGCCGTCGCGGCCGGAGACGGCGAATTCAGGACATGGACCATCCGTGCGGTCTGCGCGACCGCGAAGTCGTGGATCAGTGAGCCGTCGCGGCGCACCGCCTGCGCCCGGATGCCCGCCTCCGCCGGCTGCAGGTCCGAAAGCTCAAGTGCCGGAGCATATTTGCGGCACGCGCGTAGATAGCCGCGCTTCCACACCGAATCGCGCACCTCCCACAGTCCCGTCGAGACGTTGTCCGCGGCCAGCCGCCACGTCCCCGGGAAGGCCGCCAGCCGCCCGACGTCGCGGAGGTCGACCGAGAACTTCGGATAGCCCTCCCGGGCCAGACCCAGCACGGCGTTGGGCCCGACGGTGATACCACCGCCGATGGTCGGGCTCAGGTGCACGCCCAGGAACGGCAGTTCGGGGTCCGGCACCGGGTAGATCAGCCTTTCCACGAACCCTTTTCGAGACGGCGGCAACCGGTAGTACTCGCCCCGGAACGGCAGGATCTGAATGTCCCGGACCACCTCGCCGACACCGGCGCGTTCGGCGAGCCGGTCGGCCTGCAGGCCGGCGCACACCACCAGCCGCTCACAGCTGACCACGTCATTCCCAGTGGAAATCGTTACCCGCGTTGCGGTTTCGTCGATCGCCAGCACGCGTGCGCGGGTCCGCACGGTTCCCCTCGGTCCGCCGACCAGATCGGCCAGCCTGCGCGTGACGTGCCGGTAATCGACGATGCCGGTGGCCGGAAGATGCAGTGCGCCAACGCCGGTCACGTTCGGCTCGAGTTCGGTCAACTCGGCCGCGCCGATGCGCCGGCATGCGATTCCGTTGACCTCGGCCCGCTTCTCCAGGGCGGCCATCCGGTCGAGCTCCGCCGACGTGGTCGCGACGATCAACTTCCCGCACTCGGCGAAGGCGATGCCGTGTTCGCGGCAGAACGCCTTGGTGGCGCGTTCCCCGGCCCGGCTGAATCTGGCCTTCAGGCTGCCCGGCTCGTAGTAGATGCCGGAGTGGATGACGCCGCTGTTGTGCCCGGTCTGGTGACGGCCGACGGCGTCCTCCGCCTCGAGCACCACGACCGTGGCCGCGGGGTCGGCGGCCAGCAGGTGATACGCGGTCGACAACCCGACGATGCCCGCCCCGACGACGGCATAGGTGAAATCCGTGGCCACCGGCCCAGCCTCACATGCGGAGCCGGGCTGGACAGGACTCGCGAAGATTTGATCAAATATCAGGTATGGATCTCACCTGGTCGGACGACGATCTGGCATTCCGCGACGAGGTGCGCGCATTCCTCGACGAGAAACTCACCGACGACCTGCGGCAGGCGGGCCGGCTGATGACCAGCGTCTACGCCGAGCACGAGGCCAGCATGGCCTGGCAGGCGATTCTGCATGAGCGCGGCTGGGCGGCCCCGGCCTGGCCGGTGGAATACGGCGGCTGCGACTGGACCCTGACCCAGCACTACATCTTCAGCCGGGAACGAGCGGAATTGCATCTGTTGCAACATTATTGCGCGTTTGAGGGCGACTATAGCGCCCGGTAGACGCGTCCCACGGATGTCGCGCCACGCCGTCGGCAGAGCTGCCACCAGGGCGCCTACATCTGGCGCATCAAAGTTGTATTTGATACAACATTGATGTGGATGCCGAGTTGCCCGGGTCAGCGGCGCTGTCACTCGTGTCGAAGGTGCTTCCCTTGGACCCGGAAGCCGCCGTCTTCACTGCAATGTTGTCGGGCTGGGCCGATCAGCAGCGAGCCCGAATGTGCCAACCACCGACTGTCCAGGCGCGGGCGAGTGTGGTCCGCCGTTTCGCCGAGTTCACGGGGGCGTATCCCTGGCAGTGGCGAGCCGACGACGCAGACGCGTTCTTCTCCAAGCTGCTGTCAGGCTCGGAGCCGAAAGCCAACTCGACGGTGCGGGGATACCAGAACGCGTTGCGCTTGTTCTGCGACTTCGTCACCGACGCGCGTTATGGATGGGCATCACTGTGCGCTGAGCGGTTCGGGGAGGCGCCATCACAGATCCTGCACGAGTGGAACACCGCCAGTCACGTCGACGAGTTCGAGGGACGGCCGGGACGGCGCCCACTGAGCTATGACGAGATTCAGGAACTCTTCGATGCCGCCGATGGCTTGGTGGATCAGGCGCGACGGCGCCACCGCAAGGGAGCGTTATCGGCGTTGCGCGACTCGACGCTACTGAAAACCGTCTACGCCTATGGGCTGCGGCGCCAAGAGGTGGTGGGACTCGATTTGGTGGATCTGCGATCGAATCCAAAGTTGCCGTCCTACGGCCGTTTTGGCGGCGTGTTCGTCCGATTCGGGAAGGCTTCTCGGGGCAGTTCCCCAAAACGAAGGACCGTGCTGACCGTCCCGGAAATGGATTGGATCGTCGAGGCGCTCGAGTCCTATCTGGAGGAGGTCCGTCCCTGCTTTCGGCCGGGTCGGCATCCGGCGTTATGGGTCACCGAACGTTGCGGCCGTCTCTCGAGGCGCAGTGCCAATGAGGCCTTTACGGCCGCGCGTGACGCCGTGGGGTTGCCCCAGGAGTTGGATCTGCATTCACTGCGCCATTCCTACGTCACACACCTCACCGAATTCGATTACCCGGAGAAATTCGTGCAAGACCAAGTCGGGCATTCCTACGCGAGCACCACGTCGATCTACAGCCATGTCTCCGACGAATATCGGAACCGCCTACTCCGTGAAGCGCTCACCAAACGCGGCATTGCCGTTGAGGAGGATCAACCGTGATCAAGAAGATGGGTTATCAATGGCGGCTGCGGGCGCGGATGGCGCAACGTGAGCTGTACCAGACGACTGACCTCGTGCCGCTGCTGGCCGAACGTGGAGTGGTCCTGTCGCGAGAGCAGGTGTTTCGCCTGGTCACTCAGCCTCCCCAGCGGCTCTCGATGGATGTGCTGGCAGCGCTATGCGACATTCTGGAATGCTCGCCCAACGACCTGATCGAGATCGAAGCCGTCAATCAATCAGTGAAGAAGGCCGCAGGAGACACACCACAAGCCGTGCCGAAGGTGCGACGCACGACCGTGCGCCGACCTGACCACTCCTCATGAGGGGCTCGGCGAACTTCAATCCCGAGGCGTGGGATCGAGTTCGCGCTCGTATTGTCCGGGATCTTCCCGACTTATCGCTCGCAGATGCCGACCGCCTCTTGAAAGCTGCTCGTGTGGACCGTCCGAAAACGCTCAATCAGGTCGATGCGTATCTGGCTGCTCGCGGTGACGGTGTCCTCAACCCGGACGCGTCCTGTCCACGCGGCATAGTGCGTTTGACGCATGTGCTCGTTGCGGACGGCCACACTTCGGTGAGGCCGCCAGCCTGTACGAATTGCCAACGCCGCGAACCGCTGACCGCAATCGGTCCCACCGGCCGGATCTGTGGCCACTGCAGAGACCTGAATCGACCATTTAAGTGCGCGCGCTGCGCGAAAACCGCAGTCAGCAGGCGGGTCAATCTCCCGGACGGGCCGGTATGCACGAACTGCTATGCCCGGGATCCGTTGTCGCGCAAACAGTGCAGCATGTGCGGACGCCTCGGCCGGCGAGCGCGCCGGCTCGCCAATGGCGGCGTGCTCTGCCCCCGCTGCGCGCCACCGCGCATACACACGTGCACGAGATGCGGACGACGTCGCCCTGCCCCGTACCTGACATCTGAAGGGCGCGTTTGCAAGAGTTGCTACGACCGAGCCCGGATGGTGTGGGTATGCGGATTGTGCGGAGTCACCCGTCGGCGACAAAGCAACAGCATCCTCGGCCCCCACTTGTGCGGTACCTGCCGGGGCATCACGACTGCCACCTATACGGGGATACGCTCGCCAGACCCGAAATCGAGCTGTGCGTTCTGCCGGCAACTCCGCACGGTGGCCCATCATTGGCCAGCAGGCCCTGTCTGCACGCCCTGCTCACGCAAGGCGAAGATGTATCCCTCACAATGCGGGGCGTGCGGCGAGCCGGCGGTTCTCATCGGTTTCGGCCAAGACGGGCGCCGCATCTGCGGTCCGTGTTCTGGATGCAAGCTCGACTACCGCTGCGCCCATTGCGGGAAACCGGGTGTTCGCGCGCATAACCAATGCAGCCGCTGCTACACCGCCGAACTGCTCCAGAACGCTCTCGCGGGGCAAGACGGTGAGATTCCGATGCAACTGCAGCCATTGGTGAACGCCCTTGTCAACGCCAATGATCCACGCAGCGTGGCTGTCTGGCTCGGCAAAAGCGCCGCCGCAGAGCTGCTCACGAATCTGGCGAGCACCGGAAAGGACATCAGTCACGAAGCGCTCGACCAGCCCCCACCCGGTAGGCACGTCAACTATGTGCGCGAAATCCTCGTTCGCACAGCAATATTGCCGCCGCGCAACGAGTACCTCGAGCGCATCGAGCCGTGGTTGGATCGGCACCTGACGAACTATCCGCCCGACCATGCGCGACTGGTCCGTAGTTACGCCATCTGGTATCTCCTGCACCGGGCCCGCCGGGCCAAACGGCCACTGGGCAAAGCCGGTGCAGCTCGCATTCGGTTCCGGGTCTGTGTCGCGCTGGAATTCCTGGCTTGGCTCGAGACCCGTGGGTCCACCCTCACCACCATGGACCAAGGCGACGTTGACAACTGGTTGGCCGACGGCACTTGGCGACACCGCGAGATACGGCCCTTCCTGCACTGGACAACCCAGCGTCGCATCACCCATGGCACCTCCGCCCCGGCCCACCGACCCAGCGCACCCTCGGTGTTCATCGAAGAGGCCGCGCACCTCGACCAGCTCCACCGATGCCTCAACGACGACACCATTGACATCGACTTGCGAGCCGGTGGAGCGCTCATCTTGCTGTACGGAATCAATACGTCGCGGGTTCTGGCCCTCCGGCAGAACCAAGTACACACGAAGGACGGTGTCACCTACCTCACGCTGCGTGACCACGACATGGCGCTGCCGCCCAAACTCGCCGAATTGCTCGCGCAACTGCCTCGTCCGACCCGGCGCTCCACCCTGCCGGAACCCCTTACACCCGATCGCCTACTGTTTCCCGGACGAACGCCAGACCGCCCAGTCGACTCGGGCGGGTTCGGCAAGCGGCTCAAACGCAGCGGTCTCACGATCCGAGGCGGCAGGAACACCGGACTTATAGGGCTGGCCGCAGAACTACCCGCCGCGGTTCTCGCCGATCTGCTCGCCATCGACATCGTCACCGCGACCCGCTGGGCGGGATACGCCAAACGCGACTGGAACGACTACCTCGCTGCACGACATGCAGACTCTGCCGGAAAAAGGCAGACGCTCTAGTTCTAACCATGACAGCGCACCTCGCAATGCCCGCGGCGGGCCGACGTACGCTCCGATGGCGACGGCGGACAGCTGGTCGATGCCGGGTTCCGGACCTGATAATGCCCGGCGGATCGGCTGTGGCAGGGTGATGACCTGTGAATAGCGGCCCAATCAATTCGGGTTTGCCAGCCGGCCCAACAGCTGTCCCCGACGTTGTGACGGCGATTGCCGGCAACGCTTCCGTGATCCCAGTGTGGCGCAATGATCTCGGCGGTCTGACCTTCCGCCTCGAAAGGAAGGGCGACGACGTCAGGTATGTCAAGTGGGTCGCTTCCGGGACGCCGGAGATCGACCTCGCTGGCGAAGCTATGCGGTTGGCCTGGGCGCAGTCGTGGGCGCGGGTCCCGCCCGTCCTCGACCAAGGGAGCGACACCGACGGGGCGTGGCTGGTCACTGCATCCGTGCCTGGCCAATCAGCGATCGCGCCCCGGTGGAAGGCCCAACCCACGATCGCGGCGGAAGCGATTGGCCGTGGCCTGCGCCTGCTCCACGAGTCCCTGCCGGTCGACGAGTGCCCGTTCGACTGGAGTATCGAGCGTCGGCTCATACGCGCCGATGAGCGCATCGCCGGTGGCGAGGGACCTGCCCAATGGTCCTCGGAGCACAAGCATCTCGGACTGACCGAGGCCCGAACACGTCTTGGCGACCCACCTCCGATCGATCGTCTCGTGGTTTGCCATGGGGACGCGTGTACGCCCAATTCGCTGCTGTACGACGACGGGTCTTTCGCTGCGCATGTCGATCTGGGCTCGCTCGGCGTGGCCGATCGTTGGGCAGACCTGGCCGTTGCGACATGGAGCCTCGGCTGGGATTACGGCCCAGGCTTCGACGGCATCCTGTTAGATGGATACGGGATTGAACCCGATCCGCAGCGGATCACCTACTACCGCCTGCTCTACGATCTCGCGTAGCTGCTCGAATCTCAGCGGCTCGTCGACGCGAACAGCCCTTTGAACCTGCTCCCGATTTCGGCCCTGCTCGCGTAGCCCGGTCGACACAATAGGAGCGGCGGTCCTGCAGAATACGTACATGGACGATGGGGCCGCGGAGGTCGCCGGTGCAGTGGCGGAAGAAACGATCACTGGTCCGGACCGTGCCATGGTAGAGGCGATTCGCGCGACGGCGGCCGAGTTGTTCACCGCGAAGGGGTACGCCGCTACCTCCACCCGAGAGATAGCGCTACGCGTAGGGATTAAACAAGCGTCGCTGTACTACTACTTCCCAAACAAGCAAGCGATTCTGGAATCGCTGATGCTGGATACGATTAACGAACCGCTACATGTGATCGCGCTGCTCGAACGTGAATCCTGCAGTCCGGCAGTGCGTTTGCACGCGATGGCAACATACGATGCGTCGCAGTTAGCGGCGGATCGATGGAATCTCGGCGCGCTCTATCTGCTGCCCGAGATTCGGCATCTTCCCACCTTTGCCCAGTTCTTCGCCCTTAACGAGCGTCTGCGTGATAGGTACCGCGAACTGTGCGCATCAGCGCGTGCGGCAGCAGGGCTTCCACCCGACCCCGCTCGCACCAAGCTTCCGTATCGGATTGTCGAGACTGCGACCAGAATGCGGGTCGACGGCGAAGAGGTCGATGTTGAACTGATCGCCGATTCGGTGTTAGCTGTGCTCCAACTCGATCGGTTGAACGACGCGGACCGTGCCGAAAGCGCTGCACTTGCGCGCGCCGTACTAGATCGAGTGTCCCGTACCACGTAATGCGCCGCCGCATCTCGTAATGTGCCGACGCCGCGCCATTCTCTTCACAACGCCGCACTGTCAGCATTCACTCAAATGTACTAGTGGCGAGGCGAATTCACCGATGTGGTCGGCAGATGGGGTGGGCCGGGTGGTGAACCCGGACCTACCCCGGGGTCTCCTAACATCGTCAGAACGCGTCAGTGCGGTCAATGATGTTGGTTTGCTGCAGGTAGCGACGCTGCCCTGCGTAGTTGTACTCGGACACCGAGTGCAACAAGCATCGGTTATCCCACACTACGTAGTCGCCAGCTTTCCAGTCATGGCGATAAACGACGTGTGGAGTGGATTTGATTGTGTCCAAGAGTTGTTCGAGGAAGTTCCTCGTCTGCTGCCGATCCCAGCCATCGATTGAGATGACCTCTTCGATGGAGAACCACAGCGCTTTACGCCCGGTTACTGGGTGGGTCCGTACAAGTGGCCGACGGATGTCCGGATAGTCAGCGGCCTGTTCTGACGTCAGGGGGGTTGAACTTCCATCGGCTTCGGCGAGCCAGCGTTGCAGCGTTACCCAACTGAATGTGCACGTCATCGTGTCGACCTGGCGCTTCAGTTCCGGTTCAAGCATTTCGTAAGCGAGGTATCCGTTTGCAAAGTAGGTTTCGCCACCCGTGGCAGTCACCTCAACCCCGTAGAGGGTGGTGACTTTGTTTGGCCAGACGAACCCGGACCCGTCGACGTGCCACTCCATCCCCTTCATGTTTGATTCGCCGACTTTGACGCCGTCCTCAACGATGTTGGAGAGCACGGCGATCTCAGGTTGTTCGTCCAGGAATGGCGCGACTCCCGCCCAGCGTGGTGCAATTTCGCCGAAGACGCTGACCAGACGTGCTTGGTCGGTTGGCTTCAGGTCTTGATCGGGGAAGCAGATGAGCGAGTAGACGTCGAGTGTGTGCGTGATTACTGCCTCGACTTCGGGACTGACAGGGCTTGACAAGTCGATGCCCGTGATCACCACCCCAAAGCTGCCCCCCAGGGGGCGGAGGGTGATCTCACTGCCGTCCGCGGTCCTCACCGTTTCACCGTTTCGTGTTGCGTAGGTCATGGTGCTCATGGCAATTTGCTCCTCTCGGTTGTTCTGTGTGCGGCTATGTGCTGTCGGCCATGACGATTCGTGGGTCTATGACTCCTTGTAAGACATCGACAGTTGCGTTGAGCACGATGTACAGCGCTCCAATGATCAGGGTGACGCCTGCGATTGCCGGGAAGTCGGCGTTGGGTATGGATTGACTGGCATATGTGCCCAATCCCGGCCACCCGAAGACGGTTTCGATGACGACGACGCCGGCGAAAACCATGCCAATTTGTAGTCCGATGATGGCGAGGACATCGTTGAGTGAGTTGCGCAATGCGTGTCGCTTGACGATCTGGGCCTCTGACAGCCCGATGGCCCGGGCGGTCTGCGCGTAGCCGGACTCCATAGATCGCGTGATCGAGGTTCGGAGTACGCGTCCGATCGCGACAGCCGGCGTTAAAGCGACGCATACGGCCGGCAGGATCAAGTGCATCACCGCATCGTGAAAACCGACGAGATCGCCGCGCGTAAGGGTGTCGACGAGCAGCAGCCCGGTGGGGCCGCTGCCGTCGATGTCACTGTCCGACCGGCCATTGGTGGGAAGGACACCCCACCAAACTCCGAACGCCAGGATCAGTATCACCGCAAGCAGAAACGGCGGGGTTGCTGATCCTGCAATCAAGGTATACCGGTATGAGTTCAGTGTGGATCCAAACACCGCAGTGCTGATACCCAATAGGAATCCGAGGACCAGTGCTAATGCCATGCCGACCGTGACCAGTTCCATGGTGGCTGGCAGGTATCTCGCGAGGTCATCGACCACAGAGCCTCGAGTAGTTACGGAGATCCCTAGGTCGCCCGAGAGCGCCCTGCCGAGATACCGCGTGAACTGGGTCAGTACCGGGTCGTTGTAACCCAACTTGTCCTCGAGCGCGGCGACCGCTTCGCTGGAGGCGTGAGAGCCCAGCATTACACGAGCGGGGTTGAGTCCGCTGGACCATTGCAGGACGAACAGAACCGCGACGAGAGCGACAAGGACGCCAATCGCTGCCGCCAATCGGCGGATCACGAACGAGACCATTACCCGCCCTGTCCACGCAGGGTCGTGATGGCGTCGCCGGCGAGGCTAGCGGTGAAAGCAAGGACGAAGACCACAGCTGCTGGGGCGAACGGAATCCACCACTGGGTAAAGAGATAGGGAAGGCCGCGTGCCACCATCGCTCCCAGCTCGGGTGCTGGCGACGGGGCTCCCAGACCGAGGAAGGCAAGCGATGAGATTGTCACGATCAATGCGCCGATGTCTTGACTCATGGTGGTTATCAGCGTCGGGTAGGTCGCGGGAAGGATGTGGCGCCGCGTTCGTCGAATGAATGGGATGCCCGAAAGTGTCGCGACTTGCGTGTGCGGGCGGCCCCGGGTCGCCACGATCTGGCTGCGTGCAATCCGGGCGTACAGCGGCCACCAGACGATAGTGATTCCGGCAAGCATGGTGAGATAGCCGGGACCGAGCGCAACGACGATCGCTATTGCTACGAGGGGTGCAGGAACCGAGAGGAATAGATCGGTGAGCCGCATGAACAAGTCATCGAGCCATCGCGGGCCGAGGCCCGCGACTGAACCGACTGCAGCACCGATCGCTGCTCCGGCGCCAACAACAATTGCTGCGGCCAGAATGCTGGCCCGCAACCCGTACATCACGCGGCTGGCGATGTCGTATCCCACCCCATCGGTACCGAGCCAGTACACAGAATTCGGCGGTGTGAACGGGGCTCCCGCTGGCATCGTGGGATCGAACGGCGCCAGCAGCGGTGCGAACAGGCCGATCGCGACCAGCGCGACGAACGCGATGGTACCGATTTTGTCGAGCGCTGGCACTGCGTCGCGTGAACTATGCTGTCGTCGCGATAGTTTCGCCGTCACCATCTGGTAACTGCGACGGGGCGATGTGGCTGCACCGGTCATCGGGTCATCACGTGACAAGCCACGGCGATCCTGTCGTCATTCAATGTCGAGATCAGGCCCGGATCGTCGACAGCGCAACTCTCGACCGCTTTCGGGCAGCGAGGGTGAAACGCACATCCAGTCGGGATTAGGAACGGGTTCCCCGGTTCCCCTTCGAGAGGCGCTGTTGCGGAGGCTGTTTCGTACTCGGGCAGTGAAGCAAGCAGCGCTTTGGTGTAAGGATGCGTAGGTTGTTGCACAACTTGCTCGTTTGGGCCGCTTTCGACAATCCGTCCCAGATACATCACTGAGATTCGATCCGATACAAGGCGCGCGGCGGCAAGATCATGGGTAACGAAGACCACGGCAATGCCGAGTTCCCTTCGTAATTTTCCGATAAGGTTCAGAATCACTGCCGCGTTTGACACATCCAAGGCGCTGGTGGGCTCGTCGCATAGGAGTACGTTTGGCTGGGTAGCCAAAGCCCGCGCGATAGCAACTCGTTGGCGCTGTCCGCCGCTGAGTTGGTGAGGCCGAAGGGCGGACATCTGCGGCTCGAGTCCCACCATCGTAAGGAGTTCGTTTGTGCGCGTGTTGACGTCCGTGCGGCGGCGGTAGCCGTCGACACGGACACCGTCCGCGATCTGCTCGCCGATTGGCAGCCACGGCGTTAGCGAGCCACCGGAATCTTGGAAGACGACCTGCACCCGTGCATCCCGCGCGATATCGCAGGAACCTGAATCCGGTTGGGACAGTCCGGCAATGATATTGAGAAGGGTTGTCTTGCCCGAACCGCTTTCGCCGACGATAGCGACCGATTCCCCCGCCCTGAGTTCAAGGTCGATTCCTCGTAGCACTGCGGCATGGCGCCGGCGAAGAAACGAGCCCGAGCGAAATGTCTTGTGCACATCGTTAAGAACCAGAGCCGTTGCATTCGATTTGCGCACGGCCGGCCACGCTGCTGGACTGATCGGTCGCGCATCGTGTCCGCCGGAAGCGTTGTGACACAACACCAGCTGCGTCTCGGTGGCCGCAGCGCCGACACTGGCAGGCATCGGCTCGCGGGTGACACACCTACCGGTCGCATGGTGACACCGTTGCCGATAGTCACATCCCCCTGAACTCACCCCCGGATCGTTGGGTGCTCCAGTTGTCACGGGCAACGGACGAGAGGGATCGGAGTGAAGATCGATACGTGACGAGAGCAGCGACTGGGTGTACGGATGCTGCGGTTCATGCATTACCTGCGCCACCGAGCCAAATTCGACGATCTTTCCGGAATACATTACGGCGATGTTGTCGCTGATCTTTGCAGCGGCGTTGAGGTCGTGAGTGATGAACAAGAAGCTCGCGTCCGTCGAGGCTTTGAGGTCAACGAAAAGGTCCAGAATCTGTGATTGAACGCTGACGTCCAGCGCCGTAGTTGGCTCGTCGGCGACTACAAGTCGGGAGTTCTGCGCTAATGCCATTGCGATCATGACGCGCTGCCGCAATCCGCCGGACAGCTGATGCGGGTAGCTGCGCAGACGATTTTCGACGTCGGGAAGGCGGCATAGCCTCAACAGTCGGATCGCCTCGTCGCGATCTCCCCTTGTCGCTTCCATGACTTGGCGACCGATACGCATGGTTGGGTCCAGAGCAGACATTGGGTCCTGAAATACCGCACCCAAGTTCGCAGTTCGGGTTTCTCGCCGCTGGTTATCCGTTGCGGTCGTGAAGTCGGCCCCGCACACGTGCAGAGATCCGCGGATCTGCGGGGCAGCCGTGCGTGGCAGCATGCCTAAAATCGACAGCCCGAGAATGGACTTGCCTGACCCGGACTCACCAACCAAACCCACGATTTGGTGCGGCATCACCTCCAGATCAACACCTTTGAGCGCGTGAACCCGAGCCCCATTGCGGTGAAGGTCCACGGCCAGATTGCAGGCGCGCACGACGGGGGTGTCGTTGTTTGCCGGAGTGTTCTGCGCCGATGGGCTCACCTGAGTTTCAACCGCAGTCATGACAACGCCGCGAGTTGAAGCGTGGACGGAGTGCCAACCGTGTATGCGGTGTCCATACCTTTGAGATCAGAACGTGTGATCATCGTCCAGGATCGCTGCCCGATATTCATCCAACAACCGGTGGCGAGTGCGCGTTTGGCCACTTCGTCGTACACCGCGAGGTCGCCTGTCTCAAGCGCCTTTGCGTTCAGTTCCGCTGATCCGTCGACCGGGCAGCTGAAGTATTGGAGGCCACCATCCTCGTCGAATGCGATGTGGGACCAGCCATATGGAGTGCGGGCATCGGGCCCGAACTGTCCGATATAGAGGTTGGGTCCCTTCTGTGCGGCATCGACATTTCCGACCCAATCGTAGGTTTCGGTGATGAGGACGCCGCGGACTGTCGGCTCGAGACCGGCCTCTTTTAGCTGTGCTCCAATACGCTCAGCGACAAGCTGATCGTCGGCGGCATCCACGGTGTAGACAATCTCGATGCCCTTTTGATCTGCGGGCAGTTTGGCGGCGATTTCCCTGAGTCGCGTCGGGTCGTAGGCGATGCTCTGCTGAGCATAAGGCTCGTCGACCATCCCGCTTGGAGACATTTGCCTTGCTGCGGTCGCCATTCCGAGGCCAATAAGGTCGTTCATAGCACTTTCGACGTCGATCGCTTCAAGTAGCGCAACGCGGGCATCGCGATCGGTCAAGAACCCCTTATGGGGATTGATGTATAGCTCTTGATTCTGCAGGGATGGAAAGTTGTAGACCTTGAAGTCGGGATTGGACCTGAACTGGCCGACAGTTGCCGACGTTGGCCGGTGCGTAATCGCATCGATCTGCCCTTGCTGAAACTGGATGATCTGCGCGGATTCATCCGGGATCACTCTTAGGTTCACCGTCGCAAAGTGAGGCTTCGATCCCCAGTAATCACCGAATTCCGACAGCGTGTACTTCTGGTTTGTTTCGGCGGCAGACAAACGATACGGTCCGGTACCCAGGTCATGCGTCTGTAAATAGGTTTGTGCGTGATCATCCCCAGCGAACTGCCCAAGCCCCGCGGGACTGAGCATGACCGGCGAATATGCGGACGCGAGGTAATCCAGAAAAGCGGTGTTCGGTTGCTTCAGCGTTACTACGGCGGTGAACGGATCGGGAGTCTTGACGGACGCGACATCTGCCAGCATGTAGGCCGGGCCGCCGTTTACGGCGGTGCGGCGTGCGAAACTGGCGACCACCGCTGTGGAATCGAAATCAGAACCATCGTGAAACTTCACTCCGCGGCGGAGTTTGAAAGTGTATTCGAGCCCGTCGGGAGATTCAGTCCATTCCGTCGCAAGCTTCGGAACTATCCGCTTCGGTCCCGTTCCAGCCTCGTAGGTGACCAAGCCTTCGTACACGTTCTTAATGATCATGAGGCCGGGCGCGTCGTAATAGGTATCAGGGTCGAGCGGCCCGCCAAGATCCGCGGGAAGGCCCAGATTCAAGGTGGTGTCTGAGGACTGGCTCCCTGACGATCCTGAGCACGCTACAGCGAGGGCAAGCACGCTGACGTACACCAAGAGGACCGGAACGCGGCGATACCTACAGCTAGCCAGCCACCTGACACCTGTTCGCTTCACGCCCTTCGCCACCTCCCACATCAGCCCGCACCGGGGCACCTGTCGATCGACAGATAGGGAGTCTGTCTTAGTGTTGTTACGGTGCCGTTACGACCGATTACCGCTCAGAGAAGTCTTTGCCGGAATCCACACGGGAGTGGTGGACCAGGCCGTCACTCTTGACCACCGATGACGATCTGATCCCAGTCGATAATCGAGCCTGTAACCACGCCGCTATGGTCGGACAGCAGAAAGACAACCAATTCCGCTATCTCGTCGACCTGGACAAGCTTGCCCATCGGCTGCGACCGTGCGACCTCTGACGCCCAGTCAGCGCTGGCGCCGTGGAACGTCTGCTGAATCGCTGTTTCCCCTTCGGTTTCCGTCCACCCGAGGTTTATGCCATTAATACGGATACGGTCCCAGCGGTGTGCATAGGCCGCGTTGCGCGTCAACCCGGCCAGCCCCGCCTTGGAAGCCGAGTACGAGGACAGATACGGCTGCCCCCCGTGCGCGGCAATGGAGATGATGTTGACGATCGACCCCGGCACCTTGCGGTCCAGCATGTTCTTCACGGCGGCCTGCATGGCGAAAAACGGTGCGCGCAAGTTCACCGCTATGTGTTGATCGAAGAGCTCCGGAGTGGTGTCCAGCAGCGTGCCGCGACTGCTCAATCCGGCTGCATTGCACAAGCAGTCGATGCGCCCGAACAAGGCGACCGTGGCTGTGACAGCCGCCCGAGCTGCATCCACATCAGCGAGATCAGCTTGAAAGAACCGCACGTCTGAGTCGGCTAGTTCGTTCACGAACCGCTCTCCAGCCGCAGTCCGGCGCCCAGTGACAACCACAGCGGCCCCTTCCCGAACCGCCGTCCTCGCGACGGCAGCGCCCACACCCTGAGTGCCGCCATTAACCAGAACAACTTTGCCGTTGAGCAGACCAGCCACCGTGCCTCTTTCGCTGAACACCAATCGTTGAGCGAAGAGCTAATCACACTCACTTTCGAGCAATAGCGCACGTTCGGAATACGTGCACTCCACCAGCAGAATGTCAGCTGGCCGGCGCCCCGAGCCTGTCCCCGATGGGCATCCGGATGGTCTCGCACGCCATCATGAAGTTCGGCACCCCGGCGCAGAAGGAGTTCTTCCTGCCCGGCATCCTCACCGGCGAGGTGTTCTTCTGCCAGGGCTACTCCGAGCCCGAATCCGGCTCCGACCTGGCCTCGCTGCAGATGGCCGCGGTCGAGGACGGTGACGACCTGATCCTCACCGGCTCCAAGATCTGGACGACGCATGCCGTCGAGGCGAACTGGATGTTCGCCCTGGTGCGCACCACCCGTTCGGAGCGCAAACAGCTCGGCATCACGTTCCTCCTCCTGGAGATGTCGAGCCCCGGCATCGAGGTGCACCCCCTCGTCATGACCTCCGGGGAGGAGGTGCAGGCCCAGGTCTTCTTCGACCGGGTGCGGGTACCGAAGTCCAACGTCCTCGGCACGATCGACGACGGCTGGACCGTCGCCAAGTACCTGCTGGAGTTCGAGCGCGGCGGCAGTGTCACGGCACCGGCGCTGCAGGTGATGGCCGAGGAGGTCGCCGAGGCGGCCGCCCGCCGGTCCGGCCCGTTCGGGGGCACCCTCATCGACGACCCGGCGTTCGCCCGCAAACTGGCCGACGCCCGGATCCGCACCGAAGTTCTCGAGATCCTCGAGTTTCGCACCCTGTCGATCGTCGCCGAAGGTGGCAACCCGGGCCCGGCGTCGTCGATGCTGAAGGTCCTCTCCACCGAACTCAGCCAGGCGCTGACCGAGCTCGACCTGGAGGCCGCCGGCCCGCGCGGCCGGGTGTATCAACCGCACGCCACCCGGCCGGGCGGTCCGATCGCCGAATTCGAGCCGCCCGCAGACGGTTACGTCAGCGGCGAACCCTGGCAGGCGGTGGCGCCGCTGCGCTACTTCAATGACCGCGCCGGCTCGATCTACGCCGGCAGCAACGAGATTCAGCGCAACATCCTGGCCAAAGCGGCCCTGGGCTTGTAGGGAACACCAGAAAAATGGACTTCAATCTCACCGGAGAACAAGAACTGCTGCGCGACGGGCTGACCAAGTTCCTCGCCGCACGGTACGACCTGGCCGAGAGCCGGTCGGCCGCCAAGACCGGCGCCGGCTGGCAGCCGGGGATCTGGCGCGCCTTCGCCGACGAGCTCGGCATCCTGGGCGCCACCCTCCCCGAGGATGTCGGCGGAATCGGCGGCGGCCCAACCGAACTCATGGTCATCACCGAAGCACTCGGCCATGCCCTGGTGATCGAACCCTACGTCGGCACCGTGGTGACCTCCGCCGGGTTACTGCAGCGCGCGGACACCGACGTCGCGCGCACCCTGCTGGAGCAGATCGCCGCGGGGAGCGCCGTCGTCGCCCTGGCCGACACCGACGGCGACGCCGAGACCGCGGCCGAACGCGACGGCGACGGCTGGGTCCTGCGCGGCGCCAAGGTCGTCGTCGCCGACGCGCCGCTGGCGACCCACCTGCTGATCACCGCGCAGACCGCGGACGGAATCTCGTTGTTCTGCA
>ERZ724513.231-NODE-231-length-25852-cov-8.499205_pt1 | contig 25852 bp, 25 predicted proteins | sample MGYA00376046_ERZ724513 | MGnify/ENA primary metagenome ERZ724513 (study PRJEB28724, sample SAMN07190883) | activated sludge metagenome | isolation source: activated sludge of sewage treatment plant in Hong Hong | place: Hong Kong | collected 2016-03-17 ...
GGTCGTTGCGGTAGAACCAGTCGCTGGCCAGCACCTTGAGCGTGTTCCACAGGCCATCGCCGGCCTCGATGTCGCCGGCGATGATGCTGAGGTCGGCGTCGCTGACCAGCTCCGGGGTGGCGTTGAGCAGGCGCGTCAGCGCCGAGCCGGGCATCATCGCTTCGAGACCGGGCAGGGTGCGCGGATCGGTGCGCTCCTTGACGACGGCGAGCAGGAAGTCGAGTCCGCCGCCAAAGAGGCCGTGGCCGGTCGCGGCATCGACAAGGTAGTCGAGGACCGACAGCCAGCGGTCAAGGCGGCCGGAGGCGAGCGTCGTGCCGCGCGCCGGGCAGGCAACGCGGACGAAGCGCGCGACGCGCAGTTTTTTCTCACCGAGCAGCGCCACCAGTTCGCCGAGGCGCTGGCGATCCGCCGCATAGGCGGCATCGCGCTCCTTCATGTCGGCATCGGCCAGCGGTGACAGACCGAGTTGCGGTGCCAGTGTGCGGTCGGCGGCGAACAGGGTTTGCAGGCGTTCTGCGCTTAGCACCTCGGCCAGCCTGGCGCAGCCGGACAAGGCCAGCACTTCGCCGACCAGGCCGCCGCGCGAATGGCTGACTAGATGCACCTCGGCGCCGGCGGGCAGGCGTTTGGCCAGGGCCAGCGCGTTGGCGATCGGGCTTTCGCTCAGCGTCCGGTGTTCGAGCGCGAAGACCCGTTCGCCGTAGGTGGCGGCGAGCGCCTCACGCAGGCGGGCGCCTTCGGCATTGGCGGGATCCCACAGTTTGCCGAAACTGCCGTCGGTGCTCGAGGCGGTACCGTGCACAAAGACCAGCAGCGGCCCTTGGTCAGCGGCGAGCGCTGCGTCGTCGGGAACGGCATGCAGCCGGAACGCGGCAGCCAGGTCGAGACGGTAGAAGCTGGGCGGGTGGTCGCCGAGCAGTTTTTCCTCGAAGTGGATGCCGAGCGCGCGGGCGGGTTTCTGGACGACATCGACGCCGAAGAAGTCGAGAACGCGGATTGCCAGCCCGGCCATGCCGCGTTCGCTACTGCTCGCCCGTTGCGGCGTCAGCCGGGAGAATTCCCAGGCTGCGCCGGCGTCGACCGCAGCCGGCGCGCCATCGCGGCGGCCGGCCGGTGGCGTTCCGTATTCCCGGGTCAGGTTGTCGACCCGACTCCACAAGACGAAGCCATTGTCCAGTTCGACGCGAACCACCGTGTTGCCGGCGACTTCGATTTCATCGGTGGCGCCGTCGCGGGCGCTGCCGGGGATCAGGCGATGGATCGGCGAATGGCCGCCGATGGCCTTGCCGCGGCTTTCACTGCGCACGCCGCGAATTCGATACGTTGGCTGGGACATGGGGGCTCCTCGGGCGGGTGGTGGCTAGCGGGCTGCCTTCAGGCGAGAACCTTGCCCTTGCGGGCGCCCTCGCTGCCGACGATCTGCGGCGACTGCGGGTAGCTGGCCGACGGCAGGTATTTGACGATGGCCTTGTGCCAGTCGGCATAGGTGGCGCCTTCCTTGAGGCCCTTCAGCGCCTTGAGCGCGTAATAGGTGAAGGCGCCGTTGTAACGGCCGCCGATGCGGGCATCGTAACTGTAGTTGTTGGGGCCTTCCTTGCAGCCCGAGAGCAGCAGGTCGCCGAGCTTGTTCGAGTAGGCGCCCAGCAGCGGCGAGGTGCCGGCGGGCGCGACCATCGTCGTCGCCGGCTTGCCGGCGCGGTCCTTCGGCAGCAGTTTGGCCGGCAGCCAGTTGCCCATCGGCATGAAGCGCGGCCGGGTATCGGCGTCCTTTTCGGCCGCGGCGGCGCGGGTGACGGTGCCGGAATGGCAACTGTCCGAAATCAGCACGATGCGCACGCCGGCCTTGCGGGCGCCGAAAATCTGCCGGATCTCGTCGTCGATCAGCGCCTCGCCCTTGGTCTGCAGGTCGTAGGGGCAGAGCGCCTCGTCGAGGCCGTCGGCTTCGTCGCCGTCGGTGTCCGGTTGGTAGGTGCCGTGCCCGGAAAAGGTGATGACCAGACTGTCACCCTTGCTCGCCTTGCCAATCAGGTCGTTCATGGCCTTGACCATGGCGGCCTTGGTCGCCTGGTCGTCGAGCAGCTTGGCCACCTTGAAGCCGCGCGCGGCGAGTGCCGCCGCCCAGTCGTTGGCGTCGTTGACGCAGCCCTGCAAATCCATGTGGGTGCCGGGATAGTTGTTGATGCCGATGCAAAGTGCGTTCTTGGCCATGATGGGTCTCCTCGATTTGGTGTGGCGGGAAAATGGTGAATTGCTGCTGATCGGTCTCCTGTGTGCTGGCGGTGCTACCAGAATTCGCGCGTATCCAGCCAGGTGACCTGGCCGCTGCGCCGCGTGACTTCTCTGACCATGTGGGCGGCGCCGACGGCTCCGTCGCCGTTCCACAGGCAAATGAAGCGCAACCGGTCGAGACCCTGGGCAATGGCGAGATCGTTCGGGCCGGTGCCCAGCCCGTCGAGCGCCTCGCCGATGCGGGCGTCGGCGAGGCGCTCGACGGGAGGGAAGCGCGGAATCGGGCGATCCGGGGTGTCGATCATGGGGCCGGCGAAGAGGAAAACCTTCTCCGGCGAATTCCGGTCCCGCCTCTCTTGCAGCATGTCATCGGCCAGCAATTGGGCGGTGGCACGCAAGTCGGCAGATGGCGTTTCGTCGGCGAGTACCTGGAGGTCCTCCGGATTGCCGGATTGGCGCGCCATCGCGATGCGGGCCGACCACGCTTCAGGCCCATCGGCGGAATGCTCGCGCGCGTCGCCGCTGGCCGTGCCGGCACTGTCCGGATTGCTGCCGAAGGGCGTGGCGACAAGAACATTCAGGCTCATGCGCGCCTCTCTGTTGGCGTCTCGGTGATCGGGGCCGGAGCCGAAAATGCTTGCCGCACGCCGGCCACCGGCTGGGTGCGCTCTGTTTCTGACGGCGAGCGCTATTGCAAAGTCATGGACTATCTTAGTTCGCGAGCCGGCGACTGCCAAGGTTTTTCCGGATTCGCTGCCTGCATTCGCAATGCTCGGGATGCCGGAAACGAAAGAGGACGCTTGGAGCCGCCTGTTGCGGTCGACCGCGAAAAATGGCCGATTTTCAAGATCCGGCCAGTGGTCTGCTTCGACATTGGCGTGTCGCGCAAATTGCGAAGCAGACCACCAGGGTCAACCTTGGCACAGATGGCGGTTTGCGAGACTGCCAGTGGCGAGTGATTTACCGGGTTGTCGCCAATGTGTTGCAGATTCCGGTTGTCCATGTCACCCCCCCACGGTATAGGAGGCCATGAAATGAAAGAGTTTCGTCCTGCGAAAAAGCGAGTCGAGGTCTCGGTGGGAGAGTCTGTCCGAATCCTGCGCGAACTTCAGGAACTGAGTCAAAGCAAACTGTCCGAACTCACGGGCATTCCACAAGCCACCATCTCTGCCATCGAGAACGGCCGCGTAAACTTGGGTGTCGAGCGCGCCAAGGTTCTTGCCCGCGCGCTCAAGTGTCATCCCTCTGTGCTCGTATTTCCCGGCTGGGAGGTTCCGTTTGAACACGCCGCATAACGTTCAAGGTCCGGGACGCTGCGCGGCTTCATCGCGCAGCGTCCCCTGGAACGGCGGGTTAGCCGGCGCTACCCCGCCATTTCCTTGACCTTGCAAACCGTTTTCCAGTTGCGATCAGTCATCTGGACACCCAGGAGTTTCTCGGAGTTTGCAGCGAGCTTTGACCTACCCACCCCTTCCGGCGCGTGAAGGTAAAACACGCGCTCGGTTAACAGAAAGCGCTCGCCATCCTTTCTCAAGACGGAAAGCTTCTCCAGATTCGGACTCGTTGGTGGTGAGGCAAGAAAGCCGAAATGCAAACTGCTCGGGTCAGCCACAGCCTCGGGAAATGGATTCTCCGCGATGGCTTTGGAGAGTGCGTCGAGAGTGAGGATGTGAACATGCGGCTCGAAACCACAGCGCTTGTTGATCTCGGTGGAAAGTTGCTTGGAAAGACGGGCGAGGTTCTTTTCGTCACTCTCACATACGGCGTTGCCACTTTGAATATATGTCCGTACCTTCCGCGCCCCAATGCTTTCGAGGGCGGCAACAAGTTCCTTCATCGGAAGTGGATTGTTGCCACCGACATTGATGCCCCGGAAAAAGGCGACGTATGTATTCATTCAGACCGCACCAGAGTACATGTCATACGGCACCGCTGCGGCGTGACATGCCGACTACTCACGATAGGACGATACTTCTATGAGGTTCCCATCGGGGTCGCGAAAGTAGACGGACGTTATCGGGCCAAGAGCACCAGTGCGAGGAACTGGCCCCTCTTCGATAGTGATGCCGCACTTGCGCAAATGATCGATGACTGACGGGGGCGACTCCGTGGTAACGAAACACAAGTCGGCCGAGCCGGGAACGGGATGGCTCGCGTGAGGGGCAAGAGGCGCATTCGCAGGATGCAGATTGATCTTCGATTGCCCGAAAACAAGCGCTCGCCGCCCGGAGCCAAACGTAACAGGCGCCATGCCAAGAACGGTTTGATAGAACGAAATCGTTGTATCTACGTCTCGCACGGTCAGTACGAAGTGATCGAGACGCTCAATCTGCATCGGGACTCCTAGAGGTTGACGCCTAACGACGGTGTAGAAAAATACGTGTCATGGCTGCATCGTGCCGTGAACGATTTGGAATAACAAGGCTCAAACCTGAAGTCGAAATCAGGGGAGGTCCATGGCCCGCTACAAAGCAATCGACACCAGCCCGAGATTTCTCGCCGTCGATCTGGAGAAGCAACTTCTGCCTGGCAGTTTCGAACACGCGGTCCATCACCTGCTTGAGCACGAATTCGATCTGTCCATCTTCGATACCCGCTATTGCAACGACCTGAACGGCGCCACAGCCTACCCGCCGGGCATGCTGCTCAAAGTTACCACTCCGAAACCAACTTGAAGGCGCTGGCGGCAGAGCACATCCCGGCGCTGATCGCCGACAACGGCATGCGCCAGCGCGACGAGCGCTTCAAGGATCAGGGCAAACACAAAGCGAAACCCGACCCGCTCTACGACAAGTCCCACCCGAAGAAGCCCGCCGTCCGCTACCGCCCCAGGGATTTCCGCCTTGATGCGGAAACCGGCATCTGCACCTGCCCGGCGGGCAAGCAACTCTACCGGAATGGCAGCCACTGTATCCACAACGGTTACGTCTCGACCAAGTAGACCGGTAGCCAGCGTGACTGCCTGCCCTGCGAGCAACGGGACAAATGCCTGCGCACCCCGGAGAGGACCAGGGTCCGGCAAGTCAGCTTCTTCCGGGGCAAAGCCGACAGCGCAGCGGAAAGTCACGGCGACCGGATGAAGAAGGCCATCGACAGCGGAGAAGGCAAGGCCCGCTACGGCCAGCGCTTCGCCACCGTCGAACCGGTGTTCGGCAACCTGCGGCACAACAAGCGGCTGGATCGCTTCACGCTGCGCGGACAGAAGAAAGTCGATACGCAGTGGAAGCTCTACAGTCTGGTGCACAACATCGAGAAACTGGCGCACCACGGGTATGGACAGTAGGGGAAAACAGGAATGACCCGAAGCGCTTCGGACCAACCCACCCGGCAAGGAAAAATCGTTCACTTTCCCGGTCGACCGTGAAAATGGCATGAAAATGAAAAATGGCGCAGACCATTTCTGCGCCACTCTTTTGTCGGATTTCCATTTGAAAACGGGTTTGTCTACAGCCTCAACGTTAAGGTAACCGGCCGCCGGAGCGCGAAGCGCGGAGGGGACCTGCAAGCGTAGCTTGCAGGCGGTCCGGTTGACCGAGAGGTTCGGCGTCATTGACCATGCCGCGCAGGTCTATCGTAGAGTCACTCTACCGATAGCTCGGCTGAGAGCAACCGAATCTGCTCCACCAAGTGACGTGCTACTCCGTGAATCAAGAAAACGGGGTAGCGTGGATAGGCATCTGCGTGCGCGGCGGCCGTAACGTACTGATAAGCGGCGTAGACGGTTAGAAGCAGGTTTCGTCCGAAGGCGGCATGAGCGCTAGATGTGCGTTGAGTAGGACGGAATAGGACTGATACGATAGACGCATTGGTTTCGGAGTCACACGAAAATGCTTTCCCGACCGCTTCCCCAAGAGATGATAGTTGATCGGGAGTTGTCTTAACGAAAAGCCCTACAAGGCGGGCAATGATGCTGTTTCCATCTTTCACGCTAGGTCTGAAACCACTAGGCTCCATCACCGATCGCGCGTTCCGTTCCCAGGTATCCAGAAGAGCCGATGGGTCCGTCGGTTGACTGAGGATTGCAGAGAAGAATCTACGGGACGAAGCTGCGTCGCGCGAGAACGATGTCCTGAGGCGTAACACAAGTGCTTTTTCGAGCGCAAATAGGGCTTCGCACAAAGCCGAGACCTTGGCCTCGGAGCAGTTGAGCGGCGCATCGGCGGAGAACGTAAGATCGTCGACCTGTAAGTCGATGATCGTGCCGCCAATCCGAGGAAACCAACTTGGAATCGGTGTAGGTGAACAACCACCGGGCACTGCAAGGGGGCTTCGGCTAAGAATGAGTATCGCGACGGGGCTGTTCGCAAGCCCGTCTGCATCAAACACCGACTGAAACGATTGCCGTCCCTCGTCGATTAGCTGGACTATGTCTGAGACCAATGCATTCGGAGCTTCAAACATTCCGGGTTTACGTGGTATCAATGGGACAATCGGAGTCGCTCTCCGAGTTTCGGCGATGCAACGAGCGAACTCCTCCCGCGGTCCGGAAAGGCTGTACCAAAACGCTTGGATGGGGCGGCCATTCTCCTGAACTCGCCTGTCAATGACTTCTATTAGCCTCGCGGGCTCCAATGTTGGAAGCATTGTGTCTTGTCCTCATCTATTGTCTGGCACGCGATACGGCGGCTAGCCGGGCCAGTATGGGAATGGCGGGCTGAACTTGAGTAATCGTGGACTTAAGAAAGTTCGCTTTTGTCGCAGTGCTCAATAAATACGCGGGATCCCAACCGAGTGACGCGACAAGTGGCTCGGCAATCTGATCGAATTTCTTTAGCGGGCATGCCAGCGTTACAGGGTCCTCCTGGGCTATTGCCCGGAGGAGACCATATACAGCAAACAACCACGGATCGTATTGGCGAGTGTCATCGCCAAGTGCGCTCATGATTGCGTTTCTGAAGAAGTCATACTCACCGCTACGGCGCAGGCGTTCGGGTATGAGTCGCTCGTCGGCGAACCTGACGAAGTCTTCTTTGTGCAAGCGGAGTTCACTCGCTCGTCTCTTCTCATCAATCATCCACTGAAAGAAATCCGTCAAGATATTAACGGTTAGGTACGGGTGACCAGATGTCTCTGCATACACTGCGTTGGCAAATTCCACATCGAAGGTAACTCGCTCGGTCAGCACCTTTCGAATCAGTTCCGTGAATTCGGTAGCGTTGCGACCGGGAGTGTGCTCAAAGAGCGGGAATGCATCCTGTATTACGTATGGACTCAATTGATTCTGGTCCATGAGGATGTAATGCGAGTCGGGTCGTTGGCCGATAAAAATTACCAGGTTTTCCTTGGAGAAACCTACCATCTGATTCAATAGTGGCTGAACTACCGTGTAGCGCAGTTCGCGATCACGAAGTACGGAAAAATGCATGCGTTGAAAGAGCGTTTCATATTCATCCAGAACGAAGATTAGCTTTCGATTCTCTGTATCACGATCTCTGATGCAGGATCGTATGGCGTCTCGAAAGAACGCTGGTGACAATTGCTTGCCTGCCTCCAATGCACTGGAGAATGCGGTGGCGAAGATATTGGCGTCAGAGTATTGCTCCGTATGCTCCATCGTCTGATTGATGACAAGGGCGTTTGCATTACTCGCACCGAGGTCGAAACAGGCCGTTGTCTTTCCGCTACGCCGGACGCTACACCAGAGGCGCACACCGGTATCACGCTCAAACGTCTTTAGAAGGTTCCGCACGCTGTTACGATGAACCAGAAAGTAGCGTGCGAGAAATGGATTCTGGAGCGGGAAGGCTCGTGCAAGGTTAAAAGTGATAGGCTCGGCGCGCCTTGACGTGCCCATATGCTTAGCAAGTTCATGGTTCAGGACATCAAGGGCTCGTTTTGTCGTCGCGGAGTCATCGCCGGCCTCAGTGTCCACGAACGTGGTACGCAAGATATCGTGAGCTTCAACCCAATCCCGCAAGTCAGGGCGAAGGGGACCGGCAATGAGGTTCGCGGCTCGGCCTGCCGATTCTTCGAGACTCCCTCTCTGCATAAAGCCAGGAGAGAGATAGCAGTGAATTTCGAGATAGCGGCTTCCGGAACCACCTTGTGGTAGGGAGAGCGATACTTCTATTCGACGTGAGTCCCAAGCAAATTGGCCCAAGCGAGGTAGGCAAAACTCAGTCTCGACTTGGCTATCAAGCAAACGGTCAACAGCCGTCAGAACTGGCAAGATGGTTCCAGCTAGCCCGACATGAAGTTCTCCTGCTTCGATGTGTTCAACGATTGCGCGTGCCGATTGGTTCGTTAGAAACGCAAAGGTATGGAGCCAGGTCCGAGGGAATCGTGGTAGGAGTTGCCAACCCTCTAAGTCTCCGAGGGCGACCGATCCATAACCCTTCAGTATTCCCTCAAGCATCGCAGAGCACGTAAGGCGAAGCCTGCGGGCATCGTTAGCATTGCCTACAGAAAATGCCAAAGTGCTGTAAATCTCAATCGGCAAACTGAGAAATGTCTGTAATCCACTAAGGGACTTTGTGCGAGCGTCGGAACTTGCACGCTGTCGGACATATTCGTATCCCTTGCCAAAGATATCGGCGGCGTGTTCTGCAAGCTTATCAGTTGCAATCGTAGAGAGAGTTTGTCGCGTTGCATCCTGAGTCTCTCGGTAGAGGCGATCGAATAGTCGGCCTAGAAAGTCACGGTAGTACGTTGTCCATTGAAAGATATGGTAGTCGCTTAGAGCGCATAGCTCCGCGTGGATGCTGGTCTCAAAATCTGTGATATCCGCAACCGCCGTAGTGGTGTCTTTCCCTTGCACGATTGGACCCAAGCTCGCATCGAGGAGGCTCGTAAGATCCCTCTTTCGGTTCTTGTAGAAACTGTCGAGAAGGGCGCGGAGTTCGGGCTCGTAGCGTTTGACTTCTGCCCTGTTATGAGTGGCCAGAAAGTCTCGGAACGCTGTGTCCGCGGCCACGTGCTGGTTTTCATCGAGGTACCGACGGATTTGATCGCAGGTGACTTCTTTGACGACAGCGGCTTTGTTGTTAGTGTTCATTCGGTTGGAGATGCTCATGTTGACAAAGACCGAGCAGTCGGAAAATAGGAAACAGGGGCGCAGAGACAGCTACTGATGATGCCGAACTTTGTTTTAGGGCGACAGTGTTGCCGCGTAACCTTGCTGTTGCTGCATAACATCACCTCCCTGGTAAGTACGAGAACCGCTTGTCTGCTGGCAATTCGAGGTATTTGCTGTACAAAAATACAGTATTAACAAGCCCATGAAAACCAGCACCATATTTCTGCCCCCGCTGCGCTCGGTCAAGGTCCTGGACCAACTGCGCGAGCGACTCCGCTATCAGCACTACAGCATACGGACAGAGCAGGCATATGTCCATTGGGTGCGTGCCTTTATACGCTTCCACGGCCTGGTGCACCCGTTGCAATTGGATGGTGGAGCTGTCGAAGCCTTTCTGTCATGGCTCGCCAGCGAGCGCGGGGTTTCATCGTCGACGCACCGGCAGGCCTCGGCAGCATTGCTGACCTTCTATGGCAAGGTGCTCAGCGTCGACCTGCCATGGATGAAGGACATTGGTCGTCCTCGCCAGACGCGTCGTCTGCCAGTCGTTCTGGCACCTGACGAGGTGGCACGCATTATCGCGTTTCTCGACGGCGAGCATCGGCTGTTGGCCCAGCAGGGGCATCGACTGACCGCCATTGGGCGGCACGGCGAAATCACCGCTTCTGGCCGTTTCCGCCGTTCCCAGAACCAAAACAGCCGCCCAAAGGCGGCTGTTGCGGTCAACCGGGAAAATGAGCCTTATTTGACGATCTGGTTCAGTTCGCCCCTGGCGTAGCGTTCGGCCATCTTCTCCAGCGGCATGACCTTGATCTTGCTCGCCTGGCCGGCGCAGCCGAAGGCTTCGTAGCGGGCGAGGCAGATTTTCCTGGCTGCTTCGCGGGCGGGCTTGAGGTAGTCGCGCGGGTCGAACTTGGACGGGTTCTCGGCGAAGTAGCGGCGGATGGCGCCGGTCATCGCCAGACGGATGTCGGTGTCGATGTTGACCTTGCGCACGCCGTGGGCGATGCCCTTGACGATTTCCTCGACCGGCACGCCGTAGGTTTCCTTCATGTCGCCGCCGAACTCGCGGATCTCGGCGAGCAGTTCCTGCGGCACCCTGGATGAGCCGTGCATGACGAGGTGGGTGTTGGGGATGCGGGCGTGGATTTCCTTGATGCGGTCGATGGCGAGGATGTCGCCGGTCGGCTTCTTGGTGAACTTGTAGGCGCCGTGGCTGGTGCCGATGGCGATGGCCAGCGCGTCGCAGTTGGTCTGCTTGACGAAGTCGGCGGCCTGGTCGACGTCGGTGAGCAATTGCTCGCGGGTCATGTGGCCTTCGGCGCCGTGGCCATCTTCCTTGTCGCCCTTCATCGTTTCGAGCGAGCCCAGCACGCCGAGTTCGGCTTCGACGGAAACGCCGATGGAGTGCGCGAACTTGACGACTTCCTTCGACACCGCGACGTTGTATTCGTAGGAGGCGACGGTCTTGCCGTCGGCTTCGAGCGAGCCGTCCATCATCACCGAGGTGAAGCCGGACTTGATGGCGGCCATGCAGACGGCCGGGCTCTGGCCGTGGTCCTGGTGCATGACGATGGGCAGTTGCGGGTAGGCTTCGAGAGCGGCGAGGATCTGGTGGCGCAGGAAGGGCTCGCCGGCATATTTGCGGGCGCCGGCCGAGGCCTGCATGATGACCGGGGCGTCGATCTGGCTGGCGGCTTCGCAGATGGCCCAGACTTGTTCCATGTTGTTGACGTTGAAGGCGGGCAGGCCGTAGCCGTTTTCGGCGGCGTGGTCGAGCAGTTGGCGCATGGAAACGAGTGGCATGGGAACTCCTGTTCGGTATGGAGGGGGTTGAATGACATTCTACCCGGCCGGGGAACTCAGTGCTCGCCGACGCGGACAATCTTCAGCGTGTTGGTGCCGCCGGCGCTGCCGATCGGCTCGCCGATGGTGAGGACGATGAGGTCGCCCTTGACGACGACGCCGCGGTCGATGAGCAGTTTCTCGGCTTGGGCCAGAAGCTGGTCGCGGTCAGTGTGCGCCTGCTCCATCAGCAGCGGATAGACCGCGCGGTAGAGCACCATGCGGCTACTCGTTTCGGCGTCGGGCGTCAGGGCGTAGATCGGCACGGCGCAATTGAGCCGGCTCATCCACAGCGCCGTCGACCCGGACTGGGTGAGGGCGGCGATGGCCTTGACCTTGAGGTGATGGGCCGTCCAGATCGCCGCCATGGCAATCGACTGGTCGATGCGGGTGAACACGCGATCGAGAAACTGGTTGTCGAGTGTCACTTCGGCCGAACGCTCGGCCTCGACGCAGATGCGCGCCATCGATTCGACGGTCTCGACCGGGTACTGGCCGCTGGCGGTTTCGGCCGACAGCATCACCGCATCGGTGCCGTCGAGCACGGCATTGGCGACATCCGAGACTTCGGCGCGGGTCGGTACCGGCGAGACGATCATCGATTCCATCATCTGCGTGGCGGTAATGGTCAGCTTGTTCTTGTCGCGCGCCATGCGGATCATTTTCTTCTGCAGGGCGGGAACGGTGGCGTCGCCGACTTCGACGGCGAGGTCGCCACGGGCGACCATGATGCCGTCGGAGGCATCGAGAATTTCGTCGAGATTGGTGATTGCCTCGACCCGTTCGACTTTGGCGATCAGCATGGCCTGGCAGCCGGCGGCGCGCAGCAACTGGCGGGCCATGTACATGTCGGCCGAGCTTTTCGGGAAGGAGACGGCAACGAAATCGACGCCGATCTGCGCGGCGGTCTTGATGTCTTCCATGTCCTTGGCCGTCAGCGCCGGCGCGGTCAGGCCGCCGCCCTGGCGGTTGATCCCCTTATTGTTGGAAAGATCGCCGCCGACCAGTACCTTGGTATGAATTTCGGGACCGCGCACCCCGGTGACTTCGAGCTTCAGGCGGCCGTCGTCGAGCAGCAGCATGTCGCCGGACTTGACGTCTTTCGGCAGATCCATGTAATCGAGACCGACGCGCTCCTGGTTGCCCATGGCACACTTGGCATCAAGGATGAAGCTCTCACCGGCGACCAGCAGAATCTTGCCGTTCTCGAACTTGCCGACACGAATCTTCGGTCCCTGCAGGTCGCCGAGAATACCGACGGTGCGTCCGAGTCGGGCGGCGATTTCGCGGATGCTGGTGGCGCGCTCAAGATGGTCCCCTGAGCTACCGTGCGAGAAATTCAGGCGCACGACGTCGATGCCGGCGGTTACCAGGCGTTCGAGCATTTCCGTTGACGATGAGGCGGGGCCCAGCGTGGCGACGATCTTGGTGTGGCGTGACATGTCTTGTTTCTCTCGTCATTGTTTATTTTTTTTGCTGCTCCAAGCCGTTGACCGCGGCATTGTCGCGGTCGACCTGTCTTGCAGCCCTATTTTGCCGCACGCTCCGCAAGTACGGCAATGGTCGGCGGGGTCTTGCCTTCGAGAAATTGGAGGAAGGCGCCGCCGGGGTGGCGAAACGACGACAAGTCGTTTCGTACCTGGTCAGGTGGCGTTGCTCCCGAGATCCGCGGCCGCGTTGACGGCGACAAGGTCGAACTCGTTCCGCAGGCCCGCTACGTAGATAGCGCGGAGGGTGCGGCGACCGATGCGACCGTGGCCCTTGCTGTCGACCCTGATGGCCATGATGGTTCTCGTCGAGAAATGACCGATGGAAGTCAGGACACGAGCGCCCGGGCAACGGCAATGACGTTGGCAACGTTGAAGCCAAACAGATCGAAAAGCTGGCCGGCTGGGGCGGATTCGCCGAAACGGTCGATGCCGATCACGGCACCGTGCAGGCCGACATACTTGCGCCAGAAATCGGGATGCGCCGCCTCGATGGCGATGCGCTTCTCGCAACCGCCGAGGACGGCCGCCTGGTAATCTGCGCTCTGGCGGTCGAAGACATTGGTGCTGGGCATCGAGACGACGCGGGTGGCGATGCCTTCGCCGGCCAGCGCCACCTGAGCGTCGAGCGCGAGCTTGACCTCGGAGCCGGTGGCGATGAAGGTCAGCTGTGCTTCGCCGGCGCAGTCGGACAGCACGTAGCCGCCCCTGGCAATGTCTTCGTCGGCGACATTCCCGGAGACCGTCGGCAGATTCTGGCGCGACAGGGCGAGCAAGGTCGGGCCATTTTTCCGGTCGACCGCGGCAGCCCAGGCAATCGCCGTTTCGGTCGCGTCGGCCGGGCGCCAGACATCGAGATTCGGGATGATGCGCAGGCTGGGGATGTGTTCGACCGGCTGGTGCGTCGGGCCGTCCTCGCCGAGGCCGATCGAGTCATGGGTATAGACCATGATCTGGCGCTGCTTCATCAGCGCCGCCATGCGGATGCCGTTGCGCGCGTAATCCGAGAAGACGAGGAAGGTGGCGGTGTAGGGAATCAGGCCGCCATGCAGCGCGATGCCGTTGGCGATGGCCGTCATGCCGAATTCGCGGACGCCGTAGTAACAGTAGTTGCCGCCTTCGCTGCGGGTGACACCCTTGCTGCTCTTGACCAGGGTAAGGTTGGAGCCGGCGAGGTCGGCCGAGCCGCCGAACAATTCCGGCAGGGCCGGCGCAAAGGCAGCGAGGGCGTTCTGCGAGGCCTTGCGGGTGGCGATGTTTTCGGCCTTTTCACGGCAGGCGGCGACATAAGCGGCCTTGGTCGCTTCCCAGGTGCCCGGCAGTTCCCGCCTCATGACGCGGCGCTCGAATTCGCCGGCTTCGGCGGGAAAGGCGGCCTGGTAGGCGGTGAAGCGGTTGCTCCAGTTCTCTTCGAAGAAAGCGCCGCGCGCCTTCCCGTTCCAGGCGGCATACACGTCGGACGGGATCTCGAACGGAGCGTGCGGCCAGCCGATGTGTTCGCGGGTGCCGGCGACTTCGCCGCTGCCCAGCGGCGCGCCGTGGCAATCGTGGCTGCCCTGCTTGTTCGGCGCGCCGCGGCCGATGGTCGTCTTGCAGCAGATCAGGCTGGGCTTGTCGGTGACCGACTTGGCGGCGAGTATGGCAAGCTCGATGGCGTCGCCGTCATGGCCGTCTACGTGGGCGATGACGTGCCAGCCGTAGGACTTGAAACGCTTCGGCGTGTCGTCGGTGAACCAGCCTTCGACATGGCCGTCGATGGAGATGCCATTGTCGTCCCAGAAGGCGATCAGCTTGCCCAGGCCAAGGGTGCCGGCGAGCGAGCAGGCCTCGTGCGAGACGCCTTCCATCAGGCAGCCGTCGCCGAGAAAGGCGTAGGTGTGGTGATCGACGATCTCGTGGCCGGGCCGGTTGAACTCGGCGGCCAGCACCTTCTCGGCGAGCGCCATGCCGACCGCATTGGCGATGCCCTGGCCGAGCGGGCCGGTGGTCGTTTCGACGCCGACTGTAATGCCATATTCCGGGTGCCCGGCGGTCTTCGAGTGAAGCTGGCGGAAGTTCTTCAGGTCGTCGATCGTGAGATCGTAGCCGGTCAGGTGGAGGAGCGCATAAAGCAGCATCGAACCGTGGCCGTTCGACAGCACGAAGCGATCGCGGTCCGGCCACTGCGGGTTGGACGGGTTGTGGCGTAGATGTCGGCGCCACAGCACCTCGGCGATTTCGGCCATTCCCATCGGCGCCCCCGGGTGTCCGGAGTTGGCCTGCTGCACGGCATCCATGGCTAGGGCGCGGATGGCGCTGGTGATGGGGGCAAAGAGTTGCGACTGCTGGGAGGGCTGTGAGTTCATGTCGGTCATCCGTCGCGCGCTTGGCAACTCAATGCGAGGCGCCCGAAAAAAGTCGGATTATCGTTCAAGAGGAGCGGTTCTGGATAGTTCGGCCGTTAATTTAGGCGATTCGCTTTCCCCGGTCAGGTCTTGGACATGCAGCCGATGTGACTGCTGACGATGCCTTACGACGAGGTCGGCCTCTCGCGGCAGGCGGTATTGCCACTGTTCAAGCCACCGATTCGCGCGTAGGCTTGACGGTACCGGTCGCTTGCCGGTAATGGAGACTGGCCGATGGCCGATAATCAGGGAAAGGATTTTGGATTGCCGGCGTGGAGCGCCACGGCGACCAGCATCCTCAATGGCTGCATTGGCGACTACCTGACCCATCGCGATAATGGACTGGCAATCGACATGGCTTTCCACAGGCGCGGCAAGCCTCTGACCTTGACGGCGGATTGCCTGCGTGTCGAGTGGGGCATGCCGACGCGCAGGTTGTGCGTGCTGCTTCATGGTCTGTGCTGTCACGAGGGTGTCTGGAATTATCCCGACGACCCGACGCGTTCTTATGGCAACGCATTGCGTGACGACCTTGGTTACACTCCCCTTTTTCTGCGCTACAACACCGGCTTGCCGATTCCCTATAACGGCAAGTTGCTGGACAGATTGCTCGAGGAACTGCTGCTCGCCTATCCTGAGACGGTCGACGAGATTGTCCTGATTGGCCACAGCATGGGCGGACTGGTGCTCCGGGGTGCCTGCCATTTAGGGGCCGAGCGCAGCGCCGCCTGGGTCGGCAAGGTCAGCCGCGTCTTCTACATCGGCACGCCGCACGAAGGCGCGGCGCTGGAACAGGTTGGCCATCTGGTGAATTCGATACTACACGCCGTGCCCAATCCGATAACTCACCTGCTCGGCGATGTCGCCAACCAGCGCAGCCAAGGCATCAAGGATCTGCGCCACGGCACCGTGCTCAACGGCGTCGCCGGCGTTGCCGCCGTGCCGTGGCTGGCGAGCGCGCAGCATTACCTCATCGCCGGCACGGTCACCGACGACCCCGAGCACCTTGCTGCGAGACTCTTCGGCGATGGCTTGGTGCAGCCGCCGCAAGCCGGCGACAACGTACGCCTGTTTCCGGGCCTGGGACATATGGATCTGGCGCACGACGACGCCGTCTATGGCCAGATCAGAACCTGGTGCGCGAGCACCTGAAAGGAGTTTGCATGGAACTCGAAACTGTGCGCCAGATCCGTGGCGCCAAGGAACTTGTCGAAGAAGCGGTTGACGCGGCGGCATCGCGCATCGGCGAAGTGCAGCGGGTAATGACGCGCAAGCCTTACGCAGTGCTCGCGATGGTGTCGCCGATTGCAGTGCCCGTCCGCGCCATCGAGGAGGCGCATCTGCATGTCGTCGATGGCGTCTATTTTGCCATCCGCCTCGGCAACCGGTTGGCCGGCCTGATGGCGGGATATGCGCTCGACCGGCTGGAGGCGCACGCGCGGGGAAAACCGGCGCCGTAGTTCATCCTGTCTGCCGGTTGGTCGACCACCACGATCCGGGCATGCTGCGGCCCGGCGTCAGTCCTCGCGCCATTTGATCGAGCAGCCGATCGACGGTGTCTGAACTTCCGGACCGCGCCCGGTATCGGCGATCTGGCGCATGGCGGAAAAGAGTTCGCGCGGCGCGTCCGGAGGGCTTGAGTTGCGCCCCGAGGCGTCGAGGCGGCCGCGATATTGCAGTTCGAGCCGGCTGTTGTAGCCGAAGAAATCGGGTGTGCACACCGCGCCATAGGCGCGGGCCACTGACTGCGATTCGTCATGCAGGTAGGGGAAGGGAAAGTCCAGTTGCCTGGCCAGCAGCGCCATGTTCGCGAATGAGTCCTCCGGATAGGCGGTGACATCGTTGCTCATGATCGCCACGCTGCCGACGCCCAAGGCAGCCAGTTCCCGGCAATCGCGCACGATGCGGTCGATGACCGCCTTGACAAAGGGACAGTGGTTGCAGATGAACATCACCAGCAGACCGTTCGGTCCCCGGCAATCGGACAGCGTGTGGCGCCTGCCGTCGGTGCCCGGCAGGTCGAACGGAACCGCCGGAAGCCCGAAGGCGCAGGCGGGCGGGTTCAAGGCGACCATCTGTTTCCCCCGATGTTCTATTTCGCCCATAATACCACCCCATGAATCAGCCGCGTTTCTATTGCCGGGAGGTGCTTGCCCCGGGTGCCCACATCGATCTGCCGGAGCCTGTGGCGCGCCACGCGGTACGTGTCCTGCGACTCCCGCCGGGGGCGCCAGTTGTTCTTTTCGACGGTCGTGCCGGCGAGTATGAGGCGCGCATCGAGCGCATCGAGAAGGATCGCGTGGTTGCGGCGCTCGGGGCATGGCGTGACGTGGAGCGCGAATCGGGGTTGGTGGTGACGCTGATCCAAGCCGTGCAGTCCGGCGAAAAGATGGATTACACGGTTCAGAAAGCGGTCGAACTGGGCGTCTCGCATATCGTTCCGGTGGACAGCCGGCGCAGCGTAGCGCGTGTGACGGGGGAGCGGGCGGCGCGGCGGGTGGCGCACTGGCAGGGGGTGGCGGCCGCGGCCTGCGAGCAATGCGGGCGCAATCGGGTGCCGCAGGTTGCGCCCGTGGAGAAGCTGGAAAGCTGGCTGGCTCGGCCGTCCGGCGGGGCGCTGCGTCTCATGCTCGCGCCCGATGCCGAGCAGTCTCTCGTCGATCTGCCGGCGGCGAAGCGCGTGGAACTGCTGATCGGTGCCGAGGGCGGGCTTGACCCGCAGGAAATCGTTGCAGCGCATCAGGTTGGTTTTCAACCGGTGCGCATGGGTCCGCGGACCCTGCGTACCGAAACGGCGGGTCTTGCCGCCCTGGCGGCGATGCAGGCCCTGTGGGGTGATTTCAGAGGAGGGTAACGGATGTTCGAATCAGCAGAGTTGGGCCACGTCATCGAAAAGGAGACCTTCAAGAGGGAGATCCCCAAGCTTCGCGCCGCGCTGCTCGATGTTCAGTACGACATGCTGGAAAAGAAGGATTTTCCGGTCGTCATCCTGATCAGCGGGGTGGACGGCAGCGGCAAGGGTGAAACCATCAACCTGCTGTATTCATGGATGGACCCGCGGCACATCTCGACCCTGGCCTTTTCCGCGCCGAGCGACGAGGAGCGTTCGCGTCCCTACATGTGGCGCTACTGGCGGGCGCTGCCGCCGCAGGGCAAGATCGGCATCTTCGCTGGTTCGTGGTACTCGCAGCCGATTGCCGACAGCATCCTGGGTACCATGGCGGACACCGATTTGGACGACCGCCTCGACGACATCAACCGCTTCGAGGTGATGCTGGTCAATGAGGGTGCGCTGGTGTTGAAACTCTGGTTTCATCTGTCGAAAGATGGCCAGAAACGGCGGCTGAGGGCGCTCGAGAAGAACCCCCGCACAGCCTGGCGCGTGACCAAGGCCAGCTACGAACGGCTCAAGACTTACGACAAGTTGCAGCAGGTCGCAGGGCATGTGCTGCGCGTGACCAATACGGCACATGCGCCCTGGATCATCATCGAGGGCACGAATGACGAATATCGCTCGCTGACTGTCGGACGCATTGTTCTCGATGCATTGCAGCGCCGCCTGCAGCAGCAGGGTCGCCAGCAGGTGCCGGTGGCGCCGCCAATCATGCATGCCATCGACCAGAAGAACGTGCTGACCGAACTCGATCTCGGCAAGCACCTGCTCAAGAAGGACTACGAGCGCGAACTCGCCAAATATCAGTCCCGGTTCTTCGAACTGATGCGTGACTTCCGCTTTCTCGAAAAGCGCTCGCTGGTGGTGGTCTTCGAGGGCTCGGACGCAGCCGGGAAGGGCGGCGCCATCCGCCGGCTGGTTTCGCCAATCGACGCCCGCCAGTACCAGATCATCCCTATTGCCGCGCCAACTTCGGAAGAGCGCGTTCAGCCCTATCTGTGGCGCTTCTGGCGGCACTTGCCGCGCACCGGGCGGCTCGCGATCTTCGACCGTTCCTGGTACGGGCGCGTGCTCGTCGAGCGGGTCGAGGGTTTCTGCACCGAAGCCGACTGGCTGCGGGCCTATGCCGAGATCAACGATTTCGAACATCAGATGACCGATGCCGGTGTGGTGGTCATCAAGTTCTGGCTGCAAATCAGCGCCGACGAGCAGTTGCGCCGCTTCGAGGAGCGCCAGGCAATGGACTTCAAGCGCTTCAAGATTACCGACGAGGATTGGCGCAATCGGGAAAAATGGGACGACTATGTCACCGCCGTCTGCGACATGGTCGACCGCACCTCGACCGGGCTGGCGCCATGGACACTGGTCGAAGCGAACGACAAGAATTTTGCTCGCGTCAAGGTTCTGCAGACAGTCTGCGAGAGTGTCGAGCAGGCACTGAAACGTAACCAGATCAAGAAGTAGTAGCCGCGATGAGCGAAACCGCCTACGACGAGCATTTCGTTTCCTGGTTTCGGGCGGTCACGTCCTACATCAATGCCTTTCGCGGGAGAACCTTCGTCGTCGCCTTCGGTGGCAAGGCGGTGGCGAGCGACTCCGCCAAGACGCTGGCCTACGACGTCAATCTGCTGGTCAGCCTCGGCATCAGGCTGGTTCTGGTGCATGGCGCGCGGCCGCAGATCGAGGAGGAACTGCGCGAGAAAAACCTTGAGTCGAAATACCATCGCGGCTATCGCGTTACCGATGCGAAAACCCTGGAGTGCGTGCTCGATGCCGTCGGCAGCGTTTATCTGGAGATCGAGGCCCTGCTTTCGCAGGGCCTGCCCAACACGCCGATGGCCAACAGCCGTATCCGGGTCATTGGTGGCAACTTCATCACCGGGCAGCCAATCGGTGTGCTTGACGGAGTCGATATGCATTACGCCGGCAAGGTGCGCAAGGTGGATGCCGAGGGCATCGGCGCCCAGTTGAGCCTGGGCAATATCGTGCTGCTCAATTGCGAGGGGCCATCGCCGACCGGTGAAATCTTCAACCTGCAGATGGAGGAGGCGGCCGAGGCAGTGGCCGTTGCGATCGGGGCCGACAAGCTCGTTTTTCTGACCGACAGCCCTGGGGTAACCAATCCGGCAGGCGGCCTGATCGAAGAAATGACCGCCGACGGGGTAGCCGACATCCTCAAGCAGGGCGGAAACTGGCTGTCGTCGGATATGCGCCGTTGTCTGCCATGCGTTCTCAGGGCCAGCCGTGCCGGGGTTGGCCGGGTACACCTGATTGGTTTCGAACAGGATGGGTCTTTGCTGCGCGAGCTGTTTACCCATGATGGCGTCGGCACGGTGGTCACGCGCGAGTCGCTGGAGCACATCCGCGAAGCCAAGCCGGACGACATCGGCGCGCTGATTGCGTTGATCGCGCCGCTGGAGGCTGAAGGCGTTCTGGTTCACCGGCCGCGCGAACTTCTCGAGCGCGAGATCGATCATTTCTCCATCATTGAGCACGACGGCATTATTGTCGGTTGTGCTGCGTTCTATAGCCATTCAGACGACTACGCCGAACTGGCCTGCCTGGCGGTCAGTGCCGAGCACCGCGAAGGCGGTTACGGGGAACAGTTGATGAAGCGTGTCGAGCGCCGCGCAAAGAAGGCAGGTGTCAAGCGGCTCTTCGTGCTGACCACGCGCACGGAACACTGGTTCGTCGAGCGCGGCTTCAAGCTCGCTTCGGTCGACGATCTGCCGGCGCGGAAACGCGACATGTACAACTATCAGCGTCGCTCTAAGATTCTATTCAAGAGCCTTTGAGGCTGTTTCAAATTCTGGACTGAACCGCGATTGACCTCGCGGGTCTCTTATAATCAAAGACCGGTTAGGGTGCCGGCAGCCAGCATACGTTGGCAAGAGGGCTTGCGGTATGGCGTGAGCAGGAGCGACAAGCGATCAAGTCGCGACTTTGATATACGGGGATTGCGCCCGGCTCGGATCGCTGCATGACGATATTTCGATTGTTCTCGTTCCGAGGGCGGGCTGGAACCGACGAAGAACGGGTGGCCGTCTTGGCGCCAATCGCGTCTTTTTGGGTGACTTGAAAGAGGAGGTTAGTGATGTTCGAATCGGCAATGCTGGGACACAAGATCGACAAGGAAACGTTCAAGGTTGAGGTACCTAAGTTGCGCGCGGCGCTGCTCGAAGCGCAGGAGAAATTGCGCGAAAATGGCACCTTTCCGGTCATCATCCTGATTAGCGGTGTCGATGGGTCGGGGAAGGGTGACACCATCAACACCCTCTACGAGTGGATGGACCCGCGCTACATGTCTACTCGCACCTTTTCCGCGCCAACGCAGGAAGAGAGACAGCGTCCGTCGATGTGGCGTTTCTGGCGAGCGCTGCCGAAGAAAGGGCGAATCGGGATTGCCGCCGGTTCGTGGTATTCGTGGCCGGTCGCCGACCGGATTGCTGGCGACCTTTCGCGATCCGATTTTGATCAGCGCATGGATGAACTTAACCGCTTCGAGGAGATGCTGGTCAACGAGGGTGCTTTGGTGCTCAAGTTCTGGATACACCTCTCGAAGGATGCGCAGCGCGAGCGCTTGGCGTCGATTGAAGCGAATCCGTTGACTCGCTGGCGGGTGACCAAGGCGAGTTGGGATCGGCTGAAGACCTATGACAAGATGCTTGTAGTGGCCGGGCATCTGCTGCGCACGACAAGTACGCCTTGGGCGCCCTGGATCATTGTCGAGGGGACAGACGACCGCTATCGGTCGCTGACCGTCGGCAGGACGATCCTCGAATCGCTTCAGAAGCGCCTGGCTGAAAAGCAAGCACAGACGTCCCCGGTAGCGCCGCCGTTCTCGCCGCGGTTCGACAGCCTCGACGTGCTGAGTTCGCTGGACATGACGCAAAGTCTGCCGAAGAAGGACTACGAGACGGAACTCGCGACCTGGCAGGGGCGCCTGGCGGAATTGATGCGCCATCCCGAATTCAAGAAGCGCGCTCTGGTTCTCGCGTTCGAAGGTTCAGATGCGGCGGGCAAGGGCGGTGCCATCCGGCGGGTGATGTCGGCGATGGATGCGCGACAATATCAAATTATCCCGATCGCCGCGCCGAACGAGGAGGAACGGGCACGGCCGTATCTATGGCGATTCTGGCGCCATATGCCGCGCCTCGGGCGGGTTACCATTTTCGACCGCACGTGGTACGGGCGGGTGCTTGTCGAACGGGTCGAGGGATTCTGCAGCCAGGCCGACTGGCTGCGCGCCTACGCTGAAATCAACGATTTCGAGCATGACATCTGGCGTGCCGGTGGCATCGTTGTCAAGTTCTGGCTGCAAATCAGTGACGAGGAGCAGCTCAGGCGCTTCGAGCAGCGCGCAGAGGTCGAGCACAAGCGCTTCAAGATCACCGAGGAAGACTGGCGCAATCGGGAGAAGGCCGGGGCATATCATGAGGCGGTCTGCGACATGATTGATCGCACCAGTACGGGCACCGCACCGTGGACAATTGTCGAGTCGAATGACAAGTACTTTGCCCGAGTCAAGGTGCTGCGAACGGTCTGTGAACGCCTGGAGAAAGAACTCAAGATCGACTTGGCCAAGGAGCCGAGGACGGTAATCACGAGAGATGCAAAGGATGCGCCAGCCAAAGACCCGGATGCCAAGGAGGCCGCGAAGGCGAAGGTCGACCATGGCAAACCGTCGAAGGCTCAATTGGCCAAGGAGCAGAGGGCCGAAAAGGCAAGAGCGGCTAAGGAAGCAAAGGCCAGCAAGGAAACCGAAAAAACCGGCAAGGAGACCGAAAAGACCAGCAACCCTGCTTGAAATGTCCTGCGCATTGAGTTCTGCCCAATTCGTCCGGGTCAGATCGGTCGCGCAGTCAACCAATGTCTTTCGCAGCAGGGCCCTTCTTGTGGCCCTCGCTGGCAGGGCGCTGCAGGACCAGCCACAAGCGCGTGTCGGCGCTGATTCGCCATGGCGAGAGCGGCGTACCGCAGATTGATGACGACGTCGTGGAGAACGTGATTGGCTCAACGGCCATCGGGAACGGGAGCGGACTGTTCGCCAACTCCGGGCGGGTACATGCGCAGCTTTCCGGAGTTCGCCTACGGAGAACGGGTGAATACGCACCCGCCCGGGACAAAGGGCGACCGGGACCGCTCCCGGTCGCACAGAGGCGCGGTCAGAAGATTTCGGGTATGAAGGTCTGGTCCGATATCGGCGGGCGCACGTAGCCGTGGTCTTCCTGGCGCGGCGGCAGTTCGATGCGCTCCGGCGTCAGGTCCTCGTAGTCGATCAGGCTTAGCAGGTGGGTCATGACATTCAGGCGGGCGCGCTCCTTGTCATCCCCATGCACCACATACCACGGCGCCTGCTTGATGTCGGTATGGGCGAACATTTCGTCCTTGGCCTTTGAATACTCGACCCAGCGCGCGCGCGACTGCAAGTCCATCGGACTCAGCTTCCAGTGCTTGGTCGGGTGGTAGATGCGCTTCCTGAACCGCCGTTCCTGCTCCTCGTTGCTGATCGAGAACCAGTACTTGATCAGGATGATGCCGCTACGAACCAGCATGCGCTCGAATTCCGGGCAGCTGCGCAGGAACTCGCTGTGCTCGTCAGGGGTGCAGAAGCCCATCACCTTCTCGACCCCGGCCCGGTTGTACCAGCTGCGATCCATGAGGACCATTTCGCCGGCGGCCGGCAGGTGCTGCACGTAGCGTTGGAAATACCATTGACTCTGCTCGCGCTCGGTCGGCGCCGGCAATGCCACGACTTTCGTGACGCGCGGGCTCAGGCTTTCGGTGATGCGTTTGATGCAGCCGCCCTTGCCGGCCGCATCGCGCCCTTCGAAAATCACGACAACCTTGAGTTTCTTGAACTTGATCCATTCCTGGAGCTTGACCATTTCTACCTGCAGGCCGGCGATTGCCCTCTCGTATTCGTCCGCCTTCATGCGCTTGTGCTTCTGGGCGGCCTCGTCGGTCACCTCCTCACCGCTACCCCTGCTGGGAAACTGCGCGGCTTCCTTGCGGGATGCCTTGATCGCCTTAACCGCGTCCTCGGCCGCCTTCGTGAGCGCCACCTTGGCCTTTACGGCGCCATGCGAGGCTTTCGCAAGGGCCTCCTTGTCCTTTGCCGTTGGCGTGACTTTCTTTGGCGCCGCTGACTTCGTAGCAGCCGTTGATGCTGATCTCGTAGCCGGCTTGGTTGCCTTGGGTGCGGCGGCCTGCTTCGCTACTGCGGCTGCAGGGGGTTTCGAAGACCCGGTTACCGTTTCATCCTTGGTGACCTCAGGGGTTACCTTCTCGCTTTCAGTTGCCATTTTTATGCCCTCCATTGTCAGTTAGCGACCGAGCATTATGAGGCAAATTCCAACCTGTGTATCTGAAAACTGTCTCCGGCCTGAATCAGATCCAAGCCGAACCGCCGGTGTCGCGAGAAATGCCGATGGCGTATTGAGTTGAGGGACAAAAGAAATGGCCGAAACAGGCCGGCCCGATTGTGGGTCTAGCCGGCCGGCCGGCTTTCGGTCAGAATGAGCCTTGGTGGTTGGTTCTGTCTCGCAACGCGGCCGGTCAGGAGCAGTTGACGACGATGAACCCTTTCCTTGTTGGGCAGGTTGCCGATTTGACGAGCCTGTCAGCGAATTCATGAATCAACGCGCTTAGCTATGGAGTCTCACATGGCACGAACCGTCAATTGCATCAAGCTTGGCCGCGAGGCCGAAGGTCTGGATTTTCCGCCTTATCCGGGCGCACTCGGCCAGCGAATTTTTGAGAATGTCTCGAAAGAGGCATGGCAGCAATGGATCAAACTGCAGACCATGCTCATCAACGAAAACCGGCTCAATCTGGTCGATGCCCGTCATCGCAAGTACCTAGCGGAACAGGTCGAGAAGCACTTCTTTGGTGGTGGCGCCGACCAGATTCAGGGCTACGTGCCGCCGCCGGCCTGAGGGACGAAGACGAACGGTGGCAAAGTCCCGTCGCGGCGGGAGCTTTTGTCCTTGAAAATTGCCTTTTCCTGGCCGTCGACCGCAACCGGCTGTCGCGCTGGCTCAGAAAATGGTCTTGACCCCCTCGGCAGTTCCGAGCAGCAGTATGTCGGCCGGCCGGATGGCGAACAGGCCGTTGGTGACGACGCCGGCGATCTGGTTGATCCTCGCTTCCAGACCCTTGGGGTCGATGATGACGAGACCCTTGACGTCGACAATGACGTTGCCATTATCGGTGACGAAGCCCTCGCGCAGCGCCGGATTGCCCCCCAGTCTGGTTAATTCGCGGGCGACGTAAGCGCGCCCCATCGGAATGACCTCGACTGGCAGAGGAAACCTGCCCATCGTTGCCACCACCTTTGAACTGTCGGCAATGCAGATGAACTTCCGCGCGACCGCCGCAACGATCTTTTCCCGCGTCAGTGCGCCGCCGCCACCCTTGATCATGTTCAGGCCGGCATCGATCTCATCGGCGCCGTCGACGTAGAACGGAAGAGCGTCGACGTCATTCAGATCGAATACCGCGATGCCATGGCTTTCGAGTCGTCTTCTCGTGGCTTCCGAACTGGCGACCGCGCCCTTGAAGCGTGCACGGTATGGGGCGAGGGCATCGATGAAGCAGTTCGCCGTCGATCCGGTACCAACGCCGATGATGCAGCCTTCCGGGGAATTCTCGGCTACATGGTTGGCTGCCGCCTGCCCAACCGCATACTTGAGTTCGTCCTGGGTCATGTCGTGTCTCATTTCTTGAAGTCATGGGCATTTTACTCGTCATTACTTCGCACCTTTCGCATCCGTGTTGCTAATATGCGCGTTGTGAATTTTTTCCTTGAGGAGAGAGACCGGTGTCCGAAGAACTGAATCCCGCAGCCCCCGCAGCCAAGCCCGCCGTTGCAGCCAAGCCCGCTCCCGCAGCCAAGCCCGCCGTCGCAGCCAAGCCCGCTCCCGCAGCCAAGCCAGCCGTCGCAGCCAAGCCAGCCGTCGCAGCCAAGCCAGCCGTCGCAGCCAAGCCAGCCGTC
>ERZ724513.232-NODE-232-length-25796-cov-10.932054_pt1 | contig 25796 bp, 16 predicted proteins | sample MGYA00376046_ERZ724513 | MGnify/ENA primary metagenome ERZ724513 (study PRJEB28724, sample SAMN07190883) | activated sludge metagenome | isolation source: activated sludge of sewage treatment plant in Hong Hong | place: Hong Kong | collected 2016-03-17 ...
GCTTCGTCCGCGAGCGGCGGCCCGACTTGGCTGCGCCGACCGCCGACGACCGACCACAGACCGCCGCCAGCATCCCACCGGCTCCGGCAGCGGTCGGCGGTCAGCCGTCGGCCGTCGTCCCTGCCGTCGATCCCATCGCCGGCAAGGTGCTGGCCATCGTCGCCGGGCAGACCGGCTACCCGCTGGAGATGCTGGAGTTCGACCTCGACCTCGAAGCCGACCTGGGCATCGACACGGTGAAACAGGCCGAGACCTTCCAGGCCATCCGCGCCGAGTTCGACATCCCGCGCCAGGACAACCTGCGCCTGCGCGACTACCCCACGCTGGCCGCCGTCATCGGCTTCGTCCGCGAGCGGCGGCCCGACTTGGCTGCGCCGACCGCCGACGACCGACCGACGACCGCCGCCAGCGCCGCACCGGTTGCGGCTCCCGCGTCGGCAGCCGTCGGCGGTCAGCCGTCGGCCGTTGCCCCCACCTATACCCTTGCCGACGCCGACGCCATGCCCCGGCGTGTCCCCGTCCCGGCGCTGCGGCCGTCACTCGACCTCTGCAAGCCGACGGGCGTCACCCTCGATGCCAACAGCCGCGTCGTGGTCATGCTCGACCGTGGCGGCGTGGGCAAGGCGCTGGCCGGCCGGCTGCAGAAGCTCGGCGCGATGGCGCTGGTCATCGACGAGCCGCCGACGGTCGAGGCGCTGGAAGCGCAACTGGCCGCCTGGCTGGCCGATGGCCCCATCCAGGGCGTCTACTGGCTGCCCGCGCTCGACGCCGAGCCGGCACTGGAGGACATGGACCTGGGCGCGTGGCGCGAACTCAACCGCGTGCGCGTCAAGAACCTCTACGTGACCATGCGCCTGCTCTACGATGCCATCAGCACGCCGGGCACGTTTCTCGTCTCGGCCACGCGGCTGGGCGGCTTCCACGGCTACGGCCCCGACGGCGCGACCGCCCCGCTGGGCGGCGCGGTAACGGGCTTCACCAAGGCCTACAAGCGGGAACGCGGTGATGTCCTGGTCAAGGCCGTCGACTTTGAGGCCGGCCGCAAAACTGCCGGCCCGGCCGATCTGCTCATCGCCGAGACGCTGAGCGACCCTGGCATCGTCGAGGTCGGCTACGTCGGCGATGAACGCTACACCGTCACGCTGGCCGAGCAACCGGCGGCCGACGGCGGCGAGGGTCTGACGCTGGACAAGAACAGCATCTTCCTCGTCACCGGCGCGGCCGGCGGCATCACCAGCGCCATCGTCGCCGACCTGGCCGCGGCCAGCGGCGGCGCGTTCTACCTGCTCGACCTGGTGCCCGAACCGGCCCAGGACGACCCGCAGATCGCCCTCTTCCGCCAGGGCAAGGACGCCCTCAAGGCCCACCTCATCGCCGCGGCCAAGGCCGGCGGCCAGAAGGTCACTCCGGCGCAGATCGACAAGCAGATCATGGTCGTGGAGCGCAACGAAGCCGCCCTGCGGGCCATCGAGGCCGTCGAGGCCGCCGGCGGCCGGGCCTACTACCGCAGCGTCAATCTACTCGATGGCCCGGCGCTGACCGAGATCGTCAACGAGATTCGCGAGCGCCACGGCCGCATCGACGTGCTCGTCCATGCCGGCGGCATCGAGATCAGCCGCAGCCTGCCCGACAAGGACTACAACCAGTTCAGCCTCGTTTTCGACATCAAGGCCGACGGCTTCTTCAGCCTGCTGAACGCGGCCAAGGGCCTGCCCATCGGCGCGACCGTGGCCTTTAGCTCGGTCGCCGGGCGCTTCGGCAACAACGGCCAGACCGACTACAGCGCGGCTAACGACCTGCTCTGCAAGCTGACCAGTAGCCTGCGCCGCTGGCGGCCGGAGACGAAGGGCCTGGTCATCGACTGGACGGCCTGGGGCGAGATCGGCATGGCCACTCGCGGCTCCATCCCGACCATCATGGCTATGGCCGGCATCGACATGCTACCGCCTTCGGCCGGCGTGCCCACGGTGCGGCGCGAGTTGGTGGCCGGCGGCACCCGCGGCGAGATCGTCGTCGGCGGCCGGCTGGGCATCCTGGCCGATGAGTGGGACGCCGCCGGCGGCCTCGACCTCGACAAGGCCAACGCCTGGCTGGCGGCGCGGCAACCGCGCCTGCTGATGCTCGGTCGGGTCACGGCGGCTAAGCTCTACGGTGGCCTGGAAGTGGAAACGACGCTCGATCCCAAAGAGCAGCCGTTCCTCTACGACCACGCCATGGAGGGCACGCCGCTGCTGCCCGGCGTCATGGGCACGGAGTCGTTCGGACAACTGGCGCTGGCGCTGGCCCCCGGCTATCGCGTCGCCGCCGTCTTCGACGAGCAGTTCCACGCGCCGTTCAAGTTCTACCGCATGGAGCCGCAGACGCTCTACCTGAGCGCCGCCGCCACGCCAACGGCCAACGGCAACCTCGTGGCCCACGTGACCCTGCGCTCGGTGCGCGACCTGGGCAAGCCCGGTCTGCCGCCGCAGGCGAAGGTCCACTTCACGGCCAGCGTCCTGCTGGCCCGCGAGGTTGGCGAGGCGACGATTGCCTTCGCCCCACCGGCGGCCGAGGCGCTGCCCATCACCGCCGACGCCATCTACCGTGTCTACTTCCACGGCCCCGCCTACCAGGTGCTGGAGCGGGCCGCCGTGACCGGCGATACCGCCATCGGCCTAATGGCCGCTGACCTGCCGGCCAACACCAGCCCGGCCGACGTGGCCTCGGTCATGGCTCCGCGGCTGATCGAACTGTGCTTCCAGACGGCCGGCGTGTGGGACATCCAGACGACGGGCACGATGGCCCTGCCGCTTGGCCTGGCGTCGGTGACCGCCTACCGCCAGCCGACCGAAGCCGACGGCCGGCGGCTCTATGCCCTCGTCGAAGCCATCGATGGCGGCGACGCCTACCACGCCCGCGTGGTCGACGACGCCGGCCGTGTCTACGTCGAGTTGAAGGGCTATCGCACTGTTGATCTACCCGGAAGTGTTACCCTGTCGTAGTTCTCCGTTTTCTCCCTCCTAACCTGTGGCAACCGCCCGCCGGATTCCCCTGATCCGGCGGGCGGTCTGCTGTCGTATAATGGCGCTATGCTAAGTGGAATGGAGCGCAGTCCCGCGCAGGCTTTACGAATGGCGCGTCATCAGCCGTGGAGCAGGCGATGACTCAGCCCGGACTGCTTACCCACGCCGACGCCAATATCTTCTGGCTATGCGAAGCTTCGCCCGCGGATGACGATACCGCCCTGCTCTCGCCTGCGGAGGCCACTGCCTACGCCGCCCTCCGCACCGCCAAGCGCCGCCACGACTGGCTGCTCGGCCGGCGCGTCGCCAAGCGCCTCGTCCAGGCCAGCGTCGCCGCCCGCACGGGCCAGACGCTCGCCCTCAATGAGATCGTCATCCTCAGCCACGCCGACGGCTGGCCGCAGGTGTCGCTGCCGGCCGCGGCCGCGGCCGGGCCGCTCACCCTGTCGATCAGCCACAGCCACGACCGCGCTCTCTGCGCCCTCGTCTGGGGCAACCGGCCCCTCGGCTGCGACCTGGAATTCATTGAGCCGCGCTCGGCCGGCTTTGTGGCCGACTACTTCACACTCTCTGAGCGCGAGCACCTCGCCGCCGCCACCCTGACCGACCACCCCACCCTGGCCAACGCCATCTGGAGCGGCAAGGAGGCGGCGCTGAAGGCCATTCGCCGCGGGCTGGCGGAGGATACGCGGCTGGTGTCATGCCTGCCGGGGCAAGCGGCCGAAGCCGGCGGCTGGCGGACGCTCAGCTATCGCTGGGAGACGCCGGCGCGGGCGCTGCCGCCACTGCTGGGCTGGTGGCGGGCGTGGGACGGCTTTGTCATGACGCTGGCCGCCGGCCGCGCAGAGTCTTGAGCGCCGTCGGTAGGCCGCCGGCGATGGCATCACGGATGGCCTCGGCGCAGGCCGCCGGGCCGAGCAGCGACGTATCGACCTCGAAGTCGTAGACACCGTGAGCGTGGACAAGCTCGTGTTGGGCCGCGGACTGGCCCAGCGTCCGGTCGCCGCGGCTGCGCTCGCGCTCTTCCAGCACCGGCAACGGACAGCGCACGCCGATGAGCCAGGCGGGCAAATCGGCCAGCACGGCGGCGCAATCGGCCACCCACGCCGGCACGACCAGCACGTGGTCGGCGACGACACCCATGCCGGCGCGGGACAACGCGGCAATGGCGCGATGCATCGCCGGGATAAGGCGATGGCCGGTGGCTCCGGCCTCCGTCGCCCGCCCCAGCACGTCATCCCAAAGCGGCTGCTTCAGATAGCGCCCCGGCAGCATCCATAGAAAGCGGTCTAGTCCGGCGTCGAGGTACGGCTCGGCCAGCGCCTGCTGCAACGCCCGCGCGAGGGTCGTCTTGCCCGAACTGGACGCGCCGTTGAGCAGGATGATCGTGCCGGGCATCATGCGCCCGGCGTCAGCGCCCGGCAGAACGTCGTGACTCACGCTGCGGCCGTCGCCGGCGCGCGGCGGATGCGCGTCACCACCACCCAGGCCACGGCCATGAACGCCGCGCTGAACAGGAACAGCCAGCGATATTCGTTGCCGAGCACGTCCACCAGCGCCCCGCCCAGCGTCGGGCCAAGAACGGCGGCCAACTGCGACGAGAAGTAGTACAGCCCGGTGTAGGCCCCGATGTGACGCTCGTCGCCGTGGTCGTAGACCAGCGGCAGGCTGTTGACGTTAACCATCGCCCAGAACAAGCCGCCGAGCACCAGCACGATGACGAAGGTCGCCGCGCCCTGGATGAGAAAGTAGGCCACGGCGAACAGGATCGTCAGGCCGGTCAGGCCAACGAGGATGACGCGGCGGCGGCCGTAGCGCGTGCCGGCGATGCCCGCCGGCCAGGCGAAGATGAGGAACGACAGGCTGATCGCCCCGGCGTAGATCGACGCTGTGCCGGGGGAAATGCCCAGAGTGAACACGGCGAAGGACGACAACCCCGCCTCCAGCGCGTTGAAGGCGATGAACCAGAAGAGGATGCCCAGGAGCACGTAGATGCCACTGCGCTGCGGGTCTTTCATCAGCACGCGCAGGCTGTCGCGCACGGAGCTATGGGCGTCGTCGGCGTCGGCGACGCGCTGTTCCGGCTCGCGCACGCCGACCAGAACGACGATCATGGCGACAATGAGCAGGATGGCCCCGGCGATGAAGGGCGCCGGCCGGCCGAGGGCGTTGAACAGGACACCGCCGCCCAGGAAGGCCAGCAGGCTGCCGATGCCGCCCATCAGGTTGATGATGCCGTTGGCCTTGCTGCGGTCGTCGGGCAGGAACAGGTCGCCCAGCCAGGCCACTGTCGGCGAGCGGAAGAGGGCCATGCCGAAGTTGGTGATGAGAATGAAGACGGCCAGGGCCAGCGCCGTGGGCGCAAAGGGCAGCAGCGTGAAGCCAAGGACAGCAATGGGCAGGCCGACCAGAATCCACGGCTTGCGCCGGCCGAAGCGCGTCCACGTCCGGTCGCTGCGCGCGCCTACCCAGGGCTGGACGAAGATGTTGATCAGGTTGTCCCAGGTCATGATGAACAGCGCCAGCGACGGGGCCAGCCCGAAGCCAACCACGTCGGGCACGGCCCGCCCTTCGGCCAACAACTGTTGGGTGAACTCGGGGTTGCCCGCCTGCAAAAAGATAGGCACGAACTGGTTAAAGATGGGCCAGATGATGCTGATGCCCAGGAATCCGAAGCCGATGATGAACGTCTTGGGGTAGGAGAAGCGCCGTAGCGCCGCCAGGTCTGTCACCGTTGCCTCCTGTGATGCTGTTGAAGTCGCCGCGCCCGGGGAGGCGCAACGTTAGTATAGAGGCGACGGGCAGGACGGGCAATTTGCGGCCAACACAGGGTCATGGCAAAGTCAACAGGCGCTCACGCAAAGGCGCCAAGCGGCAAAAGGCGCAAAGAAGAGAGGGCGCAGGCGACAGGGCTTCTTCTTTACGTCTTGGCCACTTGGCGGCTTTGCGTGAGCACTTTTCCCGACTCTGCAATGACCCTGCGGCCAACGAGTCTGCCTACGGCATAGCCACCACCCACGCCGGGCCATCGGCCGACCACTGGGCGACGGCCGCCAGGCTCAGCGGGTCGAAGAGCGTGAAACGCGACTGCGACTGGCGGACCGACTGGCCAACGAAGGCGACGCCGCCGGCCAGATCGCGCGCCAGCAGCACGTCCTGGCCCTCGATGTGGCCCACGGTGGCCAGCGTCGCCGCGTCGAACACGTCGGTGACGATGACGTTGGCGGACAGGTCGCGCAGCAGCAGGCGCGCGCCGTCGGGCGTCAATTGGAGCCAGTAGGCGCGGGCGTCGCGCTCCTGGAGCACCTTGCCCGTGGTCGGGTCGATCACTTGCAGAGGCGGGAATGTCTCGCTCACCGTCCAGCCACCAGCGCCATCGGCGGACATGTCAAAGTCATAGCCGCCCAGATAGAGCCTCGCGCCGTCGGGCGACAGGGCCACATAGCGCGCCAGGCTGTCGGTCGGCCCCTTGGCGTGGGCCACGTCGGCCGTGGCCGCCAGCAGCCGCTCCAGCCAGGTCATAGACCGGCCGATAGCCGCCGTGGCCACGGCGCGCTGCCGCAGATCAACCGTCGTCAGGCGCGTAGCGTCAGCGTGGGCGATGAGCAGCCGCTCGCCGTCCGGTGACAACAGGACGCCCGGCACGCGCGAGACCGTCTCCATGATGCCGTGCCCGGCGTCACACTGGGCCGCGCACCAGTGGCCGCTGCTGACCTCGTTCAATGTCGCCGTCCACACCGGCGCAAGCGTGGCCACGTCGAGCAGCAGCACGCGCGGCGGTGGGAGCGGGGTTATGCCCAGCTGTTCGCCCTCCGGCTGGCCATAGGCAACCAGCGTGGCGGCGTCCGGGCCGAAGCCGAGTTGTGAGGGCGTGAAGGGCAGCGCCGTCGTGGCCAGCATCGTTCCGTCAGTGGCGTTGAGCAGCCGGAGCGTGTTGCCGCCGTCGTCGTCGCGGACGGAAAGGGCCAGCCGCCCGCCGTCGGGGCTGAAGGCGAGCAGGCCAACCCAGCCGTCGGGCGTCAGAGGAACGGCCCGAATCGCCCACGCCGCCACGTCAACCAGGTAGACGGCCGACGATCGCGGCCCGCACGTCTCGCCGCCGGCATAGGCGTAGCAGAGTTGCCCGCCGGCGTCCACGATGGCCAGGCGGCGGCCGTCGGCCGACACCGCGGTGGGGGGGATGAAATCACTGTCGCGTCCGTCGTCGAACGGCAGCCGTGCGTAGCCGGGCGCATCCCAGCCAGTCAGCGGATCGACGGCGCGGACGACGCGGCCGAGGGCGTCGTCCCAACCGATGAGCAACAGCGGGGACGCCGATGCAGCGAGCTGCGTCGCCGCGGGCGTGGCCGCCGGCGCGGCTGTCTCTCTGGGCGCAACGGTCGGCAACGGCACGTCCGCGGCCCGTTCGCTTGCCGGCGCGGCACAGGCGGCCAGCAGCAACAACAACGCCAACCAGGTCAGTCTTTTCATCGTTCGGCCTCGTGTTTGTGGGTTTACATGAGGGAGTACACCGGTGGCGGGCAGATGGTTCCATTGAGGAGAGCGGGCGGCAGAGGAGGGGGGAGGAGAATGGAAGAAAGTGCCAGGCAGTGGTTGGCGGGCAGAGCGTAGTGGCCGCCACGATGGGTGCGCCTATAATCGGCGGTCGATATTGAGCGCAAGGAGACCGCCATGCGACCAACACCCATCCCGCCCGCGGCCGGGCAGGAGTCCGTAAGGACTTTGTCGCCTTCTACGCCGGGCCGATGGACGGCTGCTTCGTGGATGGCGAGCGCGTGCGCCCCCAGCCGGGCAACTTCTACGGCGGCTGGATCACCGCGGACGTGGTCAGCCCGTTCAAGGGCGAGCCGGGGTCACAGGGGTGGTGATCGTCTGACTGTAGGTGATCGTGGCCACGCCGCGCAGAGTCGCCGCCACCGAGCAATACTTTTCGACCGACAGGCTCACCGCGCGAGCGACTTTGTCGGGTTCCAGCCCGTCCCCGTCCAACGTGAAATGCAGGTGGATGTCGGTGAAAGCGTAGGGTGGGTCGGGCAACTGCTGGCCGTCCACGTCGATGCGCAGCCCGGTCAGATGTTGCCGCTGTCGCTCCAGAATGGCGACCACGTCGTGGGCGGCGCACGAGGCCAGACTCATTAGCAGCAGATCGGACGGCTTGGCCGCCTTCCACTCCTGCCAGCCCGGTTCCTCCCGCGGCCAGGAACCGGCCAGGACCATATTGCCGTGGGAATCGCGACAGGCGAAGAGGCGGCTACCCTCTTCCAGCCACTTGACAGCGATGTTGCTCAACAGAATCTCCTTATGCGTATGCGGCTAGGGGGCCTGGCAGGCAGGCGGCACGTCGGGCAGGTCAGCGCCGCTGTCGGGGTCGATGCAACGGCAGTAGCTGGCCCCCTGCCCCTCGCCCGCCCAGAACCAGTAGGACACAGTCGTCTGGGTGCAACTGGCCGACGGCGCGCTCAGCGGCGGGGCCACCGATCGCGCCCGCTCCAGCCCCAGCCCCTCAAAATCAGCTTCCTGCAACAGGAACAGCCGCCAATGTCGCCCGTCGGCGTCGCCGACCTGCACCTGGCCGTTGCGCGCCAGCACGACGGCCAGTGTCGGAAACAGCATCACCGCCAGCCAGAACAGGATGAACAGCAGGATCAGCAAGCGGCGCGACCACACTCTCATAGGCGCTCCCAGTCATGCAGCCGGTCGGCTCACCAATGCCGCCGGCGCTAGGCGGCCACCTTCGGCTCAGCCACCATCGCCGGCAAGTATAGCTCGGTCGTGTATTGCTTCACCATCCGCCGCGTGCTGAACAGCCACGCGTTGGAGCGAATGGCCTCGCGCATGACCTGCACCCAGCCGCGCGGCGTGCCGTCGCGGTCGCGGTCGTAGAAAAGGGGCACGATCTCCTGCTCCAGCAACTGGTAAACCATGTCGGCGTCGAAAGCGTCTTGCGCGTCGGAGTCGCTGAACTCGCGATCCTCCACCGCCCAGCCGTTGGCGCCGTTGTAGCCCTCGGCCCACCAGCCGTCGAGGATGCTCAGGTTGGGGATGCCATTGAGCGACGCCTTCATGCCGCTGGTGCCGCTGGCCTCGCGCGGGCGACGCGGCGTGTTCAGCCAGACGTCGACGCCCTGCTTGAAGTAGCGCGCCGAGTGAAGGTCGTAGTTCTCCACAAAGGCGACGCGCCCGCCGAAGTAGTTGGATTTGGCGAAGTTGTAAACCTGCTGGATGAGGTGCTTGCCTGGTTCGTCGGCCGGGTGGGCCTTGCCGGCGAAGACAATCTGCACCGGCCGGTGCATATTCAGCAGGATGCGCTGCAAGCGTTCCATGTCCTGGAACAGCAGCGTCGCCCGCTTATAGGTGGCAAAGCGGCGGGCGAAGCCGATGGTCAGCGCGTTGGGGTCGAGCAGCGTGCCGCCGACAAGCACCTCGGTCGGATCGCACTGCCCGGCCACCCAGGAATGGCGGGCGCGCATGCGCAGATAGTCCATCAACTTCGTCTTCAGGGTGGCGTGGGTGCGCCAGAGGATCTCGTCGGGCACGTCGGCCAGCCGCTCCCAGAGGGCAGGGTCGTCGTGGTGATCTTCCCAGTCCGCGCCGAGGTACTCCTTGAACACCTGGCGCATCTCGCCGGCCGTCCAGCCGGGCACGTGGACGCCGTTGGTGATGGCCATGATGGGCACGTCGGCCACGGCCCGGTCGGGCCAGACGGGCTGCCACATCTGCCGCGAGACTTCGGCGTGGAGCTGGCTGACGCCGTTGCGCCGGCCGGAGAGGCGCAAGGCCAGAACAGTCATATTGAAGGCGTCGCCCCACGGCTCGGCGTGGTGGCCCAGGCTCAGGAACTTCTCGCGGTCGATGCCCAACTCATTCCAGAAGCCGGGGAAGTACTTGTCCATCAGCGAGAAGGAAAAGGCGTCGTGGCCCGCGGGCACGGGCGTATGGGTCGTGAAGACAGTGCGGCCCTTAACCAACTCGCTGGCTGCCTCGAAGTCCAGCCCGTTGGTCACCTCCTGGCGCACGCTCTCCAGCAGCAGAAAAGCGGAGTGGCCCTCGTTCATGTGCAGCACGGCCGGCTTGTAGCCCAGCTTGTGCAGCAGCCGCACGCCGCCGATACCCAGCATGATCTCCTGGCGGATGCGCACCTCGCTGTCGCCGGAGTAGAGGCGGGCCGACAGCTCGCGGTCCCACGGCTCGTTTTCGGGTACATCGGTGTCGATGAGGTAGAGCGGCACGCGGCCGACCTGCACCCGCCAGACGCGCGCCTGCACCATGCGATTGCCCATCCAGACCTCGATGCGCAGTTCGCGGCCGTCGTGGTCGTCCACCGGGTGAATGGGCACGTCGGCCATGTAGACCGGCTCGTAGATCGCCTCCTGCCAGCCGTGCGAGGGTAGGCGCTGGCGGAAGTAGCCCTGTGGGTAGAAGAAGCCCACGCCGACGAACGGCAGGCCCAGGTCGCTGGCCTCCTTGGCGTGGTCGCCGGCCAGAATGCCCAGGCCGCCGGAGTAGATCGGCAGCGAGCTGTGCAGGCCGAACTCGAAGGAGAAGTAGGCGATGGTTTTGTCCTTCAGTTCGGGATAGGTGCGGTGGAACCAGCTATGGCCGTTGGCCATGGCCCGGTCGAAGTCCAGCAGGACTTTGTTGAGGCGGCGCAGGAAAGCCGGATCGGCGGCGCGCGCGGCCAGCGTCTCGTCGCTGATCAGGCGCAGCACCTTGACCGGGTTGTGCTGGGTGCGCCGCCACAGGGGAAAGTCGAGGCGGCGAAAGACATCACGAGCGTCGGCGTTCCAGCTCCACCAGACGTTAAAGGCCAACTCAGGCAGTCGCCGGAGCTTTTCGGGCATGCGTTCGGTGAGTTCGTTCATGATGCTCCACATGCTCCCTGGGTGTTTATTGGATGGTCTCAGGGGGTTCTTCGATTGGAGTGCGTCGTTGAAAGGTCAACGATGCCTGGGGCGCATTATAGCATAGAGTGACTTCGCTGCACGCGCGAAATGGGGCAGAGCAAGACCTCAGAGGTCTCAGAAGACCTCTGAGGTCTGTCGGCGAGGTCTGCCGGCAACCTACAACGGCGAAAAATGCACCGGCAGTTGCACCACGGGCGGCTCCTCCACCCGCCGGATGATCAGCTCGGCGATCTCCGTGCAAATCCACTCGAACTGGGCCGCGGTCATCAGCTCGTGGTCGATCAGCGGCGAGGGGTTGGTGGCGTTGATGAGATAGATGTCGTCGCCCTGAATGACGAATTCAGACATGTTGATCTCATAGCCGTAGACATGGCTGAGTTGTTGGGATAGTTCGGTCATGCGGTCGGCCGCTTCCCCGGCCAGCTTGATCGCCCGCTCGTGGTAGTGGGCCTGCTCCATCGAATAGGGCAGCAGCAGCGTCCTGTCGCCGCCAATGACGATGCAGTGGAAGTGAACATCGGACTCGATCACCTGTTGGAGGATCATCGTGCGCGTGCCGCTCTCATCGTAGCGCTGGATGAGTTCGTCAACGTTGTTCACGCGGTGGGCAAAACGCCGGCCGCCGCTGCGCACATCCTTGAAGATGGCCGGGCTACCGATGTAGTCGATAATCGCCTGCCAATTCATGGGATAGTCCAGGTTGCGGAAGCTATCGGGCACGGTCTCGGCGTCGATGTCCTTGTTGGGCAGCATGATCGTCCGCGGCGTCCTGACGCCCAGCCGGCGCAACACGGCCGCGGATAGAAACTTGGTGTCGTTAGACCAGACGAACGGGTCGTTGATGACGTAGCAACCCTTGATCGCGGCGAACTCGACGTAGTTGCGATAATAGGGGACTTCGTGCGACATGCGGTCGATGATGATGTCATAGACGACCGGCTCATCGAGGAACGTTCCGCCCAGCTTGACCAACTCCGCCTGGGCCACGCCGCGCTCGTTGATACGCGCCATGACCGCCTCAGGCATGTCGCGCTCGCGCCCAATGAGAAAACCAACTACCTTCTTTCCGTCTCGGCTCATGATCCACTCCCAGTGCCACTCTGCCAGTGCTGTTGGCGAGAAACCCGCTTCGGCTGCCCGCAGATGGGCGGCCGGGCTGCGCCGCACACGCGCTTTTCTCCGCGTCAACTATAGCCAATTCGCGCCGGATGCCCAAATTGGCGCGCCGGGTTGGCGCGCCGCCCGCGCCCTAACCCTGTTCAGCCAGCAGGCTGTCGATGGCCCCCTGAAAGACGCTGTAGGGCTGCGCGCCGGAGATGAAGTGGCCGTTCAGGAAAAAGGCCGGTGTGCCGTTGACGCCCAGGCTCTCCCCCTGCGTCACGTCGGCCTGCACGACCTCGGTGTGCCGGCCGCTCAGCAGGCAATCACTGAAGATGGCCTCGTCCAGGCCCAGCTCGCCGGCAAATTCGGTGAAAATGTCGGCCGCGTCACCCCGCCCGCTCCAGCTATCCTGCCGGCTGAACAGTATGTCGTGCATCTCGATATAGGCGTCCTGGTCGTTGGCGCAGCGGGCCGCCTCGGCCGCCAGTTGGGCCTGCGGGTGGATGCTCGTCAGCGGGAAGTCCATGAAGACGTAGCGCACCAGGCCGGCATCGACGTAGTTGGCCACGATCTGCGGATAAGTTTCGGCAAAGTGGCGGCTGCAATAGGGGCACTGGAAGTCGGTGAACTCGACCAGGACAACCGGCGCGTCGGCCGCGCCGATACTGATCGCGCCGCTGGTGTCCACATCGACCGGGCCGCTGGGCGTGGGCGTCGGCTGCTCCTGCTGCACGTAGGCGTCGGCCAGCGTGCCTTCCTCGGCCAGACCGACGGCATAGGCGAACAAATCAAACTGCTGCGCGCCGCTGATGGGGAAGCCGTTGATGAAGAACGCCGGCGTGCCGTTGACGCCCAAGGCGAAGCCCTCATCCTGGTTGGCCTGAATGAGGTCGTCGAAGCGCCCGCTGGTCAGGCAGGCGGCGAAGGCGTCGCCGTCAAGCCCCAGATCGGTGGCCAGGCCGGTGAAAATATCGTTCAGGCCCGTCGTCTGGCCGCTCCAGTCCGCCTGCCGCGTGAAAAGGCTATCGTGCATCTCCCAATAGGCGTCCTGCTCGCCGGCGCAACGGGCGGCCACGGCCCCGGCCCGCGCCTGGGGATGGATGCTGTCCAGCGGAAAGTCCTTGATGACGTAGCGCACCCGCCCGGTGTCGATCATCTCGGTGATCATCCTCGGCAATGTCTCGACAGCATGGCGCTGGCAGTAGGGGCACTGGTAGTCGGTATACTCGACGATGGTCACACCGGCGGTGTCCTCGCCGCGCGCGGCGGCGATGTTGTCCATGAAGATGGTCGCCGGCGTCGGGGCCATGGCCGGGCCGGATGGTGTGGCGGCGGCCGCGGCCGTGTCGCCGGCCGGCGCGGCATCGATCGTCTCGCCGTTCAAGAGGGCGGTGATGGCTCCGTTGAACGTTTCCAGCGGGTAAGCTCCGGCGATGAGCTGCTCGTTCAGGAAGAAGCTGGGCGTGCTGTTGACGCCACGATTCAGACCGAGTTCCTGATCGGCGGCGATGGCTTCGGCGTAGCGATCTTCGTCCAGACACGCGCCGAAGTCGGCCGCGTCCAGCCCCAGTTCGGCGGCATAGGCGCGGAAGACATCGGCCGCGCCCTCGTTGGCCCAGGCGTCAATATCGGCGAAGAGGCGGTCGTGCATGCCCCAGTAGGCCGCCGCGCCCGCCTCCCCGGCACAGCGCGCGGCGTTGGCCGCCGGCTGGGCATAGGGGTGGATGCTGCTCAACGGGAAGTCATAGAAGATGAAGACGGCATCGCCGGCGGCCACCTGGTTCGCCAACAGGCTGGGCAGCGTCTCCTCACTGAACATGCCACAGTAGGGGCACTGGAAGTCGGAGAAGGCTTCCATTTTCACCGGCGCGTCGAGGCGGCCACGATAGGGCTGCCCCCCGGCGGTGAAGCCGACGGGCAGGCCGTTGGCGTCCGTCTCGCTGGGTGGCGTCGGGGCGACGCTGGTCGCCGGGGCGGCGGTAGCCGCGACGGTCTCGGCCTGGTCGCCGGCCGAAGGCGTCAGACCAATGAAGGGGATGCTGCCGGTTGATTCGCCGGAGCCGGCCGAAGTGCAGGCCGCCAGCGCCAGCAACAGGGCAACGAGCACGAACAACGAAAGGGTACGCTTGGTGGGTCGATTCATCGGTGTGTCCAGGAACGCCGCGCGCCGGCCTTGCCGGGGTAGCGCTGTCCGCGGTTGGATGGCTCAAGTATAACCCCGCCCGCCCCATGAGGGCCAGCCCAGCGGGGTCTCTTAACAAATCATCATCGGTCGCCTTCGCCGCGGAACTGTGCTAGACTAGCCTATTGAGCTTTTCACGGCCTAGCGCCGGCAAAACGAAAACCCGAAAAGGAACCAATCTGCTGATGCGAAAGCTGCTTCTTCTCTTGCTGCTGGCGGGCCTGTTGGCCGGTTGCCGGCAGGATGACCCCGTGGACGCCACGCCTGTCGTGGCGGGCACGTCGGAGGCCACGGCTTCCGGCGAGGGCACGCCCGTGGCCGCGGCCACCACCGCGCCGACGGATACGCCCGCGCCGCCCCCGACCCTCACGCCCACACCTCGCCCACCCAAAGACCTTGTCGTCTGCGTGGCGGCCGAGCCGACCGACCTCTACCTCTACGGCGACAACTCCGCGGCGGCCACGGCTGTGCGCCATGCCCTCTACGAGTCGCCTATCACCTCGCTCGGCTACGAGTACCAACCGTTGGCGCTGGAAAAGCTGCCCAGCCTGGCCGACGGCGACGCGCGGATGCAAACGGTCGAGGCCACTGAGGGCGATCTCGTCGTCACCGCCGCCGGCGAACTGGCCCCGCTCGGCCAGGGCACAACCGTCCTGGACGCGGATGGCCAGCCGGTCACCTACGACGGCCAGCCCATCACCATGACCCAGCTTGTCGTCGAGTACACCTTCCGGCCGCTGGTCTGGTCTGACGGCACGCCCGTCACCGCCGCAGACTCCGTCTACAGCTTCCGCCTGGCCAGCGATCGCTCCGCGCCGCGGGCCGACGTACCCTCGCGCTATACGGCCGCCTACGAGGCCGTCGGCGAGCGCACCGTCCGCTGGACAGGCCTGCCCGGCTATCACGACCCGACCTTCATGACCCACGTCTGGGCGCCTTTGCCGGAGCACCAGTTGGGCGAATTCGACCCGGCGGAACTGCCGGCGCTGGACGAGGCCGCCCGCCAACCGCTGAGCTACGGCGCGTTCGTCGTCGATAGTTGGACGCCAGGCGAGGCCATCCGTCTGGTTCCCAACGCCTACTACGACCGCGCCGCCGAAGGGCTGCCCTATCTGACTTCGCTGACCTTTCGCTTCCTGACGCCGGAGCCGGGCAGTCTGCCGCAGGGCTATGCAGACTGCCACATCCTGACCAGCGACCTGCTGCCGTTCGACACGCTGGCGGCCGTGGACGCCGCCGCGGCCGCGGGCGATCTGGTCGAGCACGTGACGACCAACGGCGTCATCGAACAGATCATCTTCGGCATCGACCATGCCGGCGCGTTCGCCGAGACGCACGCGCCCTGGTTTGCGGACACGCGCGTGCGCCAGGCCGTCACGCAGTGCATCGACCGGCAGGCCCTGGCGGACGAGTTCACCGGCGGCCGGGCCGAGGTCATGGACACCTTCGTGCCCAACGACCACGCCCTTCACCCCGACGACGCGGCACAGTGGCCCTATGACCCCGCCGCGGCCAACGCCCTGCTGGACGACGCCGGCCTGTTCGACAACAACGGCGACGGCGTCCGCGAGGCGCTCGGCGCGACGACGACCTTCTCGGTCACGCTGGGCACGGTCGCCGGCGACCCGCTGCGCCAGCAGCTCAATGAGCGCGTGCGCGACAACCTGGCCGAGTGCGGCATCCAGGTCAACCCATTCACGATGGAGGCCGGGGCGTGGTTTGCGCCGGGGCCGGCCGGGACGGTCTTCGGCCGCAAGTTCGACCTGGCCCAATTCGCCTGGCTCAGCCGCATTCCGCCCGACTGCGGCATGTACCTGACAGCCAACATCCCCGGCTCAGTCGAGCTAGGCTACAACGGCTGGGAGGGTATCAACGTCTCCGGCTGGTCGAACGAAGCCTTTGACGCCGCCTGCGGCCGGGCGCTGTCGCTGCTGCCGGGCGAGGAGGGCTACGCGGAAGCTCACCAGGAAGCGCTGCGCCTCTTCGCCGCCGAATTGCCGGCCGTGCCCCTGTTCGCCCGGCTGCGGCTGGCGGCGACAACGCCCGACGTGCTCAACTTCCGCCTCGACCCGACGCAGCCGTCGGAATTGTGGAACGCCTTTGAACTGGATATGACGGTGGGAGGCTCGTAGACGTGGACAGCGCTGATCGCGATGAGCGGTTCCTGATCGTCGGGCTGGGCAACCCCGGCCGCAACCACGCCTTCAACCGCCACAACGTTGGCTTCATGGCCGTCGACAAGCTGGCACTGGCCCAGGGCATCGACCTGCGCCGCGTCCAGAGCAAGGCCATCGTCGGCAACGGCCGGCTGGCCGAGCGCGCGGTCATTCTGGCCAAGCCACAAACCTTTATGAACCTGAGCGGCGAGGCCGTCGGCGCGCTGGCCAGCTTCTACCGCATTCCGCCCCGCGCTGTGCTGGTCGTCTACGACGAGCTAGACATCCCCTTCGGCGTCATCCGGCTGCGCGAAAAAGGCGGCGCGGGCGGCCACAACGGCATGCGCTCCGTCATCCAGCACCTGGGCAACGACTTCCCGCGGCTGCGGCTGGGCATCGGCCGGCCGCCGGGGCGGATGGACCCAGCCGCCTACGTCCTGCAAGACTTCAGCCGCGACGAGCTGCCGCTGGTCAGCGAGATGCTGGCCACAGCCGGCCAGGCCATCGCGTCGTTCGTCCGCGACGGCATCGACCTGACCATGTCGCGCTTCAACGGGCCGGTGGAAGGAGCTACGCAGGCGTAGAAACCGAGTTTCTTCTGAGAAACTCGGTTTCTAAGTAAGAGAGAAGCATGAACGTCTCCGGACTGCTCGACCTGTTCGACCAGATTCCCGCCTTTGGGCAACTGACGGCCGCCCTGGGCGAGACCGAAGGCAGCCCGCTGCTGCCGCTGGACCTGCCGCGCGGGGCGCGCGCGCCCGTCGTCGCCCAGCTCTACCGGCGGCTGAGCACGCCCGCCCGCGCGCCCATCCTGTTGCTTTGCGGCCGGGTCGATACGGCCACGCTCTGGCATCAGGCCCTGGAGACGTGGCTGCCGGAGGGCAGCCGCCTCCACCGCCTGCCGGAGCCAACGCCCCTGCCCTACGACCGCGGCCCGTGGAGCGACCGGACGCGCGCCGGCCGCCTGGCCGCCCTGACCGACCTCATCGCCGGGCAGCATCCGCTCGTGCCCGCCGCGGAAATGCCGCCGCTGATCGTTGCCTCGGCGCGAGCCTTCCTGCAGAAGACGCTGCCCAAGCGCCGCTTCATCACCACCACGCGCGTGCTGCGTGTCGGCCAGACGCTCGACCTGGAGAAGAGCCTGGCCGCCTGGCTCGACATCGGCTATGAGTCCGCCAGCGTCGTCGAGGCCCCCGGCCAATTCAGCCGCCGCGGCGGCATCCTCGACATCTTCCCCATCGCCGCGCCATACCCGGTGCGCATTGAGCTGTTCGGCGACGAAGTCGATACTCTACGCGCCTTCGACCCGACGACGCAGCGCTCGGCCGTCCTGGGCGACAGCGGCAACGCCCCGGCCAGCGTCGTCATCCCACCCGCGCGCGAGGCCCTGCCCGGCGCGGCCCGCGACTTCGCCGAGGTCTGGGCCGATGAGTCGGAGCCGGACGAAGCCAGCCTGCCCTCCTGGCGCGACGACCTGGCCAACTTGCGCCTCGGCCGCGCCTTCCCCAACCTGGAGTACTACCTGCCGCTCATCTACGCCAACCCGGCGTCGCTGCTCGACTATCTGCCGCCCGCGGGTCTGGTCATCGTCGACGACTACGAGGAGTTGCGCACCGTCAGCGAGGAATTGGCCGCCCACGCCCAACAGGTGGCCGAGGAGCAGGCCGCGCTGCCGCCCGGCTACCCCAGCCCCATCTACACCTGGGACGAGATCGCCTCCGAGCTAGCCTGGTGGCGTCCGCTGGTGCTGGGCGAAGGGCTGGCCGGGACGACCGGCGGCGACGAACTGCGCTACATCGAGTTGGCCGAAGCGTTCGACCCTGGCCCGCGCTATGGCGGTCAGGTGCGCCCGCTGCTCAACCAACTCAAGCAGTCGCAGCGCGAGGGGGAGCGCGTCGTTGTCTTCAGCCGGCAGGCCCCGCGCCTGGCCGAGCTATGGACCGGCGAAGGCGGCCGGCTCATCCGCACGCTGGAGCCGCTGACCCAGGCCGGACCGTCCGATGCCGTCCATCCCGTCATCACGGCTATCGACGCCGGCGCCGGCCGCACCGGCACGGTCTCGCTCAGCGCACTGCCGGCGACGCCGCCGGACGGCAGCCTGACCTTCGTCCACGGCAGTCTGGCCGATGGCTTCAGCCTGGTGCGGCGCGAGGACAACCACGTGCTGCTCCACCTGCTGACCGACGCCGAGATCTTCGGCTGGAGCCGCCCCGCGCCACGCCGTCAGCGCACGGCCCGCCCGGCCGCGCCGGAGACCTACTTCGCCGACATCAAGCAGGGCGACTACGTCGTCCATCTCGACTATGGCATTGGCAAGTTCGAGGGGCTGGTGGTGCGCAACCTGGGCGGCATGGAGCGCGAGTACCTGCTGGTGCAATATGCCAACGGCGACACACTCTACGTGCCCGTCCACCACGCCGACCGCCTGGGCAAGTGGATCGGCCCGGACGACGCCGACCCGGGGCTTAACCGGCTGGGCGAGCGCACCTGGACGCAGGCCAAGGCCGCGGCCCAACGCGCCGCCGACGAGCTGGCCCAGGAACTGCTCGACCTCTACGCCGCCCGCGAGACCGTTCCCGGCCACGCCTTCCCGCCCGACTCCGAGTGGCAGGCCGAACTGGAGGCCGCCTTCCCCTACCGCGAGACGGAAGACCAACTGCGCGTCATCGGCGAGGTCAAGGACGACATGGAGCGCGCCAACCCGATGGACCGCCTCATCTGCGGCGACGTCGGCTATGGCAAGACGGAGGTCGCCCTGCGCGCCGCCTTCAAGGCGGTCAATGACGGCAAGCAGGTGGCCATGCTGGTGCCGACGACCATTCTGGCCCAACAGCACTTCACGACCTTCCGCGAGCGCCTGACGCCCTTCCCGGTCACGGTCGAGATGCTGTCGCGCTTCCGCACGACCACGCAGCAGCGGCGCATTGTCCAGCAGTTGCGCGCCGGGCAAGTGGATATCATCATCGGCACCCACCGCCTGCTATCCGACGACATCGCCTTTAAAGACCTGGGGCTGGTCATCATCGACGAGGAGCAGCGCTTCGGCGTGGCCGACAAGGAGAAGCTGAAGCAGTGGCGCACCGAAGTCGATGTGCTGACGCTGACGGCGACGCCCATCCCGCGCACGCTGCACATGGCCCTGACCGGTGTGCGCGACATCAGCATCATCGACACCGCCCCGGCCGAGCGCCTGCCGGTGGAGACCTATGTCGGCGAATCCGACGACGCCCGCATCCGCACGGCCATCCTGCGCGAGCTAGACCGCGGCGGCCAGGTCTTTTTCGTCCACAACCGCGTCCAGAGCATCCACATTATTCGCAAGCGGCTGGAGAAGCTGGCCCCGGAGGCGCGCGTCCTCGTCGCCCACGGGCAGATGAGCGAGCGTCAGTTAGAGAAGATCATGGTCGAGTTCGCCGAGGGACGGGTGGACATCCTCCTGAGCACGACGATCATCGAGAGCGGCCTGGACTTCCCCAACGCCAACACGCTCATCGTCGACCGGGCGGAGCAGTTCGGCCTGTCGCAGCTCTACCAGTTGCGCGGGCGCGTCGGCCGCTCCACGCGGCGCGCCTACGCCTACTTCTTCCACGCCCCCTGGCGTGGGCTAACGCCCGACGCTCAGGCGCGGCTGGAGACCATCGCCGAGCACACCCAACTCGGCTCCGGCTACTTCATCGCCGTGCGCGACATGGAGATTCGCGGCGCGGGCGACTTCCTGGGCGGCGAGCAGAGCGGCCATATCTCCGCCGTCGGCTTCGACATGTACACGCGCCTGCTGACGCGCGCCGTCAAGCGCCGCAAGGCCGAGCAGCGCGGCGAGGCCCCACCAACCGAGCCGCCCGACAACGTGCTCATCGACCTGCCCCTGGCGACCTACATCCCCACCGACTACGTGCCCGATACGCAACTGCGGCTGCGCCTCTACCGGCGCATGGCCACGCTGGACACGCTGGCGGAGATCGACGAGATGGCCGCCGAGCTGGCCGACCGCTTCGGCCCCATCCCCGACCCGGTGCATAACCTGCTTTACCAACTGCGGGCCAAGGCGCTGGGACAGATGGCCGGGGTCAACGCCGTCGTCACCGAGGCGGGGCAGATTCGCATCCGCATCGCCGAATTGGCCGGCATGGATCGCTATCGCCTGCAACGCTATTTGGGCGACAACGTGCGCGTCAGCAAGAGCGCCATCTGGCTGAAGAAAGACCGCGGCACGCACGAATGGCAGATCGAGTTGGTACAGGTGCTGGAAAAGCTACGCCTGTTCGAACGCACCGCCGGAGCGACGCCCGAACCGGGCGCGGCCGGCGCGCAGGAAAACAATGGACATTAAGTTCTTTGACGATCCTCTGGAGCAACCGCGCGGGCGCGAGGACACGCGCTTCCGCCAGATCGGCCTGTTCATCTATCCGGAGCGGCGGGTGTTCGCCTTCGGCGTTGAGCTGACGCCGTTCGTCGAGCGGCCGTCGATCGAAGTCCACGTCCGCAACGGCGCGGGCGAGCCGGCCGGCTCGCTCCACGTCATCGAGACGCTGACGCCCAACTTCAGTCTGACGATGCACCTGCGCGACGCGGCGACGCTGAACCCTTATGAGTTGACCGCCGTCCTCTACTACGCCTGGCCCGACCAAGATCGCATCGAGGTCGATCGCCAGACCGTCCACTTCAGCATGGACGAGGGCGGCGAGCACCGCTTCCCGTTCGACGCTTAGGCCGTCAGCGACGCCTGGTGGTCGATCAGCTTCTGGAGCTTGCTCTTCGTCTCGCGCCAGGCGATCTTGGACAGGCCCAGCTTCTGGCGGATGTCGTCCTGTTCGACGCCGGCCTGCCAGTCGCGCATGGCCGACGCCCAGCGCAGGTTCTCGAACGACAGCGCGCCGGCGGGCAAGTCTGCCTCCTCGGCGATGTCGCGCAGGACGTATTCCAGGTTGCGGGCCGTGCAGGTGAAAAGCGTGTCGCTCGGCCGGTATTGCTGCATGTACTCATCGAGCACCGTCAGCCACGCCGGTTCCAGCGGCAGCTTGCGCTCCTTGTAGCGCAGGCGCGGGTTGGCGTAGCGGACGTAGAGCACCGGCTTGCCGGCATCGCTGTCGTCGATGTGGTTGGGCACAATGGCCATTGCCTCGCCCTTCTTAATGCCCGTCTGCAACAGTAGGTTGAGCAACAAGGTGGGGCGAGCGTCGGGCCTGTGGGCGTCCGCGCCGGCGCGCCGGGCCTCGACCACGGCCAGGGCGCGGTCAATATCGATCGGCGTCGGCGCGTTGGGTAGGGGGCTGCTGACGCTTTGCTGGATTACCGCCGCCGAGGGGTCTTGCGCCAGAACGCCAGTGTCGTGCAGCCAGCCGAAGAAGACCTTCAGCGCCGTCACGCGACGAGCGTAGGACTTGGGGCTACAGGGCACGCCGCGCTCGTCGGTTAGCCAGTACAGGAAGTCGGTCAGGTTCTTCGTGCCGATCTCACCGACGGGCGTGCCAATGCCCAGGTAGCGCCCCAGCAGACGGATGTCGCTGGCGAAGGCCTTGACCGTGTTGAGCGAGAAGCCCTCGTCCTGCATGTGCTTCTCGAATGTCCCCAGCGCCGCCTGCAAAGAGGCATTGCGCGTCAGGGGGGCGGGCTTGCGCTCGTCGTCGGCGCGCGGCGACAAGTCCGGGAATAGCTCCCGCTGTGCGGAATTGTCCATGCGTCTCCCTCGGTCATCGCTCGCGTCGGTTATGCGAAGACCATTATGCGAAATTGTAGATCGAGGGCGGCCGCTTGTCAAGGGGCCGTGACGCGGATGTAGAGCGTATAGGCCGACGTCGCGCTCAACGGCCCGTCGGCGATGATGCGGATGTAGTAGCGGCCCGCAGCGCGCAGGCCGAGATCGACGGTCTTGTCCGACGTCGGCTCGCCGGCCGTGCCGATGAGCTGTAGCTGCTGGCAGGCGACGCCCGTGGCGACGTTCATCTGGCCGCGGCCGGGGCTAAAGCCACGCAGCTCGACCGAGACGTTGGCCGCCGCCGGTAGTTCAAAGGTGAACCAGTCAACCTGATCATCCGGCAAGAACGCCTCGGTGCGATTGGTGAAGATCGCGTAAGCGTCGGCGCAAACGTCGTTCGGCTCCTCGGAGCGGCGGGAGATCATCGGCATGAGCAGACGCGCCGTCGGCGCGGGCAGCAAGTGGACAACGGCCACGCGCGCCCCGCCGGCCGTCTCGCCATCGCTGACGGTGTATTCGATGCGCCGGTCCTCGACGTCGGGCTGCGGCAGAATGTTGTCGTAGGTGAGCGTGCGCAAGACCTGTTGGTAGTTGACGACACTATCTACGCCGGTCAGGCTGAGGACGCCGGTAGCCGGGTCGTAACTGCGCTTGATGTTGGCCGCGCCGCTGATGTCGGCCGTCAGCAGCTCCGCTTGCCGGTTCTTCAGGTTGACAATGCGGACGGTGACACTCTTCAGATTGGTGTTGTCCACGTCGGCCAGCACCAGGTTGGGCGCCAGAAACACCGGCGCACGGTTGATGTAGAAGATCGCTTCGCTGTCGCTGCCCGCGCTGCCGCTGTCGAGGTCGAGCGCGGGGGCGTCGTTGACGGGCTGCACCTGTACGGTCAGCGTGTAGGCCGGCGAGTCGGCCAGTGGGTCGGCCGCGGTGACAGCGAGGATGCGCGGCGTGGCGTCGGGGTCTTGCGAGGTGTTGTGGTAGGCCACCGAGCGCAGCACTTGCTGGTAGGCGGCCAATGTCGCCGTGCCACTGAGTTGCAGCAGGCCGTCTTCGTAGACGACGGCGATCCCCGTGCTGCCGGGCGCGGCCGAGAGTTGTTCGGCGTCGCCGTCGAGCGGGTTGGTTAGCCGCACCGTGGCCCTCGCCAGGGCGGCGCTGTCGCCATCGACAACGACCACACCGGGCATGAGCCGGATCGGGTTGGCGTCCTCGGTGTAGGGCAGCGCGGTTGCCGGCAGCCCAGTTAGCGCCGGTGGGTCGTTGAGCGGCGTGACGGTGGCGAACACAATGCCCGTAGCCGCGCTGAAGGCGCTGCTGCCGCCGGTCTGAGAGGCATCGACGTGTTGGCCGGCCGCGCCGCTGGTCTGATCCCAGGCGCGGAAGGTCAGGTCGCCAGAAGGGCCAACATAGTTGGCTGCGGGTACAAAACGCAGCCAGGCCGTGTCGGGCAGCAGCAGCGCCATCGTCGGCGAAACGACGCCAACGGCCTGCCAGTCGGCCGCGCCGGTCGGCGGGTTGACCAGGCTGAACTGCCAGTTGCCGTGGCTGCCGTCCGCGGCCACTACGGCCAGGCCTTCCAGCGCATTTTCGTCGGCGTCGCTGATGGGATCGCCGGCCGTGGCCAGCAGCGCGGCAACAGACATGCCCGCCGGCTGGGCGGTGTCCTCGGCCACTTCGCCCAACGAGAGGGGCGTGGGCGCGTTGAGGACGGGCGCGTTGTTGGTGGGGTTGATACGCACGGTGCTGACGGCCGTGTTGCCCACGTTCACGCCATCGCTGGCCACAACCTCAATGAGGCGCGCCGTCGTGCCGGGCTGGGTAGAGGTATTCTGATAGGTGACCGTCCGTAGCACCTGTTGGAAGGCAGCCAGCGTGTCCGGGCCGGTGAGTACCAGGCGACCGGTCGCCGGGTCATAGGCCGCGGCGGTGATGCTCGTCCCGGTGGTTGTCGCCGCCAGTGACTCGGCCGCGCCACTGGGCCGGTTCGTCAGCGTCACAGTTATAGAGGCCAGACTGGCGTGGTCGGCGTCGCTGACGGTCGCGTCGCCGTCGGCGATGGCCACGGGCAGCCCACCCTCGAAGTACTGCGGCGAGAAGCCCGTGCCCTCTTCAGGGCCATTCAGATCGACGGTAGGCAGGTCGTTGACGGCCAGCACTTCGATCGTCACCGTGTCCGACTGGGCGCTAAAGGCTGTCGTGCCACCGTTGATGGAGACATCGACACCCGTCTGGCCGTTTTCGCGGCCGGCGCTCTGGTCCCAGGCGCGAAAGGCGAAGCTGGCCCAACCACTGTAGCCCGGCGCGGGCACAAAGCGAATGCGCGACATCTCGTTGAGCAGCACGGCCGAGGTGTTGGCGACGGCCGGGAACGTCAGCCAGGTCGCCCCAGCCGTCAGCGAATACTGCCACGTGCCATTGCCGGAGGTAGCCTCGATGATGGCCATGCCCTCCAGCGCGTTGTCATCGACATCGGTGATGCGATCCTGGCCCTGTCCCTCGGCGCTCTCGATGATACCCTTGACGGAGTTGCCGCTGGAGTTGACGTCGTCTTCGTTGATGGCCGGCAGGTGCATGTCGCCGCTGTTGTCGAGCACCGGCGCGTCGTTCACGGCGTTGATCAGCACGGTACTGATGCCCGGCAGGCTCGTCAGGGTGTCATCGCTGACAGTGATCTCTACTAAGCGGTCCGTCGTGTCGGGCGATTGCGACGTGTTGGTGTAGGTCAGCGTCCGCAGGACTTGCTGGTAATCGGCCACTGGGCGCGCGCCCTTGAGCGTCAGCTCGCCCTTGGCCGGCTCATACTTGACCGTCAGGCCGGTCGCGCCGGGGTCGGCGCCAAGCGATTCCAGAGTCCCGTCGGGGCGATTGGTCAGCTTGGCTTTGGCGGCGGTCAATTGCGTTCCATCCGGGTAGGCAATGACCAGGGCGGCGCTGTCAATGATCGGCTGGGGGCCGCCGTCCTCGCTGAAGGTGGCCGTGAAGTCGATGCCGGCGGCGTCGCCGTTGAGGTCCAGCACCGGCGCGACCGCCGCGCTGGCGGATGCGAGTGTGACGGACAGAAAGAACGCCAGGCAGAGGCCCGGCAACAGCGCTCGAAAGCGTAGGGAAGTCAGTGGTCGTAGGCTCACAATACGTGTACTCGCGTAGGCATTTGGTTACGACGGCGTTGGTGAGGGCTGCTTTCCGGTCAGGGCCGCCGGCGGCCCGTCAGGGCAGCGGCGGCGGTGTCGGCGTCGGCTCGACGGCCGGCTCCGTTGGGGCTTCGGTCGGCGCTGGGGGCGGCTGTGGCGCTTCGCCGCCGTCGCCATCGCCCAGGCTGGATGGAACGGTCGGACTGGGCGTCGCGAAGAGCACCGGCGTGCTGGTGGGCAAGAGCGTGGGCATGGCTGTCGGGAAGGGCGTCGGCGGCAGCGTCGCCGCGGCGGGCACGGCCATCAGCGCCGCCGCGTCCTCCGGCCGCACAACCTCGGCCGAGACCCAGCCGGTGCGCTGGTCTTCGGTCAGCACCAGATACCAGGGGTTTTCGCGGTCGTCGTTCCAGGCGAGAACTTGCAGCGCCTCACCGTTGCGCACGCGGCCAATGGTGTTGTAGACAATGCCCGGGCCGCGGCGCAGGTTGACGAGATTGAGAGCCACACGCACGACAGGCACGCGCGTCGGCCCGGCGGTGGGCGCTGGCGGCTCGGTCGGCGCGGTCGTGGCCGTCGGTGTGGCTGTGGGCGGCTCGGTTGGCGACGCGGCCGGCGAAGGCGA
>ERZ724513.235-NODE-235-length-25714-cov-7.549554_pt1 | contig 25714 bp, 25 predicted proteins | sample MGYA00376046_ERZ724513 | MGnify/ENA primary metagenome ERZ724513 (study PRJEB28724, sample SAMN07190883) | activated sludge metagenome | isolation source: activated sludge of sewage treatment plant in Hong Hong | place: Hong Kong | collected 2016-03-17 ...
TGCACGGTGAGGTCGGCGCCGGCAAGACCCTGGTCGCACTGCTGGCCATGGCCACCGTGGTCGACTCCGGCGGTCAGGCCGCACTGCTGGCGCCGACTGAAGTGCTTGCGCAGCAGCACTTCGCCTCGATCACCGGGATGCTCGGCGAGTTCGCGCAGGCCGGCATGCTCACCGGCGACGCGGCCGGGACCCAGGTTGTGCTGCTGACCGGTTCGATGACCGCTGCCGCGCGCAAGGAAGCGTTGCTCAAGACGATGACCGGCGAGGCGGGCATCGTGGTGGGCACACATGCGCTGCTCAACGAGAAGGTGCAGTTCGCCGACCTCGGTCTGGTCGTCGTCGACGAGCAGCACCGGTTCGGCGTCGAGCAACGGGCGGCGCTGCTGGAACGCGGTGCGGACAACCGCCGGCCGCACCTGCTGGTCATGACCGCCACCCCCATTCCACGTACCGTCGCGATGACGGTGTTCGGGGATCTGGACGTCACGACATTGCGGGAACTGCCGGGCGGCCGCGCCGGGATCAGCACGTTCGTCGTCGATGAGCATCGCGCTCCGCGACACGCCACCCGTATGTGGGAGCGGGTGGTCGAGGAGGTCCGGCAGGGTCGCAAGGCCTACGTGGTGTGCCCACGGATCGGTGACGAGGAGCCTTCCGAGGAGTTCGACACCGAAGGCACCCGGGGTGTACTGCGGACTGCCGAGGCGCTGGCCGGAAACGAGTTGTCCGAGGCGCGGGTCGGTGTGCTGCACGGCCGGATGCCCGCCGCCGAGAAAGCCGAGGTCATGGGACGTTTCGCCGCTGGTCCGGACCAGCCAGACAGCATCGACGTGCTCGTGGCGACCAGCGTGATCGAGGTCGGCGTGGACGTGCCCAGCGCCTCGGTGATGGTCGTCCTCGACGCCGAGTCCTTCGGGGTTTCGCAGTTGCACCAGTTGCGGGGGCGGGTCGGTCGCTCGGAACTCCCCGGCCTGTGCCTTCTGGCCACTCGCAATCCCGAGGCCACCGCCCGGCTGGAACAGGTCGCGGCCACCACCAACGGTTTCGACCTGGCCACCATCGACCTGCAGACCCGCAAGGAGGGCGACGTGCTTGGCACGGCGCAGTCCGGCCGGATGACTCGGTTGCGACTGCTGCGGGTGATCCGTGACGAGGCGCTGATCGAGCAAGCCCGCCAGGACGTCGCCGAACTTCTGGACCGCGACCCCGATCTGCAACAGCACAAGGCGCTGCGGGCGACGGTGAACCGGTGGCAAAGCGCCGCCGAATACGTGGAGAAGGCATGACGCGGATCGTGGCCGGAGCCGCCGGCGGACGTCGCCTGAAGGTGCCCGCGGCGGTCACCCGGCCGACATCGGACCGGGTGCGGGAGGCGCTGTTCTCCTCGCTGGTTGCCGCCCGGGAGTTGGCCGGTGCCCGCGTGCTGGACCTGTACGCCGGGTCCGGCGCGCTGGGCCTGGAGTCCGCGTCGCGGGGTGCCACCGCAGTGACGCTGGTCGACGACTCCTTGGCCGCGGTGTCGGTGATGAGGCAGAACATGAGCACGGTCGAGCTGCCCGGCATCCGAGTCGTCAAGGCGAACGTCCGGGACTTCCTCACCACGCCCGCACGACCACACGACCTCGTCTTTCTGGACCCGCCTTACGCGGTGCCCGCCGCCGAGGTCGGCGAGGTGCTGGACCGGCTGGCAGCAGGCTGGCTCGCGGAGCAGGCATTCGTCGTCGTGGAGCGCGGACGGGACGGCCGGGATCTGGACTGGCCGACCGGATTTGAGCCGGGGTGGGAGCGCACGTTCGGCGACACCCACGTAGTGCGCGCGGTTTGGTACGGTCACGTTCACGAGAATTAGGAGCAGGTGTGCGTAGAGCAGTTTGCCCGGGATCGTTCGACCCCGTCACGAACGGCCATTTGGACATCATCGCCCGAGCCAGTCGGCTGTTCGACGAGGTCGTCGTCGCGGTGCTCATCAACAAGTCCAAGCAGGGCATGTTCACCATCGACGAGCGCATCGACCTGCTGCGGGAAGTCACCGCTGAGTACCCCAACGTGGTGCTGGCCTCGTTCCACGGCCTGCTGGTCGACTTCTGCCGGGATCGCGACATCCAGGCCATCGTCAAGGGCCTGCGCGCCGTTAGTGACTTCGACTACGAGTTGCAGATGGCCCAGATGAACTACCAGCTGTCGGGAGTGGACACCGTTTTCGTGTCGACAAACCCGCTCTACTCCTACTTGTCGAGCAGTCTCATCAAGGAGGTCGCAACCTACGGCGGCGACGTGTCCAACCTCGTCCCCGGCGTGGTGAACGAGAGATTGCTCGTTCGCGTGGCAGATTCAGGATGAACCTGATATTGCGCTAGGAGGGCCCGCATGGAGGTCTACGAACGGCTCGACGACCTCGTCGACCTGATCGAAGGCGCTCGGGGAGTGCCGCTGTCCGATTCCTGTGTCGTGAACCGGACGATCGCGCTGGAATTGCTGGAAGCGGTGCGCGCGCTGATGCCCGCCTCGTTGCGCGACGCCGCCACCATCCTGGCCGATCGGGACGACGTCCTCGAAGACGCAGCTCGGGAGGCGCAAGCGCAGGTGGGAGCCGCGCGCGACGAGGCTGGATCGATCATCGAGATGGCGCGCACGGACGCCGCCGCCTTCGCGGCCCAGGCGCAGTCCGACGCCGAGCAGGTGCGCGCGCAAGCCCGCGCCGACGCCGACCAGACCATTGAGCGGGCCCGTTTGGAGGCCGAGCGGATGGTCGCGTCCGACACTGTGCGGCTGGAGGCGGAGCGACAGGCGGGTGTTCTGGCACAGCAGGCCAACGCCGACGCCTCCCGGGTGCGCGCCGAAGCCGACATCTACGTGGACAAGCGCCTGGCCCAGCTGGAGGACACGTTGCGGGCAGCCCTGGACCAGGTCGGCCGGGGCCGGCGCCGGGCCAGCGCAGCCACCCCGACCACAGCCCCGTCGAGCGTGGACGTGACCGACGGTTTCTACGACTTCGCCAAGGACCCTGAGGTCGCCGGGGAACTCGTGGGGGGCCGGCGGCGCGGCAGCCGCTAGGGAAGTGCTGCATAATGCTGTGTCTTGCGCGAAACGGGGTTGGGCGGGAGAGATGTGGGGCGCCGCAGATCGCTCGGTCAGGCTCGTTGCAGCCAGGGCATGATTAATCAGTGGTTCCTTAGCCTCGGCGCGAATCCGTTAGACCTTGCACCATTCGTTAGAGGGCAAAACGGACATTTGCGTCTAACCGATGTCCCAAGGTCTAACGCCTGGCGAGGTCAGGCCGGCGCTCTGGGCGACTCGCCTCGCACTCACCTTGCGAGGTCGGCGGCGGCGGGTCCCGCAGCCGGTTGCTACCCTGGAACGACGTGGCCGTGGGGCCATGCCCACCGGCGTGCCTGCCGGTATCGACCGACGAGGACCTTCCATGAGCACCAGCGCCGCGGCGCCGTTCGTGGTCGACGTGCGCCCATTGCTCGGCAAGCCGGGTGCATATCAGCGCGTGGATCTCACCGAGCCCGCGGGCGAGGGGATCGGCACCCCGGTTGTCACGCTCGCTGCCGACGCGCCCGTGCACGTGGTGGCCATGCTCGAGTCCGTGCGCGAGGGCATCCTGGTCACTGGCACCGCCAGCGCCGTCGGTACAGCGGCATGCAGTCGGTGTCTGGACCCGGTCGAGGTCGATCTCACAGCCGACCTGCAGGATTTGTACGCCTGGAACGCCGAGGAGGCCGAGGTCGACGAGTTCGGCGAGCGTGGGCCGCACCTCGATGGCGAGTTGCTCGACCTGCGTCCGGCGGTGCGCGACGACCTCATGCTGGAGATGCCGCTGGCTCCGGTGTGCGATCCCGAATGTCCGGGCCTGTGCCCCCAATGCGGCGCGCGACTGGCCGACGAACCGGATCATGCCCATGATTCCGGTGATCCGCGCTGGGCCGCTCTGTCCGCCCTGAAAGACGACCTGCTCGCACAGCAGGCTGACCCCGAGGAGAAGTAACGTGGCCGTTCCGAAGCGCAAGAAGTCGCGCAGCAACACCCGCTCCCGCCGGGCGCAGTGGAAGACTGCCGCGCCGACGCTGGCCGCTTGCAAGCAGTGTGGTACTCCGAAGCCGCCGCACACGGCGTGCCCCGAGTGCGGCACCTACGCGAAGCGCCGCGTCCTCGACGTCTGAGGTCGCCGGTGACCACGACGGGGGACCTCGGCGAACTCGTGGAACGGCTGGGTCTGCCCTGCCGCCCCGAGTTGCTCGACCTTGCCCTGGTGCATCGCTCCTACTCCTATGAGAACGGGCGCATCCCCACCAATGAGCGCCTGGAGTTCCTCGGTGACTCGGTGCTGGGCGTGGTGATCACCGACCACCTTTACACCACGTATCCGGATCTGCCGGAGGGGCAGCTGGCCAAGATGCGGTCGGCCATCGTCAATGCCCAGTCGCTGGCCCGCATGGCCACCGAGGTGGGTTTGGGGCAGTACTTGCTGCTGGGTCGAGGTGAGCAGACCACCGGCGGCCGTGAGAAGGTCTCGATCCTGGCCGACGCGATGGAGGCCATCATCGGCGCGGTCTACCTGCAGATCGGCCTGGAAGGGGCGCGGGCCTTCATCCTGGAACGCTTCGGCAGTTTGATCGACGCCGTCTCGCACCTGGGCGCCGGCCTGGACTGGAAGACCAGCCTGCAGGAGCTCGTGGCCGGCCTCGGCGAAGGCCCTCCCGAGTACGTCGTGTCCGGCGAGGGCCCGGATCACGACCGCGTGTTCACTGCGCAGGTCCGGATCGGCGGGCAACTCTACGGACACGGCGCGGGCAAGACCAAGAAGCAAGCCGAACAACTGGCCGCCGAGGGTGCCTTCGCACAGTTGCAGGACCGTTCTCCCGGCGATGCCTGAACTGCCCGAGGTCGAGGTCGTCCGGACCGGACTGCAGCAGTGGACCGCAGGGCGCACGATCTCCGAGGTTGCGGTGCTGCATCCCCGGGCGATCCGTCGGCATGTCGCAGGAGCGACGGATTTCACGGCCCGGCTACGCGGTATGCGACTAGGCGATGTCCACCGGCGCGGCAAGTTCCTCTGGTGGCCGCTGCGGGGCGAGCAGGCCCTCGTCGGGCACCTGGGCATGTCCGGGCAGTTCCGTCTCGACGCCGATCCGGGCATCCACACCAGAGTCACGTTCGACCTCGACCGCCGGCTGCTGTTCGACGACCAGCGCACGTTCGGCGGCCTGTGGCTGGACCCTTTGGTGGACGGGCTTCCGACCGCCCTGACCGGCATCGCGCCGGATCCCTTCGCCGCCGAGTACGACCGGCGTGCAGTGGTCGCGACGATCCGCTCCCGGCACGCCCCGGTCAAGGCGCTGCTGCTTGACCAGTCGATCGTCTCGGGCATCGGCAACATCTACGCCGACGAGGCACTGTGGCTGGCGCGAGTCCACTGGCGTACGCCCGGTCACGCGCTCAGCGCTCGCCGGGTAGGTGCCTTGCTGGATGCGGCCACCGAGGTGATGGTTGCTGCGATCGCGGCCGGTGGGACCTCGTTCGACCGGCTGTACGTCAATGTCAATGGCAACAGTGGGTACTTTCAGCGTGCTTTGCACGCCTATGGTCGTGAGGGTCTGCCATGTGAGCGCTGCGGAACACCGATCGTGCGGGAGCGGTTCGCCAATCGTTCGTCGTACCGGTGTCCGCGCTGCCAACGGGGGTGAAGGGCGGCGCGTTTCCTTGACGCTCTTGTCGCCGTTATGTCACTCTGATATATGGGCGTGATCAACGTCCGAGTGCCGGCCGCCAGCGCCAGTGCGCGACGTGTGGAGGATTCGATGGCCAAAGTGGTCTATGCCGCAGGTACCCAGATGGACCCCCGGCTGATGGCCGAGTTGGCGTCGTTGCGGGCCCGTGTCGCCGAACTCGAGCGGGAGAACTCCGCGTTGCGGCTGGAGAACGAGACCTTCGATGACGAGGTTCGCAGCCTGGCAGCCGAACCCCCGGTGCTCGCCTGATCCTCCCAGCCCTTGGGCAAGACCTCCTAAGGGCCGGTCCCGTGGTCGCCGCGCGCATGGTGAATTCGGTGCGGCCGATTTCGCAATCGGTTAGCAGTCTGGGCATCGGTTAGCCTCTAGGGCGCCAAAAACCCATCCCTGCCGCTCACGGATGCCCGGAATGCTCACGGATCGGCTGGTTCATGATCGCTCATCGCCGCCGCAAAGCCCCCGCGTGGCGTGACCCGGTCAGGGCGCGATTCGCCGTTACTCTGAAGTCCTTCCCCCAGGCGTCGGAGTCCTCCGACGTGTCCGTGCTGTGCGGTGAGGAGGCCCGACGCGTGCATTTGAGGAGCCTGACCCTACGAGGGTTCAAGTCCTTCGCCTCGGCGACGACCATCGATCTGGAACCGGGCATCACCTGCGTTGTAGGGCCCAACGGGTCCGGCAAGTCCAATGTCGTCGACGCCATCGCCTGGGTCATGGGAGAGCAGGGTGCCAAGAGCCTGCGCGGCGGGAAGATGGAGGACGTCATCTTCGCGGGCACCTCGGGCAAGGCGCCGCTTGGCCGCGCCGAGGTGGAACTGACCATCGACAACTCCGACGGGGCTCTGCCGATCGACTACTCCGAGGTGACGATCCGCCGGACCTTGTTCCGCAGCGGCGGTTCTGAATACGCGATCAACGGTCAGACCTGCCGGCTGCTGGACATCCAGGAGTTGCTGTCCGACTCGGGCATCGGCCGGGAGATGCACGTCATCGTCGGCCAGGGCCGGCTGGACGCCATCCTGCACGCGAGCCCCGAGGACCGGCGCGGCTTCATCGAGGAGGCCGCGGGGGTGCTCAAGCATCGCCGCCGCAAGGAGAAGGCGTTACGCAAGCTCGAGCAGATTCAGGCCAACCTGCAGCGGCTGACCGACCTGTCCACGGAACTGCGCCGGCAGCTCAAGCCGCTGGGCCGGCAGGCCGAAGTGGCCCGTCGTGCGGCCACCATCCAGGCCGACGTCCGCGACGCCCGGCTGCGATTGCTCGCCGACGACGTGTCCAGGGTGCAGTGCGACCTGGCACAGGAACAGGCCGACGAGTCCGCAGCGAAAGAAGAACGGGAACGAGCGGAGGCCGCCGCCGCGCAGGCGCGGACCGCCGAGGCCGACATCGAGCAGCAGTTGCAAGAGATCGCCCCGGCGCTGCACAACGCCCGCACCAGGTCGATGGATCTCACGCGGCTGCGTGAGCGCACGCGCGGGCTGGTCGCGGTGATCTCCGAACGCCGCCGTTCCCTGGAACGTGAACAACTCGAATTCAGCTTCGGCGTCGACCCGGAGGATCTGCAGCGGCAGAGCGAGACGGTCGCGCAGGACCTGGCAGCCCAGGAGCAGGCGGCCCAGGGCCTGCAGGCCGAGTTCGAGCAGGCGCGCTCCGCCGCCGAAGCTGTGGGCCTTCGGGTGCGTGAGGAGCAGGAGACAGTCGCCGCAGCGGAGCGTGCGCTCACCGGCTACCGGCAGCAGGTCGCCGCCGCCGAGCAGGCAGTCGCCGGCGGGCAGCGGTTGGTCGAGTCCAGTCAGGCGCGCGCTGACCGGCTCGCCGAGCAACAGCAGGTCGCCGCTGGGGAGGCTGCCGAGGCCGCGGCGGCCCTGGCCGACCTTCCCGCGGACGCCGAGGACCACGAGGTCGTGGACACCGGCCCCGCCGACGCCGCGGTAGCCGCCGGCGAGAACTCCGTGCGCCTGGCGCGAGAGGAGCTCTCCACCCAGGAGCAGCGGCGGGCCTCCTTGATCGCCCGCTGTGAGGCTCTGCGTTCGGCGGTGTCGCAGTCGGCGGAAGGTGCGCTTCCCGAGCATCTGCAGGCCGGTGCTCTGGCCGGGTTGATCCGCGTTCGACCGGGGTACGAGCGGGCCATCGCGGCATTGCTCGGCTCGGATGCCCGTGCCCGCGTTCTGCGGGACGGAGTGCAGGTGAGCGAGGCCCTCGGCGCCGTCGACGCCGAGGACTCAGTGCGGCTGGTCGTTCCGGTGGCGGGCCCCGCGCCGACATCGGAGCCGGACGCCGCCCTGCGTTTCATCGAGGCCGACGACGGCGTGCGGGGAGCGCTGGCGGCGATGCTGCAGGACAGTTTCGTGGTGGCGGATCTGGCTGCTGCCGAGGCCCTGGTCGCGACGCGGCCGACCGCCCGGGCTGCCACCATGACCGGGCAGATCCTGGGCCGCGGGATCGCTGGTCAGGGCGAGCAAGGCGCGAACATCCTCGCTCTGCGCACTGCCCTGGAGGAGGCGACCGCCGAACTGGTCACGGCTGAAGCCTGTTGGCAACGGGCCGTGGACCATGCGGCGCGGGTGGAGCAGGACCTGCTGTCCGCGCGCGTGGAGCGCGACGAGGTTCGTAATGCGGCGGCCGCTGCTGCGGCTCGCGCCGCTGCTGCCGCGGAACGCGATGTGCACGTGCGTGACCGCGCCGCCACCACCGCCCGCCGGCTCGAGCAGATTCGCGCCGAACATGCCGAAGTGCAGGCCGCACTCAGCGAGCACCGCGCCGACCTCGACTCCGCCCGGCAGCGTTTCGCCAGGTTGCAGGAGCAGGGGGCACCGGCTGTCGACCGCAGTGCACTGGAGGCACTCCTCGCCGAGCAGGAGCGTGCCCGGCACGCCCACCACGAGGCCTCCCTGACGGCTCGGGCGGCGTGGGAGCGGCACAGCGGGTTGCAGGCGCGCCACACCGAACTCGTGGAGCAGGTCGAGGCGGCCAGGCAGGCGCTGGAGGCTGCAGCCCGCCGCCGGGAGCAGCGCGAGCGCTCACTGGTGACACTGGGCCGGCTGGCGGATCTGGCGGCGAAGGTGGCGGCCGCCGTGGACGAGGACGCCGAGGCCGCAGAAGCTCACCTGCAGGGCATGGACGCCGATCAGGCCCGGCTGCAAGCCGAGCATTCCGCGGCCCGCAGCGAGGCGCTGGCGCGGGCCGCCGACGTCGAGCGGCTGACCGAGGACGTTCACCGCGACGAGGTCCTGCGAGCCGGTAAGCGCGCCACGCTCGACCAGCTCACCGAGAAGGCGTTGGAGGAGTACGGCCTCACTGTGACCGACCTGGTCGCCGAGTACGGTCCGGACCAGCTCGTACCGGGCGACGAACCTGCGCCGTACGACCGTGACCAGCAGCAACGGCGACTCAAGGAAGCCGAACGCGGACTGGCCCTGTTGGGTCGGGTGAACCCGCTGGCGCTCGAGGAGTTTGCGGCCATGGAGGAGCGCTACGCCCACCTCGTGACCCAGATCGAGGACGTCAAGAAGAGCCGTGAGGACCTGCTGGGAATCGTCGCCGACGTCGACGCCCGGGTGCAAGAGGTCTTTTCGCAGGCTTACGCCGATGTCGAGCGGGAGTTCGAGTACACGTTCGCGCGGCTGTTCCCCGGGGGCCAGGGGCGGCTGGTCCTGACCGACCCGGACGACCTGCTCACGACCGGGGTGGAGGTGGAAGCGCGGCCTCCGGGCAAGAAGATCAAGCGCCTGTCCCTGTTGTCCGGTGGTGAGCGCAGCCTGACGGCCGTCGCTTTCCTCGTGGCGCTGTTCAAGGCCCGACCTTCACCGTTCTACTTGCTCGACGAGGTCGAGGCGGCGCTCGACGACGTCAACCTGGGGCGCTTGATCGGATTGCTCGAGGAATTGCGGGAGGCTTCGCAGTTGCTGGTCATCACTCACCAGAAGCGCACCATGGAGATGGCCGATGCCTTGTACGGCGTCACCATGCGGGCCGGCGTCACCGAGGTGATCAGTCAGCGGATGCGGGCACTGCAGCCGGTCTGATCTCGGTGCATGACGCGCGCCCTGGCCGAACGGTGAGCATTCCGGGCATCGGAGAGCGTTCCGGGCGCTCAAACCCCGCCCGCCGTACTAACGGATGCCCAGCGGGCTAACGAATTGCCACTTCACCCCCGGCCCCATGTCGCGAAAGGTCGGGCTTGGGGTCCCCCAACAGTTCGCTGAGACACCGAACGGACTGGCGCCTGGCCCCTTGCGAGAATGGCGGGGTGGATATCGCCCTGTACGTGATCATCGGTCTGGTCCTGCTCACCGTCGCCGTGCTACTTGGGGTGCGCCTGGTATCCGGGCGCACGGTGCGGCCCATCGAGCCGCCCGAGGTGATTCCTGGGGTCGGTGACGATGCCAGCGAACCACGGGACACGGCGTTACCCACGATCGAGGACATCACGCTGCCCGAGCAGCCCGGCGCGCCCACGATCGAGATCGAGCGGCCGAAGCCGACCAAGGGGCGTCTGGCAGCGCTCAGGGCGCGGCTGGCTCGTTCGAATAGCGCATTGGGCCGCGGTCTGCTCGCCCTGCTCACCAGCGACAAGATCGACGAGGACACCTGGGAGGAGATCGAGGACACCCTGATCATGTCCGACCTGGGTGTGGACGCCTCGTCCGATCTGGTCGAGCGGCTGCGCACGCGCCTGCGGGTCGAGGGGGAGGTGGACTGGCGTGCGGCATTGCACGAGGAGTTGTTGGCGCTGGTGGGTCCGGACATGGACCGGTCCCTGGTCGCTTCCCGGCAGGGCGACCGGCCGGCCGTGCTGATGGTCGTGGGCGTGAATGGCACGGGCAAGACCACCACCACCGGCAAGCTCGCGCGAGTGCTCGTGGCCGACGGACACACGGTCGTGCTTGGTGCGGCCGACACGTTCCGAGCCGCAGCCGCCGACCAGCTGCAGACCTGGGGTGACCGCGTGGGCGCCAAGGTCGTGAGCGGCCCCGAGGCGTCGGACCCGGCGGCCGTGGCTTTCGACGCGGTGGCCGAAGCCACTGACGAGGGTGCCGACTGTGTGGTCATCGACACCGCCGGCCGGCTGCACACCAAGGTCGGCTTGATGGACGAACTCGGCAAGATCAAGCGCGTGGTCGAGAAGCGCGGCCCGGTCGATGAGGTGCTGCTGGTACTGGACGCGACGACCGGTCAGAACGGCATGACCCAGGCCCGGGTCTTCAGCGAGGTCGTGGACGTGACGGGGGTAGTGCTCACCAAGCTCGACGGCACGGCCAAGGGCGGCATCGTCGTCGCGGTGCAGAAGGAGCTCGGCGTTCCGGTGAAGCTGGTCGGACTCGGTGAGGGTCCCGACGATCTCGCGCCCTTCGATCCCGAGGCATTCGTCAGCGCGCTGCTGGACTGAGCGGCCCCCGGCGTGTGCCAGGGTGCGGTTTTGTTGCGTCGTTGTCGCAAACTCCGGCTGTCGCGACGCAGCGGGCAACATCGCGACACTCCGCTGATCGGTGACTGGATTTCCCGGGTAGATCGCGAAACACAGAGTTAACGCGGACCCTGCCATCCGTCACACCCGCGAAACGTCAGCGCGGGGGTTGCGTAACACGCCTGAGTGAGGCTTTCGGCATCGGAAGTAACCGACAACCGAAAGGAGAGGCGTGACGATGGAAGAGTCCGTCTTGAGTGCAGGCGACACCGCCTGGATTCTCACCAGCGCTGCCCTTGTACTGCTCATGTTGCCCGGCCTGGCATTCTTCTACGGCGGCATGACGCGGGCGAAGGCCGCGCTCAACATGATGATGATGGTGATGGGGGCGTTGTTCCTCGTCGGCGTGCTGTGGGTGCTGTACGGCTACTCGCTGGCATTCGGCACTGACATGGGCAACGGCCTGCTCGGCAGCCTCACAGAATTTGCCGGGCTGAGCGGCATGATGACCGACGACCCGGCTGCGGTCTACCCGGTGATGGCGTTCGCCGCCTTCCAGGCGATGTTCGCGACGATCACCGTCGCCCTGATCGCCGGTGCTGTGGCTGACCGCATGAAGTTCGGCGCGTGGATCCTGTTCGGCGGGATCTGGGCCACGCTGGTCTACTTCCCGGTCGCGCACTGGGTGTGGGGTGCCGGCGGCTGGATCTTCGAGGGCCTGGGCCCGCTGCGCGGCACTCCGGCCATCGACTTCGCCGGAGGAACCGCGGTCCACATCAACGCCGGTGCGGCCGGTCTGGCGCTGGCCCTGGTTCTGGGCAAACGGCTCGGCTGGCCGAAGACGCCGATGAAGCCGCACAACCTCACGCTGGTCATGATCGGCGCGGGTCTGCTGTGGTTCGGCTGGTTCGGCTTCAACGCCGGTTCCGCGCTCGCTGCGAACAACACTGCGGCTGTGGTGTTCATGAACACGTTCGCCGCGACCTGTGCCGCGGCTATCGGCTGGCTACTCACGGAGAAGATCCGCGACGGCCACGCCACCAGCCTGGGTGCGGCGTCCGGGGTGGTGGCCGGCCTGGTCGCGATCACCCCATCGTGTTCGTCGGTGAGCCCGATCGGTGCTTTGATCCTTGGCCTGGTGGCCGGTGTGGTCTGTGCGCTGGCCGTGGGTCTGAAGTACCGGCTGGGTTACGACGACAGCCTGGACGTGGTCGGCGTGCACCTGGTGGGTGGTCTGATCGGTACCTTGCTGATCGGTCTGCTGGCTACGGAAGCCGCCCCGGCCGGTGTGAACGGTCTGTTCTACGGCGGTGGCCTGACCCAGTTCTGGTCGCAGTTGATCGCAGCGGTGAGCGTGTTGGTCTACTCGTTCGTGGTGGCCTACATCGTCGCCAAGGTGATCGACATGACGTGGGGCATCCGGATTCCCGAAGAGGACGAGGTCACCGGTATCGACCTCACCACCCACGCCGAGACGGCGTACGAACTGGCGGACAGCGGCTCGGGCGGCAAGTTCGCCGGCGTCGGACAGTCCGCCCTCAAGAAGGAGGAGGTCACGGTATGAAACTCGTCACGGCAGTCATCAAACCGTTCAAACTCGACGACGTGAAGACCGCGCTGGAAACCTTCGGGATCCACGGGCTCACAGTGTCCGAGGCCAGCGGCTACGGCCGGCAGCGCGGCCACACCGAGGTCTACCGGGGCGCGGAGTACACCGTTGACCTGGTGCCAAAGGTGCGCATCGAGGTCGTGGTCGAGGACGATGACGCGGACAGCGTGGTGGACGTCATCGTCAAGAGCGCGCAGACCGGACGGATCGGCGACGGAAAGGTCTGGACCTCCCCGGTCGAGTCCGTCGTCCGCGTCCGGACCGGAGAGCGCGGGCCCGACGCCCTATAACTGACAGGGCGACGTCCCGCCTCGCGTGAGTGGTCGGTCGCGCGGTGAGTGATGCAACACTGCATAACTCGCATGCGTGGCCGACCACTCACGTTGAAACCTCAAGCCCCAGCAGTCAGTCAGAGAGGAGAAGCCGTGAATGTCGTGACACAGGACTTCCTGAGCGCCCGTACCGACCTGGTAGGCCGGCCCGGGTTCGGCCCCTCCCGCCGGCACGCCCTCACGGGCCTCACCGACGACTGGCTCACCGAGTTGTTCGTCGCCTCCGGGGCCCGCGACCTCGGCTGTGCGCTGGTCGCGGTGGGCGGCTACGGGCGCGGCGAGCTGGCACCGGCCAGCGACATCGACGTCCTTCTTCTGCACCCCTCGGCGGTCGCCGCCGCCGACGTGGCCACGGTCGCCGATCGGATCTGGTACCCGATTTGGGACTCGGGGCTGCGTCTGGACCACAGCGTGCGAACCCCCGCGCAGGCCCGCCGGCTGGCCGGCCAGGATCTGCGGGTGGTGCTCGGGCTGCTCGACGCCCGCACAGTCGTCGGTGACGAACGGCTGACCGTCGAGACCCGTTCCAGCGTGCTCGGCGACTGGCGCGCGATGGCCAAGCAACGGCTGGACGAATTACGGGCCGGAGTTGAGGACCGCGCCGCACAGTACGGCGAACTGGCCCATCTGCTGGAGCCGGACCTCAAGGAGAGTTACGGCGGGCTGCGCGATCTGACGATCATGCGGGCGTTGGCCGCCAGCTGGATCATCAGCCCGCCGCAGAGCTCGCTGGCTGCGGCCAGGCTCACGTTGCTCGATGCCCGCGACGCCCTGCACATGGCCACCGGCCGGACCACCGACCGGCTGACTCAGCAGGAACAGCCAGCTGTCGCCACGATGCTTGACTACGCCGACGAGGACGAACTCCTGCGCGCAGTCTGCGCGGCCGGACGCACGATCGGTTTTGTCAGTTCTGTGGCCTGGGGCAGGGTGCGCCGGCAGATCACGCGCACGTCCATTCCGAGGTTGCGCAAGATCCGGCGCACAAGCACCCGGACACCACTGGCCGAAGGCGTGGTGGTGCAGGACGGCGAGGCTGTGCTGGCCGCCGATGCCCGGCCGGATCGTGATCCTGTGCTGGTCTTGCGGGCCGCAGCATCTGCGGCCCAAGCCGGGCTGCAGATGTCGCAGCACACCGTCGACCGGCTGGCTGCCGAGTCCGCACCGCTGCCGGTACCGTGGCCGAGGCCGGCGCGGGAGAATCTGGTCAGTCTGCTCGGTGCTGGGCGGGCTTGCGTGAAGGTGTGGGAGTCCCTGGATCAGGCCAATCTCGTCAGCCGGTTGATTCCGGGCTGGGAGATCGTCCGGTCGGCCCCGCAGCGCAACCCCGTGCACCGTTACACCGTCGATCGGCACCTGGTCGAGACCGCAGTCGCCGCGGCGCAGCACACCCGCCGGGTCAGTCGGCCGGACCTGCTGCTGGTGGGCGCGCTTCTGCACGACATCGGAAAGGGTCGCGCCGGCGATCACACCGAACTCGGCGTCGAGATCGTCACCGACCTTGCGCCGCATCTTGGTTTCGATGCTGCGGACTCGGCGATGCTGACCGACCTCGTGCGCTACCACCTGCTGTTGCCCGATGTCGCGACCCGTAAGGACATCGACGACCCGGCGGTGATCGCGCCGGTAGCGCAGGCCCTGCGTACTCACGAGTTCCTGGATCTGCTGCACTGGCTGACCGTCGCTGACGCTGCGGCCACCGGACCAGCGGCATGGAGTCCCTGGAAGGAGAACCTGGTCGAGCTACTCGTGCGGCGCACGTCGGCCGCGATCGCCGGTGACGACCTGGTCATCGCGCCGCAGCTCGACGATGTCCCCGCGAGCATGTGGAGCGGGCATGACCTCGACGTCGTGGTCGAACCGGTCGGGGAGGCGGAAGTCACCGTCACTATCGCGGCCAAGGACTCCGTGGGTCTGCTCAGCCGCTGTGCCGGGGCGCTGGCCATCAACCGGCTGAGCGTCCGGGAGGCGACCAGCCGCACCCAGGATGGCCGGGCCGTCATCCGGTGGGGAGTGCAGACCCAGTTCGGCGAACCGCCGCGCGCCGAGTCGCTTGCCGCGGATTTGCGTAGGGCGGTCGCGGGGGAGATCGATATCGCGCGCCGGCTCATCGACCGGGAGCGCGCCTACTCCACCGACGAACTGCCGCCACCCCCCGCCGTCGCGCTGATCGCGGACGGCTCCAGCCGGGCGACCGTGCTGGAGGTGCGGGCTCACGACCGGGTCGGGCTGCTCTACTGGGTCACCGCCGCGTTGGCCGACGCGGGGATCAACGTGGACGGCGCGAAGGTCTCCACGCTGGGTAGCGAGGTGGTCGACGTCTTCTTCCTCACAGCTGGTGCGGACCAGCCACTCTCCGAGCACAAGGCGCAGGCCGCCCTGGAGGCTGTCCGAAAGGTGCTCGCGGATTGACGTACAGAACTGGGCGAGCGGCTGGAATTGCCGACCAGTTCTGTACGCAGCACGCCGAACCCGTGGACCGCGGGACGGCGTGTCGCGTACGAAAGTGGTCCGTACCGGAAGTCACCTTCAGGTACGCGGACCAGTGCTGTACGCCGGTGGCTGGCTGAATCGAGTGTCGGCCACCGCCGGTTACCCTGGTAACCAGACCCTCCAGGAGTGATGCATGTTCAATTCCCTGTCCGACCGCCTGTCTGCCACGTTCAAGAACCTGCGCGGCAAGGGTCGGCTGTCCGAGGCGGACATCGACGAGACGGTGCGGGAGATCCGCAAGGCCCTGCTGGAGGCGGACGTCGCGCTGCCGGTCGTGCGCACGTTCACGGCCCGGGTCAAGGAGCGGGCGTTGTCCGCGGAGGTCTCGCAGAGCCTGAATCCGGCCCAGCAGGTCGTCAAGATCGTGCACGAGGAACTGGTCACGATCCTCGGCGGCGAGACCCGCACGCTGCGTCTGGCCAAGAAGCCGCCGACGGTGATCATGCTGCTGGGTCTGCAGGGCGCCGGGAAGACGACGCTGGCCGGCAAGTTGGCCAAGTACTTGGCAGGACAGGGCCACACCCCGCTGCTGGTCGCCGCCGACCTCCAGCGCCCAAACGCCGTGAACCAGCTGCAGATCGTCGCCGAGCGGGCCGGCGTCGACTGCTACGCACCGCAGCCGGGCAACGGCATTGGGGACCCGGTGCAGGTGGCCAAGGACTCCTTGGACGAAGCCGGCCGGACCCTGCACGACCTGGTCCTCATCGACACCGCTGGCCGGCTGGCGATCGACGCCGAACTGATGGGGCAGGCCGCCGCGATTCGTGATGCGGTGCAACCTGATGAGTTGCTGCTGGTGATCGACGCGATGATCGGTCAGGACGCCGTGCAGACGGCAGCGGCGTTCCAGGAGGGCGTGGGCATCGACGGCGTCGTACTCACCAAACTCGACGGCGACGCCCGCGGTGGTGCGGCATTGAGCGTTCGGGAGGCGACCGGCGCCCCGATCATGTTCGCGTCCGTCGGCGAGAAGGTCGAGGACATCGAGGTCTTCCACCCCGACCGGATGGCCTCCCGGATCCTCGACATGGGCGACGTGCTCACCCTGATCGAGCAGGCCGAGCGCGCATTCGACGCCGACCAGGCCGCCCGGATGGCCGACAAGGTCGCCAAGGGGGACGCATTCACCCTCGAGGAGTTCCTCGAGCAGATGCAGGCCATCAAGAAGATGGGCTCGCTGGGCAAGTTGCTCGGCATGCTGCCCGGCATGGCCGAGGCCCGCAAACAGCTGGAGCAGGTCGACGACCGGGAACTCGATCGGGTGGCCGCGATCATCCACTCCATGACCCCGCAGGAACGCCGCGACACCAAGATCCTGAATGGCTCCCGCCGCGCCCGAATCGCGCGTGGGGCCGGCGTTCAGGTCTCCGACGTCAACAATCTGGTGGACCGGTTCACCGAGGCCCAGAAGATGATGAAGCAGATGCGCGGCGGCGGTGGCATGCCTGGCATGCCCGGGATGCCGGGTCTGCCCGGCGGATCCAAGAAGGCCAAGGGCAAGGTGAAGGGCAAGCCCAAGGCCGCGAAGGGCCGTAGCGGCAATCCGGCCAAGCGGGCTGCGCAGTCCTCCGGTGCCGCGACGCCGCCTCAGCCGTTCACCGCCGACGACCTACCCGACGAGTTCAGCAAACTGCTCGGGGGGAAGTAGCCTTCGCGTTCGAAACCTGGCCGGGACAGCGTCGACACGCCGCTGTCTGTGGCCTACGCGCGGCGTGTCGTCGCGGATGACGTCGGATTTGGCCCGGTTTCGAACGCTAGGACCCGTTGGCCGGCCTCCTGTGAACCGTCTGGCACACTGGAAGACGGATCTCCGCCCTCTCACCGGGGATCGCCGACGTTCCACGCCGGCTGCCGGAGTGCCCCACACCCCAGCGGCGGGCGCGACCGACTAACAGGAGAAACACCCCCAGTGGCAGTCAAAATCAAGTTGAAGCGGCTCGGCAAGATCCGCAACCCCCAGTACCGCGTGGTCGTGGCCGATGCGCGCAACAAGCGCGACGGCCGGGCGATCGAGGAGATCGGCCTGTACCACCCCAAAGAGGAGCCGTCGCTGATCGCGCTGGACTCCGAGCGGGTGCAGTACTGGCTGGGCGTGGGCGCGCAGCCGACTGACGCCGTGCTGGCCCTGCTCAAGGTCACCGGTGACTGGCAGAAGTTCAAGGGTCTCGACGGTGCCGAGGGCACTCTGAAGACTCGCGAGGAGAAGGCCGACCGCAAGGCTGTTTTCGCCGCCGCTGCTGCCGAGGCCGCTGGTCTCAAGGAAGCGGAGGCCACCACGCCGAAGCCCAAGAAGGCCAAGCAGACACCGGCGGCGGAAGTTCCGCAGACCACCGAGCCGGTCGACGAGCCGACTGCTGTGGCGACCGATGAGGCGCCGGCCACGGCCAGCGCGAACCAGGCCGCCGAGAATGCCGAGCCGACCGCGGAACAGACCGCGGCGCCGCAGACCGATGGCTAAGAACCTCGGTGAGGCGCTCGAACACCTCGTGTCGGGCATCGTCGACCACCCCGACGAGGTAGCCGTCCGCGAGAACCAGAGCCGCGGGCGCGGGATCCTGCTCAAGGTCACTGTCCACCCCGACGACCTCGGCCGGGTGATCGGCCGGGCCGGCCGCACGGCCAAGTCGCTGCGCACCGTCATCGGCGCACTCGCCGGCGGACGCAACGTCCGGGTCGACTTCGTGGATGTGGACGGCCGCTGAAGGTCGCGATCGGCCGGATCGGCAAGCCGCATGGTGTACGCGGCTGGGTCAGCATCACCGCGACGACCGACGAGCCTGAGCGCAGGTTCGCGGTCGGACAGCGCGTGCTGCTCGATGATCAGTTGCTCACCGTGCGCGAGGTTCGGTTCGCCCCGCGGCTGACCGTGCTGCTCGATGGGTGCGCCGACCGGGATGGGGCCGAGGCCCTGCGCGGTCGCTGGTTGTACGTGGAGGCCGATGAGTCGGACGACCCCGACGCCTACTACGACCACCAGCTGGAGGGGCTCGCCGTTGTGCTGGACGAACAGGTCATCGGCTCTGTCGTAGAAGTGCTGCACCTTCCCGGCCAGGATGTGCTGGCGGTCGATGTAGATGGCCGGCAGGTGTTGGTCCCGTTCGTCGAGCAGATCGTTCCGGTCGTGGATCTGGATGGCCGCCGCATCGAGGTGCGTCGGGTCGAGGGGTTGTTCGATGCGGATTGACGTCGTCACCATCTTTCCCGAGTACCTGGCGCCGTTACGGCTGTCGTTGCTCGGCAAGGCCGTGGAGCGCGGTGACCTCACGCTGGGCATCCACGACTTGCGCGACCACGCTCACGACCGACACCGCACCGTGGATGACACCCCTTACGGCGGAGGGCCCGGGATGGTCATGAGTCCGCAGCCCTGGGGTGAGGCACTGGACGACGTTCTGACCGAGCACAGCCAGTTGGTCATCCCCACTCCATCCGGGCGCCTGTTCACGCAGCGGACTGCTGAACAGTGGGTCCAGCTGCCGCACCTGGTCTTCGCCTGTGGCCGCTACGAGGGCATCGATGCCCGCGTCGCTCAGCACTACCGCGACCGGCTTCCCGTCCACGAGGTCAGCGTTGGCGACTACGTCCTGGCCGGGGGCGAGGCCGCCGTACTCGTGATGTGCGAGGCAGTCGGGCGGCTGCTGCCCGGGGTGCTGGGCAACCCGGAGTCGGCAATCGACGATTCCCACAGCCGCCCTGACGAGTTATTGGAGGGCCCGGTCTACACCCGGCCCCCGCAGTGGCGCGGCTTGAGCGTGCCCGAGATCCTGCTGTCCGGCGACCACGGCCGGATTGCGCAATGGCGGGCCGAGCAGGCCCGGGAGCGCACCGCGCAGTTCCGGCCCGCGGATGGATAGGGCGCTTAAGCCACGTAGTGACCGGATTCGCACCCAGCCCGCCGCGGGCACGAGCGAAGCGTGGCTGAGTGTGTGGGATGCAAGGCCCGTAGCGCCAGACGTGGGCATTGCGCGCTCAGGCACGTTGCGCCCGGGCCATGGGTAATCACTGGTTCCCTAAATCACCCGAAACGCCCTATGGCACACTGGTAAGGATTCGCACGCCACCCGCCACAGGGGGACACGCGCGCGAGATCGGGCACTGAATTCACCCATCCCACCACCAGCGTTCGGCCTGTGGCGAATGCGAGGAGTCATCATGCACACCCTGGACACCGTCGACGCAGCGGCGCTGCGTTCCGACATTCCCGCCTTCCGCCCCGGCGACACCGTCAAAGTCCACGTGAATGTGGTCGAGGGCGAACGCCGCCGCGTGCAGATCTTCCAGGGCGTGGTCATCCGTCGTCAGGGTGGCGGCGTGCGTGAATCCTTCACCGTCCGCAAGGTCAGCTTCGGCGTCGGCGTCGAGCGGACCTTCCCCGTGCACAGCCCGGTCATCGACCACATCGAGGTCGTCACCCGCGGTGACGTGCGCCGGGCGAAGCTGTACTACCTGCGCGAACTGCGGGGCAAGAAGGCCAAGATTCGCGAGAAGCGCGACACCACCTCCGCGTGACCGCGCAACAAACCACCTCGGCCGGCGGCGCCGTGTGGCGGTTCGTCAAGGAGATCGTGATCATCCTTGTCGTCGCCCTCGGCCTGTCGTTCCTCGTGCGCACCTTCATCGTCCAGGCCTTCTATGTGCCGAGCCAGTCGATGGAGAACACGCTCATGCCCAACGACCGGATCCTCGCCTCGAAACTGAACACCCGGTTCGGCGGGGTCAAACGCGGTGAGATTGTCGTCTTCCGCGATCCGGGGGACTGGTTGGACGAGGTGCAGAAGCAGTCGCCGGGCGGTATCGCGGGCGCACTGGAGTGGGTCGGTTTGCTGCCCAGCAACACCGGCGACGACCTGGTCAAGCGGGTCATCGGCATTGAGGGCGACCACGTGCGCTGCTGCTCCACCGACGGTCGCATCGTGCTCAACGGTGTGCCCTTGGACGAGCCCTACCTAAAGCCGGGCAGCACCAACGACGACGTCCGGTTCGACGTGACTGTGCCGCAGGGCCGGATTTTCGTGATGGGGGACAACCGCAACCAGTCGGCCGACTCCCGCTATCACCTCAACGACAATCAGGGCACAGTGCCGGTCGGCAACGTGGTGGGCAGGGTTGTGCTCACGGTGTGGCCGTTCTCGGCGTTCGGCACTCATCCGATCCCGCAGGTGCCCTTCGACGATCCGCGGGTCGACCAGCAGGAGACGCAGAACTAGGGAACCACTGACTAATCATGTCCCCGCTGCAACGTGCCTGAGCGGGCGATCTGCGTCACCCCACACCTAGCGTCATAGCGCTGCTATGACCGACGATGTGCGGCTTGCATCTCACCCGCTCAGCCACCTTCCGCTCGAAACAGCATTAACCAGTGGTCCCCAGCTCTGCTGCAACGCGGCGGTTCGCGCATGGGCCTTGTCCGACCTGCCTTTAGGGTGGGGCTGTGATTGGTCCTGCCTGCATTCCCGCCCCCCGCAAGGGAGCAGGACCGTACGCCTTCGACAACGCGGTGCGGCGCGCGGGCTTCGCGATGGTCGCCGGTCTGGACGAAGCCGGACGTGGCGCGTGCGCCGGACCCTTGTACGCCGCTGCGGTGATCCTTGCGCCACAGACCCGGATCGCCGAACTCGCCGATTCCAAACTCCTGACACCCAAGGCGCGGGACCGGGTGGAACAGCGCGTCAAGCGCCTGGCCATGGCCTGGGCGGTGGCCAGCATCGACGTGGCCGAACTCGACGCGGTCGGCCTGCACCGCGCCAATCTGCTGGCGTTCCGACGAGCCTGGCTGCGACTGCCACTGATCCCGGACTACGCCCTGTGCGACGGCTTCGTCCCCGGCGGGCTGTGCCGGCCCGAGCTCGCGGTCTGGAAGGGCGACCAGGTCTCGGCCACAATCGCCGCCGCCAGCGTCCTGGCCAAAACTGCGCGGGACCGGCACATGGATCTGCTGGACGCGCAGTACCCCGAGTACGGGTTCGCCGAGCACAAGGGCTACACGACGCCGGCTCACCGCGACGCCTTGCACGAGCATGGCCCCAGTCCGGTTCATCGGTTCCGGTTCATCACTGTCCGCCGAGCGCTTCGGGAGGGAGCCGCATGAGCATCGACGACCTGCAGCGGTACGAAAGTGAGGTCGAGCTCGACCTCTATCGGCAATACCGCGAGGTGGTGGGCATGTTCCGCCATGTGGTCGAGACCGAGCGGCGCTTTTACCTTGCCAACGACGTCGACATCCAGGTCCGTACGACCGAGGGCGGCGAAGTGTTCTTCGAGGTCTACCTGCGCGACGTCTGGGTGTGGGACATGTACCGGCAGGGCCGTTTCGCCCGCTCGGTGCGGATCCTGACGTTCAAGGACGTCAACGTGGAGGACCTGCCCGCTGGGGAGGGCTCGGGGGCCTGATCCACAGATCGCCGCTAAATGGGGATCCGTCGTCGGAGCCACAGCCACGATCGGCCCATGGATGCCAACGCCCTGGTCGTACTGAGCGCCGCCGGCCGTGACAGCACCGCCCTGAGTGATCCGGCCGGCCAGGCTGCCGCCCTCGTCGGGGACCATGTGGACGCGGTGGCTGCCTCCCTGGTGGAACCGTGGCTGGCAGGCGGCGGGAACATCCTGTTCCCCGGGGATCCAGGCTGGCCGACTGGACTAGCGGCGTTGGGCCCGGCGGCTCCGCTGATGTTGTGGCTGCGCGGTTCCTTGCCCACCCAGCCCGCTGACGGTGTCGCCATCGTCGGTTCCCGAGCATGTACGCCCTACGGCCGCCAGGCCGCTGCCGATCTGGCTGCGACCGCTGTCGATGTGCAGCGCTGGGTGGTCTCCGGCGGCGCGAAGGGGATCGACGCGGCGGCCCACGAAGGTGCTCTGGCAGCAGGAGGTCGGACGGTGCTTGTGGCCGCCGGCGGGGCAGGGCGCATCTACCCGGCCAGTCATCGGGAGCTGTACATCAACGCAGCCAGGACCGGTGCGGTGGTGTGGGAGTTCCCGGCGACCGCCCCTTTGCGCCAAGCCGGCTTCCTGACCCGCAACCGCTTGATCGCCGCGATGTGCGCAACGACCGTGGTCGCCGAAGCGCGGGAGCGATCAGGGGCCCTGAATACCGCGCGCACGGCTGCCGACCTGGGCCGTCTTGTGCTGGCTCTGCCCGGCCCTGTGACCAGTGCCGCCTCGGGCGGCTGTCATCGGGCGATTGCCGACGGTTGGGGGCAGATCGTGCTGGGGACCGACGACCTCCGGGCCTTGCTGGCCACAGTGCCCGCGTGAGCAACCGCATGCCGGTTTGACTCCGGCGGTACTGCTCGGCAGGCTGAACGGGTGGGCGGCGCTGGGTCGTGTGTGCGGGTCGGCGACGCCGACGTGCCCGCTTTCCAGGCCTACATGCGCGCGGAGCGTGGGTTCTCGCCTCACACGGTCGACGCCTACTCCCGCGATGTGCGCGATCTGCTGGCCTATCTCGAGGACGCGCCGTTGACCACGGAGGCCATTCGGGGCTGGCTGGCGCAGGCTCGCACTCGCGGTGCGGGATCCCCGACCGTCGCCCGCCGGATCGCCGGCATCCGCTGTTTCGCGCACTGGGCCGTGCGGCAGGGTTTGCTCGACAGCGATCCCACGCTGCGCCTGCAGACCCCCCGCGTGCATGCCGACCTGCCCGCCGTGGCCGACAGCGAACGCCTCAACAAGGCCCTGGATGCGATCAGCGCGACAGCTGACGATGCGATGGGGTTGCGGGACCTGGTGCTGATGGAATTGCTCTACGGCAGCGGCCTGCGGGTCAGCGAGGCCTGCGCTCTGAACACCACCGACCTGGATCTGAGCCGGCGGACCGTCCGGGTCATGGGCAAAGGTGCCAAGCAGCGGGTGGTTCCGCTGACGCCGTCCTGTGTGACCGCGGTGGAGCGGTGGCTGCTGGTGAAACCTGCTGGCGACGCACTGCTAGTGGGAGCACGGGGCCGCCGCTTGGACGTGCGGGTCGCCCGTCGAGTAGTACACGCCACCACTCGGGCGTTCCCAGATCTTCCGGACCTGGCTCCGCACGGGCTGCGGCACAGCATGGCCAGCCACGTGCTGGAAGGTGGCGCGGATCTGCGCTACGTGCAGCAGCTTTTGGGCCACGCGAGCCTGTCGAGTACGCAGATCTACACCCATGTGTCCGCAGAGCGGCTGCGGACGGTCTACGAAAGGGCGCATCCCCGTGCCTGAGCCGAACGTGCTCGTCGATGAGGCGGCCGTTGCCGCGGAGGAGGCCCGCGCCAACGCCGCGGATCTGGCACGGCGGTGGCAGGAGTACAAGCAGAGCGGCGACCGTCGAAGACGCGATCAACTCATCCTGCATTACGCGCCGTTGGTGAAGTACGTCGCCGGCCGGGTGCGCTCCGGATTGCCCAACAACGTCGAATCCGCTGACCTGGTGTCCTACGGCATGTTCGGCCTGATCGACGCGATCGACAAGTTCGACATCGAGCGGCAGATCAAGTTCGAGACGTACGCCATCAACCGCATCCGGGGCGCGATCATCGACGAACTGCGGTCGTTGGACTGGGTGCCCCGTTCGGTTCGTTCGAAGGCCCGGGATCTGGAACGGGCTCACGTCGAACTGGAAGTGGAACTTCGGCGATCCCCGTCGGAAAGCGAACTGGCCGACCGCATGGGCATCACGCGCGCGGAGCTGGCCAAGTTGATGAGCCAGGTCTCCTTCACCAACGTGATGGCACTCGACGACATCACGCATTCCGGGTCCGATCGGGGCGACAAGATGACCCTCGGTGATCTGCTCGAGGACCCGCGGGCGCCTGATCCCGAGTCCGAGTACGAGACCGAGGAGATGAAGGTCCTGCTCGCCGAGCAGATCGCGGGACTGCCCGAGCGGGAGAAGGTCGTGCTGACGTTGTACTACTACGAGCGGCTGACCCTGGCTGAAATTGGTTCGGTACTCGGGGTCACGGAGAGCCGTGTTAGTCAGATCCACAGCAAGGCGTTGCTCGGGTTACGGGGACGGTTGCAGGCGATCGGGCTCTAGCGCGGCGGCTTCAGGACCGGCGCTTGACGACGCAGGAAACTCATCGGGTCGAGGTAGACGCCGTCGGACTTCGCGCCGAGGTGGATGCAACGGGCCGAACAATGACCACCGGTGGCTACCCCGCCGATCTGCTGGCCAGCGGCCACTCGGCTGCCGACGGGGACCGCAGCGGTGACCGGTTCGTAGGTGAAGCGGACACCGTTACTGCGCAGGACCACTACAGGACGGTCGGCGAGTCGTTCGGCAAAGACCACGGTGCCAGCACGGATGGCTCGTACCGGCTGCCCGGCCCCGGCCCGCAGATCGACGCCCCGATGGGCGGGCATCCACGCTTCGGGAGCGGGGGTGAATGCACGCAGGACGACGAGGGGGATGACTGGCGGGGCGGGGACGGGCAGCGGCACGAGTTCATGCCACCGCGAATCGGTGGGGCGGTGTAACCCCTCGGCGGGAATCTGGGGAAAGCTGCCGTGTCTGCAGTGAACCAGCAGATGTGAGCGACAGGCCTCAGATGCGAGCGAAGAACCCCGTGTCCATTGCTCGCATCTGAGGCGTATTGCTCGCATTTGCGCACCGGGCAGGTAGCCGAAGCCGTCGAGGCGGGCTATCGGTAGACTGGGACCATCGCCGGCACCCGTCGGCGAAATTCGCACATCGCGATCCGAACTGGCGCGTCCAGTCCCGAAAGGGCAGCACGCCGGCAGCGATGTCAGGGCACCGGCCGCGCGGCCGGTGCGACAACTGGAAGAGAAGGAATCCCCATGGCAGTCGTGACCATGCGCCAGTTGCTGGAATCCGGCGTCCACTTCGGACACCAGACCCGGCGCTGGAACCCCAAGATGAAGCGGTACATCCTCACCGACCGCAACGGCATCTACATCATCGACCTCAACCAGACGCTCGGCTACGTCGACCGCGCCTACGAGTTCGTCAAGCAGACCGTCGCCCACGGCGGCACCATCCTGTTCATCGGCACCAAGAAGCAGGCCCAGGAAGCCGTCGCCCAGCAGGCGCAGCGGGTCGGGATGCCGTATGTCAACGAGCGTTGGCTGGGCGGCATGCTCACCAATTTCCAGACGGTGCACCAGCGGCTGCAGCGGCTCAAGGAGCTCGAGGAGATCGACTTCGACGACGTCG
>ERZ724513.236-NODE-236-length-25620-cov-5.331156_pt1 | contig 25620 bp, 21 predicted proteins | sample MGYA00376046_ERZ724513 | MGnify/ENA primary metagenome ERZ724513 (study PRJEB28724, sample SAMN07190883) | activated sludge metagenome | isolation source: activated sludge of sewage treatment plant in Hong Hong | place: Hong Kong | collected 2016-03-17 ...
CTTAACGCGATTTCTATTGATTTTTATTCATTTTATTAGTGACAATTCACAAGGAAATTGAAAATGTCTTCCAGGCTGTTAAAAATAACCTCGGTGTTGTCTTCATTTTTCTTAACCTTCACCGGGAATATAAGCTTGTAGCCCTCTCCATTCGGATTGTATGCATATTGAAGCAATTGATTTTGATTCTGCACATTTACTACCGTACCGGGAACACTTTGTGGTATGGCTTGCACAGGGAATAAAACGGTGTAACAGGGTTGCATACCCACACTATCCATGGTGCCAATGGCCAAAATTTGCAATTCATTTACGCTGGGGTCTACAATGGTGAGGCATTCAGCAAGTAAATTGTCGAGTTCCTGGGCAGAGTTGGCTGTTACTACTTCATTGTCTGAATTGATCAAATGGATTGGATAGACAAAATCAGATACATTGCCCTCAAGCAAAATCGTAGCAAAGGCCTCACTCGAATTGACCACTTGAGAAGCCCCATTGCCAAGACTCACTGTGATTGGAAACTGGATGGTGTAGCAGCCAATATTTTCAAAGTTATCCTCCCAACCGATGATGGTATCACAAGGCATGCCGCCACAGGATATAAGGGCATTAAAAAGTTCATCAATGCTGGCCACAGTTACATCTGCACTACCATCTACAGGATCCAGGGTCATAGGAAACACAAAAAAGCACAGCTGTTCGGCAATAGCGGCCAGGAACTCAGTTTCATTGTTAATTGAAATAGAAGACCCATCTTCTTTTTTCAGTTGGATTGGGTAAACAAGATTATAACAGGAAGTCTCACCATTGATGAGATAGGCAGGAAAGTTGCCGTTTTCCCAACCTCCACTGGGTGTGCAGGATGCGAAAGCTTCTGCTAACTCATCTATGTTGTTGATCTGTGTTGTTACACCTGTGCTGTCAGATATGGTAATTGGATAAACATAGTCAACAATGTTATAGGTAGTAGTGGTACTGTCAAATAAAGTGTAGAAGTCAGTGTCATCATTTACCAGATGTTGCCCACCCTGATCATCTTTTAATGTAAATGGATATTCAATGGTGAAACAACCCAGATCCAATCCCAAAGCATTGGCAGAAGCTACGGCCCGACTCATCAGGTCATTGATTACTTTTACTTTTGGCAGGGGTGTTTCTTCTTTGGTAAGGTTGCTGTCGATATTGTCCTTGTTGCAGGAAACCATAATCATGGCGAGTGCAAGCAGTAAAAAGCTGATTAAACCAGTTTTTTTCATGTTGTAATTTTTGTATTGTGAAAAGTTGATAATAACATCAACAGCGCTGTTGTAAATGGATATTCGCAAATAGGAATCAAAACGTTGCACCAGCCGCAAAAAAAATTATAAATGCAAGGAACTTTTTTCAAAATGTATCATATCATTATGAAAATGAGTATTATATATAATTAAATTAGTGTAAATTATTGTCAATTCCAGAATAAATAAATTCGTGACACATAGCAAAATCCTTCATGATACATTTATCACTTACTCGAGGCAAGCAATATTGCTAAGCATGCCTGAAGGCAATATAAATTGCAACTAAGACTAAACTGGCTTAAGTTTAGCTGTAAAATGCCTGAGCATGGGGGCTTCTTCTACAATGCGCATGCCTTTATACGTTTTTCTTTTTTGGAAAACAGATATGATCACTTCAGCCACATAATCAATATGGCTTTGAGTATATACCCTTCTTGGAATGGCAAGCCTTACCAATTCAAGTGTCGATGGCACCAGACTGCCCGTTTCATTGTATTTGCCAAACATCAAAGAACCAATTTCTACACAGCGTACCCCTCCTTCCAAATACAAGGCACATACCAGTGCCTGCCCGGGATATTGGTCTACCGGTATGTGGTCCATCAAGGCTTTGGCATCCAGATAAACCGCATGACCTCCTGCGGGGACCATTACAGGCACACCTGCTGCTACAAGTTTTTCGGTAAGGTATTCCATACTTCTTACCCGATATTGAAGATAATGTTCATCCAACACTTCTTCAAGACCAATGGCTATGGCCTCCAGATCCCTGCCGGCCAACCCTCCGTAAGTAGGAAAGCCCTCTGTGATGACCAAAAGGTTTCTGCATTGTGTTGCCAATTGAGTATCGTTTAAAGCTAAAAAACCGCCAATATTGGCAAAGGCATCTTTTTTGGCACTCATTGTACAGCCATCAGCCAGAGAAAACATCTCGTGGGCTATGGATTTGACTGTTCTGCTTTCAAATCCTTCTTCTCTTGTTTTGATGAACCAGGCATTCTCTGCAAACCTGCAGGCATCGATGTAAAACAATATCTGATTCTCTTTGCATATCCTGCTAACTTCCCGGATGTTTTGCATGGAAACAGGCTGGCCACCTCCGGAATTGTTGGTAACGGTCATAATGACCATGGCTATATTTTCTTTTCCCCGGTCGGTAATGGTTTTTTGCAATGCATCCACATCCATATTTCCTTTAAATGGGGCCGGTATATTAGGGTGTTTCCCTTCTTCACATACCAGGTCTATGCCCTCAGCACCCGAAAATTCTATGTTCGCACGCGTTGTATCAAAAAGGGTATTGCTGATAAAGATTTTTCCTTTACCCCCCGTTATGCTAAATAGAATTTTTTCCGATGCTCTTCCCTGGTGGGTGGGTATGATGAAAGACATACCCGTTAGATCTTTAACGGTCTTTTCAAATCTGAAAAAACTTGGACTCCCTGCATACGATTCATCCCCTCTCATGATGCCTGCCCATTGTTCACTGCTCATGGCGCTGGTACCACTGTCGGTGAGCAAATCAATAATCACATCATCTGAGTGAAGCAAAAAAGGGTTATAATAAGCTGCTTTTAAAAACTCTTCTCGCTGCGACGGGCTCGTAAAATGGATGGGTTCAACGGATTTAATCCTGAAGGGTTCAATGATGGTTTTCATGTTACTGGATTGTATATCAAAAAATAAAGTTTCAATGAGGCAATGTCTTGACTCAACTTGGCTTTCTAATGATATTTTTCCAGATGTTCACGGGCGCAAAATAAAGTATTATCGCCCTAAAAAGGGATGACGACAAGCTGATCTGGCTGTCGTCATTCAATGATTTAAATCATTACTACAAATTGACTGACTGATCTTTAGGAATCTTGACCTTATAAGCCAGCTTCTTTTTGATCTGTTCTCCAGGTTTTAAGGTCAATTTCCACTCCACAACTCCGGTCTCTTTATTCAATGAGCCACCGGAAAGTTCATCTACTTCAACTTCCATTTCATCGACTGTACTCAGTGGAACCTGATCGATGAGGGTCACCTCAATTGCCGCGGTTTTATTATTTTTTAAACTCAATTCCCAACCTTTCTGTATCTGTTTTTTGGATGACAGGAAAGATGTTTTCTGGTATTCTTTCACTTTTTCACGTTTGGCGGCTACTGCGATGTCAGGACCCAATGACAACGAGAGGGTGTCTGATACTTCGCTCATATTCAGGTAGGTGTCTCCCAAATAGGTGTCTTCCACGAATAGTTTAACAGCGCCTGATGACAAATTGTATTGATCCCACTCCGTAATTTCGGCCAATAAGTATACCTTATTATCGAGTTTTGGCACAGCTTTATAGCGGTATTTGGCAGGTATTTCGTACGATTTCAGATGAACTTCGTGCAGATTGTTGTCTGCAGGAATACTGGTTTTGTCAGCGAGGGTATATTCAGTAAAAGTGAGATTTTCTCTGGCACTGGCTTCAGGCAAAACGGCTACTTCGTCTAACATAGCCTCTTCTTTTGCCGGACGGACATTGGATCGCACCTGAGCCGATGCAGCACCAAGGGCATAGTTGTTTTTTTGATAAATGGGATTAAAATATAAGAACCATGGGCTAATTACGGGTGCAACAGTATTGTATGATGGGTCTCCGGTAGTAAGTGCCATGTTGACCTGTTTCCAATCTTCCCCGGTATACTGGTTGATTTTTGCTTTTTGAACCAGGTTCATAGGAGCTGCCAGTCCTACAACCCTTGCCTCAAAATGGGTGCTCCAGGAAGCCCTCGCATCAAAATAAATGAGCTTGAGGTTAGCCTCACCCGATGTAGGGGCATAAATATCTACAACTACCTCACCCGTATGACGATTTGCATTGGATTGGGTCCATTCATTGATTTGCGCCTGGATTTTGCCAATTTCTTTGTAATTTTCTTCCTGTCTTCGTTTGCTGTCCAATAATTTTTGCTTGACTTCCAGCAAACGAATCCTGTACATATCAGCCATGGCTGTCAATTGGGCTGCAGTAACGCCGGTAGTTTCAGCCCCCAGTTTTTTATTGGCCTGGATCAGTCCTTCCTCTTCTTTCCAGGTATCATAGATCAATTGCTCATTTTCAGCTTTTTCCTGGAGGGTTTTTAATTGCTTTTGTAATGAAGCATACTCAGGACTAGCGCTAAAATCCTGAATATGGTTGTCGCGATAACTTACTCCGTTAATTACCGACTTGCCTGAAAGACTCACCCGGATTGATGCTACGTCAAAGCCTGCGGGCAAATCGCCCAATACCACTGTGTTTTCTCCCTGTTTGAGTGTGAGGTTGGCCTTTCTGACCAATTGGGCTCCGTTGCGAAATAAGGTAACGCTTTCAATTCTGGATGGCAAAGTGTTGCCTGCCATCATTTCAAAGGTTAGAAAACAAATAAATGCAAGAATGGAAACTCGTTTCATACTAAGGTCTTTTCATAATAACGATGGCAACTTTGTGCTGTTGTTTAAATATTTGTTAATGGTTTTATTTATTACCCCGACTTTGGAAACTAAAAAAAATGATTGCACCCAACCCAACAAGCTTCTTCATCGTTATTAAAATAAAAAAATATGCGCTTTCTTTTAGGTATTTGCCTGCTGCTGCTGATTTCATGTTCAAAACGCGACGAAGATTCATGTAACTCCCAGGGCTTTGAGGGCAGCTGGGTATGGGACAAATCTGTAGGCGGCATTGGTGGTTGGACAGACACGCCTCAATCCACAGGCAAATCCATCAGATTGGAAATTGATGACCTTACTTTTAAATGGATCGAAAATGAGACATTAAAAATAAATCAACAGTACGACTTCAATCTGTCGGATAAACCCATATTTGGCACAGAGGAAAAAACCTATGTTGCCCTCAGCGATGGCACCAACTTCTCCGTGGAATTAAAAGGAGACAGTTTGGTGTTGATAGATTGGTGCTATGATTGTTACTACCACCACTTTCACCGAAAATAATATTGTGGTTTTCATTGGAACCCTTCCAGTGATATCTCTCATTACTCAGTTTTCCACTTAATGTTGCACCCACCTGATGGATACTGGGGTTCAGGCGCGGTTTGCTTGGCTAAAAGGGCGTCTATAGCCATTCGAAGGTCATTTCCAGTCAGGGGCTTGTCATTTTTGGGCCTGGAATCATCCAGTCTGCCTCTATAATAGAGTTTGTTTTGTGCATCAAACAGGTAGATATCTGGTGTACATGCAGCGTCGTATGCTTTGGCAACATCCTGCTGCTCATCGTATAGATAAGGAAATGGATATTGTAATACACGGGCCACGATCGACATTTTATCGGGTGCATCATCTGGATATTTTTCAGCATCATTGGATGAAATAGCCACAAAACCTATGCCCTTTTTCAAGTATTCATTGGCTATTGAAACCAATGTAGAATTTACGTGAATGACATAAGGGCAATGATTGCACAAAAACAAAACTACCGTGCCATTTTCTCCTTTAATATCATTAAAACTTAGTGATTTGCCACTCATAGTGTCTGGTAGCATAAAGTCGGGTGCTGTTGTGCCCAATGGCAGGAGGTTTGATTCAGTAAATGCCATAAAACTTGTTTTTGTAAATATCCAAAAAGAGGGTAAATTTAGTCATTATATTGGGATCTGGTGGCCTGGCAGTTTGGTGGATGAATGCAGGAGGCCCATTGGGTCATAATTACGTTATCAAATTAATTAGTTACAATGGCTAAATGGTGGATGGTATTTTTTTTGATCACAGGATATGCAGCTACTTCGCCAGCTCAGGAATTTCTCCAGATTGAAGTTCAAAATGATCCGGAGACCATCAAATATGGCCTGGGTCAAAAAATTGTTATCAAGACAAAACAAAACGATGAATGGCAAGCCATCGTTTTGCGCAAATTTATTTATGAAACCGGCACAATTCTCTATGATCAGGGCATGTTGCAGGTTGAAGACATTGTGGCCATCAGAGAAACAAGACCCGGTGTAGGAGCGTTATCGGTAGCCTTGACAACATTTGGAGGAGCTTGGTTGGCTTATGGGCTGATCAGTCAGGGACTTGACAATAAAGCAGAATTTGGCACCAAGGAGATTGTCATTGGTGTGGCTGCCCTGGCTACAGGGTGGGGGGTCAAAAAAGCATTTTATAAGAGAGATTTTCACATGGGCAAAAGGTACAGACTTCGTTTGATGGATATGCGTATGAAATGATTATTTATCATCCAATATTTCTGCCATGCATTTTTGAATTTCACCGGCTTCAAATCCCTTTTGGGCCAGATAGTTGTAGAGTTTTTGTTTAAGTTCAAGACCTGATGCTGAAATGAGTTCCTTTTTTTTAAGCATAGTTTTTTTTAGCAGATATTCATAGGCGTCCTCTTCAATGGTTGCCAGCGACTTTTGTATGTTGTAAGAGGAAATTTTATGCTGTTTGAGGCCTTGAAGTATCTTGTTTCTGCCCCAGCCATTGATTTTAAATTTACCACTTACATAGGCCTTGGCAAATCGCAACTCGTTGATGAAGTTTTCGGTTATCAGTTCTGAAATGATCCGATCTACTTCATCTCCGTAGATTCCACGTTCTATTAGCTTTGTTTTCACTTCTTCGTGCGATCGTTCCTGAATAGCACACCACCGCTTCAATTCAGTGAGTGCCTGATCTGGCGTCCACCTGTTTTTTTTAATCACGTAAGAATGGATTTATATTTTGATAAATGTAATAGATTTACTGCAAAAATCAGATGAAAAAGTCACAGATCGATCTGGCACCCAATTATTTTGACCGTTATATTCAAAAAATTCCGGACATAAGCTGGAGAGAAGCAATGAGAACCTATGGTCCTGAGCTCTATGAAAGAGCCATCAATATTTTTTTAGAAATTGGTGACCGCGTTTACGATGAACAAAAATGGACAATCAAACAAATCTTGCAACACGTGATAGATACCGAAAGAATTATGTTTTATCGGGCACTGAGCTTTGCAAGAAGAGACGCCGGCCCACTGCCTGGCTTTGACGAAAATCTTTTTGCCGATCATGCCGATGTAAGCCACAGATCTTTGCACAACATCATGGACGAATACAAAATCGTAAGGCAATCAGGAATGGTCATGTTTGAGTCATTTAATGAACAGGATTTGATGGCCAAAGGCAGTGCCAACCAGATTGAACTTTCTACCCTTTCTATTGCCTTTATTGTGGCGGGCCATGCTGTGCACCACATGGAAGTAATCAGAGATCGTTACTTCCCATTGGTACGTTAATATGTCGGTTTATAAAGAAGAAAAAATAACGCTTTCACTTGAAGGAATGACTTTTGACCTGCTTCAGATTGCCAACATTGATGAGGTGTTTGATGCGTTGATTGCCCTTCCTGATGCCCATGTTGACAAAGCGGATGAGCGCATCCCATATTGGACAGAAATATGGCCTTCTGCCTTGGCTTTGTCGGTCTTTATTTTAAATAATAAGGATCGGGTGAAAGGAAAAACGGTATTGGAATTGGGTGCAGGGATGGGCTTGCCTTCTTTGGTTGCAGCTTCATATACTTCTGCTGTGGTTTGTAGTGACTATCTCACCGATGCGCTTATTTTTGCAAAAAAGAATGCAGAGCTCAATGGCATTTTGTCGATCAGGTATGAATGTATTGATTGGCGATCCTATAACTCAGATCAGCGATACGAGCTTATCCTTGCTTCAGACATAGCCTATGAAAAGCGTTTTTTTGAGGATTTACCGGGCAGTCTGAAAAAAATGATGCAACCTAATAGCGAGGTATGGCTCTCTGAGCCCGGCAGGCATTTCACGGCTCCATTTATTCTGGATTTGAAAAATCATTTTGATATAAAAAGTTATCCCCTTCCACAAACATGGAGGGGGACAACTTTTCAAACCTCAGTTCATGTACTGAAGTTGTATACTTAATTGTTTTATTTCTTTTTCCCTTTGGGATGTACCAGCTTCATCTCATTGACAAGGTGTCCGGCTCCTGCAAATTTATCTATTACAAATAAAATATAACGCGCATCCACCATGATGTTTCTGCAAATGCTTGGGTCGTAATTGAGATCACTCATTGTGCCTTCCCATACGCGGTCAAAATTGAGGCCAATGAGATTGCCTTTGGCATCAATTGCCGGACTGCCCGAATTGCCACCCGTGGTGTGGTTGGAACCTATAAAACAAACGGGCATCTTTCCACTTGCATCTGCATACTTGCCATAATCTTTCTTTTCATGGAGGCTTTTTAATTTGGCATGAACATCAAATTCATAATCTCCCGGCACGTATTTTTCAAGAACACCATCCAGGTAAGTATAAGGTAAAAAATTGACCCCATCCCGAGGTTGATAACCCTGTACTTTGCCGTAGGTGACACGCAATGTAGAATTGGCGTCAGGGAAAAATTTCTTCTCAGGAAACAACTCCATTTGTGCTTTCATATAAATGGACTGAAGACTGTCAATTTGCCTTTTGTTTTTTTCGAAAGATGGATTTACCCTTGTTTTTATAATTTCATTCCATTCATTGGCAAGTTGATACATTGCATCGGCTTTGATCGTTTCAGAGACTGTTTTGGCATCCTGAGCCAACAAGGCCATTGCTTTTTCTCGGTTTGCAAAAGGACTCTTGCTATATAGATCCTGTGCCATTGACTGCATATCGGCGTTGTTAATACCCGCTGGCAGATACGCACTATTGAGGTCTTTTTTACAGATGTTCATCAGGGCTACAAATATTTCCTGGTCAATGTCTGCCGAGAAATCATTGTAAAACTCGTTGAGGAATTCAATAAATCGGTCCTTCATTTTGGCGTAATCCTTTTCACCACTTTTGTCGAGGGTTTGCACCAGGTTGCGGGCACTGCCCATCAGTCTCATCAATTCGATATTTCTGTTGGGGGCTTCACTATAATAATCCCTCACCAGACTTGCCTCCAGATTGGCATTATAGAGCTTGTCAAATTGAGAAATCATGCCGGTATATTTCCCCGTTTTGGCTGCCCTTTTCTCAAAATCTGCTTCGAAATTTTGTTTTTTCTCAATGGCATGGGTTGATTTTAGACCTTTGGCTTCTCCGATCCATTTTTTCCAATAGTTGGCGATGGTTGCATATTTGGCGGCATATTTAAGTCGTGTACCCTCATCTTTGCGCATGTACTTATCCATGATTTTTAATGCTGCGTCTCTTATTGCAATTTTCGCCGGATCCGAATTTTCCATAATTTGTTTAACAGCTATGGAAGGCAGGTATTCATCCGTACGTCCAGGAAACCCAAAAACCATGGTAAAATCGCCTTCTTTCACACCATCCATTGAAACAGGAAGAAAATGTTTTGGTGTAAAGGGTTTGTTGCTTTCAGAAAAGTCCGCGGGCTCATTGTTAGGGCCGGCGTAAATTCTAAAAAGTGAAAAATCTCCGGTATGACGGGGCCAAACCCAGTTGTCGGTATCAGCCCCAAATTTTCCGATGGATTCAGGAGGGGTACCCACCAATCGTACATCGTTGTATCGAACCATAAAAAAAGCCAGGTATTGATTTCCGGCAAAAAACGGCTTGATTTCCAGTTCATGAAACTTGTCCATTTCGTGTCTGTCTCTGTATTTTTTCATATTGATATCAATCACAGATTGTTTTAGAGCGGCCGTCATTTCGGGTTTTACCCCATCCATAATCTCTGTGGTCACATCTTCAATCCGTTCTATAAAACGGGCAAATAAGCCTGGATTGGGCAGTTCTTCATTAAAGGATTTTGCCCAAAATCCATCTCTTAGGTAGTTTTTTTCTATGCTTGAATGTGACTGGATGTTTTCATATCCGCAGTGGTGGTTGGTGAGTAAAAGTCCCTGGTTGGAAATCACTTCTGAGGTGCAAAAACCGCCAAAGTGGGCTACGGCATCTTTAAGTGAGCCCTTGTTGACACTATAAATGTCTTCGGCTTTTAACTTCATGCCCATTGACTTCATTTCAGCTTCATTCAGGGCTTTGAGCAGGTGCGGAAGCCACATGCCTTCGCCGGCAAAAGAAAGGGTTGTAAAGAACAGCAAAAAAGTTACAATCGTTGTTTTCATGATTTACAGTTAGGCTGCAAAGATAGACAATTACCCACCTTGAGTAGGTATATCAAATAGAAAAGCCGTCCACAGGAGACGGCTTTTTAGTGTGATGTATGTTATTTTTATTTTCCGTCCAGCCAAAAATTGACGGGTAAGGTCATAAAAGCTGCTACATTTTTGCCGTTCTTTTTTGCCGGAATCCATCTTTCTTTTTGCATGTTCATCTTGGATAAGATACGCAAAACTTCGTTGCCGGTGCCATCACCCGGCTCGGTTTCTATGACCAGGTTTTCAATGTAACCTTCTGTATTGACCACAAAGGTTGCTATACATCGTCCCTGTGTTTTATTTTTTCTGGCTTGTTCTGGATACTTCATTTCTTTGGCAATCCACGACATTAGTTTTTGGTTTGAACAATCAATTTTTTGTTGCAATGTCCCATTGTCTTCACATCCAGGAAATCGGGGCATTTCATCTACATCGGCAGCCGACAAACTATTTTTGGATGCAGACTTGCCGGGAGGCGGCGGCGGAGGTGGTGGTGGCGGCGCCACTTCTTCGTAAATAATTTTGCCACTTTTTCCGGGCGGCGGCGGTGGCGGCGGTGGCGGCGGTGGTGCCTGCATCTTTCCTGATCTGCCAGCCTGGTTTGGCGGTGGTGGCGGTGGAGGAGGCGGTGGCACACGCATGTCGTGGGTAATAGGCACAGTATCTGCCATGATGAAATTGACTTTTTCAATTGATCTGGCAGGACTTGAAAAAGAAGAAAACACCATAGCCAACGTACCAAGCATCAGGGGAGAAAGCAAATAGAAAAGCAGCTGCTTGCGATTACTTCTGTTGTGGTTTAGCATATGAATACGATTTTTAATTTCTGATTGAAAAAAAGGACTCACAAAATCAGGCTCTTGCCAGTTTGAGTAGGGTCCTAATAACATTTGAATGTACTTTTCAGCAGACCAGCTTCTGGATACAGATTCATCAGCAATAAACTCGTGGCTTTCTTTCAGTGCTTTTTTGTAAAGCCTAAGCAATGGTTGAAACCAAAAGATGCAATTCAATATTTCCAGACACAGTAAATCAAAGCTGTGGCCCAAACGAATGTGCATTTTTTCATGCTCAATGACGGCACTTAGGGATGACGGATAGGGATGGTCATTGTGAATAAAAATCCATCCAAAAAATGAAAATGGACTGTGAACCTGTGAATGCTGTACTAAGGTATAGCTGTGAAAAGAAGTTTTGCTACCTTCAAGATAAATCCTTACAAGGCGGTACAAACCATAAAAAAACCGGAGGGAGAAAAAGCAGAGGCCGGTATAATAAAGCAGCCACCACCAGCTTGAATAATCATTAAACCCTTGAGCAGCTTGACTGCCAAAATTAATTTCAGGTAAGACACCATAAACCAACTCTCTTGTCTGAGCATCGGCCCAATTGGGTAAAAAACCGGAAAGTGCGGTTGCCGTCAAACCAAAGAGCAGCGTAAATAGTAAGTACCAGCGATTGAGTGCAAAAAAAGTTGTCCGCCTCAATAGGCTGTAGTAAAGTAAAAGAGAGCTTGCCCAGACAAATGCAGATTGTAGCAAAAAGGTACTCATGACTTAAACTTATTTTTTATTTCTTCCAAATCTTTGAGGCTCAAGTCGTTTTCATGAACCAAAAATGAGACCAGTTCATTCATCGATCCCTCAAAATAATGGCTAACCAGTTTTTTTAAGGAAAACCTGGTGTAGGCTTTTTTGTCCACTGCAGCATAGTACTCATGCGTTCTACCATACGTTTTGTGAGTCACAAAGCCTTTTGATTCAAGGATGCGGATTATTGAAGAAATGGTGGAATGCGGTGGTTTGGGGTCTTCCATTTTTTCTATGAGCTGACTAACAGTTGCGGGCCCATAATCCCAGATATATTGCATTACCTCTTCTTCTGCTTTTGTAAGTTTTGAAAGTGATTGATCCATATGGTTTAACTAATAATGCAAATATACAACGTATTTATACGTTATGCAACTTATTTTTACAATAATCTGCAAGAATATTTACATACCACACAAAAGTTTAATAATTGAATATTTACTTGTATTAAATTTTAATCACAAGACAATTTAAAACCAAAAACATAATATTATTTTGATTTCACCTTGAGAAAAATTGAGATCTTACTTATTACCTGGTTTAGTCAAGAGAAGTTTGGCCAAAAAGCCACCTGATTTGAATGAATCCTTATAATCTTGCTTTATGGAAATTAACAGAAACTTCTATATGCAATGAATTATTTCATCACTTCTTTCCACATTTCATATCTGTTACCTAACAGACCGTCAAGTTTTCTAACATAGTTAGCCATCTTGTCTTTGATAAAAAGGGAGGCAAGTCCTTCAAAAATATTGCGGTTGTATTTGTTGGGAAAATGGGTGGGCATGTTATCACCGTTGGGTGCATAAATAACAAAGCTATCATCGTTATTGCCTCTGCCGCACAACAAATAATAATCTGATTCCATTTTGATCGAAGGGTCAACGATACCCTGATCGTTTAAAAAAATACCAGCCTCCCTGCCATTTGCCAGTTTTTTTTGGTCATAGTCGTGAATGAAAACCACCTTGGAGAAGTGATATTCATTTCTGAATGCCTTAATAACATTCTTTTTATACAACTCACGGTCTTCCAGGTGGGTTTTGAGCAAGTGGGAGAGTGATTTTCTTTTTTCTTCGGAAGTGGCAGGATCCTGAATTGTTTTTTGCAACAGATCGGCTTTGTTTTTATTCATATAAATGCGCACCACCAGGGTCCCATTATGTAAGCCCGCCAATTGTTCTGCCGCCGTTGAAATGGCAAGGTCGTAGTCGGACTGTGCATAAAAAGGGCTAATCAGCGTCATCAATATGCCCACAATAAAGATTTTGATATGTTTTTGTCTCTTCACTTTGTATTCAGAAATGTTAAACCATTGGATTGCCCGGCAAGTTATCATTTTTTGTCAAAATGGTAGATTTTGAGCTCAGTTTGAGTTGTCGGATATACATCAAAGCGCAATATTTCTAAATAAGTCCAATTTTTCTCATCTTTGAAGCCCTGATAGTTGTTAACCAAGTAAACCAAAGAATCAAAATGAATTTTTTCATTTCCGAAGAACAATTGGCAGTAAAAGAAGCCGCCAGAGATTTTACCCAGCAAGTATTACTTCCCGGTGTAATTGAAAGGGATAAAAACATGAAATATCCCAAAGAAGAAGTACAAAAAATGGCCGAAATGGGCTTTTTGGGCATGATGGTTGATCCAAATTATGGTGGTGGTGGCATGGATACATTGAGCTATGTGCTGGCCATGGAAGAAATATCAAAGGTCGACAGTTCTTGTTCTGTAATAATGTCTGTCAACAATTCTCTGGTATGCTGGGGACTTGAGACCTATGGAACAGAAGAACAAAAATCCAAGTACCTCACAAAATTATCTACAGGCGAATGGATCGGTTCATTTTGTTTATCGGAGCCGGAAGCTGGCAGTGATGCTACCAGTCAACGCACTACTGCCATTGACATGGGTGACCATTACCTGCTCAACGGCACTAAAAATTGGATTACCAATGGAGGAACGAGCAGTGTCCATCTTGTCATCGCCCAAACCTATCCTGAAAAAGGGCATAAGGGCATCAATGCCTTTATTGTAGAGACCAGTTGGCAGGGTGTAAACATTGGAGCCAAAGAAGACAAATTGGGAATCAGGGCTTCAGATACCCACACCATCATGTACACAGATGTAAAAGTGCCAAAAGAAAATCGTATTGGCGAAGATGGCTTTGGTTTTAAGTTTGCCATGAAGGTTTTAAGTGGAGGTAGAATTGGCATCGCCGCTCAAGCCTTGGGCATTGCAGCTGGTGCATATGAACTGGCAGTAAAATATGCCAAAGAAAGAGAAGCTTTTGGAAGGCCCATTGGTCAACACCAGGCAATTGCTTTTAAGTTGGCAGACATGGCTACAGAAATTGAAGCAGCGCGCCTGCTGGTTTATAGAGCTGCCATTATGAAAGATCAGGGCCTTGATTACACCACCGCAGCCAGCATGGCAAAATTATTTGCTTCAGAAGTTGCCATGAGGCATTCTGTTGAAGCGGTACAGGTTCACGGTGGCTATGGTTATGTAAAAGAATACCACGTGGAAAGATTGATGAGAGATGCCAAAATCACCCAGATTTACGAAGGCACCTCAGAAATGCAGCGAATCGTGATCAGTAGGGCCGTTTTGGCCGGCCAATTGTACGAACCGATATTTTTTCAGGAAGGATAATTCCGTAACCCTTGGAAGGAACCATCACCATTGGGACATTTTTCAATATCCCCCTTAAATTACATTGGTCGTTTGCATTGCTGCTTGCCTACGTTTTATTCAATGTAGTCACCAATGACTCTTTTACCATTGTGGGCATTGTTGCATTCTTATTTTTATGCGTTGTGCTTCACGAATATGGCCACGCTTTGATGGCTAAAAGATTTAAGGTCAATACCAAAGATATAATCCTGTCACCCATTGGCGGTGTAGCCCGATTGGAGAGATTACCCGAAAAACCAGCACAGGAACTGGTCATCGCCCTGGCCGGACCCGCGGTCAATTTATTGCTTGCATCGCTGCTTCTTCTTGTTTTGGTGCTGACAGGTTTTGATTGGAACACTGTACAAAATCCGGGAGTGGTCACTCCTGATTTTACCGATTATCTGGTGATAGGACTTTACATCAATGTAATGTTATTTGGTTTCAACCTCGTACCTGCATTCCCCATGGATGGGGGTAGGGTGCTTCGTTCACTACTGGCTTTGAAGTACGGTCGATCCAAGGCCACACAAATTGCAGGTTGGGTGGGTAGAATCATAGCCCTGCTTTTTATTGCCTACGGACTTTATAATCGGGATTATTTATTTGCCTTCCTGGGCTTATTTATCTTTATGATGGCCAGGGTGGAAATGAACGAGGTTGTGGTCATGGAAAAATTGGTCAATTTAAAGGTGGCCGATTACTGCAGAACCGAATTGGTATCTTACCACCTGGGTGATGCTATGACCGTTGTTGTTGAGAAAGCAAAAAGAGACGGCATCGTTTATGCCATTGTACTCGATAGCTTAGGCTACCCTGCCGGCATGATAACTCCTGTCCAAATTATCAGAGCGCAAGCCATTCAGGATTTGACACAACCTGTGTCTGTTTTTATGGATGCTAAGCTGCATTTCATTGAAATTCACGAAAGCATGAAAACGGCATATGAATATATGCAGAAACACCAATGCGGACTGCTCCTTGTCAACGATGAAAATGGGCAACTTGTGTCGATGTTGGATAAAGACGCTGTTTCCCGGGCTATTGGCCTTTTTTCATAAGTTGGCCCTTTAGCATATTGAATAAAATGACCGATAAGATTAAAATAAAATAATAGGTAAAGAACCTCCAGGTAGAAACGATAAGGTTGGGCAGATCACCCGATAAACTTCCTTTAAACAATACCAGAAATGCAGCCTCAGCTCCACCAGATGCACCGGGAGTGGGTATTATCAGCATGCCCATCCAAATAATCCATTGTTTGATGTACATGTCAAACCAAGTAAATGGAATATCCAGTGAAATGAGAATGATGGCCAGGATGGTAAACTTAGTGAACCACTGATAGAATAAAATAATGATGCTTACTGCAAGCCTCCATTTTCCTGTTTTAACAACATCCAGATAGGTCTGTCCAATGTCAGAAAAATAATGCCGCAAGCCAGCGTTAAATCTGGATAATCGCAACTGCCAACTTTCTGGAAAATACGACAGTATTTTTTTAATAATAAGTTTTACGGTTTTCCATCCCAGTATAATGGCCAGCAGGAAAATACTCAACCCAATCAGCAATGATGAATGTTTTAGTAAATATGCCCCAAGTTGCTCGATTACATGGTGCATGTAGAGTAGCGTCAATACAATGCCCGTGCCGTAAAAAATGATGTCTTCTGTGGCTGACAACAAAACCATAAAAGTAGCCTTGGGCGCTGGCATGCCTTTGTTGACCAGCATGCCTATTTTCACCGGACCACCACCCACTGCTGTAGGTGTGATCGCAGCCCCAATATCGTTTGCCATAACAATGGCGAAAGCCGATTTGAAACTGATGGGGTAGTCCAGCCAGCGACTCCACATCACAATGCGAAAGGCATGTCCGATCCAGGGCGATATGGCCAATATTGTAATAAGTACCAGATAGTACCATTTGATCTGATACAATAATTCAAAAGATTTGGGATCAATGGTGTAAGCCAGAAAAATGGCATGCAACAACAGACCAATACCTATTAGGATAAATAGTCGGTTGATGATTTTATTATAGTCTTTTTCTTTGTTCATGCTTTTGGGTGGGCTTAAAATTCGCTGTATCGTTCTATTAATTCTCTGTCTTTTTCAGAGGCCTTTATTGAATTTATAGCTTTTGAAATTTCTTCAATTGCTTTTTCATTTGCCTTTCCCTCTTCCAGTTGTTGTGTCATCAGCAAGTTTTTCAGTGCAAATAAACTGGATGTGCCTATGTATCTTTTGTATTTGTTCTGGTCAGCGTCTTTGGCTATTTCTTTGTAAAGTTGAATGGCCTGCCTTTGAGCAGAGGCATCCTGATTTAATAAATAAAGATTGTAATAACTGCAGAGTTCATACATTTGATAGGGATTGCTTCTTCCAATTTGGTTGGTAAACCAGGAATTGTATTTCACATCGGTACTACCTGCATACAAAGTTGCTATTTTGGGTGTGAGGTAGGCTGAGTTGTCTTTTTCAAAATTTCCACTTAGTTTTAATGCGTCATCGGGTGACTCCTGAAATAATTGAGCCAGCGCCTCACCCAAAACATTGTATGCTTTTTCCTGCTGAACAATGCGTTTATAGATTGATATTTTATCTGGGGCATCTACCATGCTTAGCGCTCTCGTGGCACTTTCCCTCACCAGGCTATGGGCATCGTGTTCAGCCATGTATATTATTTCTTTGTCAACATTGACAATTTTGCCCGACTGCATCATGGCATTGATAGCATAGTCTCTGAAGAAATAATAAGCATCTTTTAGCGCAAGTGAAGTCAATTCATCTTTTATTGGACTTTCATCTGCCAACATTTGACTTGCCTTGTACTTATCACCAAAGTAAGGAGAGTATTTATAGGTATTAAGCCATTGTTCATCGGTCTTGTTTTCTTCAATAATGCCGGGAATATGGTGGTCGCCGTCAAATACCCAGGTAACTACATCTTTTCGATTGAGTGGGATCACAAATTTTTCATCCCCACCTGTTATTTTAATTCTTTGTTTTTGTACACTGCCATCTGCAAAGTAAATGGCTACATCTGCCGGAAAAGTCCAAACATTAGAAGGTTCCTGAGCTACCGAAATTTTGAGGTTTTGGGATGTCTCATCCCATTCATAATTGACATTGACCTCAGGATGTCCTTTTTTATGAAACCACTGGTCAAAGAACCAATGCAAATCTTCTCCACTCACTTCTTCAAATGCCATTCTTAGTTCATCACCCTCTACTGCAGTAAATTCATTTTTTTTCAGATAATATTGGAGTGAAGCAAAAAATACATCATCTCCAAGGTATTTTCTCAGGTGATGCAAAACCAGGCCCCCCTTATTGTAACTGTGTGCATCAAACATGTCATCTTTGTTGGCATACCTGTAATGAATTAAGGGATGCATGCCATTGAAGCTACTATTGATATAGCCGGCCAACTCATTGGTCCGGTGTTCATCGGCTCTCATTCTGCCATATTTATGTTCCAGCCACAAGTATTCGGCATAGTTGGCAAAGCCTTCGTTGAGAACCAAATTGGCCCAACTTTCGAGAGTTACCAAATTGCCAAACCATTGGTGTGAAAGCTCATGCGCTACGATATAGTCATTGTCGTTGTCAATCATTTCCCGATCCGTCTTTTGTACGAATTCTCCAAAGACGGATGCAGTAGTGTTTTCCATTGCACCTGAAACATAATCTCTGGTTACAATCTGACTGTATTTATACCATGGATAATCATAGCCAAATTTTTGGGTGAAAAAAGACAGCATTTCGGGGGTGTGATTAAAGATTGACTTTGCAAAAGGGGCATATTCTTTTTCTACAAAATACTGCAGTGGAATGTTGTTCCATTTTTCTTCTTCAATGTGGTAATCGCCAACTGCAATCATAAAAAGATAGGGTGCATGTGGCTTGTCCTGAATCCATGTATCTGTTCTGCTTCCATCAACATTTTTCACGCTCTGTGCCAGTCTGCCATTGGAAAGAGTTACATATTGGTTGTCAACGGTCATACTAATTTCTCCTGTACATCTTTCATTGGGTTTGTCGATGGTTGGAAACCACCTTGAATTGCTTTCGGTTTCGCCCTGGGTCCAGATTTGTACCGGTTTTAAGGTATCCGTTTTTAGTGGGTTGATAAAAAACAAACCTTTGTCCGAATGAATTGCATCGCTGCCTGATTCAAGACCTTCATTGGGCTTTGCTGTATAGACGATTCTTAGTCGCAGTGTATCTTTTCTGGTAAAACCAGCGGTACCCCTTACTACCAGGTATTGGCCTGTATTGTTGTAGTCGTATTTTTTAAGACTTACCCGATCAGTCACTTCATGTATGTCCATGCCTTTGGCATCGAGTACAAGGCTATCGCGGACCCCAAAATAGGGTCTCAAATCCAAATCAGCCGTACCCAAAACCCATTGCCTGTGGTAGTTAAATCTAAGGTCAAGTTTGGTATGGATAAGGTCAAAATACCGGGTTGCGGCAGCCTGATAGGGTCGGGCAGGATCATCTTCTTCCAAAAATCGGGCATCATTGCCATTAATGGTAAGTGTGTCCAGAATTTCAGTTTCCATTACATCTTCAATGGGTACCACCAGTGGTTTTTGTGTTTTACAAGCCAATAAGAAGATGAAGGCAAATAGGACGGGGATGTGGGTTTTGTTCAATGTGGAGTTTTTTATCGGTTGCAAAGATGCAAAATCATTCCATTTCATGTACTATTAGATGCGGATCCGGCTATCTTAGTTGGTGAAGATTTCTTTATAAATGAGTCAATATAGTGAACGAATTCTCTTAACTTTCGTTTGCAAAAACCCAGCCAAATAGGTGATTTTTGCAACTTTTTTAGCCGATGGGTTTACAATTTTCACCTTCAAATCCGCATCACAGTATGTTCAGTTTAATAAAAGCCAAGCGGTATTTAGACCCATTCACCGAATCCTGGGATCAACTCTTCTGTATACCACATCGCCAATGGCATAAACCATTACGGTAATGCAAAGGGTCATCAGGCAGATGCCATACACTACGGACCAATCAGCAGCATGAATAGAATCGCTGAGCAGCCTGCCCATACCTGGAATATTAAACACTACTTCAAAAACCAGACTTACGGCTATGGAGGCTGGCAGGCTATTAAAAAGCAAAGTAACCAAAGGCAATAAAGCGTTGGGAAGCGCATGCTTTATGATTAAAGTATTTTCCGAACTACCCCTGCTAATCAACACAGCCATAAAAGTCTCCTTAAACACCAAATCCAATTTGGACCGAATCAACCTAGTCAAAAGAGCTACGTCCTGAAGCGTCAGACAAAAAACTACCGGCGCTATCTTGCCAAGAAAAAGCGACCAACTCTCACCTGAACTGCCCATGTATAAAGGTGTATAAAATATGGGCATGCCATATTGGGGACCCGTAAAAAAAATTAACACCAAAGTAGCAAGCCAAAATCCAGGTACAGAGTAAAGGGCATGTAAAACACTCAGTATAATTTTATCCAGCCATGCAATTTTATTTTTCCACAACCCTATTGCCAATAAAATTGAAATAACAAGTGCAAGTATTAAGTTAATGCCAATTATGGATAGCGTCCATTTTAATGCTCCTGCTATTTTTGTCCTTACAGATACGCCATCTCTGGCTGAAACACCCCAGTTGCCCGAGAGCAAAGAAGACAGGTAAACATGGTATTGATTATTAAACCCCAACCATTTGAACACAGGGTAAGAAAAGTTAACTTTTTCTAACAATTTTACATCTACCAGCTGGCTTGTGTCCGATAATGCACTGCAATCATAACCAGCTTGTTCGGCATCTTCAATGGATTTTCTGATAGAATAATTGGCAAATTGTCGTTTGTTGGGACAATGATTTGAAGGCAGAATTTCAAAATAAAACAAAGGTAGATTTTCTTGTAGCTGGTAGTATTTTTTTTGATATAACTTTTGATAATCCTGTGTACTTTCAGGGTTGATGCCTTCGAGTGCCAGCTGTTTTTCCACTTTGTCTACCTTCACATTTTTACTAATGATAAAAATGACAATGCTACCCAACCAAAGGGTAAACAAAAGACCGGCAAGCCCCCTGATCAAAGATTTCCAGCCGAAGGTCATTTGCCCGTAGCCACAAAAGTATTTGCCTGATAGCCCGGGCGTTTTGCATTGGTACTGCCCTGCCAACGGTTGCTGATCAGAATCCTTTCTGATGGTGAGTATAAAAAGATATACGGCAGAGTTTGGTGCACCACTACCTGAAATTTCTTGTAAAGCTCATTTCTTTTGGCATCATTCCTTTCTTGATTAATGGCGTCGATCAACTGATCAGCATCTTTATTTTTATAAAAACCAAAATTACCCTCTCCCAATTCAGCATTTTCTGAGTGGAAACGAAGGCTGAAATCATCATTCGTTACATCCTGGATTGATGAATTGAGCACCAGGTTAAATTTACCTGTTTCAAGGTTTTCTTTTCTTACTTGTGCAAATTCTTTGAACTCAATATCCAATGCAATGCCCGCTTTTTTGGTATCGGCTTGCATTTGAAGACTTAGGTTTTTACCCAAATCTCCGGAATAGATCAGCGAAATTCTGAGGTCTGTTTTTTTGCCATTGATGACCTTATCCAAAATGCCATCACCATCGCTGTCCTTCCACCCATCATCAGCGAGTAGCTTTTTGGCAGCATCTATATCAAATGTATAAGGCACAATTTCTTTGTTGTAGTATTTTTTGTCTGGATTAACCGGACCAATGGTCCTGACTGCTTTGCCATTTTCAAAATTAGTAATAAAGGCGTTTACATTTGTTAAATGAGCCAATGCCTTTCTAACTGGTAAAGATGCCAATATAACATTGTTGTGATTGATTATTATGTTGTAGTACTTGCTCAATCGTGGTGTCTGAAAATTGAAGCCATCGGATGAATCTTTTTTCAAAGCTTCAAAATTGGATGAAGACACACCAGACAATATATCCAACTCGCCGTTTCGCAATCTGGCAAAGGCTGCGGTCTCATCCGGGATGATGTGCATAATTATTTTGTCTGCGTGTTGCTGAAAACTAAATCCAGCCTTGTTTTTAGCCCAATAATTTGGTTTTTTTTCCAGTACAATGTATTCACCAGCCTTCCATTCTCCAAGCTTGTATGGCCCACTTCCCACTACAATTTCTTTGGTAAATCGGAGGCCATTGACATCTTTGGCAAATTTGACAAGAGAGCTATCAGAGGTTGCCATTTTTTCAGCTTCCTGCTCATTTTTGAAATCGCTAAACTTAAACTTATCCAGGATGCCGGATGGGTCATAAATATGTTTTGGCAACACTTCTACATTGAGTGCAGCTTCTTTGGCAATGATAAAATACTGATCAAAATAAACACTTACTTTTTTGGGATTGAGGGAGTCAACCTCAATATCAGAAAATTTGCTGGCAATGCTTCTGAAGGCACTTGCAGAGGTACCTGGGTGCATTACTGCTTTTAAAGTAAATAAATAGTCGTATCCGGTTATGGGTTTATTGTCGTCCCACTTTGCTTCTTCTAAAATCTCAAAATCATATCTCACGCCTCCTTTGTGAACACCTGTTGTAATTTCTATGGCTTCGGGAATGTCTTTTATCAACACGGGCACCAATTCCAGGGTGACAGGATCAAAATCTGCAAGGGGTAAAAAAATGTTTTGACACACCTCTCTTGCCAGGGAATTTGGGAAAAATATGGGATTTAATTTTTCCGGTTCTTTGGGCAATCTGATGTCCAAAATGTTATCAGTGAGGCTTTGTTTGTCGGCTTTGCATGAAAAAACGACCAAAAAACCAACCAAAAAGGATAAAAATGCAAGATTTCTTACAGACGCCATGTTAAAAATTTTAGCTAAGTTAGCAAATCCAACCCATTCAATTTTTGAAAACAAAAGCAGTAGAGCTCAATGCAACATAAAAAAATGCAAAAAATACACATAAAACAATTGTATTATATATATCTTTGTGATTTACATTGATTAATCTTATGTCCCAAACCGGTTTTAACCCATCATACCGCAAATCACCCCGAGGTGAATACAGCGTTACGGCCTGCGTCGAAGCCATCATGGCGGGGGATAGAAATGCACTGAGTTATGCCATTACCTTGTCAGAAAGCCAAAATGAGCTGGCCCGGGAAAAAGCATATAAGATGCTGCATTTGCTGGCAGAATCCCCGGGTAAGGACAGGACTAAAAGGATCACCATTACAGGGGCACCAGGGGCGGGCAAGAGCACGTTTATTGAGCATTTTGGAAAATACCTTTTGAAAAAGGGGCACAAAACAGCCGTTTTGGCAATTGATCCCAGTTCCCAGTTGAGCCACGGCAGCATCATGGGAGATAAAACCAGGATGGAAGCACTCAGCACAGATTCAAGGGCTTTCATTCGTCCGTCCAGTGCGGGTGCAATGTTGGGTGGTGTGGCCCAGGGCACAAAAGAATCCATTTTTTTATGTGAAAAAGCCGGTTACGACTGTGTTTTGGTTGAAACGGTTGGCGTTGGGCAATCAGAATCCATGGCCTCAACCATTACAGACATGACCCTACTCCTGGTTCAGCCGGGGGCAGGTGATGACATACAAGGCATCAAACGGGGCATCCTTGAAATGACTGATCTCATTGTGGTCAACAAAGCAGATGGTGTTCAACTTGATCTGGCACAAAACACGCGAAGGGCTTATAATTCTGCCATGGGACTTTTTCAAAATAGGATTGAAGGATTTTCGGTTCAGGTGATTTTAGCATCTTCCATTGAAGATAGCGGATTTGACGCCATTTATGAACAGATAAATCAGTTTTTCACACACCTGGAAAAACAACAGCAACTACATCATTTAAGGCAACGGCAGGAAGTACAGTGGTTTGATTTTATGCTGAGAGAGCGTGCTCTCCAATGGATTATGCAAAACGGCAACATGGAAAATCGATTGATAGACTTAAAAAAGCAAATGTTGAATGACGAACTCTCTGGCTTTTTAGCTTTGGAAGAAGCATTAAAGACATTAAAAACAAGGCATTTTTCATGAAAGTACTGGTTTCAATTTTTGGAATGATTGTGGTGGGCTTGCTCCTTCTGGCCGCTACGCCGATAAAAGAGACCCATTTTGTGAGTCCTGTTAAATTTAAAGTGAGATTGGCGGGTAGTTTTGGCGAATTGAGGGGCCGCCATTTTCATGCAGGACTGGATATCAAAAGCAACAACGGTAGATCGGGAGACAGTATATTTAGTGCAGAAAAAGGTTATATATCACGGATTAGGATCCAAAGGGCAGGTTATGGCAAGTCAGTCTATGTCAACCATGCCAATGGTTACACAACAGTATATGCCCACCTTGATGGCTTCAATGTCCAATTGGAGGAATACATCAAACAGAAGCAACATGAGATGAGATCTTATGAAGTAGACATCTTACCTGAGCAGGGCATGTTTGAAGTAGAGCAGGGGTCACATCTTGCCTTTTTGGGCAATACAGGCATATCATTCGGGCCACATTTGCATTTTGAAATCAGAGAAACAGCAACCGACAAAGCCATCAATCCATTCTTATTTGGCATTTCGGCAGCAGACAGATCGGCACCCGTGATATCATCTGTCAGAATCACTGGCTTGCGTCCGGATTTTCATAAAATTTATGAATACAAAGTACCCGTTGCGGGAAGAAAGAAAAAGAACCTGAAACCGGTTTCCATCGAAGTGCCGGCCTGGCGTGCGGGCATTGCCATTGCAGCTCACGATTTAATAGACGGCAGCCACAACAAACATGGCTTGTACAAGCTGGAAATGTGGGTTGATGACACCCTTTATTATCAGGTATCCTATGATCGGTTTTTATTGAACGAAACACATCTCATCGACGCTCATACCCGCTTTGAAGTAGCCCGCAAAAATTATGCTACGGAAGTACTCTGTTACCGTGTGCCTGGTAATAGCCTGTCTATTGTACAAAATGATCGCCAACGTGGCCTGATCACGCTCTACAAAGACAAATGGAGAAAAGTGGAAATGAAAGCAAGTGATTTCAACGGCAACGAGAGCACTTACCAGTTTCAATTGAAAAGAGCTTCAAGCTTTGAACCCCCGTCCACACCAAGTCCCAACGTCAGGCATGGACACATTCAAACCGTAAATCACAAGAACCTGGGTGTCACATTTTTTCCATCCAGCCTTGCCAGGGATATAGCTTTTGATATAAAATCTATCGGCGACGATACAGCCACACAATTTGAAATTGGGGATTACAACGAACCCATTCTGGATGGCATTCGCCTGGCTGTGAAAATTCCAGATTCATTGCTTGCCAAAAAAGACAAATTGTGTTTGGTCAGGGCTGGAGGTGGCAGACCCATGGATTATGGCAATGAGTTGAGAAATGACAGCCTCTTTACCACCGTCAATGATTTTGGGAAATTTGTGCTTTTTGCTGATGAAAAGGCAGCTGATATCCGTCCGGTCAATTTTTCAAGGGAAACAAAAGGTAGTGCATTCAAATTCAGGATTAGAGACAACATTCAAACCTCTGCCAGTGCCAGGGCATTTACTTACAATGTTTGGGTAGACGACTTATGGCTGCCCTGTGAATTCAGGTCGTTGTCAGAGACACTCACGGTGCCAATTCAGGGCTTATCTCCCGGCCTGCATACCCTGGTCATTGAAGTCAGAGATGCATACGGCAACCTAAGTAGGTGGCAATCAAAATTTAATAAAAAATAAAGGCCTGCAGAAAACTGCAAGCCTTTTAGCTGTGAGAGAAGGATTCGAACCTCCACAGGGTACTTAGCCAAAGTGCAAAACCTTAATAAATTAAGGATTAGTGGTCAACCCAAATTACACTCCGTTTGTCATATTATCCCCACCCCCGAGACAGGAGGGCATGTCTGCCAATTTCAACACCTCACATTATTATCACAAAGTACCGATACATTTATCGATCATCTACAATGCAAAGATATTACAAAACCATTAAAAAATA
>ERZ724513.238-NODE-238-length-25557-cov-8.891185_pt1 | contig 25557 bp, 14 predicted proteins | sample MGYA00376046_ERZ724513 | MGnify/ENA primary metagenome ERZ724513 (study PRJEB28724, sample SAMN07190883) | activated sludge metagenome | isolation source: activated sludge of sewage treatment plant in Hong Hong | place: Hong Kong | collected 2016-03-17 ...
CGGCGTGGATCTCCTCCTTGAACCGGGCCACCAGCAGCAGGTTGTAGTCGGATCCGACAGCCAGCAGGATGATGACCGACATCGCTAGCACCATCCAGTGCAGTGAATGACCCAGCAGGTGTTGCCACAACAGCACCGACAGCCCGAACGACGTGCCCAGTGACAACGTCACGGTGCCGACGATCACGGCCGAGGCGATCACGGCGCGGGTGATGATCAGCATGATGATGAAAATCAGTGCCAGCGCGGAGATTCCGGCGATCAGCAGGTCCCAGTTCGAGCCCTCCTGCATGTCCTTGAAGGTGGCCGCGGTGCCGGCGAGGTAGATCTTGGAGCCCTCCAGCGGGGTGCCCTTCATCGCGTCCTTGGCGGCATGCAGGATTGGTTCGATCAGGGCGACGCCCTCGGGCGACATCGGATCGCCCTCATGGCTGATGATGAACCGCACGGCTTTGCCGTCGGGGGACAGGAACTGCTTCATGCCGTTCTTGAATTCGGGGTTCTCGAAAGCCTCCGGCGGCAGGTAGAACGAGTCGTCGTTCTTCGACGCGTCGAAGGCCTCACCCATGGCGCTTGAGTTGTCCTGCAACGCCTTCAGCTGTTCCTGCATGCCGTTCTGCGTCTGGTACATCGTCAGCATCATGGTCTTCATGGTCCGCATGGTGTCGACCATCTGAGGCATGAGCTTGACCATCTGCGGCATGAGGGTGTCCAGGCGCTCCATGTCCGGCAGCAGCTGCTGGATGTCGTCGGTCATCGTGTCGATGCCGTCGAGGGTGTCGAAGATCGACCGGATCGCCCAGCAGGCCGGGATGTCGAAGCAGTGCGGCTCCCAGTAGAAGTAATTCCGCATCGGCCGGAAGAAATCATCGAAATCGGCTATGTGGTCCCGCAATTCGCTGATGTCCAGCGTCATGTCCTTCATCTTGCCGACCATGCTGTGCGTGGTGGCCGCCATCTGCTCGGTGATGGCGTTCATCTTCTCCATCGTGTCGATGGTTTCCTGCATCCGGCCGGCCTGCTCGAGCATGCTGGCCATCGAGTTGTCCATGTACTTCTGGTTCATCTTCTGGGTCACGCCCTGCATGCCGATCTGGAACGGAATCGAGGTGTGCTCGATCGGTGTGCCCAGCGGACGGGTGATGGCCTGGACCCGGGAGACGCCCGGGACACGGAAGATGGACTTGGCGATCTTGTCGATGACGAGGAAGTCGGCCGGGTTGCGCATATCGTGATCGGTCTCGATCATCAGCAACTCGGGGTTGAGCCGCGACGCGGAGAAGTGCCGGTCCGCCGCGGCGTAGCCGATGTTGGCCGGGATGTCGTCCGGTAGGTAGTGACGTTCGTTGTAGTCGGTCCGGTAGCCCGGGATCGCCAGCAGCCCGACGAGCGACAGGGCGGTCGCGCCCACCAGGATCGGTCCGGGCCAGCGCACCACCACGGTCCCGACCCGTCGCCAGCCGCGGGTGCGCATCTTCCGTTTGGGATCGAGTGCGCCCAGCCTGCCGGCCACGGTCACCACCGCCGGACCAAGGGTCAGCGCGGCGACGATGATGACGACCATGCCGATCGCCATCGGAACGCCGAGGGTCTGGAAGTACGGCAGCCGGGTGAAGTGCAGGCAGAAGGTGGCGCCCGCGATGGTCAGACCGGAGCCCAAGACGACGTGCGCGGTTCCGTGGAACATCGTGTAGTAGGCGGAGTTTCGGTCCTCGCCGTGCTCGCGGGCTTCCTGGTAGCGGCCGAACAGGAAGATCACGTAGTCCGTCGAGGCCGCGATCGCGACCATCGTGAGCAGGTTCACGGCGAACGTCGACAGCCCGATGATCTCGTAGTGGGCCAGCGCGGCGACTACACCGCGCGCCACCGCGAGCTCGATGCCCACCATGGCGATCGCGAGGAACGTGGTGACGATCGACCGGTAGATCAGCAGCAGCATCACGATGATGACGCCGAAGGTGATGCCGGTGATCAACTTCAGGCTGCGGTCACCGGCGATGTGCATGTCGGCCTGCAGCGCAGCCGGACCGGTGACGTAGGCCTTGATGCCGGGCGGCGCCGGCACGTCAGCGACGATCTTCTGCGCGGCCTCGACCGATTCGTTGGCCAGCGACTCGCCTTGATTGCCGCTCAGGTAGACCTGGACGTAGGCGGCCTTGCCGTCGTTGCTCTGCGATCCGGCCGCGGTCAGCGGGTCGCTCCAGAAGTCCTGAACGTGCTCAACGTGTTTGGTGTCGGCGAGCAGCTTCCGGATGATCTCGTCGTAGTACCGGTGCGCCTCGTCGCCGAGGGGCTGATCGCCTTCCAGGACGATCATGACCGAGCTGTCGGAGTGGAACTCGTTGAACACGTGCCCGATGCGCTTCATCGCGACCACCGACGGCGCGTCCTGCGGGCTCTGCGACACGGTGCGTTGCTGGCCGACCACTTCCAACTGGGGGATGGCGATGTTGAGGACGGCGGTGATGGCGATCCAGCCGAGGATGATCGGCAGCGCTAGATGACGGATCCAGCGCGGGATGCCCTCGCGGCGCCGATGCCCGACGGGTTCGAGGACCTCCGTCGAGACGGCGGAGCCTTGGTTGCCCGCCTGGGTCATGCGTTCTTCACCAGACAGAAGGTCTGGGCGTTCACGCCGGTGGTGCTGTTCTCGTCCTTGACCTCGTCGTCGACGGTGATCCGGCAGCTGATGGTGTCGCCGTCACCCTGCGCGACGATGTTGGGCATCACGCCGGGTGCCGTGGTGGACAGCGTGAGCGACCACGGCAGCGTCGCCCCGTCGACGCGCTGCGGCTTGGCGTCCAGGTCCAGGTAGTTGATGTCGGCGGTGGCGCCGGGGACGCCGAAGATCTCGTAGGTGACGACCTTGGGGTTGAACGGTTTGACGTCGTCGGCGGCGGCGTAGGTGGTTCCGGAGTTGAAGTCGTGGCCGAAGTAGCCGCGGATGCGGACCACCAGGAACGACGCGACGGCGACCACGACGACGATGACGAGCGGAATCCAGAGCTTCTTCAAGACTTTGAACATCGCACACTCCGCACCGTTGGTCTGTGGTTCCGCCTCGTCCCCCGGCCGTGCAGATTAGACGACTTAACGGACAGATTAGACCATATAACAGAGTTGCGAAACGCCTCCCGCGGCCGGTGTTGCGCGATGGGCCGTCCGCAAGCCGACGGCGGGGGCGGTTCACTCCCGACCCCTTTGCGCGCATGGTCAACAGGTGGCGTCACACCACGGCGCCGGATGTGATCCAGGCCACACTTTGGTAGCGGGCAGCGTTCGAACCGGGCGCGGAGAAAGTTTGCTGGCGAATGAGCGCGCGCCGTCTTCCCGGGCCGTACCGGCCGGGTCCGCGGCCCTCGGGGCAACCGCTGGCGCCCCGCATTCTGCTGGTGACGCGCACGTAACACCGCCGGAATCCAAGCTCTCTACCGTGGGCCGGTCGATTGGTCCGTGCGTCGAAGACGCGGTCACGCAGCGAAGAGGAACCCCATGAGCGGTAACGCAGTACGTTTGCAAGCGATCAACAACGTCGAGGCGTACGTGCCGCCGGCGATCAGCTTCGTCCCGGGTGAGGCGCCCGGCGAGATCTTCGGATCGAACGTCTTCACCAAGGCCGAGATGCAGTTGCGGCTGCCCAAGTCGGTGTACAAGTCCGTCGTCGCGACCATCGAGAAGGGCGCCAAGCTGGACCCCGCGGTCGCCGACGCCGTCGCCTCGGCGATGAAGGACTGGGCGCTGTCCAAGGGCGCAACGCACTACGCGCACGTCTTCTATCCGATGACCGGCCTGACCGCCGAGAAGCACGACAGCTTCCTCGAGCCGGTGTCGGACGGTCAGACTCTGGCCGAGTTCGCCGGCAAGACCCTCATCCAGGGCGAGCCGGACGCCTCCAGCTTCCCGTCGGGCGGCCTGCGCAGCACCTTCGAGGCGCGCGGCTACACGGGCTGGGACGTCACCAGCCCGGCCTACATCCTGGAGAACCCCAACGGCAACACGCTGTGCATCCCAACGGTTTTCGTGTCGATGACCGGCGAGGCGCTGGACTACAAGACCCCGCTGCTGCGCAGTCAGCAGGCGATGGGCGCACAGGCCGAGCGCATCCTAAAACTGTTCGGGCACAGCGATTTCGACTGCATCGTGTCGTTCTGCGGTCCCGAGCAGGAGTACTTCCTGGTCGACCGGCACTTCTTCCTGGCCCGTCCGGACCTGATCAACGCCGGCCGCACGTTGTTCGGCGCCAAGCCGCCCAAGGGCCAGGAGTTCGACGACCACTACTTCGGGTCCGTCCCCGACCGCGTGCTGGCGTTCATGATGGACACCGAGCGGGAGCTGTTCAAGCTCGGCATCCCCGCCAAGACGCGGCACAACGAGGTCGCGCCCGGACAGTTCGAGATCGCCCCGATGTTCGAGCGGGCCAACATCGCCGCCGACCACCAACAGCTGCTGATGACGGTGTTCCGCAACATCGCCAAGAAGCACGGCATGGAGTGCCTGTTCCACGAGAAGCCGTTCGCCGGCGTTAACGGGTCGGGCAAGCACGTCAACTTCTCGATGGGCAACGCGCAGTTCGGCAGCCTGTTGGTGCCGGGGGACACCCCGCACGAGAACGCCCAGTTCCTGGTGTTCTGCGCCGCCGTCATCCGCGCCGTGCACAAGTACGCCGGCCTGCTGCGGGTGTCGGTGGCCTCGGCCACCAACGACCATCGGCTGGGTGCCAACGAGGCTCCGCCGGCGATCATCTCGATCTTCCTCGGCGACCAACTCGCCGACGTCTTCGAGCAGATCGCCAAGGGCGCGGCGACGTCGTCCAAGGGCAAGGGCTCGATGCTCATCGGGGTGGACACCCTGCCGGTGCTGCCGACCGATCCCGGCGACCGCAACCGCACCAGCCCGTTCGCGTTCACCGGCAACCGCTTCGAGTTCCGGGCCCCGGGCTCGGGACAGACCATCAACGTGCCGATGATCGTGCTGAACACGATCATGGCCGACTCGCTGGATCACATGGCGACGGTGCTGGAGCAGGCGGTCGCGGACGGCACCGACTTCGACTCGGCCGTGCAGACACTGCTCACCGACATCATCACCGAGCACGGCGCGGTGGTGTTCAACGGTGACGGCTACTCGGAGAACTGGCAGACCGAGGCCGCGGCGCGCGGTCTGCCGAACCTCAAGACCACGCTGGACGCGATCCCCGAGCTGATCAAGCCGGAGGCGGTCGCCGTGTTCGAGAAGTACGGGGTATTCAACGAGCGCGAACTGCACAGCCGCTACGAGGTCCGGATGGAGCAGTATGCGCTGACCGTCGCGGTGGAGGCCAAGCTGGCGCTGGAGCTCGGGACGACGGTCATCCTGCCGGCGGCGTTGCGCTACCAGACCGAGCTGGCGTCCAACGTCGCGACGCTGAAGGCGGCCGGCGTGGCGGCCGACACCTCGCTGCTGGAGATGGTGTCCGAGCCGATCGCGGCGCTGACCGGCGCCCTGACGCACCTCAAGGCGGGCCTCGGCGCGCACCTGGATTCGGCCGAAGACGAGGCCTTCCACGCCCGCGACGTGCTGCTGCCGGCGATGGAGGCCGTCCGCGCCGCGGCCGATACGCTGGAATCGGTTGTGGCGGATGACCTTTGGCCGCTGCCGACCTATCAGGAGATGCTCTACATCCTGTGATGTGACCGGTCCGCCGGCTCGGCCGGGCGATTCAGGGTCGCCCGGCCGTACACATCAATGCAGCGGCGATTCACCGCCGGTGCCGCCGTGCGGGAACCGTGCGGAGTCTGATCGACTGTCAGATCGCGGCGCTGGCGCTGCGGCTGGACGCTCCGGTGGCGCACCGTGATCACGACTATGAGGTCATCGCCGCCCACTGTGGGCTTAGAACCGTGCCCTTGTACTGCGCCCTGTCCCCGCCACCCGAGCTCGGCCCGCCCGGTCGTCGTCCGGACAACATCTCCCGGTGAAAATGTAACGCTGAGCGGTCGCTCAGCAGGCCGCTTGCAAACTTACCGGCCAGTAAGAGCCCGTTCTTAGAGTCCGACTGCCAGCAAAAGTGACGAAGACCACACTTCTGTCTAATCCACGACCGTGCCATCGCGCTGATCTGCAAGTTCATCTGAACGTAACCGGCGTGTCGAGGAGGGTCGGCGTACAGTCCGACCTAAGAGAAGTGCAATAATCGATACTTCGAGTGACACAAAACTCGGACCGCCGTATCCGCGTCCAACTGGCGCCCCCGACGCTGGGGCTGCGACAGCTCGCCGGGGCCGGCCGGAAGTCAAGAATAGACGTGAATAAGGACGAAAGGCGAAGACGTGGGTCCAAGCGACACCGTCAACGTAAACGGGGCGCACCCTCGGGAAAAACTCGAGAAGGTGGTCATCCGGTTCGCCGGCGACTCCGGCGACGGCATGCAGCTCACCGGCGACCGATTCACTTCTGAGGCAGCACTTTTCGGCAACGACCTCGCGACCCAGCCGAACTACCCCGCCGAGATCCGCGCCCCCCAGGGCACCCTCCCGGGCGTGTCGTCCTTCCAGATCCAGATCGCCGACTACGACATCCTCACCGCGGGTGACCGCCCCGACGTGCTGGTGGCGATGAACCCGGCGGCGCTCAAGGCAAACATCGGCGACCTGCCACGCGGGGGCCTGGTGATCGCCAACTCCGACGAGTTCAGCAAGCGCAACCTGGCCAAGGTCGACTACGAGAGCAACCCGCTCGAGGACGACAGCCTCGAGGACTACGTCGTGCACTCGGTTGCGATGACGACACTGACCCTGGGGGCGGTCGAGGAGATCGGCGCCTCCAAGAAGGACGGTCAGCGCGCCAAGAACATGTTCGCCCTGGGCCTGCTGTCGTGGATGTACGGCCGGCCGATCGACACCAGCGAGACGTTCATCCGGGAGAAGTTCGCCCGCAAGCCCGACATCGCCGATATCAATGTGCTGGCACTCAAGGCCGGCTGGAATTACGGCGAGACCACCGAGGCGTTCGGCACCACCTACGAGGTGGCCCCCGCCAAGCTGCCGCCCGGCGAGTACCGCCAGATCTCGGGCAACACCGCACTGGCCTACGGCATCGTCGCCGCCGGACGGCTGGGCGACCTGCAGGTCGTGCTGGGCAGCTACCCGATCACCCCGGCCAGCGACATCCTGCACGAACTGTCCAAGCACAAGAACTTCAACGTGCTGACCTTCCAGGCCGAGGACGAGATCGCCGGTATCGGCACGGCGATCGGCGCCTCCTACGGCGGCGCGCTGGGTGTGACCACCACCTCCGGTCCGGGTATTTCGCTGAAGTCCGAGGCGATCGGCCTGGCCGTGATGACCGAGCTGCCCCTGGTGATCGTCGACGTACAGCGCGGCGGTCCGTCGACGGGTCTGCCGACCAAGACCGAACAGGCCGACCTGCTGCAGGCGATGTTCGGCCGCAACGGTGAATCGCCGGTGGCGGTGCTGGCGCCGCGGACCCCGTCGGACTGCTTCGACATCGCCGTCGAGGCCGCCCGCATCGCGGTCACGTACCACACCCCCGTCATCGTGCTGTCCGACGGTGCCATCGCCAACGGTTCGGAGCCGTGGCGGATCCCCGACATCACCGCATACGAACCCATCGAACACACCTTCGCCAAGGCGGGTGAGCCGTTCGCGCCCTATGCCCGCGACCCGCGGACGCTGGCCCGGCAGTTCGCCGTGCCCGGCACGCCCGGCCTCGAACACCGCATCGGCGGCCTGGAGTCGGCCAACGGCTCGGGCGACATCTCCTACCACGGGGCCAACCACGACCTGATGGTGCGACTGCGGCACCAGAAGATCGAGGGCATCGAGGTCCCCGATCTCGAGGTCGACGACCCCACCGGCGACGCGGAACTGCTGATGATCGGCTGGGGCAGTTCCTACGGGCCCATCGGCGAGGCGTGCCGGCGGGCGCGGCGCGAGGGCATCAAGGTGGCCCATGCGCAGCTGCGCCATCTCAACCCGTTCCCGGCGAACCTCGGTGAGGTGCTGCAGCACTACCCGAAAGTGGTGGCGCCGGAGATGAACCTCGGTCAGCTGGCGCTACTGCTGCGCGGGCGCTACCTCGTGGACGTCCAGTCGGTGACCAAGGTCGAAGGCATGGCATTCCGGGCCGACGAGGTCGAGGGCATCATCGCCGCGGCGCTGGACGGCACCCTGGCGGAAAAGGAAAGTGACAAAGCCGAGTTCGCACGGCTGGCGGCCGCCACTGTCGGGGCCGGAGATGGCGACAGAGGAGCGCTCGCATGACCGACTTGATGGGGAGCATCACCGGCGTCGACCTCGGGCTCACTCCCGGGCTGCCGAAGACCAGCGGCGTGCCGACCACCGACGAGGCGCAGAAGGGCAAGGACTTCACCAGCGACCAGGAGGTCCGCTGGTGCCCGGGCTGCGGTGACTACGTCATCCTCAACACCATTCGCAACTTCCTGCCCGAGCTGGGGTTGCGCCGCGAGAACATGGTGTTCGTCAGCGGCATCGGTTGCTCCAGCCGCTTCCCGTACTACCTGGAGACCTACGGCTTCCACTCGATCCACGGCCGCGCTCCGACCATCGCCACGGGCCTGTCGCTGGCCCGCGACGACCTGTCGGTGTGGGTCGTCACCGGTGACGGCGACGCCCTGTCCATCGGTGGCAACCATCTGATCCACGCGCTGCGCCGCAACATGAACATCACGATCCTGCTGTTCAACAACCGGATCTACGGCCTGACCAAGGGCCAGTACTCGCCGACCTCCGAGGTCGGCAAGATCACCAAGTCGACGCCGATGGGGTCGCTGGACCAACCGTTCAACCCGGTCTCGCTGGCGCTGGGCGCCGAGGCGACGTTCGTCGGCCGTGCACTCGATTCCGACCGGGCCGGCCTGACGGAGGTGCTGCGGGCGGCCGCCGCGCACCGTGGCGCCGCGATCGTCGAGATCCTGCAGGACTGCCCGATCTTCAACGACGGTTCGTTCGACGTGCTGCGCAAGGAGGGCGCCGAGGAGCGTGTCATCCGGGTGACGCCCGGTGAGCCGATCACGTTCGGCGCCAATGGCGAATACTGCGTCGTACAGTCCGGATTCGGCCTCGACGTCGCCAAGACGGCCGACGTGTCCGCCGACGAGATCGTCGTGCACGATCCGTCGCTCCAAGATCCCGCGTACTCGTTCGCGTTGTCCCGGCTGTCCGACCAGAATCTCGAGCACACCGTGATGGGCATCTTCCGTCAGGTGAGCCGGCCCACGTACAACGATCAGGCCCGCGCCCAGGTCGCGATGGCGCGGGAGACCATGCCGCACGACACGGCCGCCCTGCAGTCGCTGCTGCGCGGCCGTGACACCTGGACCGTCGACTAGCTCTGCCGCGGCCTGCCGCCGAAACGGACGAATGGGCGCGAGAATGCCGTGTTCTCGTGCCCATTCGTCCGTTTCGGCATTAATCTGACCGCCATGTCCTCCCTCGCCGGCGTCGTACTGGCGGGGGGAGCCTCTCGCCGGATGGGACGCGACAAGGCAACCGCACTGTACGACGGGCGCACCATGGTCGAGACCGTGGTGGACGTCGTCGCCCGATGCTGCTCGCCGGTGTTCGTCATCGCCGCGCCCGGTCAGGCGCTTCCCGATCTCCCCGGAGTCACCGTGCTGCGCGACGAGGTGCGCGGCGTAGGCCCACTGCTCGCCACGGCGCGGGGCCTTCGGGCCGCCGCCGACGCCGGCGCGCAACGGGCGTTCGTCTGTGCCGTCGACATGCCGCATCTGACCACGGACCTGATCACCGATCTCGCCGCCCATGACGGCGCCGATATCGTGCTGCCGTGGGACGGCCGTGATCACTACCTGGCCGGGGTGTATCGCACCGAATTGGCTGCGCGCGCCGACGCGTTGGTGACCGCGGGGGAGCGGAGCATGCGCGCACTTGCGGACACCGTCAACACCCAGCGCATTGTGCTGGCTCCCACGGCCGTGCTGACGAACGTCAACACTCCGGCCGAGATGGCGAAGTAGCTCTCAAATCCCCTGAGCCACAACGGTTCCGGGCGTTCGCCTTGCCGCGCGGGCAGCTCCGGGAGCGGCGCCCGGCCGGCCGACATGGTCGTACCCTGCCGGAAATGGCCAATCCGACATTCCATAACCAGATTTCGACATTCCATAAACAAATGGCCGTGTCGTTTACGCACAACCGCTTTTGAATATGTTATGGCAGCGCTCACTTTTTAACCGGCAAAAGCCAGCATAGGCCAGCCGTCACATCTGTCACAGTATTAACATCAATAATCCGGCGTTCTTGCGGACCACGATTTCGACGCGACACGAATGGTGGCCCACTTCACAAAATGGTGGTGAGTTACATCACAAAGACAGGTGTTGCCGCAGCATGCGGAGCCAGCGGAGATCACCGCATTGACCTGCACAGACTCCTCTCAGGTTTCGCCGTGATCGTCTCGTGATCTGAACGAAATACCCCCTCCACTAACGTGACTAACCGAGATCGCGTCCGTACTGTCAAATCCGATCCCGCAGGGGAGCAAATAACTCAACAAATGCATGACCGCGTGTGAGTGGGATTGGAACCGGGCCGATCGGTCCTTCCAACCGCAGGGCTTCTTCGCCCACCGCGGGGCGCATCTCGCCTCCCCATCGTGCCTGACCTAGACGGCACGCACCAAGACTCCGGCCACCTCGCCACAGAGGTATCCGACGCCCGCTGCCGCGGGCGTTGTCCTTGGCGCGCGCGTAGCGAAAGGAAATGCGTTGAAGAACATCCGCAAGACGATCGGCATGGCTGTGATCGGCGGCGCCCTGGTGGCCGCCCCCGTCGCCCTGGGCACCGCTACCGCCAACGCGGACAGCGTGAACTGGGACGCGATCGCGGCCTGCGAGTCCGGCGGCAACTGGGCCATCAACACCGGCAACGGCTACTACGGCGGCCTGCAGTTCTCCATGAGCACCTGGCGTGCGCACGGCGGCAGCGGTTCGCCGGCCGGAGCCAGCAAGTCGGAGCAGATCCGTGTTGCGGAGAACGTGTTGGCTTCGCAGGGCATCGGCGCATGGCCGGTGTGCGGCGCTCGCGGCTAGTCCGTTCTGCGACGTTTCAAAGGTGCCGGGCACGTACGTGCCCGGCACCTTTGTGTTCGGCTCAGGTCGGCGTGCGAAACGCCGATCGGGCGGCGACCGTGGCCAGGTGGCGGGTCAAGACCGCCTCGGGGATGACGGCGGTGGCGCGCGTCAGACCGGCGGCCAGCACCGCGGGCCGGGCGTTGAGCAGGGTGCCGATCGTCCGGGACTCCCGCACCACGGCGCGGACCCGGGGCCGTCGGAATTCGACGAATCGCGCGAACGCCGTCGCCGGGTCGGCGCACAGGTTCATGAACTCGGCCAACAGCGCGGCGTCTTCGATCGCCTGACAGCCGCCCTGGCCGAGATGTGGCCGCATCGGATGGGCGGCGTCCCCGACGAGTACCACCGGGCCGCGGGCCCGACGCCGGGCAGCGGCCCGGTCGTAGAGGTCGTTGCGCAGCACCATGTGCTCCGGGGTGGCCGCCAGGATGGCGGGCACCGGATCGGCCCAGGCGGCGAACTTCCTCCGCAGGTGACGGAGTTCTCCGGTCACGGCGCTCGCCCCCTCGGCGACCCGTTCGGTGGCGAACCAGTAGGTCTGGTTTTCGCCCATGGGCACATGGCCGACCTCGACGCCGAAGCCGAACGTCTCACCCGCCAGGTCGGAATCGAGCCGGTAGTCGGCCACCCCACGCCAGGCGGTGTACCCGACGTAGCGCTGGGGCAGGTCGCCGTTGAGGTGACGGGCCACCATCGAACGCGTGCCGTCGGCCCCGATGAGGGCGTCGGCGTCGCGGCGTGAGCCGTCGGACAGTTCCAGCCGAGCCCCGGTCGTGGTGCCGAGGATGTCCGTGATGTCCGTGGCGGCGACGCCGTGTTCGACGGTGCCGGCGGGCAGCGCGCCGGTGAGGATGTCGCGCAGCGTCGCCCGGTGGATCACCACCAGGGGTTCGCCGAGAGCGGTGACGATGCGTTCCGGCGAAGGCCGACGAATCCAGCTTCCGTCGCGCCAGCGCACCGCGCCCGCGCTGATCCGGCCGCCGGCGTGGCGCACCTGGTCACCGAGGCCGATCCGGTCGAGGGCGGCCAGCGCGTTCGGCCAGATGCTGATTCCCGCGCCCGAGGACGTGTCCCGGCGTTCTTCGATCACCGACACGGTGTGACCGTGGCGGTGCAGGGCGACGGCGGTGCTCAGGCCGGCGATTCCGGCGCCCACGATGACGATCCGGTACGTCATGGCCTGACCGTACGCGACGGCCGGGATGGGCCCGGGGACTCAACCGGGGTTGAACGTCGTCACGCCCGGATCCGGACCGGCACCGGGCCGGTGGCCGGATCCGGGCGCAACAGGGATCGGCTCACCGGCCGGCGGAATTGCGTCCCTTCATGACCGCTCCGGCAATCGCCGACAGCACCGCGCCGACAACGCCGCCACCGGCGAGTTGTCCGACGATCGAGCCCACGTCGAGCCCGCTGCCCATCACCGACTGCAGGATGGCGCCGGTGGCGCCGCCGCCGATCGCTCCGGCGATGCTGTTGCCCACGACGCCGAGGTTGTTCTTGGCGCCCGCGGCGTTACCGCCGATCAGTCCGCCGAGTAGACCCAACAACCATTCCATGTTGTCCCTCCTTAGGACGTCCGCACCCTGTGCAACCCGAAAACCTGCACAGGTGTGCAGGTATGGACGATACCGAGCGGACGGCGGTGTGAACCCGTTTTGCTGATGTCTTTTTGGGAGCGACGTATTGGCGTTATCTTTTGGTGACCAAATATAGGGCTCAAGCTGGGAAGTTGTGAATTCGATCGGCGCTGTTGAATTCTAACGGCGATGCTTTCTGCGAAATTGCCATAAGAATTCACCATCCTGCGGTCGCGTAATTGTCAGTGGTACCCGCCATGGCCGCGTTCGCGGCGGCGGGTAGGTTCGGCGACATGTCAACAGCACGGCGAGAATTCGACATCGTCATCTACGGGGCGACGGGATTTGTCGGCAGGCTGACCGCGCAGTACCTGGCGGGCGCGGCCGGGGGTGCCCGCGTGGCGCTGGCCGGCCGGTCCCCGGAGCGTCTCGAAGGGGTGCGCGAAACCCTCGCGGGCGCCGGCCGGTCCTGGCCCATCCTGACCGCGGACGCGTCGGCTCCGTCCACGCTGCAGGAGATGGCCGCGCGGACCCGGGTGGTGGTGACCACCGTCGGTCCCTACGCCAAGTACGGGCTGCCGCTGGTGGAGGCCTGCGCCGCCGCCGGCACCGACTATGCCGACCTGACCGGTGAGCCGAACTTCATCCGCGACAGCATCGACCTTTATCACAAGCAGGCCGCCGACACCGGCGCGCGCATCGTGCACTCCTGCGGATTCGACTCCATCCCTTCGGATCTCACGGTGTTCGGGTTGTATCGGCGGGCCGAGGCCGACGGTGCCGGCCAGTTGCTGGACACCACGATGGTGGTCCGCTCCATGGTCGGCGGGGTGTCCGGCGGGACGGCGGCCTCGATGCTCGAGCTGCTGACGGCCAGCTCGCGGGACGCGACGCTGCGCCGGGCGCTGGAGGATCCCTACACCCTGAGCCCGGACCGGGGCGCCGAGCCGGAACTCGGCGGCCAGCCCGACGTCCGGTGGCGGCGCGGCGCCGACGTCGCCGCCGAACTGCGCGGCCATTGGCTGGCGCCGTTCGTCATGGCGATGCCGAACAGCCGAATCGTGCGCCGCAGCAACGCTTTACTCGGTTACCCGTACGGCCGGCGGATGTCCTACGGCGAGCAGATGACGGTCGGGACGTCGGTGGCGGCGCCGGTCGCGGCCGCGGCGCTCACCGGCGTCAGTGCGCTGACGATGAACCTGGGCAGCCGGTTCTTCAGGTTCGTGCCGCGCCGGCTGGTGGACCGCGTGGTCCCGACGCCGGGCACCGGCCCGAGCGAGGAGACCCGCGACAACGGGCACTACCGGATCGAGACGTACACCACCACGACGTCGGGCGCCCGGTACCGGTCCACCATCGCCCAGCAGGGCGACTTCGGCTACAAGGCGACCGCCGTGCTGCTCGGTGAGAGCGCGCTGGCGCTGGCGCTGGACCGCGACCGGCTCTCGGATCTGCGCGGCGTGCTGACTCCGGCCGCGGCGATGGGCGATGTGCTGTGGGAGCGACTGCCGGCCGCGGGCGCCACCTTGACCGTCGACCGCCTGGGTTGAGGAGCGACATCTCACACCCGCACCCGCAGCCGTTCGGCTACTGTGGCGTCGGAGTTCAACCATCGTCAGCAAATCAAAGGAAGTGACACCATGGCCGGTCTCGACGATCTCATCGCGCAGATCCCGATTGCCGACATCGCGAGCAAGCTCGGTGCTGATCAGGGCGAGGTGACCAGCGCTGTCCAGCAACTGGTGCCGGCGCTCGTCGGCGGGGTGCAAGTCAACGTCCAGGACGAGAACATCGACTCGAGCAAGCTCGAGGAAGCGGTCAGCAACCAAGCCGCCAGCGGCCTCCTCGACGGTGGCGTCAACGTCGACGACGTCGACCCGGATGCGGGGGACAACATCGTCGCGAGGATCTTCGGCGGCAACAACAGTCAGTCCGTGGCCGCCGCCCTCGGCGGGGGTGGCGCCGGCAACAGCAGCCTGATTCAGAAGCTGCTGCCGATCCTGGCACCAATCGTGTTGGCCTACATCGGCAAGCAGTTCGCCAACCGCAACGCCGCACCGCAGGCCGGCGCGGAGGCGCAGGCGCAGCCTCAGGGTGGTGGCGGCCTGGGCGACGTGCTGGGCAGCATCCTGGGCGGCGCCACCGGCGGCGGCAGCAATCCGCTCGGCAGCATCCTGGGCAGTGTGCTCGGCGGCGGCCAGGGCGGCAGCAACCCGATCGGCGACATCCTCGGCGGGCTGCTCGGCGGCAAGAAGTAGCGGCACCGCGCACCAGACGCACGGCCCCCGGTCCCCAGCGGATCGGGGGCCTTCGCGTCAGTGCGGCGTGCTCAATAGACTCGACGGGTGACCGCCAGCGCGCAGCCCGATTCGGCCGAAACCACGAACGCCGCGAATACATTGCCGAAGTCGTGGGACCCGGCCGCGGTGGAGGCCGCGCTCTACCAGGGCTGGGTGGACGCCGGATACTTCACCGCCGACCCGGCCAGCGCCAAACCCGCGTACTCCATCGTGCTGCCCCCGCCGAATGTCACCGGCAGCCTGCACATGGGCCACGCGCTGGACCACACCCTGATGGATGCGCTGACCCGCCGCAAGCGCATGCAGGGATTCGAGGTGCTGTGGCTACCCGGCATGGATCACGCCGGCATCGCCACCCAGTCGGTGGTGGAGAAGCAGATCGCCGTGGACGGCAAGACCAAGGAGGACTTCGGCCGCGAGCTGTTCATCGAGAAGGTGTGGGACTGGAAGCACGACTCCGGTGGCACCATCGGCGCGCAGATGCGCCGTCTCGGTGACGGGGTGGACTGGAGCCGCGACCGGTTCACCATGGACGAGGGGCTTTCCCGGGCCGTCCGCACCATCTTCAAGCGGCTCTACGACGCCGGTCTGATCTATCAGGCCGAGCGGCTGGTCAACTGGTCACCGGTGCTGCAGACCGCGATCAGTGACCTCGAGGTCAAGTACGAGGACGTCGAGGGCGAACTGGTGTCGTTCCGCTACGGCTCGATGGACGACGCGCAACCGCACATCGTGGTGGCCACCACGCGGATCGAGACGATGTTGGGGGACACCGCGATCGCCGTTCATCCCGACGACGAGCGTTACAAGGATCTTGTCGGGAAGACGCTGCCGCACCCTTTCACCGGCGGGGAGATCGTTATCGTCGCCGACGGGCACGTCGATCCCGAATTCGGCACCGGCGCAGTCAAAGTCACTCCCGCGCACGACCCGAACGACTTCGAGATCGGGCTGCGGCACAACCTGCCGATGCCGTCGATCATGGACACCCGGGGCTGCATCGCCAACACCGGGACGCGGTTCGACGGTCTGGACCGCTTCGAGGCCCGCTACGCGGTCCGTCAGGCGCTGGCCGACGAGGGCCGCATCGTCGAGGAGAAGCGGCCCTATCTGCACAGCGTCGGGCACTCCGAGCGCAGCGGCGAGCCCATCGAACCCCGGTTGTCCCTGCAGTGGTGGGTCAAGGTCGAATCGCTGGCCAAAGCCGCGGGTGACGCGGTTCGCAACGGCGACACGGTCATTCATCCCAAAGCCCTGGAGCCGCGTTGGTTCGGCTGGGTCGACGACATGCACGACTGGTGTATTTCCCGGCAGCTGTGGTGGGGGCACCGCATCCCGATCTGGCATGGACCGGACGGCCAGAAGGTGTGCGTCGGGCCCGACGAGACCCCGCCGGAGGGCTGGGAACAAGATCCCGATGTCCTGGATACCTGGTTCTCCTCGGCGCTGTGGCCGTTCTCCACGATGGGCTGGCCGGACCGGACGCCCGAGCTGGCCAAGTTCTACCCGACCAGCGTGCTGGTCACCGGATACGACATCCTGTTCTTCTGGGTGGCCCGGATGATGATGTTCGGCACGTTCGTCGGCGGTGACGACGCGATCACCCTCGGCGGGGAACGCGGCGCGCAGGTGCCGTTCCGTAATGTGTTCCTGCACGGCCTGATTCGCGACGAGTTCGGCCGCAAGATGAGCAAGTCCAAGGGCAACGGCATCGACCCGCTGGACTGGGTCGACATGTTCGGCGCGGATGCGTTGCGCTTCACGCTGGCACGCGGCGCCAGCCCGGGTGGCGACCTGTCGATCGGTGAGGACCACGCCCGGGCGTCGCGGAACTTCGCCACCAAGGTGTTCAACGCCACCCGGTTCGCGCTGATGAACGGCGCGGCCCCGGCGCCGTTGCCGGCCGACCTGACCGACGCCGACCGGTGGATTCTGGGCCGGCTGGAGGAGGTCCGGGCCGAGGTGGATGCCGCGCTGGACGCGTACGAGTTCAGCCGAGCCTGTGAATCGCTCTACCACTTCGCCTGGGACGAGTTCTGTGACTGGTACGTCGAACTGGCCAAGGTGCAACTGGGCCAAGGGATTTCGGGGACGACCGCGGTGCTGGCCACCGTGCTTGACGCGCTGCTGAAACTGCTGCACCCCGTGATGCCGTTCGTCACCGAGACCCTCTGGAAGGCCTTGGACAAGGGCGAGTCGGGTGTCGATTCTCTGGTGATCGCCACCTGGCCCACCGCCTCCGGGATCGCGCTGGACACCGTTGCGGCACAACGTATCGCCGATATGCAGAAGCTCGTCACGGAGGTGCGGCGGTTCCGCAGCGACCAGGGTCTGGCCGACCGCCAAAAGGTGCCCGCCCGACTGTCGGCGATGACCGAGGCCGATCTGGCACCCCAGGTCCCCGCCGTGACCGCACTGGCGTGGCTGACCGACGCCGGCGACGGTTTCACCCCGACCGCCTCCATCGAGGTGCGGCTTTCCGGCGGCACCGTGCTGGTGGAAGTCGACACCTCCGGGACCGTCGACGTCGCCGCCGAGCGTCGCCGGCTGGAGAAGGATCTGGCCGCCGCGCAGAAGGAAATGGCGGGCACCACAGCCAAACTCGGCAACCAGGCCTTCCTGGGCAAGGCGCCCGAGGATGTGGTGGCCAAGATCCGGGAGCGGCAGCGGGTGGCCGGCGAGGAGGTCGACCGCATCACCGCCCGGCTGGCCGCGTTGCGATGACCACCGAACCCACCCCGGACGAGATCGCCGCCCTGCTCCAAGTCGAGCACCTGCTCGATCAGCGTTGGCCGGAGACCCGGATCGAACCGTCGACGGTCCGCATCGCCGCGCTGATGGAACTGCTGGGCAATCCGCAGCTGACGTATCCGTGCATCCACATCGCCGGCACCAACGGCAAGACGTCGGTCGCGCGCATGGTGGACGCGCTGTTGACCGCGTTCAGCCGCCGCACGGGCCGAACCACCAGCCCGCATCTGCAGTCCGCGGTCGAACGCATCGCCATCGACGGAAAGCCCATCAGCCCAGCCGTTTACGTCGACACCTACCGCGAGATCGAGCCGTTCGTGGAACTGGTCGACGCCCAGTCCGAAGCCGACGGTGGACCCCGGCTGAGCAAGTTCGAGGTCGTCACCGCGATGGCGTTCGCCGCGTTCGCCGACGCGCCCGTCGACGTCGGTGTCATCGAGGTCGGGCTCGGCGGCCGATGGGACGCCACCAACGTCGTCGACGCACCGGTTGTGGTCATCACGCCGATCGGCCTCGACCACGCCGACTACCTGGGCACCGACCTGGCGGCCATCGCGGCCGAGAAGGCCGGCATCATCAAGAAGCAGCCCGAGGAGCCGGTGCCGTCGGGGCACGACCTGAGCACCGTGGCCGTCGTGGCGCTGCAGGCTCCGGAAGCCATGGAAGTGATTCTGGCCCAGACGGTCACGGCCGACGCCGTGGTGGCACGGGAGGGCTCGGAGTTCGCGGTCCTGAGCCGCCGCACCGCGATCGGCGGTCAGGTCCTCGAACTGCAGGGCCTCGGCGGGGTGTACTCCGAGGTGTTCCTGCCGCTGCATGGCGAGCACCAGGCCCACAACGCGGCGGTCGCGCTGGCCGCCGTCGAGGCGTTCTTCGGCGCCGGCGCCGACCGCCAACTCGACGTCGACACCGTGCGGGCCGGTTTCGCGGCGGTCGCCAGTCCCGGCCGGCTGGAACGGATGCGCAGCGCGCCAACGGTTTTCGTCGATGCCGCCCACAATCCCGCCGGCGCTGCCGCGTTGGCGCGGGCCCTCGGGGACGAGTTCGACTTCCGGTTCCTCGTCGGGGTGGTCGGCGTCATGGCCGACAAGGACGCCGCCGGCATCCTGTCCGCGCTGGAGCCGGTGTTCGACCAGGTGGTCGTCACGCAGAACGGATCGCCGCGGGCGATGGACCTCGCCGAACTGGCACTGCTGGCCGAGCAGCGCTTCGGGCAGGACCGCGTCGCCACGGCCGCCAGTTTGGCCGACGCCATCGAGACCGCCACCGCGCTCGTCGAGGAGGCCGGCGCCCAGGAGGGTCTGTCGGGCGCCGGCATGGTGATCACGGGGTCGGTGGTCACCGCCGGCGCGGCGCGCACGCTGTTCGGAAAGGATCCGAAATGACGGAAACCCCGCAACCGCAACCGCCGGATCCGTGGAAGAGCTTCCGCGGGGTGATGGCCGGCACCCTGATCCTCGAGGCGATCGTGGTGCTGCTCGCGTTGCCGGTGGTGGCGACGGTCGGCGGCGGGCTGACCGGGCTGTCGACGGCGTATCTGATCGGCTTCGCCGTGCTGCTGGTCCTGATGGCCGGTGTGCAGGGCCGGTCATGGGCGATCTGGGCGAATCTGGGCGTCCAGGTGCTGCTGATCGCCGGCTGGCTCATCTACCCCGGAATCGGTTTCGTCGGCCTGTTGTTCGCGGTGGTGTGGCTGATGATCGTGTACCTGCGCGCCGAGGTGCTGCGCCGCCAGAAGCGCGGGTTGTTGCCGGGGCAACAGATGGATCGTTAGCTGATTCTCAGGACCTCCGCCTGGATGGGCTCCCATCCGAAGATGCTGCTCGGCCCGGTCAGGAACACCACGTGGTCGCCGTCGGCGCTCACCACCACCCCGCCAATGGACGCCCTGGTGATGGTGTTGCCGAGCTGACGGCCGGCGGCAGTGCTGAGGACCGCCAGTTTCGTGCCCGTCGAGGTGACCACGATGCTGCCGTCGCCGCTGACCTGGCTTCCGCTGCGGACCTCATCGAAGAGGGTGAGCGTCGTACCCAGCTGGAGCCCGGTGGCCGGGTTGATGATGGCGACCTCGGTGGTGGACATGCGCTGACCATCGACATATTTGGAGCCCATCGCCGTGACGACGGCACGGTTCGTGTCGGCATCGAAGCGCACGCCACCGTCTGGGAAACCATCCAGCGTTGTGGTCGAACCGATCCGTACGCCGGCGGCAGCGTCGATGACGGTCAGCCGGGAGAGGTAACCGAGGTACGGGCCGTCGGCGTAGGCGTTCGTGATCAACATGGCGCGGCTTCCGTCGTCGCTCACCTCGAACCCACCGTACGACCAGCCGCTCAGGGCGATGGTATCGCCGATCTGGACTCCGGAAGCCGTGTCGATGACCTGCGCCTCGATGCTCGGGTATGACGTCGACAGATCGAGGCCCCTGATGATGACGGCACGACTCCCGTCGTCGCCCAACGGTCCGGTGAAGTAGGGATAGTCCCACGAACCCGAACGCAACGTCGTGGTGCCGATCTGGTGACCGGTGGTGGTGTTCAGCGATGCGAATCGCGTTGATGTGACACCGGTTTGCTCGTCGGTTTGGACGGCCCGCAGGACGGCGCGGGAGCCGTCGCGGCTGACGTCGACCGAGCCCTCGCCGGGCAGCGCGAGTGTCTGGCCCACCTGTTGGCCGGTGACGGTGTCGAACACCGCCGCCTGCACCAAGCCACCGGTGGTGGACGTCACCAGCGACAGTGTGCTGGATGCGCCGCCGGTGGTGGCGTTGCCGACCGGTTGAATCCCGGCGCCGGTGGCCCGGGCGCCGGTGTTCAGGTCGACCGTCGTCGTTTGGAGCGTTGTGACGTAGCTGCTGTCGGTGACCGATGTGGTGATGGCCACGCGGGTGCCGTCGGCGCTGTACTGCGGATCGGTGTAGCTCGTACGGCCGGGCACCGTCAGCGTGGTGCCGATCTGCTTGCCGGTGGTGGTGTTGATCACCGTTACTTGCGCGGTTGCGCCGATCAGCACCCCGTACTGCGAGTCGGTGATGATTACCGCCCGGGTGCCGGCCGGGTTCATTGTCGCCGTGCGGGGCTGGACTATCGAGCCGGGCAGGGTGACCGCGCCGACGACGGTCAACTGCGTCGGCCCAACGGTCGGCAGGATCGGCACGGTCACGTTCACCGGGATGCTGCCGGCATTTTCGGTGACGTTGACGGTGATGTTCGTGCTCGTGGGGCCACCGCGGGCGGCGGCGTCGCGGGCGGCTTGATTGGGGGTGAATACGAACCTGGCGCCGCCGCCGGTCCATTCGTTGTCACTGACCGTGCCGGTCGAGGGATCGCTCCAGCCCCAGTTGAGCACATCTCCGTCGGGGTCGCTCATGCTGAGCGCTACGGTGACCGCGCCGGTGTCGGTGTCGGGACTGCCGATGCTCGGTGTGCCGACGACGGGTGCGGTGTTTCCGCGGGTCAGGGTGAGCACTCGCACGGTGTTGTCGGCGGTGTCGGTGACATAGACGGTGCCGTTGGGTCCGACGGTGACGGCGTGGCCGCCCGTCTTGTCGGTGTCGATCACGCCCGTGCCGATCACGGTGTTGGTGGCGGTGTCGATGATGAAGACGGTGTCGTTGCCGTTGGCGACGAACGCCCGGTTGGTCGTGGAATCGAACGCGATCGACGTGGGCGCCGTTCCGACCGAAATCGTTGTGGCAGCAACGGTGTTGGCGATGGTGTCGATCACCGACACGGTGTTGGCGCCGGTGTTCACGACGTAGAGCCGCCCGTTGGCGGCCAATGCCATGGCCGACGGTTGCTTGCCGACGGCCAGCGTCTTGGTGACGCGGTAGGTGGCGGTGTCGATCACCGAAACGGTGTTGCTGTCACGGTTGGCGACGTAGAGCTGACTACCGCTCAAGGCAAGCGCGCTGGGTGCGGATCCGACCGCGATGTCGTTGGAGAACCAGTTCGCCGGGTCGGTGTCGATGCGCTTGTAGGTGGTGGTGTCGACCACGGACACCGAGGCGCCGCCGCGGTTGGCGACGTACAGCCGGCCGTCGGGGCCGAGTGTCATCGCGCTGGGATTGAATCCGACGCCGATGTCGTTGGAGAACCAGTTGGCCGGGTCGGCGTCGATAGCCTTGTACGTCGTGGTGTCGATCACCGACACGCTCAGCCAGCCGGTGTTGGCGACGTAGAGCTTCTTGCCGTCGGGACTCAGCAGCAGTGCGCCGGGCCAGGGTCCCACTCCGATGTCGTTGGAGAACCAGTTGTTGGGTTGCGCGTCGATCTGTTTCCCGGTGGCGGTATTGATCACCGACACCGACCAGCTGCCGGTGTTCGCCACGAACATCCGGCCGTCCGAGCTGACGGCCGCCGCGGCGGGCGCGGGACCTGTCGCCAGCGATGCGCCGGTTGAGTATTGCAGCGGCGAAACATACACGGAAACCGATGCGTTCGTGGTCTGCTGGCCGTCGCCGACCGAGACGGTGAAGGAGTCCAGGTCAGGGCCGGCCGTCGCCCCGGCGGCCAGTCGCGCGAGCTGGGTCGGTGTGTAGGTGTATGCGCCCGTCGCCGGGTCCAGCTTGACGGTGCCCTTGGCCGGACCGGTCACCATGGTGTAGGTCAGTGGGTCGCTGTCGGCGTCGCTGGCGTTCACCGACCCCGTCACCACTCCGGTCGCCGGATTCGGCACCCCGATGGGTTGCTGTGGCACGGTCGGCGCCGAGTCCACCGTCGCGAGTGCCGTCGCTGCGAATGTGCTTGCTCCAGAGCTGGTTTCGTCGACGAGCGCGGCGGCGACCACCGAGGAAGCGGGCTGTCCAGCCGTCGGCTCGCCCGGTGTGCGCAGGCGAGTGCCCACCGCCAGCAACGCCATTTCCACCGGTGAGTCGACCGGGGTGGCTGGGCCGCCGGATGTCAGCGGACCCAGCGTGGCAGCAGCCAGCACCGTGAGCGCTGAGTGGTCGATGGTTTTCTCCGGGCTGGTCTGCTCATCTGGTGGCATCGAGATCAACTGTGCGGCAACGGCATCAGCGGAAACCGGCCGGACTGTCACGGCGGCATCCGCCTGCTGCGCACTCTGCACCGCACCGGCGAGCTGGATCCCGGCAGGTTCGGCGACCTCACGCCGAGCGGGTTCGGTCTGCCGCGGCTGCACCTTCGTACCCACGGCCTCGGCGCCGTCGTCGATCTGCTGCCGGCGATGCGCGGCTGCGCGCGGTGCCCGCGAGGCGCTGCCGGATTCCGCCGAACCCGTGTCGGGTTGCGTTTCGCCGGAATCCACCTTCGTCGTCGCATCGGCGACCTCGGGCGCGTGCCGGTCCGGCTTCGCCGGGTTCCGCTGTGACGCGGGTGCGTCCGTCGGCTCCGGATCTTCCGATTCCGGGGCGTCCGCGTCGGAGTCCGGTTTCGCGTATTCCGCTGCGGTATCGCTGTTGTCGTCACCAGATGCCCCGTCGCCCGCACCCGCGACGCTGTCCGGTGCCGCCGGGGTGTTCGGGTGCGGCGCCGTACCAGTGGCGGGCGGCGAGGCCGCGGCCGCATCGGTATCGGGGGAGCCGCCATCGTCGGCCCACGCCACCGATTGCCCGCTTGCCAACGCAACCCCGACCCCCAGCGCAACTGCCAATCCGCCGATGCGTCCGACGAAACGCCCACCATTCACGACAGCCTCCCAACTCGGTGTTGACGAATGTGCCCTCATCGTCGGTCCGGATGCCCGGGACCGGTTCAGTAGCGCTCTACTGCAAGTTCGGCGACATCGGCCCGCCGCCACTTAGTCGCGTCGGTTGTGCGTCATTCCCAGCCCGGTGTCGGGATCAGCACTCTGGTGATGTTCCCCGTGACGACGACCTCGTTCTGCGGGTCGTTCAGGTCGACGCTGCCGTAGGTGAGGTGCAGGTCGTTCTGTCCCCGCGCGGAGCGGCTGTCACCGGGTATCCAGTAGCAATAGCCGTCCCACTTCACGCATCCGTCGACCACGTGGTAGGGCGTGTCGGCCGGAATGTCGAACCCCGCAGCCCTGCGGTAGGCGTACATGTTGTTGGGGTCGGTGTATGCCAACCCGGTGATGCTGCGTTCGGAGGAGCCCAGCGTGATGAAACTCAACTCGCTCGGTGGCGGCGCCGTCGGATCGTTCGAGTACTGCCGCAACCACCGGTAGATGATCGCGGAGCCCAGCGAATGGCCCATGACGATCTTCTTGCCCGGGGTGCTGCGTATCCATCGGTCGAGCTGTAGCACGCCGTCATCCATGCTCTTGGCGGCCAAGTCCTGGCCGAGGAACTCGCCGGTGTTCATGTAGCTGATCGGGACACAGACGTTCGGTGCGGCGCACAGCGCCCCTTTCAGATAGGCGAAGACCGCCTCGCCCTTGCCGAACGCCCCCGGGATCATCGCCACCTTCGCCCCCGACTTGATCCCGAGGTCGATCGTGGCGTGCGCCTGTCCCGGTTTGAGCGACAGCACCCGCACGATGTTGTCGTCGGTGTCGGCGACGTAGACCGTGCCGCTGGGAGCGACCGTTATGGCGTGGCTGCCGGCCGTGTCGGAATCGATGGCCACAGTGTCGGTCACCGTGTTGGTGGCGGTGTCGATGATCGACACGGTGTCGTTGCCGTTGGCGACGAACACGCGGTTGCCCAAGGCGTCGAAGGCGATCGAACCGGGTGCTGGGCCGACCGAGATCGCCACGGCCCGAACGCTGTTCGTCGTCGTGTCGATCACCGACACGGTCTTGCTGGCGGTGTTGACGACGTAGATCGATCCGTTGGGCCCGAGCGTCATGGCCGACGGTTGGGTGCCCACGGTGAGGGTCTTCGTCACCTTGAAGGTGGTGGTGTCGATCACCGAGACGGTGTTGCTGCCGCGGTTGGCCACATACAGCTGGGTTCCCTGGAGTACCAGTGCGTTGGGCGAGGAGCCCACCGCGATGTCGCTGGAGGACGGATTGGCCGGGTTGGCGTCGATCCGCTTGTTGGTGGTGGTGTCGATCACCGAGACGGAAGCACTGCCGCGGTTGGCGACGTACAACCGGCCGCCCGCGGCGAAGGCCAGTGCGCTGGGGTTGGACCCGACTCCGATCTCGTTGGTGAATATGTTGCCCGGGTCGGCGTCGATGACCTTGTAGGTGGTGGTGTCGATCACCGACACCGACATCCAGCCGGTGTTGGCCACGTACAGCCGCTTGCCGTCCGGGCTGAGCGCCAGCGCGCCGGGCCAGGGACCGACCGGGATGCTGGTGGACAGCCAGTTGTCCGGGTTGGCGTCGACGAGCGTGGAGGTGGCGGTGTTCATCACCGACACCGACCAGCTGGCGGTGTTGGCCACGTACATCCGTCCGTCTGCGCCGACGGCGACTGCCGCGGGGGTCGTGCTCGCCGGCAGTGACGTCGTCACCGCATACCGCAGCGGCGAGACATACACCGCGACCGGAGTGTTCGTGGTCTGGGCGCCATTGCTGACCCCGGCGGTGAAGGTGTCGATGTCCGCAATGGTCGTCGTCCCGGCGTCCAGGCGTGCGGCCCGCGTCGGTGTGTAGGTGTAAGCGCCGGTTGCCGAGTTGAGCACCACCGTGCCCTTGGTCGGGCCGGTTACGACCGTGTACGACAGCGCGTTGTTGGCGGAACCGGTCGCGGTCACCGAGCCGGTCACGGAGCCGGTCACCACCCCGGTCGCCGGATCCGGCTCACCGATGGGTTGTTCCGGGGCGAGTGGCGCCGCACTGCTCGCGATGAATGCCGTTGTGGCAGATAGCGGTTCGGCGGTGAGCAGTGCGGGTGCCACGGTGTTCCCGGCTCCGCCGAGCGTCGACCGCTCGGAGGTGCGCAGCC
>ERZ724513.239-NODE-239-length-25443-cov-4.841697_pt1 | contig 25443 bp, 26 predicted proteins | sample MGYA00376046_ERZ724513 | MGnify/ENA primary metagenome ERZ724513 (study PRJEB28724, sample SAMN07190883) | activated sludge metagenome | isolation source: activated sludge of sewage treatment plant in Hong Hong | place: Hong Kong | collected 2016-03-17 ...
CTGCGGGCCACCGCTATGAACGGCTCCTTCCTGCGCTCCTCGCTGTTCACCTCGGGATCGCGTTCGGCGTTGCCCTGTTCGCGATCGGCGTGGGCGCTCTGGCCCTGCTGCGTTCAGTGGCTGGCTCAGCCTTCTACTTCCACGACCTCCGCGGACGCGGCGTGCTTCTTGACCGACTCGATGCCATCGCGGCAGCTGCGCTCGGTGGCGTAGCCCTGGCCGCTGGCGATGATCTGGCCGTTGCTGGCCTTCAGGCGCCAGCGGTACTTGCCGGCGGCGTCCGGGTAGATCTCGAACTTGCCCATGATCTCTCCTCCTCAGGCGCGGACGTCGGCGTCCGCTCCTCAAGAAGGTTATTGAAGAGTTGGCGTCGCGGTGCCGAGATTGCTCAGGCGAGTTGCAGCCAGGCCGCGGCATCCGGGGGTAGAAGGCCGGCCACCAGCTCGGCGCTGGCCAGGAGCACGGACGCGCCGTCCGGCAGTGCGAGTGGCTTGGCGCCGAAGTTCACCCAGCAGCCGAAACCAGGTTCCCGGGTGAACGCCAAAGCGTCCGCACCGGCCTCGACCCAGGTCAGCGTGCCGTCGCCGAGCGCTGGATGCTCGGCGCGCAGCGCAAGCGCGCGGCGGTACAGGTTCAGCGTGGACGCCTCGTCCAAGGCTTCGATCTCGGCGCTAAGCACGCTCCAGCCGGACGGCTGTGGCAGCCAGGGCGCGGCCGACCCGTCCGGGGAGAACCCGTAGTTGCTACCGGACGCGGTCCAGGGCAGCGGCACCCGGCAACCGTCCCGGCCGAGGTTCTCATAGTTGTTGCCCGCGACCATCGGATCCTGCATCGCGGCCAGCGGGATGTCCTCCACCTCCGGCAGGCCGAGCTCCTCGCCCTGGTAGATGTAGGCGCCACCGGGCAGGGCCAGGCTCAGTAGTGCTGCAGCCCGGGCGCGTCGCGTCCCGGCTTCGAAGTCGGCCGGCAGGTCGATGAAGTGGCTGAGGTTGCGGTCCGTCGGACCGACCAGCTCCTGCGGTCGGGCGTACCGCGACACCGGGCGGCAGATGTCGTGGTTGCCCAGCACCCAGGTGGCCGGTGCGCCGACGCCGGCGTGCGAGGCGAGAGTGGCTTCGATCGTCACCCGCATCGCCTCAGCGCGGAACGGGCTCGTCAGGAACTCGAAGTTGAACGCGGTGTGCAGTTCGTCCGGACGCAGGTACGCGGTCAGCCGGTGGGTGCGGCCCACCCAGATTTCGCCGCAGAAGACTCGTGGTGGATCGTAGGAGTCGGCCACCCGCCGCCACTCGCGGAAGATGTCGTGGACGCCGGGACGGTCCCAGTGCGGGTGGTCCAGGTCCTCGGGTGTGTCCGCCGGCAGCGGGAAGGGCAGGCCGTTGACGTCGGCGAGACCGGCGTCCTTGACCAGGCCGTGGGCCACGTCGATGCGGAAGCCGTCCACGCCGCGGTCGAACCAGAAGCGCAGGGTCTCCTCAAACTCAGCCTGGATGTCGGGGTGGTCCCAGTTCACGTCCGGCTGCTCGGGGGCGAACAGCCGCAGGTACCACTGGCCCGGAAGGCCGTCCGCTTCCGTGACGCGCGTCCACGCCGGGCCGCCGAACTCACTCATCCAGTCGTTCGGCGGCTCGTCGCCGGCCGGTCCGCGGCCCTCGCGGAAGATGAACCGCTCCCGCTCCGGCGACCCCGGGCCGGCTTCGAGCGCTTCGGTGAACCAGCGGTGCTGGTCGGAAGTGTGGTTGGGCACGATGTCGAGGATCACCCGGATGCCGGCCGCGTGGGCTTCGGCGATCAGTGACTCCGCGTCCGCCATGGTGCCGAAGACCGGCTCGATCGCGCGGTAGTCGGAAACGTCGTAGCCTGCGTCCTTCATCGGGGACGGATACCAGGGATTGATCCAGATCGCGTCCACGCCGAGGGCGCTGAGGTGGCCGAGCTTGGCGCGGATGCCGTTGATGTCGCCGACCCCGTCCCCATTGCTGTCGGCGAAGCTGCGCGGGTAGATCTGATAGACCACCGCACTGCGCCACCAGTTCTCGTCGGCGGTCGGACGGGTCGTGGAAGCCTGAGTGCTCATGGGTGCCTTCCGGATGTGCTCCTGCTGGGAAGTACCAGCCTACGGCCGTCCGGAAAGCGCTCGACTGTGGAATCCTGCAGCACAGACGGTGCACGATTCCACAGTCCGCCCCGGGCCTCGTGACGCGCTACTTCTTGGGCTTGCCGAAGTCCTGCGTCCAGTAGGTGCCGTACTTTCCGCCTTCGGCGTAGCCCACACCGAGCTGGGTGTAGCTCTTCTTCATGATGTTCTTGCAGTGGCCGGGGCTCTTCAGCCACGCCTTCACCACCTGGGCGGGCGTGTCGTAGCCGGCCGCGATGTTCTCACCGGCGGACGAGTACCGGTAGCCGGTGGCTTTGATCCGGGTGAACGGCGAGGCGCCGTTGCGCGAGTAGTGGCTGAAGTAGTTGCCGCTGGCCATGTCGGTGCTGTGCGCAACCGCGGCCTGGCCCAGCGAGTCACTCCAGACGAGCGGCTTCACCTTCTTGTAGGTGGTCTTGCCGCACTTCCGCTTGGCCGAACGGGCCTCGTTGACCAGACGAAGCACCTCGTTATCCATCGAGGACACTTCGTACTTGACGGTGTAGCCACTGGTCACGACAGCGGGGACGGCAGCAGCAGTAGCGCTGGCGGCGTTCTGAGTGACGGGAAGGGTGATGAAGGCTCCGGCCAGGATTGCGACCAGGCGGAACGGCAGAGCACGCGGGAGGGGGTGCATGCGCGCGACTTTCTATGTGCAGTTGCTCGCAGCCGAAACTGCGAACTCCCCCTTGCCCCGCCCCCTACTCTGCCGCAGACCTGTGAAACGCACCAGCGATTCTCAGAACTTGGCCAATTTCGTCCCAGATCTGAACGGAGGCGGTAAGCGGCCGCGCCAATTGTGGTCACAATTGGGCTCATGGCGGGCCGGGCGGCAAAGCGATCTGAGCAGGGTGCTCAGGCAGCTGCGCGAGCGTTTGGGCAAGCCAACGCCAGTTTCGTGAGCGAACGGCTCGCGGTCGGCGGTGATCTGTCCGCCAACTTCCGCCGCGCGCGGTCCCAGCTCGACGAGCTGGTCGCCGCGGGCATCACCCACATCGTCGACCTCCGCTCCGAGTGGACCGACGAGACGCTGGTTGCCGAGTGGGCACCACAGGTGCGCTACCTGCACCATCCGGTGGCAGACGCGGGGCAGGTGATCGGCCCGGACTGGTTCGCCGAGCTGGTGGGTTGGGTGGACGATGCCCTGGATGATCCCCAGGCGAAGGTGCTGCTGCACTGTCACATGGGCGTGAACCGGGCCCCGTCCGCCGCGCTGGCGGTGCTGCTCAGCCAGGGTGTCGAACTGCGGCCTGCGCTGAACGCGATCCGCGGCGCCCGTCCGGTCGCGATCATCGACTACGCGCGAGACGCGCTGGACTGGCACCTGCTCACGTCGGGGGCGGACGCGCGCGCCCGGCGGAACGCGCGTCGCCGGCTGGGCCGCTGGAGGGGCTCGAACCAGCTCGACGCGACCCAGGTGATCCGGGCCATCCGCGACACCGAGACTGCAGCCAATCGCTGGTGGTTGCGGCTGGACGAGGCAACGCCGGACCTGCTGGCGGAGTTGCTCGAATCGGCTGGCGAATTGGCCATCGGGCTGCCGGTGACCGCCGAACCGCCTGAACTGAGCCTGTTCGACGAGGTCTTCCTGATCACCGTCCAGGGCCTGGTGGGACGTGCGCTGGTGGTTGGCCCACCCCGCGCCGGTGAGTCGGACGAGAAGTTGCTGCCGCTGCTGGCGCGGGAACTGTTCCCGCCGGTGGCGCTGACCCTCCCGCGCCGGGTCGCCAACTGGCTGAGGGGCGCACGCCCCAACCTTCGTCGGATACCGGACGCCGAGTACCGCGCGCTCACGCTCGCCAACTGAACGGCCGGTGACCACTAGCCCCTGGTGGGCTCAGGGAGCGGTCTAGAGTTCGACGGTCTCGAGCAACTCGGCCGGACGCGCGGGAATGCTGAGTCGGACGGTGATTTCCCGGGCGAACGCGGACGCGGAGTCTTCCGTCCCGTGCACCGTGTACACCTGCTGCGGCCGGGGCTCAAGAGCGCCCAGCCAGTCGAGCAACTCGGAGCGATCGGCGTGCACCGAGAACTCCTCGTCCTGCAGGATCTCGGCGCGCACCGCCACGTTGCGACCGTGCATCTTGAGGCTGCGGACGCCGTCGGCCAACAGCCGGCCACGTGTCCCCTCAGCCTGATAGCCGACCAGCACAACCGAGTGCCGGTCGTCCGGCAGCATGTGCTCCAGGTGGTGCAGCACCCGCCCGCCGGTGGCCATGCCGGAGGACGAAATGATGATGCACGGCACCTTTGGGTCGTTGAGCTTGATCGACTCCTCGGTACTGCGCACCTCGCGCAGTCCGGGCAGGTCGACGAACGACCTCGGGTCCAGGTCGGGACGCAACTCGTCGGCGTGCGTGGCCGACGTGTACACCCGCAGCGCTGCCAGCGCCATCGGCGAGTTCACGAACACCGGCAGTTCCGGAATCCGACCGGCGTGCAGCAGGTCGGTCAGGGTCTGCAGCACCACCTCGGTGCGGTCCACCGCGAACGCCGGGATCAGCACCGAACCGCCGCGCTTGGCCGTGCGTCGGATCAGGTCGGCCAGCGGCTCGTGTTCCGGGCCGGACGGCTCGTGGTGCTCCCGGTCGCCGTAGGTCGACTCGATCAACACCACGTCCGCCCCTGCTGGGATCTCCCGCGGACGCAGCACCGGATGGGTGGCCCGGCCCAGGTCGCCGGAGAAAAGCACGGACCCCGTCGGCGTGCCCAGCCGAATGCTCGCCGAGCCGAGGATGTGCCCGGCCCGCGTCCATGCCGCAGCCAACCCGTGGCCCAGCGAGACCTCGGTGTCGAAGTCGATGACCCGCATCCGGTCGAGCGCACGCTCCGCGTCCGCAGCGGTGAACAGTGGCAGCGGCGGCTGATGCCGGGAGTAGCTGTGGCTGGCCGCGTGCTCGGCATCCCGCTCGGCGAGGAAGGCCGCGTCCCGCAGCACGATCTCGGCCAACTCGCAGGTCGCCTGGGTGGCCAGCACCTCGCCGTGGAAGCCGTTGCGCACCAGCACGGGCAGGTAGCCGACATGGTCGGTGTGCGCGTGCGTGATCAGCACGGTGTCGATGGACTCCGGAGCCGTAGGAAACGGCGTCCAGTTGAGTTCGCGAAGCCGCTTCTCCCCCTGTAACACCCCGGCGTCCACCAGAACCCGGCGATCGTCAGAATTCACCAGATACTTCGAGCCGGTGACGGTGCCGGCACCACCACCGAAGGTGAGTTTCACTGCCATGCCCCCAGCTTGGCACTACGCGTCCTGATTAGGAGTTTCTTCGACAAGATCGGCCGACCGCGCCAGTCCAGCCGCCTAGTGGTGAAAGTGAACCGAGGGCGTCCACATCGTGAACAGATTCCATCAATCGATGAAGAGGGTTGATGCCGTCGCGTGCCGCGCCATAGCCTGTCGGAGTCGAGCATCCCTCCAGCTCGTCTGCGCCCGAGGAAGGTAGGCAATGGTGCCCTATCGCAATCCCGCCCTGCTCGTTTCAATCGCTTTCTTGCTGGCCGTTCCCGCGGTCGCCGAAGCCGCGCCCGCCGGCACCGACGACACGCTCACCACGGCTCGCAGCAGCGGCCGGGTGAGCACGACGCTCACCCCGCGAGTGCTGGCTGGGGGCGCCTTGGTGGATGTGATGGTGCAACTCGAAGCCGACCCGGTCGCGGTTGCGGAGGCCAAGGCCGAGCGGACGTTCACCGCGGCCGAGCGCACCACCCACAAGAACAAGCTGCGCAAGGCGCAGGATGCGATCACCGACGACATCGCCGGCAAGGGCGGCAAGGTGATCTCGCGGATGCAGTCGGCCTACAACGGCATGCGGGTGCGGATCAACCGTTCCCGGGCGGACGCGCTCGCCGCGCTGCCCGGCGTGAGCGGTGTGCACGCGATCACGGCGAAGACCCTGGACACCTCGGTCTCGGTGCCTTACCTCGGTGTGCCGTCGGTCTGGCAGGACACCGGCTTCACCGGCAAGGGCGTGAAGGTCGCCATCATCGACTCCGGGATCGACTACACCCACGCCGTTTTCGGCGGTCCGGGCACGGTTGCGGCGTTCGAGGCGGCTGCAGCCACTGCCACCCAAGCCGCGAATCCGGAGTGGTTCGGGCCCGACGCCCCGCGGGTGAAGGGCGGCTGGGATCTGGTCGGCGACGCCTACGACTCGGACGCCGAGCCGGGCAGTCCGGCAGCCACGCCCGTCCCCGACCCCAACCCGCTGGACTGCAACGGCCACGGCACCCATGTCGCCGGTATCGCCGGCGGCTCGGGCGTGACCGCATCCGGTGATGTCTACACGGGCGCCTACAACGCCAAGACCGCGAAGACACAATTCTCGATCGGCCCGGGCGTCGCGCCGCAGGTCGACCTGTACGCCGTCCGCGCCTTCGGCTGTGAAGGGTCCAGCGAAGTGGTCGCGGAGGCGATCGACTGGGCGGTCGAGCGGGGCATGGACGTAATCAACCTCTCCATGGGCAGCACCTTCGGCCGCGCGGATGACCCAGATGCGGTCGCGGCCAGCAACGCGGTCGGCGCGGGCGTGGTCGTGGTGACGTCCGCCGGCAACGAGGGCCCGAACCCCTACCTGGCCGGTTCGCCCGGAGTTGGTGAGGGCGTCATCTCGGTGGCTGCCGTCGACAGCACGCCCAGCTTCCCGGGAGCTTCGCTTAGCTTCGCTGGGCAGCAGTTGACCGCGATAAACGCGAACGCGGCCGATCTGCCGGGCACGGCTCTCACCGTGGTGAACGTCACGGACGACCCGGACACCGCGGAGGTCGAATCGCTCGGTTGTTCGGTCGCAGCCTTCACCCAGGCCGGCATCGTGCCGGACGGGCACCAGATCGCGGTCGTCGAGCGGGACGGCTGCTCGCGTCCGGCGAAAGCCATCTTCGGCCAGCAGGCCGGCGCGGCCGCAGTGGTGATGATCAACACGATCGCGGACGGATACCCGCCGCTGGAGGGTGAGATCACCTACAACCCGGACGACGGGATGCCTTATCAGGTGACCATTCCGTTCCTCGGGGTACCCAACACGGCAGCGGCGGCACTGGCCGGCGCGGAGGGCGCCGCGATGACGATGACCGCGACCACGGTGGCCAACCCCGCGCTGGGCGAGATCGCGGCCTTCAGCTCAGCCGGTCCGGTCAACGGCAGCTCAGAGGTGAGCCCGAGCCTGGCCGCGCCAGGGGTCTCGATCACGTCCGCCGGCATCGGCACCGGTGACGGCACGACGGCGATGTCGGGCACGTCGCAGGCCGCCCCGCACGTCACCGGCGTGGCGGCGCTCGGCGTGCAGGCGCATCCGAAGTGGTCCGCGCAGGACATCGCCGCGACCCTGGTGAATACCGCCGACCCGGCGAAGGTCAGCGGCTATTCGCTCACCCTCGCCGGCTCCGGCCTGGTGGACGCTGCCCAGACCGTGACCACCGAGTCCTTGGTCACGGGCGACCGGTACCGGACCAGTTCCGGCGTTATGGCCGAGCCGTCGCTCAGCTTCGGCTTCGCCGAGCCCTCGCTCACCTTCCTGGGCACCAAGTGGATCACGATCCACAACCGCGGCTGCGAGGCGATCACCTACAAGCTCGGCGCCGAAGCCAGCGCGGCCTCGCGCCCGGCGAGCCTGAAGTTCGGCGCAAAGAAGGTGAAGGTTCCGGCGCGAAGCAAGGTGATGGTGCCGGTGACGCTGCTGGTCAACGCGGCCAAGATCGGATCGTCGCTGACCGACACTCAGGCCGGCTTCCGTGAGGTTTCCGGCAACATCGTGCTGACCACGGGTGGTGACGAGTTGCGGGTGCCCTACCTGCTCGTGCCGCGCGCACGCGCTCAGGTCAGCGCCAAGGCGCTGGACAGGTTCCCCAAGCCGGTCGCTGCCCCCGAATACCTGGCAGCGGACGCAGCAGACGCAGCGGACGAGTCAGCAGCCGAGGTCGAGGCCAACTCACCGGCGGAGTCGGTCAACGTCGTCGAGCCCGTGGAAGACCTGGGTGCAGACCCGGACGCAGAGGTAGCTGCCGGTGAGCCGGAATCCTCCGCTGGTGCGGACGGCGTCGCCGAGGCCGCCCAACAGGTGACCGACGATCCGATCGAAGAGCCGGTGGCGGAAGCCGTGGAAGCCGTGGAAGAGATCGCGCCGACCGCACCGACCGCGCCCAACAGCACGGCGCAGACCACGACGGTGCGGGTGTCGCTGCGCAACCCGCTCGGTGCGGTGGACGCGTCCGCGGATTTCTACACCTGGGGGCTCACCGACCCGAAGGATCCGTCCGCCCGCGGGGGGTACGACCTGCGCGCGGCCGGCGTCCAGTCCTATGCGAACGGCGCGGACACGCTGTTGCTGTTCGCGGTGAACAATCACTCCCGGTGGTCGACCGCGGCCACTCAGGAGTTCGACGTGTCGGTGGACACCAACGGTGACGGCGCTGCCGACTACGTGGTGCTCAGTTATGACTCGGGCTACATCGCCACCGGCACCTACAACGGACTGACCGGGGTGTTCGTCTACGACGTGGCCGCCGGAGCGATGTCCGCGAGCGGCTACAACGCGGTGGCGCCGACCGACTCGAGCACGATCCTGCTGCCGGTGAACGCGTCCGCGCTGGGGTTGAGCGCGGACGCCGGCGACTTCAGCTACACCGTCGACAGCTACAGCATCCTGGATCCAGTGGCCGGTGACAGCTTCGGCGCGTGGGCGAACTACAACCCGTGGGCGAAGGCCATTGGCGATTCGGCCTACGTCACCGTCCGGCGCAATCGGACGCTGAAGGTGCCGGTCGAGGTGGACCCGGTGGCCCTGGGCACGCAGCGGCCACTGGGCGTCATGGTGGTGGCCTTCGACAACCAGTCCGGTGCTTCGGAGGCCCTGCTGCTGAAGGCCCGCTGACCCACGCTCCCCGAGCCCACCCACGCTCCCCGAGCCCGACGAAAGGGCTGTGGGCTCAGGCCGGCTGGCAGAGCCTCGGCTCGCCCGAGCGTCCGAAGCGGTAGTCGTATTCGACTCCGGCCACGCTGACGACCACCTGCATGCCGGGCACCTGAGCCTGGGTGTACAGCTGGCCGGGCTTGGGACAGCCCAGGGAACCGTCATTCCAGGTGACCCGGCGCGAAGTCACCACCCGGACGTCCGTCGTCGGAACCTGACGGGCGGCCAGATCAGCGAGGATCGCGTCCCACTGCTGTGGGGACGGGGTGGCGTCCGTCCCGGCGCTCGGCGTCACCGACGGCAGCGGGGACATGGTCTGCAGTGGTGGTCTTTCGCCCATCTCGCCTCGGCTCGCGCAGCCGCACAGCAGCACTGCCATCGTGCTGACCAGCGCAGCCCGGACCATGTCGCCTCCTGGGTCAAGCGTACGAGCTCGGACGGTTCGAGATCCCGGCCAACGCCCGGATGACGTGGCCTGTGGACAATGGGATGACGTGGCCTTGGCTGGCATGCGCCCAGCCTGCCATGCCAGCTCGTCAGCGCGACCCGGTGAGCGCCTTCAGTTCCCGGGCCGCCTCGCGGGACGCGTCCGCTTCGCCGAGTTGCCAGCGCAGCCCGACCAGCGCTTCCAGCGTCGTGGCGAGTTCGTCCCGGTATGCCTCCAGCGCGGTCAGCGGACGCAGCAACCCGGCCAGCCGGTCCAGGTTGTGGGCTCGGTCGGCCGGGGATTCGGCCGCGGCGTGTGCCGCGGAGCGGGCCAGGGTCAGCTCGTCCTGCACTTCGGCCGCTGCCCGCGCGGCCAGGCGCGCCTGAAGTTCGGCCTGCTGTCGGTGCTGTTCGGCGGCCTGCCGGGCGGCCCTCTCCGCCTTGGCCCTACGCTCGGCCGCTGCGGCGGCTTCCGTCCGTTCCCGCTCCTGGCGGGCGGCTGCCTCCTGCTGAGCCGCTCGCGCAGCCGCGGTCGCCGCGGCCAGTTCGTCCTCTGCGAGCTGTCGGGCGCGTTCGGCAGCTTGATCACGATGGCGGGTTTCCGCGGCTTCGGCGTCCCGTCGCGCGGTTGCAGCGGTCTGGGTGGACTCCTGGGCCGCACGCTCGGACGCGGCATAGCCGCTGGTCAGATCGCGATTGCTGAGCTCAGCGGACGCATCGAGCCGCGTCCACGTCACCGGCCGGCCTGGTGTTGGCGGGGCCGTGGCGACCTCGTCGGCGGACGCGAACTCGTCCGCTTCAGCGGCGCGCCCAGCCCGGCGCAGGGCAGCCGCCAGCCAACGTTGGCCTTCGGCGTGCTCGGCACCCAGACGGTCCAGGAGGGCGAGGTGGGCGCGGCGCACGCCCAGCGCGAAATCGACCTGGCCGGCCGACTCCAGCCGCGACGCATACGGTTCGTAGGTCGCGGCTGCGGTGGCGGCAGCGGTCGCCACCAGTGCCGGACGCGGTCGTGCCGGCAATTCGGCCAACAGCGACTCGTGCGCGGTCAGCGCCAGCCGGTGTTGCGCCAGCGCCTGGTCGGGATGGCCGCCGGCCCAGCGGCAGTCGGCCGCGGTCAGGTGCACGGCGATGGTCTGCGCTGCCGGCATCGGGGTAACGAATCGCCACGCGCTGGCGGCGTCCGCATAAGCGTTCGCCAGCGCTGGGTCGTCGACGTAGGCCCGCGCCCGAGCGAGCAGCGACCAGACCACAGCAGCGGCGCTCAGGTGATCGACCAGCGGGAGTCGGCCCAGCTGGTTGCGCCACGCGTCCAGCCCGTCAAGCGTGCGGGCGGCGGCCTCCGCCAGCCCGAGGAACCCCTGGACGGCAGCGAGCTGTGCCGACGCAGTGAAGAAGCGGACGCCGTCCGGTAGCGAGGTGTACGGACCGGACGCGCCGCCCTGGGCCAGGATGCGGGCCGCCTGCACGACGGCGTCCGGTGCGTCCGCGGCCGCCTCGGAGAAGGCCCACGCCTGGAGTCTGGTCGCGTTCAGGGCGACCATCGCGTCCGCCAGTTCCGCCGTCCGCGACGGGTCCGAGGTGACCGCGACGCGGAGCCGCTTCACCGTGGACGCAAGCTCGCGCCGCGAATCCTCGTTGGCTGGCACTGTCGGCATCGGCCACCTCCTTCTGGTCAAGCATGCTCCACACCGCCGCCCCCCGTTCGCGGAAAGGTGCTCGCGACTGGTCCATACGGGCACACTTGGCACACCATGAGTGAACTGATCGAGCAATCCCGGCTCACGATTCGCCGGATTTCGGTGTCGAGTATGGACAACAACGTCTATCTACTCACCACCCGCACGGGCGGTCGTCAGTTGTTGATCGACGCTGCCAACGAGCCGGACGCGATCGCGGAACTACTCGCGTCCGCTGCGGGGGACGCGGACGTACCGCCGCGGCTCGAACTGATCCTGACCACGCACTCCCACCACGACCACCTCGGGGCGTTGGCCGCGGTCGCGTCCGCTCACCCCGAGGCGCAGACGCTTGCCGGGGCAGCGGACGCCGGCGCGATCACGGCAGCCACCGGCGTCCCGATCGCGCGGCGTCTGGAACACGGCGACGCCATCGCGCTCGGCGACCTGGAACTGCAAGTGATCGGTTTGCGCGGACACACGCCCGGCTCGGTCGCGGTGGCGTACAGCGAGCCCGACCAGCAGACGCACGTGTTCACCGGCGACTCGCTGTTCCCCGGCGGCGTGGGCAACACCAACCGGGATGCAGAGCGGTTCAACAGCCTGTTCTCGGACGTGGTCCGGCGCATCTTCGAGGTCTACCGCGGAGACTCGATCGTGCACCCCGGCCACGGCGCGGCGACCACGCTCTCCAGCGAGCGTCCGCACCTGGCCGAGTGGGAAGCTCGCGGCTGGTGAGTTGGTCCCCGACGCGTGAACGGCGAGGCTCAGCTGCGCCGGAATAGCCGCTGCACCAGGTGCCAGGCGGTGCCGGGCGGATCGTCGGTCGTGAACGCCCACTCCGGGTCGGTCAGCATGCGGGCACCGGACAGTCCAGCCACCATGGCGATTACCGCGAGCACGGTCGCGACGCCCTGCTGCAGCGCGGACACCACGTCGGCCTGATCGAAGTAGATCAGCGCCCGCAGGGCGGAGGCGCCGGGGATCGCGACCAGCACCGTGGGCACGGTCATGATGATCTTGTTGAGGTCGAACAGCCGAGCGGCGAGCGCGCACAGCAGGCCCATCACGAAGCAGCACACGAAGGTGGCGATGTGGGCCTTCACGCCGTTCTGCAGCAGCAGGAGGCGCGGGATGTTGCCCAGCAGCGCCACCACCCCGGACGTGACCGCGGCCGACAGCGGCGAGTTGAACATCGTCGCCCAACCGAAGACCGCGAAGAAGCTGGCGGCCAGTTGCACCGGCCAGAGCAGCGCCGGCTGGATCGCGAGTGGCGGGACGGCGTCCGGTGAAACCCCGGTGGGGGTGACCACCAGCCATACCCCGATCGTGATCGACAGCAGCACCATCGCGGCGTAGAACAACCGCGGCACTCCGGCCAGCAGGTCGATTCGGGTGAGGTCGAGACCGGCGGTGACCAGCGGGAAACCGGGAATCAGGAAGATGGCCGCACAGATCAATCCGGCGGCCATGCGCGGGCTGGGGCTGCCGAGGGCGAGATCGAGGCCCCTGGTAAACACGGCATAAAGGCCGGTGGCCGTGGCGGCGGAGGTGAGCACGACGGCGAGATGGTTGAGTTGCAGGCCGGTCAGCGTCCGGTGCAACCAGTAGGCGAGTGCGGACGCCGGCAGCACCGCCAGCACCTCGCGCCAGCCGCCGTTGCCGAGGATGGTGACCGAGCCGCACGCCAGCGCGACCAGCAGGATCAGCGCCCACGCCGGATAGAGCCGCGGGGTGTGCTCGATGTCGTCGAGCATCGCGTCAACTTCGGCGACGGTGGCCCGCTCGGGAAGGTTTTGGCCGAGGCGCTGCATCAGGTCGATGCGGTGGGCGTTGACGCCCGGCTTGCGGACCTCGCCCACCTGCGTGCGGAAAGTGCCGCGTCGCTGCACGGTGAGCACGATGTCGGTGAACGTGACCTGTGCTCTGATGTTGCCGATGCCGACCGTCCGGGCGACCGCCTGCATCACTTCGCGTACCCGCAGCCCGGAGGTGCCGGCGCCGAGCATCAGGATGCCGGCCCGCAGCACCACGTTCGCTCGCCGGACCAGGTGCTTGGGCTCCAGGGCGTCCTCATGGAAGTGCTCGTCGAAGGTCGGTTCCCGGGTGTCAGCCACGTGCGCCAAGCCTACGCGGGTTGATGGGCGGTCTCCGACGTTCGAACGGTGGACGGGATGCGACCGGCTCAGCCTGGATCCAGGCAAGGCCCGCGAAAGCGGCCCCGAGAACGTCGGGGTGCTGCTCGGACCGGGCCTGAACCTCAAGCGCCATCCGGCCGGCGGACGCAACTTCGAGTACTTCTCCGAAGACCCGCTGCTCTCCGGCAAGGCGGCCGCCGCGCTGGTGCGTGGCATCCAGTCCGAGGGTGGAAGCCGGTGAATTCAAAGTGCGCGTGGGCGCGTCCTCGCGGGACATCCGCGCCCGCGCGTCCGTCCATGTCGAGTCGGCCGACCGGATCACGCCCGTGCCCAAGCCCGCTGGGAAGGTCGAGACCGAGCCCAGGGGCCTAGCGGAACGGATAAGCCACGTAGGCGAACCGCGTCCCGTCCGGCGACCAACTGTTGACGTTGATGGTGCCCTGACCGCCGGGTAGCTCGGCGACGGTGACCGCGTCCGCCCAGGCGTCGCGGACGACCAGCCGCAGTTGCACGGTCAGGTCGGCCGGGTGTCCGAGAGTCCCGGCAGGGAAGCTCAGGTAGACCCAGTGCCGGCCGCCCGGGGCGGTGTGCGGGAACCAGTTCACGCGCTCATCGAAGGTGAGCTGGGTGAACTCGGTTCCGTCCGGGCGCACGCGCGCGATCTGTGCATGCCCGGGAGTCGTGGAGAACCGCTCGGTGTTGAAGTACAGCCATTCCCCGTCGACTGAGTACTCGGGGCCGTCGTCCGGGCCCCAGCCGGGCAGCACCTCGCGATCATCCGATCCGTCGACGCCAACGGTGTGGAGGTTGACGCAGCCCCAGCCCTGGGTCGGATCGATGTTGACATAGGCGAGCGTGGTGCCGTCCGGGCTGACTCCGTGCAGGAAGTGCATCAGGCTGCCGCGATCGCGAGTCACGCGGCGGGCCTCGCCGCCGGCCAGCGGTGCCACGTAGAGGTGCCGGTCGTTGCCGGATAGGTAGATGGTCTCGCCGTCCGGGGCCAGTACGTGATCGTTGTTCAGCTCAGGGGCGCCCACTAGTGGAATCTCGGTCGGGGGAGCGGAGCCGTCGGCGGGCAATGTCCAGAGCAGGCCGTCGCCGTTCAGGATGAGCCGGTCGTCAGGTGTCCAGTTGGGTGCCTCGAACAGCCGCTCGGTGTCCACGTACACCACCAAATCGGTCGCCGTCCGCAGGTCGTAGGTGTGTACCTCGCAGACCTGCCCTGCTGCGAGTTCGCGTCCGGCCATCTGTCGCCACCTTTCGATCAGGCATCCATTCTCGCAGCGTCCGCCCCTCCGCAAGCTGGACAGTTGCAGCCGACATCGGCTCCAGATGTCCAGTTTCTGAGCGAGGTGATCAGCTGGTCGACGAGTGGCGCGTCCGGACGGATCACGGTTCGGTGACCCGGCACAAAATGCACTGTCGATCACCAGAATCCGCAGTAATCAGCGAAACCAGCGATCGACAGTGCAAATTGTCCCGTTCAGCCCAGCCGGGGTGACTGCCGATCGGCGCGGAACAGTTCGCACGCCACGTCGTTGTAGCGGTCGGTGCGGCCGAGGTGGGCCATGCCCAATCGTCGGCACACCGCTTGCGAAGCCAGATTCTCGGGATAGGTGACTGCATAGACCGTAGTCAGCCCATGTTTCCAGGCGCGATCAAGCAGTCGTTGCCCAGCTTCGGCGGCATACCCGTTTCCCCAGGCCTCGGAGTGCAGGTGCCAGCCCACTTCAGTGTCGGCCGATGCCTCGCCCGACCCGCTCAGGGGGAGCAGCTTCATCAGCGCCGTCCCGATCGTTTGCGACTAGCCTGACCGCACGATCGCCCAAACTCCGTGCAGCGCGCCGTCGAATGCTGTCCACGCAGCCACCCGCTCCTCGGCCTGAGATCGGTCGGCCAGTACCGCCGGCGTCCGGCCGAGGAACCGGACGACCTCCCAGCGGGCTCGCATGATCTTGCGCAACGCCGTGCCCACCGGGTCGTCGGCGGACGCGTCGTGGCTCTCCAGGACTGCCATCACCACCCCAAGGGCCTCGGTGGCGCTGAACATCAGGGGTGGCAGCCGAATTCCGCGTCCGACGGTGTAGCCGCCGCCAGGACCGGGCACGGCGCGGATCGGAATTTCGGCTTGGCGCAGGATCGCCACGTAGCGTCGGGCGGCCCGCTCGGTTACCGCCAGCGCGTCGGCCAGCTCGGCCGCGGTGATGCCTGGCTGGTTCTGCAGCAGTTCGAGGGCGCGCAGGGCTCGGGCGGTGGGGCTGGTCTCGGCCATTGCGGGCTACCTAATCCTGCGTATCTCTCTGTTGGGTAATTCCGGAAGTAGATCGTCCGGATTCGATCCTAGCTTCGAGCCATGACCTACCAATTGATCCAGTCCCGGCATTCAGCGCCATCGCTACCGCGAAGCCTTTCCGCCGCGCTGGCGGCGCTGCGAAGCCTCCTTGCCAAGGTGGCGCATCGCCTCACGTTGCCCACCCAGGTGTTCGACGATCCCGACTTCGGCCGATTCCGCGGCTGGCCCGAATCGGAGGTGCAGTTGCGGCGATGGCCATACTGATCCCATCGCGTCGGGCAGCGGAGGGACGGATGGCAGCGGTCGGAGGGATGGAGTTAGAATTCACCGCGGACGTGATCGAGTGGCGCGGCCCGGCCCCGTTCGTCTACGCGGTGGTGCCCGAGGCCGAGGGCGAAGACATCGCGGCCGTGGCCCGGGCGCTCACCTACGGCTGGGGCATGGTGCTCGTGACCGCGACGATCGGAGCCACCCGGTTCACCACCGCGCTCTACCCGAAGGACGGCGGCTACCGGCTACCGATCCGGGTGGTCGTGCAGCGCGCGGAGTCCATCCGGGTGGGCGGACGGGTTCAGGTGAGGCTCGAGCTGGGCACGCCATGAGTGCTGTCGCGGTTGACCGTCCGTTGCCGAAGCTGGTGCTTTGATGGACGGATGCAGCGGCTGCTGAGCGCACTCGACCGGATGAACCGGGCGCACCCGTGGTCGCACAACGACGCCTATGCCGGCTTGGTGCTGCACCAAGCCAGGAAGACCCAACGTGGCGGCGGCAGTTCGGCGCTCGACGTCGGCTGTGGCACTGGGCGGTTGTTGCGCCGGTTGGCGGAGTGCTTCCCGCAGGCAGTGGGCATCGAAGCCGATGCTGTGACCGCTGGGCTGGCGGCCGCGGCGGTGGCTACGTTTCCGGCAGCGACCGTAGTCAACGCCAGGTTTCCAGTAGCGGACGGTCGTCGCTACGACTTCGTCTCGATGGTCGCGGTGTTGCACCATCTGCCCTTGGCGGACGGGATCGCGGCCGTCCGCGAAGTCGTGGCTCCCGGCGGTCGGCTGGTGATCGTGGGGGTCTACCGCGAGGCGCGGGCCGATGCGTTGTTCTCGGTGATCTCGCTGCTACTCAATCCGCTGATCGGGATGATCCTGCACCCGCGACCTGCCGACCGGACGCTGGAGCAGCTGCGCGCACCGGCTATGCCTGCGTCCGAGCCTTACCGGGAGATCCGCAGCGCGCTCCGTGCCGCGCTGCCCGGAGTGCGGGTTCGTCGCGGATTCTTCTGGCGCTATGTCGCTACCTGGCAAGCGCCGCGCACTTAGCCCGAACCCACCGGCCGAGCTTGTGGAGACCGGGGATTCAGCGCCGAAGTGACTGCGCTCACCGAACACGTTGGCGGAAATCACGATGCTGCGCGAGCCTGCGTAGGATCGTCCGCGTAAAGCGCGTCCTGGTCGGTGTGGCAGCCTTGGTGCTCGTGGTTGGAGCAGTTCATACGGCCTTCGAGTACGGCCGAATGGTCGCTACGGCCGAGTACAACTCCGCTCCGTCCAGTGTCGCGCTGTTCTTCATGGTGCCGCATCTGGCGGTCAGCATGTTGCTGCTGGTAGCGGCTGTGTTCACGCCACGGCGCAAGCGCGCAAACGAACCCGCGGACACGCGCTCACCGCGCTGACGGCCAAAGGTCGACCTCGCGGCTCAGGCGGGGCTGCGGTGGTGCCTGGCCACTGACTGTGACTGCACCCACCGCGGACGGTGCACTCAGCCACAGCCTCGACGATTCGGACGGGAATCAGCGCAGCCGGGCCCGATCGGCAAGGGTGTTCAGCAGCGCGACGCCAGTGGCGGCATCGTCGACTGTGATCACCAATTGCCGTCCGCCGGTGCGGTGCACGAGGATCGCCTCGCCCTTGCGCAGCACGATGCCGACGCGTCCGGTGAGATCGATCCGGTAGCCCCAGCCGCCGAAGTCCGCCAATGGCTGGACGTCGACCACTTCGGCCGCTTCCACCTCGTTTAGCGGCACCACCGTCCGCGGCCGTGGCAGTACCGAGCGCGCGGCCAGGCCGTCGTGGTCGACGGTGATCGTCCAGCGGCCGAGCAGCACCAGCAACAACGTGACCATAGCCAGGATGACCAGGGTCGTCACGCCGACCCCGACACCACCGAGCAGCGCGATGCCGCCCAGCAGGACGGTCAGGATCGCCCCGGCGGTCATGATCCAGCCCAGTCCGGGCAGTTCCGCCGTCCGCACCCAGGCCGCCTGCTCGTTCGCGCCGAGCGTCAGGCGCTCCGCGCCGTCCGGTACCGGGGCGGTGGTGGGCTGCGGCCGGTCCGCCGGGATGGCGAGCGCGGCCAGCGCGCCGGCCAGGGTTGCGACAGCGAAGGAAACCGCCATCGGTACCCCGATTCCGGGCGCGAGGGTGGCGTCGGTCAAGCCGCGCTGCACGGCCAACGAGCCGACCAGCAGACCGCTGATCATCACCGCGAACCAGATCGAGAAGAACACCGACAACCGGCGAGTGGACGCTGTCGAGCCCAGGTAGAAACCGATCGCCCACATGCCGATCGTGAACGGCACGACGATCGCGGCCAGCATCACCAGCGTGCTCACCGGGCTACCGAAACCGTCCGGCAGGCCGTCCGCACCCCAGTGGGTAGCCACCTGATCGGGCAGTTCGGGCAGCATCGCGACCGCCCACGCCAGCGCGGCGGCCAGCAGGACGAGCGGAACCACGAGCGCAAGCACCGTAGTCCGGACGCGATTCGGCACCTTGGCAGGTCTGGACGTCATCGCAGGGTCTCCTTCAACAAAGCGATCGTGGTTTCGGCCGAGAGCTCCAGCCGACGGGACTCGGTGGCGACCGCCGCGAGGGCGCGGCGCAGCGGGGCCAGGTCTTGGGTGGCACGCTCGGTGACCACGGCGCCGCGGCCGCGGCGAAGCTCGATCAGGCCTTCGTCGCGCAGTTCCTGGTAGGCGCGCAGCACTGTATGCAGGTTCACGTTCAGAGACGCGGCCAGCTCGCGGGCCGCCGGCAGCCGTTCGCCCGAGCGCAGTGAACCGTCCGCCACGCCGGCGCGGAGTTGCGCGGCGAGCTGAGCGAACAGCGGCTCGGTGGCCGACGGGTCGATTCGGAAAAGCACAGGTTCAGTATAGTTGTTATATGACAACTAGAACAGTTACTTCCACTCAGTTCTAGAACCGCTGATCAACGCGGCCCAACGCTGGCTGAGCCTGACGAAGCCCGTAGTCACCCCGCGGATGGACGACCCAACGCCCGGCTCAGGGATCGAAATCAGCGCTTCGCTAGTCGAGCGCGGCGAGCAAGCGGACGGCCCGCTTGGCAACCGCGGGCAGTCGCGACTTCGAGTGTCGCTGCAGTCGTTCCCGGAGCGCCGGACGCAGCGAAGTGTCGGCGGCGGCCAACGTGGCCAGAGCCGACATCGCGCAGGTGAGCACGATCCAGTCGTCGGCATCGTCGAGGGTACGGATCAGCCATTCCGCGGCCCGCGCGCGTTGGGCGGCAGTGAGCGGCACCTCGCCCCAGAGTTGGGCCAGGTGCCACTGAATCGACGGCTGGGTGCTGGCCGCCAGTTCGGCGTCCAGGCGATCGACGAAGGGCGTCAGCAGTTCCGGACGCTCACGCGCGAACTTCTCCAGCGCGTCCGCAGCCCGCATCCGCACGACCGCGTCCGCGGCTGTACAGCAGTCGATCAACTCGCTGATCCGAGACGGATCGGCCCGCAGTTCGGCGAGCACTTCGGTCACGCCGAGCAGCGTCCGCGGGTTGCCGCCGGTGAGCATGTCGACAAACGCCCTACCCGCGGGCACCTTCGCCACCAGCGTCCGCGGCGCGGTGAACCGGTACGAGGCCTCGATCCAGTCGGCGAGTTCGGCCAGGTCGGTGTGCTCGTCGAGGTCGAGTCCCGTCCAGCCGGACGGGCCGAGATAGTCGGGATTGTACGCGCAATCCTGCGCCCGGAGGATCGAGATGGTCTCCAGATCGCCGACCAGCACCACCGATTGGGAATGCCGCACCCAGGCTCCGTCCACCTTCAGCGAGCCGCCGTAGTAGGCGAACACCTTCTTCGTGTAGAAGGTCGGACGCCCACGGCTCACCTTCTCCTGCGCTCCCGGCAGCGCGAGCGCCAAGCCCCGGACCCGCTGGTACCAGGGGTCGGCCTCGTCGAACATCAGCGGATGCTCCACCGGTTCAGCCCTACGCCCAACAGCGTCCGGCTAGGAGACGCAGAGGCAGAAGGGGTGCCCAGCCGGATCGAGGAAGACCCGGAAGGTCTCGCCTGGCTGGTGTTCGGCCTTGTGGGCGCCGAGTTCCAGGGTCGCGGCCGCGGCTGCGTCCAGGTCGTCCACCACGAAGTCGAGGTGTGACTGCTGCGGCACTTCCTGCCCGGGCCAGACCGGCGGACGGTAGTCCGCGACCTGTTGGAAGCAGATCGCCTGCCCGTAGTCGGCGCGGACCTCGGCCCAGTCGCCGTCGAGCTGGACCTTCCAGTCCAGGAGCCTTCCGTAGAACTCGGCGAGGACGGCGGGATCGGGGCAGTCCAGCACCACGCTGGGGAATCGTGCGATAGCCATGCCGGAGCCTAACCGGACACCGGACGCTCGGCACCTGGTGAGAAGTGCGGTACCTCGACTCGTGGCACTGCAACTGTCCTAGGGGATGAGGGTGTTCTCGGCGACGGCCAGGTCCAGCTCTTCTGCGGCCGTGAGAAGCCGCCGATCACGGGTCCAGAGACGAGCCGCTGGCGTGAGCCGCGTGGCCGCGAGCAGGTGGACGTCCACCAGGCTCAGGCCGCGCGAGTACAGGGCCTGAGCCTCGATGAACGCGAGAATTTCGGCATCGGACGCGGACGCGGCGTGAGGGAGGTGCGCCAGCAGTCCGAGCACCGTGTCTCGATCGGCCAGGGAGCCCAGCGCCAGCTCGCCGGTCACCAGCGGGTGGGAGAGCACCTCGTTGCGATTCAGCAGCGCAACCAACCGGGGCTCGCCCTGGTGCAGATGGTCTATCCAGATCGAGGTGTCAACCAGGATCACGTTTCGCTGCCCCGGTGGCGGGGAGCGGACACGGCAGCTGGATCTGTGCCGCCAAGCCTAGCCAAGCGCCTGGCGCTCTCCTGTTGGATCAGGGCTTCAAGGCCCTTGCGGAACAGGGTCGAGCGCTCACTCGTCCCGGTGAGCTCCGCCGCGAGCGCGAGCAGATCGCTGTCGATGGTAACTGTGGTGCGCATGGTGACCTCCTGCATCACCCTCAGCATAGTTTGATGCTCAATCTGATGCGAAAGGGTCAGTGCTGCATGTCCACGAAGCGGGAGTAGTGGCCCTGGAACGCGACGGTGACGGTCTTGGTCTGGCCGTTTCGGTGCTTGGCAACGATGAAGTCGGCCTCGCCGGTCCGCTCGGACGAGTTGTTGTACATGTCGTCGCGGTGCAACAGGATCACCACGTCCGCGTCCTGCTCCAGCGAACCGGACTCGCGCAGGTCCGACAGCATCGGCTTCTTGTCGGTGCGCTGCTCGGGGCCACGGTTGAGCTGGGAGAGCGCAACTACGGGCACCTCGAGCTCCTTGGCGAGCAGCTTCATCTGTCGGGAGAACTCCGACACCTCCAACTGGCGGCTTTCCACCCGCTTGCCCGAACTCATCAGCTGCATGTAGTCGACGATCACCAGTTTGAGGTCGTGGCGCTGCTTGAGTCGCCGCGCCTTGGCCCGGATCTCCATCATGGTCAGGTTCGGCGAGTCGTCGATGAACAGTGGTGCGCTGGACACGTCGCCGGTCTTCCGCGCGATCCGGGCCCAGTTCTCGTCGCTCATGTGGCCCTTGCGAATGTCCTGCAGGGGCACTTGCGCCTCCGCCGAGATCAAGCGCATCACGATCTCGGTCTTCGTCATTTCCAGGCTGAAGAACGCCGAGCACAGTCCGTGCTGAATAGACGCGGCCCGCGCGAGGTCGAGGCCCAGCGTCGACTTGCCCACACCCGGACGCGCCGCCACGATCACCATCTGCCCGGCGTGCAGCCCGTTCGTCAGCTCGTCCAGATCGACGAACCCGGTCGGCACGCCGGCCATGATGCCGTGCGAGCTCAGTGCCTCGATCTCGTCCAGCGTGGACTCCATCAGCGCGCTCAACGGCTCGTAGTCGTCGCCGGCCTTGCCCTCGGCCACTTCGTAGATCGCCTGCTGCGCCGCGTCCACGATGCCGGCGACATCGCCCTGGCCGGCGTAGCCCAACTGGCTGATCTTGATCGACGCCTCGACCAGCCGGCGCAGGATCGCCTTCTCCCGCACGATCTCGGCGTAGTAGGCAGCGTTGGACGCGATCGAGACCATCGACAACAGGTCGTGCAGGTAGATGTGCCCGCCGATCCGTCCGAGTTCGCCCAATTTCGCCAGCTCGTCGGCGACCGTGATCGCGTCCGCCGGCTCACCGCGTCCGTACAGGTTGAGGATCGCGTCATAGATCGTCTCGTGTGCCGGGCGGTAGAAGTCACGCCCCTTGACGATCTCGGCGACATCGCCGATCGCATCCTTGCTCAGCAGCATCGCGCCCAGCACGCTCTGCTCCGCGGCAACGTCCTGCGGCGGCGTGCGATCGGGCCCTGCGTAGGATGCCTCTTCGTAGTCGATGACTTCTGCGAGCGACATGACTCCCCTCAAGACTCGTCTTCACCACTGATCCATGCTCCGCTGAGCACGTTAGGACGAGCCTCAGACACTTTCTGTCGGCCGCCTCGCGACGGTTCCGGATCGTCGCCCCGCACCTTCCGACCCGCGCCAACCTAGACCCATCCGGGTCACGTCTCAATGGCGCTATCCACAGGCCCTGTGGATAGCGTGGGGACAACGCGCGCGACACGCGCAGGGGGCTGTGCAAGGAGTGGTGCCGTAACTGTGGAAACCTCGTGAATCGTTCAGTGAAGCGCCATCTGACAAGGGAAGATGCTTCATGCCCATGTGGACGGAAGAAGTCGTACAGCAATTTTGAGACCGTCGGACCGGACTTGACAGGCGAAGCCTGGCCGGGTGTATGGCGGCTGCGCACTCGCGGTTATGCACACGCTATCCACAACCTCTGGCTTGGCTTCCATACCCATGGGGGGTATCCTGAAGAGGGAGGATGAAGATGACCGCGAATCACGAAGAACAACTGTCACACCGGGCCGAGTGTCACCACGACTCCGGCCACGGGTATCTCGACCACAAGGACGAGTACCTGCGCAGGTTGCGCCGTATCGAGGGCCAGGCGCGCGGGCTGCAGCGCATGGTCGACGAGGAGCAGTACTGCATCGACATCCTCACCCAAGTGTCGGCCATGACCAAGGCGCTCGAAGGCTTCGCCCTGGCGATGCTGGACGAACACCTCAGCCATTGCGTCGTCCGCGCGGCGCGAGCGGGCGGCGCCGAAGCAGAGGAGAAGCTCGCCGAAGCGTCCGCTGCGATCGCGCGGTTGGTTCGCTCCTGACGGGTCCAGCTCGACCAACCGAATCCAAAGACCAACTGAAGTCCAACGAAAGGAAACCGCAATGCTCGCGACCTACACCGTTACCGGAATGACCTGTAACCACTGCGTCCACGCGATCAAGGAAGAGGTCGCCGCCGTCCCCGGCGTGACCGGCGTCGAACTGACCCTTGAAGATGCCAAGCTGAACGTGACCTCGGACGCCCCGGTCGACTTCGACCGGATCATGGAGGCCGTCTACGAGGCCGGCGAGAACTACAGCGTCGCCTGAGCCATGAGCACCCAGCAGCGAGAATCCGTCGAACTCGACATTTCGGGCATGACCTGCGCGTCCTGCGCCGCCCGGATCGAAAAGAAGCTGAACAAGCTGGACGGGGTGCAGGCATCAGTCAATTACGCCACCGAGAAGGCCCTCGTCCTGGTGCCACCGATGATCGCGGTCGAGGACCTGATCCAGGTGGTCGAGAACACCGGCTACGGCGCGTCCCTGCCGAAGCCGGACGAGGTCCCGGTCGACCACGCCGCCGAACTGCGCATCCGGCTGATCTGGGCTGCCGTGCTCGGCGTCCCGGTGATCGCCATGGCCATGGTGCCGGCCCTGCAGTTCCCCGGTTGGCAATGGCTGAGCCTCGCGCTCACCGTGCCGGTGTACGCGTGGTCTGCGTGGCCGTTCCACCATTCGGCGCTGGTGAACGCCCGCCACGGCGCCACCACGATGGACACCCTGATCACCCTCGGCACCACCGCCGCCTTCGGCTGGTCGCTGTACGCGCTGTTCTTCGGGCACGCCGGACGGATTGGCTACACCCACCCGTTCGAGTTGTCGCTCATGCGCGGACACGGTGACGCCAACATCTATTTCGAGGCCGTCGCCGGGATCGTGGTGTTCCTGCTGCTCGGACGCTGGATCGAGGCTCGCTCCAAGGCCGCCGCAGGCGAGGCCGTCCGGGCGTTGCTGCACCTGGGCGCCACCGAGGCGAGCCTGCTTCGCGACGGCCGCGAGACCCGGGTGCCGATCGAAGCGCTCAAGGTGGACGACGAGTTCGTCGTCCGGCCGGGGGAGAAGGTGGCCACCGACGGCGTCGTGGTCGAGGGCGCCTCCGCGGTCGACAACTCGCTCGTCACCGGCGAATCGGTTCCGGTCGATGTAGCTGCCGGGGACGCGGTGATCGGTGCCACCTTGAACACCACCGGACGTCTGGTCGTCCGCGCGACTCGGATTGGCCGGGACACCCAGCTGGCCCACATCGCCCGGCTGGTGGAGGAGGCGCAGACCGGCAAGGCCCGGGTGCAGGCGGTGGCCGACAAGATCTCGGCGGTGTTCGTGCCGGTCGTGATCGGGCTGGCCGTGCTTACCCTCGTGGTTTGGCTGGTTCTCGGCGAGGGCGTGGCGTTCGCGGCCGCGTCCGCGGTGGCCGTGCTGATCATCGCCTGCCCGTGTGCCTTGGGGCTGGCGATGCCCACCGCGCTTCTGGTCGGCACCGGACGCGGCGCGCAGCTCGGCATCGTGATCAAGGGTGCCGAAGCCCTAGAGCGCACCCGTCTTGTCGAGGTGATCGTCCTCGACAAGACGGGCACGGTCACCTCCGGCCAGATGTCGGTAGCGTCCGTGCAGCCTGTCGCCGGCGTGAGCGAGGCCGAACTGCTGCGCTACGCCGGTGCGGCCGAATCGGGCTCCGAGCATCCGATCGCCCGCGCGATCACGGCACATGCGGCCAGCGACCTGGCCGTCACCAGCCTCACCAACACGCCTGGCCAGGGCATCACCGCGATGATCGCTGGCCGCGAGGTACGGGTCGGCCGCCTCGATTGGGTTGGCGGCGTTACAAAACGCACCGTCGATGCCCTCAGCGGGCCAGAAACGGCCGTGTCGAAGGATCTTCGGCGCAAATTGTCCGATCCCGCGGCGACGACCGAGGTCGGTGTGGCCTGGGACGGAGCCTTCCGCGGCTCGATCACGGTCGGCGACACGGTGAAACCCACCTCGGCTGAGGCGATTCGCCGGTTCCGTGAGCTCGGCCTCACTCCGATCCTGCTCACCGGCGATAACCAGGCTGCGGCCGAGGCCGTGGCCAAGGAGGTGGGCATCGAGCAGGTGATCGCCGAGGTGCTGCCCCAGGACAAGGTTGATGCGGTCAAGGCGCTGCAGCAGCAGGGCCGCAAGGTCGCGATGGTCGGGGACGGCGTGAACGATTCCGCCGCGCTGGCCCAGGCTGACCTTGGGATCGCGCTCGGCACGGGCACGGACGCGGCCATCCAGGCCGCCGACCTCACCCTGATGCGCGGCGATCTACGGGTTGCGGCCGACGCCATCCGGCTGTCCCGGGCCACCCTCCGCACGATCAACGGCAACCTGTTCTGGGCGTTCGCGTACAACGTCGCGGCGATCCCGCTGGCTGCG
>ERZ724513.240-NODE-240-length-25442-cov-14.102887_pt1 | contig 25442 bp, 20 predicted proteins | sample MGYA00376046_ERZ724513 | MGnify/ENA primary metagenome ERZ724513 (study PRJEB28724, sample SAMN07190883) | activated sludge metagenome | isolation source: activated sludge of sewage treatment plant in Hong Hong | place: Hong Kong | collected 2016-03-17 ...
TGGCAGTAAACCGTTACAGTTGGGGGGCGTATGAAATTTCTGGAGGATCCGTATCAGACATTGGGCGCTGGTCTTGCGCTCGCTGTCGGATTAATAGTCGTCTATCTAGGGATGGCGGGAGTGGGCGCGGGCGAGGCCGACTGGTTCGGACTGGTCGTTCGCTGGGTTCATTTCCTGGCCGGGATTACCTGGATCGGACTGTTGTATTTCTTCAACCTGATCAATGCGGGCTTTCTCAAGAGCTTGGATGGACCGACGAAGAACATCGTCATCCCGAAGCTGATGCCTGCAGCACTGAACTGGTTCCGCCATGGCGCCACGGTCACCGTTCTTGCGGGGATCGTGCTCTATGGCTACCTCTATGCGAAGGGAGGGACCGGGGCCATCGCTCTGGGGATCGGCGGGCTGCTCGGTATCATCATGATGGGAAACGTGCATGGAGTGATCTGGCCGAATCAGAAGAAGGTGATCGCGGCAGTGGCCGCTGCCGCGCAGGGGACGCCGGCTCCGCCGGAGATGGCCCAGTGGGGTAAGACCGCCTTGTATGCCTCGCGGATCAACTTCCTGCTGTCCATTCCGATGCTGTTCTTCATGGGCGCGGGAAGCCACCTGAAGTAGCAAGGTCTGTGACGGAAATGTTGGGGATTGGTTGTCCGAAAGGGTGATCAGTCCCCTTTTTCTTGCTGTCATCCTTGCCGGGAGTTACTGGCGGACCTCGGCGAGCCTTTGGGACGAGCCGGTGTAGGTCTATCAGGCCTAACTGATTGAGATTGAGGCCTAATCAGGCGAACGTGGCTTGACGCCTCTTGAAGTGCAGCCGTATAGTAGCTACCTGCTAACCTGGGGGCGATAACCCCCGAAAGGGAACAACGTGACCCTACCTCAACCACGGGTATTGCAGAAACTTGACGGGGCGCCTTGGGAAATCGATCCCTACCTCAAGACCGGCGGCTACGACGCCTGGCGAAAGTGTTTGAAGGACCTCACGCCGGCTGACGTCGTTGGAGAAATCAAAAAAGCCGGTCTGCGTGGACGGGGCGGAGCCGGTTTCCCAACCGGGATCAAGTGGGACAAGGTGCTGAACCATCGGGTGCAGGAACGGTACTTTGTCTGCAATGCCGGTGAGCATGAGCCGGGGACCTTCAAGGACCGTCATCTCCTCAAGCATATCCCGCATCAATTGATCGAGGGTTGCCTGATCGCGTCGCGAACCGTCAACGCCAAGGCGTCTTATATCTATGTGAATCATGAATATGAGGAAGAAGAAGCGAATCTGAGGAAAGCGATTGCTCAGGCGCGTGAGCGCGGCCTGCTGGGGAAGAATATTCTCGGCACGGGTGTGGATCTGGATTTGGAGGTGTTTTCCGGTCACGGCAGTTACGTGGCGGGCGAAGAGACGGCTATGTTGGAGTCGATGCAGGGGCGTCCGGCGATGCCTCGGCAGAAGCCTCCGTTCTACCCGACGGATTTCGGCCTCTACGGGAAACCGACGTTGGTCAACAACGTTGAAACCTTGTGCAACATTCCACAGATTTTGAAGAACGGGGCTGCTTGGTTCACGCAGGTTGGGACCGAGAAGTGCCCGGGGACGATGCTCTTCTCGCTCAGCGGTTCGGTCAATCGGCCTGGCGTGTACGAAATGCCGATGGGCATCACGATTCGGGATCTGATCGAGACCTGCGGCGGAGGCGTTCCGAATGGACGTAAGATCAAAGCGGTGTTTCCCGGTGGCCCGGCGTTCTCGATGGTGACGGCCGACCAGCTGGACTTGCCGATGGATTTCGATTCACTCAAGAAGGCCGGGACCGGACTCGGTTCCGCCGGGACCATTGTGATTGATGATGCCACCTGCATGGTGGCGGCAACCCTCAAGTATTCCAATTTCTTCAAGGGTGAAAGTTGCGGACAATGTCCCCCGTGCCGGATGGGTACGATCAACCTCGCCACACTGGTCGAGAAGATCGAACGGGGTGAGGGCAGCCGGAAGGACTTGGATTCACTGCTGCAGCTCTGCGGATTTGTGAAGGGGACGGGGTATTGCACGCTCATTACCGGTGCTGCAGTCTTGGTGCAGAGCAGTCTCCGATTGTTCCAGCATGAGTTTGAAGAGCACATTCGGCAGCAGCGCTGTCCCTATCAGCCTGCGCGGACCGGGGCTGGTGCGAATAGCTGAGGAGGCCCTGGGATGCCGCATGTGAGTTTTCTTCATTCCCAGGGACGAAGCGGGAAGGTCGACGCGAATCTCACGTTGTTGGAGGCGGCCAAGGCTCTCGGCTTCCAACTGAATCACGATTGCGGCGGCAATGCATCGTGTACGACATGCCGAGTTGAGGTCCAGACAGGCGGGAATAATCTGTCCGAGATCGACTTTGACGAACAGGATTTATTGGACCGGGAAGCCTTGTCCGAACCGTGGCATCGGCTTGGGTGCCAGGCACGGGTGCTGGGTGACGTCGTGGTCAGGGTTCCCGAGACCAAATGGGCGCAAGCGACGACCGGTTCCCCGAATCAGGTTGAGAAAAAAGGGGGCGGGCTTCCGTAAGCTCCCGCAAGATGGTAGAGTAAGACAACGTGCCGAACACGTAGCCCAGAAGGAGGAACAACGATGGTAACGATTACGCAATTGGCCGAGCAGAAGATAAAAGAACTCATGACCGAAGAAAAAGATGTCGTCGGGCTGCGGATTTATGTCCGTGGCGGAGGCTGTCACGGATATCAGTACGGGATGGCTTTCGAGTCGAAAATGGCCGACGACGATACGGTTATTGAGAAAGGTGACGTGAAGGTCATCATGGATTCCCAGAGCGCACCGTTGCTGCAGGGGGCGGAAGTGGATTATGTCGATAGCTTGCAGGGATCGGGATTTTCCATCAAGAATCCCCAAGCGAAGACCACCTGTGGGTGTGGCAGCTCCTTCAGTGCGTAAGAGTTCCGGTTCTACAGCCGGAGTGTCGTGTATTGAGTGAACCATCAAGCCGGGAGTGGCTCCCTTCCTAACGGGTAGCCCTCCCGGCTTGTTCGTTGTGTCGATTTGTCGGGGGTGTCGTCCGGATGTCACAGGCCACCGTCACGCGGCGGTATCGGTTTTGCGCCGCCCATCGTCTGCATACCGATCAATTGTCGGTGGAAGAAAACCGGACCATCTTCGGCAAGTGCAACAATCCCAACGGGCACGGTCATAACTACGTGGTCTTCGTCTCCGTCCGGGGCGACATTGATCCACGCACCCACCAGGTGTTGGATGTGTCGAAGCTGGATGCCGTGGTTGAACGGATCGTCGTGCAGCGTTTCGACCATCAGGACTTAAACCTTGATTCAGGGTTTACCAGCCAGACTACGACCGGCGAAAATCTGGTGCTGTTGATCTGGGATCTGCTCGTGAACGAGGTTCCGTCGGGGCGGCTTGTCAAGGTGGGTGTGATCGAGACGCGAGACAACTACTTCGAATATTCCGGGTCCGCAGAACATGCGCGGGCAGAAGATGGAGTGAGGCATGGCTAAAGTGGTTTCCGGGTCCCGCGCCAGGCGGTCGAAGGTGGCCGATGAGGCGGCCAGTCAGGATCCGATCGAAGGGCTGATGACGCAACTCCTCGTAGAGGTGGGGGAAGATCCCGACCGCAACGGACTGCTGAATACGCCGAAGCGCGTCGCCAAGGCCATGCGCTTTATGACGCAGGGATACCGCCAGGATATCGATCATTTGCTCAATGGCGCGCTCTTCCCCATCGAGTACGATGAGATGGTGATTGTCAAAGATATCGATTTCTTCAGCATGTGCGAACATCACCTGCTCCCGTTCTTCGGCAAGTGTCATGTGGGCTATCTGCCGAACAAGAAAGTCGTAGGCCTCAGCAAGATTCCGCGAGTCGTCGATGCATTTAGCCGGCGCTTGCAGGTGCAGGAACGCTTGACCGTGCAGATCGCTGAAACGCTCAAGAAGAAGTTGAATGCGCATGGTGTGGCGGTGGTCATGGAGGCCCGGCACCTCTGCATGATGATGCGAGGCGTGGAGAAGCAGAATACCGTGGCGGTCAGCAGTTCGATGCTCGGCGTCTTTCGGACTCAACAGCAGACGCGGGAAGAGTTCTTGAAGTTGATTCGCGGCAGTAGTGTGAGAGACGGAAACTAGTCGCTCATGCTTCGTGTGATTTCTGTAGCCCCTCGACGAACCCCCGCAGCACTTCGTTAAAGACCTCAGGTTGTTCGCGATTACTCACGTGTCCGGCGGCTGGTATGACGGCTAGCCGGGCACCGGGGATTTCGCGCGCCATCAACTCCGCATCGGCATGGGGGGTGGTGAAGTCTTCTTGGCCGACCACCACGAGCGTCGGGCAGGTGATGGCCTGGAGCTGTGCCACCGAGTCGGGACGGTCTGCCATGGCCATCAGGTCGACCACGATGCCGCTCACCGGTGTCTGCTGGATCGTTTGGCGAATGTACTCCGCCAAGTCGGGCTTGTGCTGAAGCGATGTTGCGCCGAGCAGTTTCGGCAGCATGATGTCCGCCACGGCGCCGGCCCCTTTCCCGTAGGCAGTCTGAGCGAGATGGAAACGTCCAGTGCGACCCTCTGGACTATCCGCTTGGGCTCGGGTATCCGCCAATACCAAGGCCAGGAGGCGATGGCGGTGTTGTCTAGAGAACGCGAGGCTGACATACCCTCCCATGGAGAGTCCCACCAGAATGGCTTGAGGAACGGCCAGGTGATCGAGGAGGGCTGCCACGTCATCGGCATAGTGGTTGAGGGAAAACGACCAGAGCGGCGCATCCGACTCGCCGTGGCCACGGAAATCGAGCGTGATGGTTCTGAAATGCGACGAGAGTGTCGCCACTTGTGGCGCCCACATGGAGCGATTCAACGGAAAAGCGTGGAGAAAAACGACTGGGACACCCGTCCCGTGGTCATCGTACGCGAGCCGGATACCATGGGTGCGGAAAAACATCGAGAAGTCCTTGATGTGGCAGTTGCGCAGTCGTTCGTAGCACTGCCCGGCGGTAGAATCAAGAGGTTGCTGAATTGCAGGACTGCGGTTTGCGGTGATTCCGGTGCGGCGTATAGAATGCACTCGTCGTCTTGAGGCGGAGCGATGATGTCAGCCCATGATTCCACAGGTGATCTTTTTGCTGTCCCTCGGACATCGGTGCCTGCAGGGAGGGTGCCGTTGGCGGAACGCCTGCGTCCTCGACACTTCGATGATCTGGTGGGGCAGGATGATGTGGTGGGGACGGGGCGCCCGCTGCGACAAGCCATTGAGCAGGATCGATTGTCGTCCGTGATTTTCTGGGGGCCTCCGGGTTGCGGAAAAACCACCTTGGCAGGGCTGGTCGCGCAATACACGAAATCGCAGTTCGTGCCGTTCTCGGCCGTCACCGGAGGTATTCCGGAACTGCGCGAGATCATCAAGGCTGCGGAGCAGCGGCGAGCCGTGGGGCGGGCAACCACGCTCTTCGTGGATGAAATTCACCGCTTCAACAAGGCACAACAAGATGCCTTTTTGCCTCATGTCGAGCGCGGGACGGTCGTACTCATCGGGGCAACCACCGAAAATCCATCTTTTGAACTGATCGCGCCCCTGCTCTCCCGCTCGCTCGTGGTGGTGCTCAAGCCGCTGACGGCAGAGGCGCTCGGTGTGATTCTTGACCGTGCCGTTGCCGATTTCGAGCGCGGTCTGGGTTCTCTCCGACTGACCGTACAGCCTGCGGCCCGTGAACGGTTGATCGCATTCGGCAATGGTGATGCGCGGAGTTTATTGACTACGCTGGAGTTTGTGGCCGGTCAGACTCCGGAGGGCCGGGATGGGACGAGGACCATCGACGAACGCCTCCTGGATACCGCGTTGCTCGCGCAATCCCTGCGCTATGACAAATCGGGGGAGGAGCATTACAATCTTGTATCGGCCTACATTAAGAGTCTGCGCGATTCAGATCCGAACGGGGCGTTGTATTGGCTGGCGCGAATGCTGGAAGGGGGAGAAAATCCTCGATTCATCGCTCGCCGTATGGTGATTTTTGCGTCGGAGGATGTCGGCAATGCCGATCCCCAGGCGCTGCTGGTTGCCAATGCTGTCGCCCAGGCCGTGGAGTTCGTGGGCCTTCCCGAGGCGCAGATCAACCTGGCGCATGGGACGACCTATTTGGCTTCGTGCCCGAAGGATAACGCGTCGTATGTGGGGCTGCAGGAGGCCCGTCGTGATGCTCGGCAATATGGCAATCTTGGCGTGCCGCTGCACCTGCGAAATGCGGTGACCTCACTGATGAAAGACATCGGGTATGGCCAGGGGTATCGATATGTGCATGATGATCCGGCAGCACGCGGTGACCAAAGCCATCTTCCCGATTCGCTGAAGGGGGCGCGATATTATCGTCCCCGGACGTCCGACGACGAAGAAAGGGGCTAGACAAACCTGCTGTTCCGGTTATACTGGGCGCCGAGGTGCCGATGCCGCGTCAGTCTCATTCAGCCGAGAGTGTCACCGAACGCCGGAAGTATGTCCGTGCGACCCTGGTCGGGTCGGCCCTGGTCTCGCCCCAGAGCGGCGCCAAGGGGTTTACGGCGGTGCTCAACAACGTCAATAAAATCGGTGCAGGCCTCCATTCCAAGGAAACCCTGCCGATCGGTGCAAAGATCACCGTGTCGTTGGCGTTCCTGGATCCCGATCTGGTCGAGCAGCAGGAGAAGTTGACTGCCACAGTGGCCTGGGCCAAACCCTGGGAGAAGGGAACGTTGCTTGGGGTGGTGTGGGATGATCTGGTGACGAAAGAAAAGAACCGCTGGCTGTACTACTATCTTGAAGAGACGTTGAAGTCGGGCACCTAACCGGCTGCCGTCAGTTTTTCCCGAACCTCTTGCAGTTCTTCCGACAACGATTCCCAGCGAGCCGTGAGACGCTCCAGCTCTTTTTTCCAACTTTCCTGTTCCCGCTGAAGTTCGCTCCACCGACCCAATTCCCGATAGAGTTCGGGATCGGCCAGTTCCTGCTCGCGCGCCTTGACCTTACTTTCCATAGAGGCGATTTCGGATTCCGCGCGTGAGACCTGCTTCTCGAGGCGTGCCTGCGTTTTGCTCAAGTCGCGCCGTTCACCGCCCTGAGATTTCGGTTGCACTTGCGAGGCCATGGCCTTCGTGGGGCCGGCGGACTTGTCGGCCTTGGCGGCGGCGAGTTCCGCGCTGCTTTCCTTGATCGACTCGAACTCCTGTGCCTTTTTCCATAAATAATATTCGTAGTCACCAAGATAATTCTTGGCCTGGCCGTCGTCCACTTCCACGATGAGCGTCGCAACGCGGGCGAGGAAGGTGGGGTCGTGCGAAATAAAAATGATGGTGCCGGGAAAATCCGTCATGGCGTCGGTCAGCATATCCACCGACGCGGGGTCGAGGTGATTGGTCGGCTCGTCGAGTAACAGGGTATTGGCGGGTTCCACCAGCATGCGTGCCAGGGCTACGCGGTTGCGCTCGCCTCCGCTGAGGGCTTTGATGGGTTTCTTCTGGTCGTCGCCTGAAAACAAAAAGGCACCGGCAATGCCGCGGAGAAAATTCGTTTCCGCCTGAGCGGAGACTTCGGCGAGGGACTCCAGGATGGTGTCGTCCGGGGTCAACGATTCGGCCTGATGCTGGGCGAAGTAGTGGAGCGTGACTCCGTGTCCGACGTGGCGTGACCCCTTTTCGAACGGCAACACTCCGGCGAGCATCTTGAGCAACGTGCTCTTGCCGGCGCCATTTTCTCCCACCAGCGCGATGCGTTGCCCGCGTTCCACCGTGAAATTCAGGGACCGGTAAATGATCTTCTCGCCGTAACTCTTGGCCACGCCTTTGAGTTCCAGCACGTGTCGACCGCTGGCGGCCGGCAGGGGAAACTTAAAGCGCACGCGCCTGGTGTCGCGTTGCCGCTCGATCAGCTTGACCTTGTCCAGTTGCTTGATGCGCGACTGTACCTGTTTGGCTTTATTCGCCTGATACCGGAAGCGGTCGATGAAGTTTTGGACGCGGGCCACTTCTTTGCTCTGGCGGTTCGCGGCCGCTTCGATTTGGGCATCCCTGGCTGCACGGAGCTCTTGAAACTTGGTGTAGTTACCGCGGTATTCCTGCAGTGTGCGATCGCGGAGTTCCCAGATGTGCGTGGCGATGCCGTCGAGGAATTTCGTATCGTGACTGATCACCAGGAGCGTGAGGTTCGAATCAAGCAGGAATCGTTCAAACCAGCGCTGAGTGGGTTTGTCCAAGTGGTTCGTCGGCTCGTCCAGCATGAGCACATCGGGGTTCGAGAGGAGCAAATGTGCCAGTGCGACTCGCATCCGGTAGCCGCCGGAGAGATTTTCGAGCGGCCGGGCAAAGTCGGCTTCCGAAAATCCCAGACCGGCGAGGATTCGCTCGGCCTCATGCTCCGGGTAGATGTCTCGGTGGACGGCATCGAGCACGGTTTTTCCGACGATCGTTTCCAACTCCTGCGGGAGATAGCCGATGCGCAATCGCGGGCGTTTGCGAATGTTGCCCTTGTCGGGAGACTCCTCGCCCAGGATCATCCGAAAGAGCGTGGTCTTTCCGGCTCCGTTCGGGCCCACGAGTCCCACGCGTGCGCCGGGGCGCAGGTGGGCGGTGGCTCCTTCGAGCAGGACTTTGGTCGAAAATTGTTTATGGACGGATTCGAGCTGAAGCATGGGGCAGTGTGACTCGGTGTAAGGGGTGATTAGTCTGGCGAGGTCCCTGCTACGGAGCGTCAGCGTTCAGGGAAGCGCCGGCTGTCGGCTACGCCGAGGCTGGTCGAGATGGGGTATCCCCGCACACATTCGGAGTGTTGGTCGGACAAGCTTGATTTGGTGGAGCTGGCCGGGATTGAACCGGCGACCTCGTGAATGCCATTCACGCGCGCTCCCAACTGCGCCACAGCCCCACGCAAGCTTGCATCTGTATGTGCACAGGCACCGGAAAACACGAGCACGGGTGCAGATGTAACTCTGCAATCTAGCATGGCCGGTTTTTGTCAGTCAAGAAAAGGGTGGGACGGAGGCGACGCTCGTTCCTCCTTTTGTGCTCGCGCAACGCGCGGCTTCGGAAAGCCCTTGTTGGACACGCCAGGAATTAGGGAGACAGAGCATCGCCTCCTCGGGAATAGGAGCACGGGAGTGTGGAACTCGCACGATCGGAATGTGCCCGCTCAATGCGCGCAGTGAAGACCCAAGTGCTTCCGGCTTCTCTACAAAGGGAGGTACGAGATGCGCACAGAAAACGGTACGGCAGCCCGTGCCTTGAAAACGCTGCTTGACAAACCAAGAGGCGAATCCTACCATGATGCCCTTCCGGCTCTGATCAGCACGCGGTCAGGGCTTTTTTTTCGAGCACAGCAGGCAACGAAGGAACAGAGGCAGCGAACAATGGCGAATCTCGTCATCATCGGGTCCCAATGGGGCGACGAAGGCAAAGGGAAGATCGTCGACATCCTTGCCAAGGATGCCGATCTGGTTGTGCGGTACCAGGGGGGCTCCAATGCCGGCCATACCGTCATCAATAAACGGGATACGTTCATTTTCCATCTGATCCCGTCGGGGATTTTGTATCGCGGCACCCGGTGTCTGATTGGGAACGGCGTCGTGGTCGATCCCGGTGCGTTGATCGAAGAAATGGACCATTTGCAAGGACAGGGCGTGAAGATCGCGAAGAACTTTGCCGTCAGCGATCGTGCCCACTTGATCCTGCCCTATCACAAGGCGATTGATAAAGCGTCCGAGCAGTCGAAAGGGGTGCGACGCATCGGCACCACTGGGCGCGGCATCGGGCCGTCCTACGGCGACAAGATGGCGCGGATCGGGATCCGGATGGGTGATCTGCTCAATCCGTCGCTGTTCAAGCAAAAGCTCGAAGAGAATCTTGTCGACATCAATTGGCTGTTGGAACAGCTTCATAAGGTGGACTGTTTTGAATTGGAGAAGGTATACCAGCAGTACATGGGGTATGCCGATCGATTGAAGAGTTACATCATCGATACGACCCTGGTCGTCAATAAGGCGGTAGATGCCGGGAAGACCGTCCTGTTTGAAGGAGCGCAAGGCACCCACCTGGACGTAGATTTCGGCACCTATCCCTACGTGACCTCGTCGAGTTCTTCGGCCGGTGGTGCCTGTACGGGGACGGGTGTGGGCCCCACGAAAATCGATGCGGTGATGGGTATCACCAAGGCCTATACGACGCGTGTCGGCAGCGGTCCGTTCCCGACTGAGTTGACCGACGAAGTGGGCGGGTGGTTGCAGGAGCGCGGAAAAGAGTTCGGTGCAACGACCGGTCGTGCCCGCCGTTGCGGGTGGTTCGACAGTGTCATCGTTCGTCATGCCACCAGAGTGAATGGCCTGGCCTCGCTGGCCGTGACGAAGTTGGATGTGTTGGATGGGTGTAAAGAGCTCAAGGTCTGCACCGGCTACCGTGTGGACGGCAAGATCCATCGAGAGATGCCGTCGGACTTGCTGGCGTTGACGAATTGCGAGCCGGTGTATGAACGGGTCCGTGGCTGGAGTGCTCCGACGACCGGCGTAACGACTTACAAGAAGTTGCCCACAGAAGCGAAGCGGTATCTCTCGCGGATCGAGGAGTTGTCCGAGTGCCGGATCGATATGATTTCTACCGGCTCGCGCCGCGACGAAACCATCATCCTCAACAATCCGCTTAAGGCTGGCCGTCGTGTCCGGTCGAAACGTTCACGGTAAGCAGTGCGCTGTTTCGGCGGCGATGACTCGCCGTAGCGAACTGTCATGTGTCAGTGGTATGATCCCCCCGCCACGAGTCCCAACCGAAAATCGTGGCCTCCGTGCGTTGGAGAGTCGGTAGCTCAGTCGGTAGAGCATCGCCCTTTTAAGGCGAGGGTCCTGGGTTCGAATCCCAGCCGACTCACCATTGTTCAATGACTTACGATTTTCACTTTGTCCAATGAACCTCCATTGGACAGTCATTGGACAATTCTACTTCTCTCGCACCGCATAAACCGCACCGATTGCACCCCCGCGCAATCGGAAAATCGCCCAAAGTACCTTGCCCCACTCAATTGTCATGGGTGTCCTCGGATTCTATTTCCCACGGATTGCCAATGGCTGTGTTTGAGAGGGAGGAAAGGCAGGGTCGGGAACTCAGAGGTGCCCCCGGATATCAGAAGTTGCTGATCAGTTGCACACCGTCAGCGTGCAGAACTCCTTAACCCCAAGCACAGAACTTCAACCAACCTCCGACCCAAGGAGTGACCTGCCATGTCACGGTCTTCGAATAAGATGGGGTTTCGTCGCCACCTATTAGAGGAAGGATCACATATGGACAAGCCGGTGCATCAACAGTCGAACCACGCGGCTCTACCGCTCTATGTCACCCTCATTCTCGATGAACGCGGCTCCACGCAATCATAAAGGCGCCGTCCTCGAGGGGTTCAATCCTTATCTCGCCACCCTCAAGAGTGAACCGGTAGAGACGCGTTTCACCCTCACGCCTGCAATCCTGGCAGAACCGACATGTGGTACCGGGCTGTCTCAGCCGTGCAAGACCTGGATATGGAAACTTATCGCCCTCAGGACGGTACGCTGTTCTACGACGCCATCGGACGTACCTTGTCTTTGCCAAAACAGCCCTCATGAAGCACTATGAGAAACAGATTTGGATGATTCTCTGTCAAATCTGTCTTGGTACAGCAATACATGGCGGAGCGTAAGACGTTGGAAGGCATTGTGCGAGCAGCGAGAGCGTGGGATTCTGGTTCAACTCTCATGAGCCATTCCCAGAACGCAGACCAGGGAAGACTTACTTGTGATCCGAGGGTTCAGATGATTGAACCCGTGGCCGCTTCAGATGTAATTCTCCTCGGCTGCTGTCGAGGGTAATCTGATATGCCCCAAGAAAACTCAATCCCAAGAGGCCATCCACCGTAAATGGAAGGTCGGGTAGGTCGTGAATCAACACCTGGCTATTCTTGAGCTCTGCTCCGCCGATGCGAATCGCATCAAGTATCACCGCGTCCACCTGAACCGACCCGGTTGCTGTGTGCAACAGTACGCGTGTTGCGTAGGCGGTCGAGGCCAATCCAAGCTCCGTGGCGAGTCGGCGCGAAATGATGGTCTGCGACGCACCGGTGTCGACAACGAGTCGTGCCTGGTTGGAGTCATCCAAGGTGGCTAAGACAACGAGGAGACTTCCCAAGTGTTCCACCGGGACGGCGGTAGTCTGGGGATTGTCCAGTAAGCGCCGGACGGAAGGAGTTTTACCGACATGTTGCGGAGCGTCAGGTGTTAACGGCATGCTGATCGGAGGTAACGGTACTGGCGACAGAAGATTTACGGCGTGACAGGCGAGAAACTGCTGAGGACTATCTGTAAACACTGTCTTGCCATGGGCATCTACGCACTCAAAGAGGGTGCTGGTCGCGAAGGTAGCTGGTGCGGTCAGCAGCACTACTGTGAAGACGGTGAGGACTGTTGCCTGTGCCACTCGCGGTAAGGGGAGAACATGGGGCGGAGCTTGATTATACCGCCAGGTCATGAATGTCCTGATCCGCAGAAGGGGCGGTGGTATTCGCGAGATGAGCGAGCAGACGGTGCTCACTCAGAAATCGGCTGACCACAGCAGTTCTGGTCGTCACCCGAGTTTTCTTCATCAAGCGTTTCAGGTGATCCTTCACCGTGTGCTCGCTGATGCTCAGCTTGTTCGCAATTTCTTTGTTCGTGAGGCCTTCCAAGAGGTAACGCGTGACAGATTCCTCTCGTCGTGTTAGGTGGATCGGAGTTGTTGGGGGCAGGTGCGGAGCGAGCGCGTGATAGGTTGGCTGAGCCGGCTCAATCAGGAGCAGGAGTTGCCCGGCACCTTCGTGAACTTGCGCAGGGACGCCAAATGCACGGAGGAGCATTGGGCCAGAGCAGGAGAAGGTTACGCGTGAGCGGCGCAAATCCTCCCAGGCAGTTGGCTCGGCAGACGCTGGCAGCGTCTGCATCACTTCCTGGCAGAAGGATCGAATCGCGGGAGGCAGGTCAGTAGATGGCGTTGGACGAGGAGCGAATTCCTGGAGTAACACGCGGGCTTCCGGATTCAGGTACACCACTTGGAGTGTGGACGACAAGAGGACAAGGCCGGCTTGACTGGTTCGACTCAGCTCTCCATTGCCTGCATACGACGCACTAGGTTCCTGTGTAACCATAAAATATTGCCCTCGCCGCAAATCTAGGCGGGCATGTTTTATGCCCGAGGAAAGACACTGGGGTGAGTCTACAGGCGGGAAGAGTAACCCTCAATCCCACCTTCGGTGGCCCCTGCTTCTGAGTGAGCAGCTTGCGGTTTCACGCAACTGTGAAGACCTTCGGTGGAATGCACTTCGGGAAAGAGCTCTTTCCCGTGAAGGCCTCATTGGAAAGTTTCTCCCCATCTTGTGCAGGCTCTTGATGAATCCCTTGCCCAGTTAGTTCCGCACATCGTGAACGCAGGCTCTGGGGTGGGTGTACATCCATGTGGGGTGATTGTGGCTGAGAAACAGACTCCCCTAGGCTCTGGCGAATGCACGGTAATTTCTGCACGACCGAATTGATTCGCAGGCGATCACGAAAGAGACGGATACCGAGATGCCGCTCGGGCCTATGGGTGGGGCAGTCCATGCTGATCCGTTCACGGGGCTGGCGAGCACTAGCATTCCCATTGACATACCGACGGGGCGTGAACTTCCCCCAACTTAGTGGACACGGTTCTCGACTAATAACGCGTGCCGTTCAAACTTCTCGGGACCGAGATCCCCCAAGGTGAAGATGGCTGCTTGCGCCTCTTGCCTGGTCATAAATCGTCGGAGATAAATCAGTTCGATTTTCAAGCTCGCAAAGAAACTCTCCACGACGGCATTGGCCCAACAATTCTCTGGCCGACTCATGGAACACCGCACTCCATACCGCGTGAGCTTCTGTTGGTACGGTCCCGCCGTATATTGGCTGCCGCGATCCGAGATGGAGCAACGGTTCTGCGACCTGTCGCTGTCGCATCGTCACCGCGAGCGCCCTATGCGTTAGATCGGTCGTGATGCGCGCCCCCATGGCCTAGCCCACGACCCGGCGAGAATAAAAATCCAACAGTACCGCCGCATACAGCCGCCCTTCCCGGGTGGCGACAAAGGTGATATCACCTGCCCGTTTTTGGTTTGGCTGGGTGGCGTCGAACTTTCGTTGTAGCACGTTCTCGGCCATGCCTCCGGAAGACACGGCGCGTGATCGCCAGGCAGCACGCCGGCGGCAGACGCCTCGAACCCCATAAAGGCGCATCAGCTGCGCCACCCGGTGCCGACTGATCCGGGGAAATCCCTGCGCATGAAGATCTCGGTGAATGCGCGGAATCCCATAATTGCCATCCGATTCGCGGTGACTTTTCGGAATCTGAGCCAGCACGGCCTGATTCTGCTGTGCCCGTCGGCTGAGCGGCCGCTGGCACCACGCATAGAACCCACTGCGAGCCACGCCCATGACACGGCACAACACCGCCACCGGATACTGAGCCTTCTCCGCCTGGATGAAGGAATATCTCATCGAGACTCGTTGGCGAAGAAGGCGGCGGTGGGTTCAACCAGTGAGGGCAACACCTGCCGCGAGTATAGCCGCTGGCGTCTGAAATCCCAACGTCTTCCGTGGGCGTTGATTCAGTCGTAACGCGATCGCATTTAATTCTGTTTGCGAATAGGGCGACAGGTCCGTGCCTTTCGGGAAGTACTGACGCAGCAAGCGGTTCGTATTTTCATTGGTGCCCCGCTGCCAGGGGCTTTGTGGGTCGCAAAAATACACCTGGACCTTCGTTGCGAGGGTGAATTGGTTATGCTGCGCTAATTCCATGCCGCGATCCCAGGTCAAGGATCGACGCAAGGCCGCAGGCAAAGTGCGTACGTGCTGGCTCAGCGCCGTCACGACACTCGCCGTGTCTTTCCCTGGTACTTTCACGAGCATCGTGAATCGGGACCGCCGTTCCACTAACGTGGCAATGTGGGAATTCTGTGAGCCCGCCAGCAAATCCCCTTCCCAATGGCCGGGAATCGCCCGATCGTCCACTTCAGCGGGACGGTCACGGATCGAGACCCCATCAATGATCTGTCCGCGCGGCTGGCCTTCCGTGTTCGCATGGAGTGCCCGCCGCATCCTGCGCCGGGATGGAGATGCCCCAGCAATTCTTTCTTCAGCACGCCGCGGGCTTGAATGAACAAGCTGCGATAGATTGTTTCGTGAGACACCCGCATCGTGTCCTGATCGGGGAATGCCCGTTTGAGCCACCCCGCAATTTGTTCCGGCGACCACTCGCACATCAATTTCCCTGCGACGATTCGCTGGAGCGGGCGGTGGGTTGCAAGCCGACAGAGTTTAGGGCGCCGGGCATGCGTCCAAGCCCGCGCATCGGCGGCGGTGGCGCGATACCCACAGAGCCCACCATGGCGTTTGATTTCCCGACTGACTGTCGAGGGCGCACGACCGAGCGAGGTGGCGATCTGCCGGATTGAGAGCTTCCTCGCCATGCCCCGCGAAATCTCTTCTCGCTCCGCCAACGTCAGGGCCCAACGCGACCGTTGTCGGACGGCAGGAATGAATCCCCCGTTCGACGACACGACGCCGTGAATTGACCCTGCGTGCTTGCCGAGCGCACGGCCGATCTCGCTCAATGACTGTCCCTGCTTCCATCGCTGCCACAGGTCTGCTTTCTGGGCGCAGACAAACCCAGACGCCCCATTTGCCCCATACAGATCCTCCTCCGCATTTATAGTAGACCAAATGGTGTTGCTGTGACCGGTTGAACCCACCGCCGTCTTTTTTAGGATGTCGCCCGCCAACCGTAACCGTTCCACTTTGTGTCGCAGAGTTTGTACTTCCTCAGCGGCTTGAGGCCCATTCGTCCTGTGTGCGGAGATAGCAGACTGTCGCAGCCAGCGGCTCAATGCGGTCTGACTGGCTCCCAATTCCTTGGCAATCTGGTTGGCGCTCTGGCTAGTGCCTCTGACCAGCGCGACGGCTTCTGCTTTAAGCTCCGATATGAACTTTCTTCGCTGCGTACTCATCTGACATTTCTTTTGGCTGATTATGCCTATGCGGTTCCACAAAATCAGGGGAACCTTATCTCATTCTTGCCCTGATAATGCGTCAGTTAAGTCCTACCCCCCAGATAGTGGTACATGCATCTGGGGTGATTGTGACAGTCAGACGAGTGGCGTAACTTCCGGCGCAGTGCAAGCTTTATTTCTGCACCTTCAGCTACCCGCAGCAAGGAGTTTCACATGCGTCTCGATCGTTCTTACCTGGTAGCATTGATACTCACCGCATTTGCGGCCGCAGTTCCTCTCACCCCCAATGCAATGGCGAAAGAGACGGATACAGAAACTCCTGTGGCTGGACTTGGGGGAGAGGTGCGTGCAGACCTCTTCACCGGCACCCTAACAACCAGCATTCCCATCAACGTTCCGCCAGGGCGCAACGGGATCCAACCTTCATTGCAATTGGTCTACAGCAACACGGCTGGAAATGGCTGGGCCGGGATGGGCTGGAAACTAGAGCTAGGCTCAATAGAAAGACAAACCCGGTTTGGCGTGGACTACAGCAAGGACGACTACACAGTTCAGATGAGTGGGGTCACGAGTGACCTTGTTCCCGCTCCTGCTCCAGCGCCGTCAGGCGAATACAGGGCCAAGCTGGAAGGAGCGTTCTTCCGGATAAAGAAAACCACGAATGGATTTGAGGTAACGGATAAAAAAGGGACGAAGTACTACTTCGGACAAACCACTAGCTCAAGAGTCGCGAATCCTTCTGATTCGACCAAAGTATTTAAGTGGCTGCTCGATCGCGTTGAAGACCGAGACGGAAATTATATGATCGCTACCTATGTAGCGGATCAAGGGCAAGAATATCTGGCACAAGTCGACTATACCGGGAATGGAACCGTTCAGCCGACCAACTCCGTCAAGTTTTATCGCGAGCCGCGGCCAGATACCCAGGCACTCTATACAAGCAACTTCAAGATTGTGACGGCTCAACGACTCAAGACGATTGAGGTTCTTGGGGGTGGGGCTCGGATGCGCGCGTACAAGTTGTCCTACAGCAATAGTGCAAGCACCAGTCGGTCGCAGCTGTTATCAGTTCAGCACTATGGTAGCGATGCAGTGCTAGACGGATCCGGAACGGTGACAGGCGGCACAGCGCTTCCCCCCGTGGCGATGGGATATGAACAGGGGATAACGCTGTTAAGCCAGGATGATACGTGGGGTTCTCGCAGCTATGGGATCAATTGCATAGGAGGACCAAACTGTCGAACCGCGTTTAGTTTTTCGGACGTAAATGGGGATGGACGAGCCGATGTGCTTTACGAACGTAGTGACATTACGGAGTTTCGGGTCATGCTCTCAACTGGAACCACTTTTGGAAGTGATACAGGTTGGGGAACACGAACTTATGGGATTAGCTGCATTGGAGGCACGTCAGGCGGATCCAATTGTCAACCGAGCTTTAGCTTTGTAGATGTGAATGGCGATGGCAAAACTGACGTGGTGTATGAACGAGCCGATGTCACTGAGTTTCGCGTCATGCTCTCGACTGGGGCGAGCTTTGGTACCGATACCGCCTGGGGATCACGCACCTATGGGATTGCCTGCCTTGGCCCTCCCAACTGTCGCCCAGCATTTGGCTACTACGACGTCAATGGTGACGGCAAGGCAGACTTCGTGTACATGCGTTCCGATATAGATGAATGGCGTGTTCTGCTTTCTACCGGTAATGGCTTTGGTCCGGACACGGCATGGGGGACAAGAGCTTATGGTATCTCCTGCATAGGAGCATCCCCAGGCGGATCCAATTGTCAACCGAGCTTTAGCTTTGTAGATGTGAATGGCGATGGCAAAACTGACGTGGTGTATGAACGAGCCGATGTCACTGAGTTTCGCGTCATGCTCTCGACCGGGGCGAGCTTTGGCACCGATACCGCCTGGGGATCTCGAACCTATGGGATTGCTTGTGCCGGTTCTACGAATTGCGCTCCAGCTTTTGGATTCTTTGATGGCAACGGCGATGGCAAAGCAGACTTCATCTACCATCGTACGGACACCAGTGAGTTTCGAGTCCTTCTTTCAACTGGGAATAGTTTTGAGTCGGACACGCTGTGGGGCAACAAAGATTTTGGCATTGCGTGCGCGGGCGCAAGCAATTGTCGACCGGCGTTTGGCTATTTCGATATTAACGGCGATGGAAAATCCGATTTTGTATACAACCGCGACAATTCCATGGAACTGCGGGTCATTCTCTCTAACGGTGGATCCTTCAATAATGACAGTTTGTGGGGCACGCGAGGTGGAGGGATTGCCTGCAACGGACCCACGAACTGCCAGCCGAGCTTTGCGTATGTTGATGTTACCGGAGATGGTCGATCAGACTTTGTCTATTTGCGGTCAGATTCCAACGCTATTGGGGTACTACCCAGTCAACCTTCAAGCTTCTCACTAACATCTGTGTTGAATGGCTTCGGTGGCGCAAGTCTAATCACCTATGTGCCATCAACACAGTATCAGAATAGCCAGCTCTCCTTTCCGCTCCAAACAGTCGCGGCTATCACAACATGTGATAACTGGAACGGCTCCTCATGCACTGGAACCTCGAGCACAACATCACATACGTACAGCGGCGGATTTTATCATGCCGCATCACGGGATCTCAGAGGCTTTCAGTACGCCAAAGTGATTGGACCGGTTGGATCAAACGGCGAACAGGCCATTAGTGAGACATGGTTTCATCAAGGGTCAAGGGTTGACACGACTGCGGAGACGATTCAGGAGTTAAATGCCGACAATGTTGCATACACAAAGGGCATGTCGTACCGCAGCAAGGTGAGCGACGTCTCGGGCAAAGTGTACTCCGAAACGATGACAGCATACGTCGCCGATGCTGACGGGGTTGCGCCGTTCTTTTCTCCAGTTTCCCAAATTGATACGTCGATTGAGAATGGCGCCAAGCAAACTCGCGTGGTATTTCCGATTACCTCGGGATATGCGCCTGCGTATGACGACTATGGCAACGTCACGGTGGAATACCACCATGGCGATTTGACGACAACAAGTGATGACCGTTCGATCTTTCGAACTTTTGGGATTAATACTCCCGACTGGATCGTGGGGCTTCAGACTCGCGAGTCTGTATATGCCGGCATTGGGACTGCATCGGTGAACATGGTCGCTCAGACCGATCTCTATTACGACGGAACAACGACCTGTACTACACCCTCAGTCAATCAGTTGCCGAGCAAAGGGCACGTAACCAGGACTGTTCGCTGGCTTAACGGCGGATCCAGTCCCGAAACTAGGATGGCCTACGATGCCTTCGGCAACCTCACCTGTACCCGTGACGCCTTGGGTCAAACCAGCACGGTGAACTACGATAGCACGAACACCTTCGCCAAGACGGCCACCAATCCACTCGGTCATGTGGTAACGACGCAATATTACGGCGTGGATGGTGTCTTGATGGACAAGGGCCTGTACGGCCAGGTCAAGAGCTTGACCGATTCGAATAGTCAAACGACGACCAGCGAATATGACGCTCTCGGCCGCAAGAGTAAGACGACCACACCGGACGGCCTGACTACGACCGTCATCTATAACTATGGGACGGGATTCACGGTGGGGACCCAACACGTGCTCTCGAGTACGAGTGGTGCCGGCCTCGCGACCGCGCTGACGAGCGCCAGCTATTTTGATGGACTGGGCCGAGGCGTCAAGAAGGAGACGCCTGGTCCGAACAGCAAGACGATTGTCACGGAAGTGCAGTATGACAGTCGGGGCGCTGTGCGGAAGAAGAGCCTGCCCTATTTCAAAACGTTAGAATCTGTGACGGGCCTCTGGGCGACGACGAGCTATGACGCCCTTGGGCGAGTCGTGCGTATGGACAGCCCGGATGGCACCCGTGGCCTGGCCTGTTTTACCGACTGGATCACCGTCACGATCGATGCCGCCGATCATCGCAAGCGCGAGACGAAAGACGCGTATGGCCGGACCATCCGGGTGGATGAATATCAGGGCACCGCGAGTACCTGTGACACCACGGTCGGCACGCCCTACGCCACCACGACGTATCAGTACGATGTGCAGGGCAACCTGCTCTCCGTGACGGATGCTCGGGGCAACGTCTCCACCATGACCTACGACACGTTGAACCGTAAGACAGCCATGCATGATCCCGACATGGGCAACTGGAGCTACGTCTACGATGCCAATGGTAACTTAACAACACAGACCGATGCCAAGGCCCAGATCCTCTGGTTTCGCTACGATGCCCTCAATCGCCGGGTGCAGAAGGATTTCACTACACAGAAGGCGCTGGGCGCCGGAGATGTTCGCTACACCTACGACGGGACGACCAATAACCGGAAGGGCCGACTGCAACAGGTGGTCGATGCGTCAGGGACGGTCGTGTTCCAGTACGATGGGCTCGGTCGTATCACCCAGTCGGACAAAACGCTGGATGGTGTCACCTATACCACGCAAAGCACCTATGATGGATTGGGGCGGCTCCTGACTGTCACCTATCCAAGTACACCTTCGAAGACCATCAGCTACGCCTATAACGGCCCAGTCCTGGACAAGGTTTTTGAAGGCACCACTACCTATATTCAGTACACCAACTACAATGCGCTGGGCCAGGCCGGTACGACCACCTACGGCAATGGAGTGTCGACGACGACGACCTATGCCAATGCCAACAATACCATCTGCAGTCAGCAGAACTTCCGCCTATGCACCCTTGTCACCAATGGGCCAGGGAGTGGCGGTGGCGGGGGTGGTACGAGCACAACATACAGTGCCCTCGCCGATTTCTCCGGCACGCAGGGTTCGCATGGCTGGTATTACTTGAGCTCGACGGGAACCCAGCTCACGTGGAACGGCTCTTACTGGACAGGGACGGATGGCTACCTTGGCCTCTGGAACGATGGCGGGCATCCTGGCAACAGCTCCGATGCGGTGAGACGTTGGGTTGCCCCGTCAGCGGGTAGCATTCAAATCACCGGCAATACCTTTGACGGCGACACCTCTTGTGGGACTGATGGGGTGGTGGTCACGATCAAGAAGCATGGGGCTGTCCTTTGGACCCAAACTATCGCGGCGGGCAACACGACGGGGTTCACCTTTAATCTTTCAAATAGCGTGGTCGTCGGCGATCAGATCGACTTTGTTATCAATAAACTCACCACTTCGTCTTGCGATAATACCGTTTTCACCCCGACCATTGTGTTGACGACTGCCGGGGGCGGAAGCGGGCCATTGCTCAATGGGACATATGCAGCCCCGGCCTCGACCGTCAATCTTTCTACTGAAGGCATGGTCGATTGGACGCATTGGGGCCTGAGTACAGCGACAAGCTTCAATCACAAGAGTGGCATTACTTCACAGATCAGCAATTTTTCGGCAGTCGGTGGAGGGGTCGCCGGGCAGTACAGTGACAACCTCGTGGGCTATACCTGGACCGGAGGTACGCCAACAGCAAGTGCCATCAATAGCACAACCGGGCTCTACATCGTGGGAGTGAATAAAGGTTTCCAATTTACCGTGCCAGCCGATACTACCCAACGAACGGTGAAAGTCTATGTCAGCGCTTGGGGTGCGCAGGGCAAAATGGAGGCGTTTCTCAGTGACGCTAGTGCCGCAGGATATTCGGACACCTCTCTGAGCGATCCGGGATTGAGCAGTTCTGGTGCGGCTCGGGTCTATACGTTCACGTATCGAGCGGCCTCAGCCAACCAAACCTTAACTCTGCGCTGGACTAATCTGGTCCAAAATGACCCAGCTGGAGGCAATGTTACCTTACAAGCGGCCACCCTTGTTGTCACCTCAGGAGGAGGAAGCAGCGGGACAGCCTATCAAGACCTCCGGTATTCTTATAGTCTGAACGGCAACGTGAACGATATCTATGACAACCTTGTTGCAGGAGGTGCCGGAGACCAACACCTGAGCTATGACGGGTTAGATCGTCTCACGTTGGCCAACGGCCCATATGGGACGAACGGGGCGACGGCCTCGTTGACCTACACCTATGATGAGCTGGGCAACCTCACCTTTAACTCACAGGTGGGCACCTACGCCTATCCCGCGAGTGGCTCGACGAGTGTTCGTCCGCATGCCGTGATCACGGCGGGCAGCAACAGCTACAGTTACGATGCGAACGGGAATCTGACGACCGGGGCGGGCCGGTCTTTGACCTACAACCTCGAAAATAAACCGCTGACAATCGTGATCAGTGGCCAAACTACCACGTTCGTCTATGACGGAGACGGCGGGCGGGTGAAGAAAATCGCGGGAACCACCACCACCCGCTATATCAGCAAGCTCTACGAATGTGACAACACGAGCTGTTCACGGATGGTCTTTGCCGGCGGCCAGCGTATTGCCACCATCGGAGCCAGTGGCTCTATCTACTACTATCATACGGACCATCTGGGCTCATCAAGCGTGATCACTGATAGTGTGGGAGCCAAGGTCCAAGCCGTCACCTACTTCCCCTACGGCGGGACGCGTACGAACAATTCCACGGCTACACCGGCCATCGATGTGGCGTACAAATACACTGGTAAGGAGCTCGATAGTAGCACGAACCTCTACTACTACGAGGCCCGCTACTACGATCCTACGCTCGGACGTTTTTTGAGTGCGGATACGCTCGTGGGTAGCCCGCTCGACCCTCAATCGCTGAATCGGTATAGCTATGTACATAACAACCCGTTCAACTTCACAGATCCGACAGGACACCTAAAGATAGGAAAGTTCTTTAAAAACCTATCGCAGGGCATCTCGAGTAACATTGGTTTGCGAATCACCGGTTGGCTCCTTTGTCCTATGTGCATGCAATACATTGATTCCGCCACGCAAAAATATGCCGTTGCAGGCACGCTTGCCATGGGTGGTGCGGTCTTGCCAGGAGTTGCTGGCGGAATGGCTTTTACTTCCCTTGGGGGAGGATTCTTCGGAGCTATCGGTGGCGGAATAACAGCAGGAGTTACGGCTGCTGGAATCCAAAGTGTTGGAAGTATTCTTCAGGATCAGAAAATAGTTGCAGGTCAACTGATTAGAACTGCCGTGATGCAGGGTGCATTGAACGGACTTGGCAATTTCATCACACCTACCCTGACTCATGGATCTCCTAATTCCTTTGGACAACTCTTCAGTTCTGAAGGGATCCAAGACCTCGGTGTTAGAATGGCAATAAAGGGAATCTCCTCTTTAGGCGGAACGCTTATCAATGGAGGAAGCCTAAGCGGTGCTTTAGAATCAGCTGGCTCGGCGATGGCTAGCCAGGTAGGAAGCACGCTTCTAGGCATTGGTACCTCGACGATCCGAGCAGGCCTTGGCGATGGTGAGGTGAAACCATGGTCAGCAGAGCATGGCTGGATTGCACCGGGTATTACAGAGGGTCCGGCCGTGAAGGCTGCAGTAATGGCGGTACTGTCCGAGGTGCAAGCACACCCAGGGGTAGCATCTCTTTTAAACGGGATTGACTGGAATAGATTTGGATTAGTAGGAGAACTTGCAGTGAGGTTCCATGCCACAGATGGTGCATTGAACGCGATCAAGAATGGAGTTTCCGGAGGCATGGGAAATTATGTGCAACGCAGAGGCCAAGATAGTCGCGGAACATCTGGTGCCATGTACTCAGATGGTGAATAACTGTACATGAATTGCAAGCTGGCTTCTCATAAGCCGCAAACACAAATTTTCCGTAGTCAAGCAGGCAGCTTTGGATAGACTACTTCCAAGAGTTGGTGATGCTGAAGGAGCAATTAATAAGTCAAAATTGTGATTTGAACGGGTGATTTCCTAGGTTACAGAAAAGGCACCGAAAGACAGCGCTTTCATCTGTCGATGCAGTTGCCTCACCTGTTCCACCAAGCGGCCGTTGGCCCTGGCTCGCGGACTCGCCGTATGGTGTCGCCAGGCGTGGTATCCACTCTGACTGAGGATCTAAACCTCACAGAGCCTTGGAATTTTTGGTGATTGACTGCCGCTTCCCCATCGGACACTTCCAGGGAGCATTTTTCTTTTTGTGAGGTTTCCAAGAAAGCGGGGATAGTCACAAATTTTCTGCGGCATCCGTGTGCGCTATTAATACGCTCGAGCCTTGCTCCGGAAGATCTCGTTTCTCACGCCTTCCACCGTGTCGAGTCCTCGCCCCTGTGTCACGGGGCGGGCGACTTTATCGTGTTTGAGAAAAATCTTTCCAAACCCGCACCCGATGCCCTGATGACCCAGTATCCTGCTCCAACGCGAGGGTAACTCTCTGCTGACTCATACTCTCTTCTTCGCATTCTCCCTTCTTTCGAATACCTCCGACTGAGGTGATTGTCGGATGACCCACTGCGGGGTACATAGTTACATTCCCGGTCAGCTCTTGTTTACTGGTGATCAGATCTCCTCTGTTGGAGCAATTGCATAGCGACCGGGAGGCCGAACATTTTACGAGGGAACATTGCATGTCTGATCCTTTATCGCGATCGCTTCGGAGCGTCACATTTTGTCTCATCGTGGCACTGTCGTTGAGTAGCTGCACCTCCTCTTCTTTGCGGCGAGCGGAACAGCTTTCGAAAGACGGTGAATGGGATAAGGCTGTGGCGGCCTACCGAGAAGCGCTCAAGAACGATCCCTTCGATGAAGTTCTCAAAGACAAGTTTGAAATTGCCAAGAAACATGCAGCGATCCCCCACTACAACAATGGCCGTCTGGCATTGGAGGAGCGTCGTATCGCGGATGCCCTGACTGAGTTTAAGGCCGCGCTTGGGCTTGATCCGACCAAGGTCGAGCATCATGCGGGCATGGCGGATGCCCTACGCCTGAAGGAAGCGAACGATCAACTCCACACGGCCGATAAGCTGTTCAACCTGGGCCGCTCCGAGGAGGCCCTCACGGCCTATGAACGGGCGGTCGAACTCGATCCGCATCTGACGCAAGCCCTGACTCACATCACCGAGATCACGGCACAACAGCGCTCCACGAAGATGTTCGGCGGATCCAGCCAGCCCATTTCGCTCCGATTCCAAAACGCCAAGCTCAAAGAGGTCTTCGAAATCGTCGCACGGACGGCCGGCCTGAATGTGATCTTCGATAAAGAAGTGCGGGACGAACCGATCACGATCTTCCTCAAGGAGATGGCGTTCGACGATGCGCTGAACCTCATTCTGAACACCAATGGCATGGTTGCCCAGCGCGTGGCGCCCGAGACGCTGTTGATCATGCCGAACAACAAGCAAAAGCAGGCGCAGTACCAGGATCTCCTGATGCGGACCTACTACCTGAACAATGCTAAGGCGAAAGACGCGGTGAATCTGCTCAGAACCATGCTCGAGAGCAAGCATATCTATGTCGATGAAAAGGTGAATGCGATCGTCGTGCGTGAGGAACCGGTGAAGCTGCAACTCGCTGAGAAATTACTCTTTGCGATCGATCGCCGTGAACCGGAGG
>ERZ724513.250-NODE-250-length-25069-cov-8.256456_pt1 | contig 25069 bp, 23 predicted proteins | sample MGYA00376046_ERZ724513 | MGnify/ENA primary metagenome ERZ724513 (study PRJEB28724, sample SAMN07190883) | activated sludge metagenome | isolation source: activated sludge of sewage treatment plant in Hong Hong | place: Hong Kong | collected 2016-03-17 ...
GCCGCCGACACCGGAAACACGGGGCCGGTGAGGGCCCGGGTGAACTCCAGATCGCGCCACAGCATGTCGACGAGCAGCGGACGACACTCGAACAGCATCACGTTGTGGTCGAAGGCCAGGTTCGGCACGTCGTCGAAGCCGTACCAGTCGGCGTCCCCGTCGCCGACCGCCCACATGGCCACTGAGAGCGAGTAACCCCGCGGGTCACGGTTGGGTTGGTCGAAAACAGTGAGTTGGCCCAGCGCCGATACGTCGAAGCCCACCTTGGTGGTGACCGCCCGATGGGCCGCGGCCGCCAGCCGCTCGCCCTCTTGCAGCAGCACGCCCGGCAGCGCAGGCTTGCCGAGAAACGGCTCAGTGGTGCGCGGCTTGGTGGCCATCTCGACGCGGCGCAGGTCGGGGTTGTAGCGCAGGGCGATGACATCGACCGACACCAGAGAACCGGGATTGGGCATTCGTTTCGCTCTCTTCGCCGAGGCCGAAACCTCATTAGTCCGTTCGACTATAACTGGTCGAGGGACTCGGCACTAGGCGTTTCTGCGAGCTGGGCACGCTGCACCGGCCGTCCCGCGTCCGATGACTGTGGGGGCCGGGGCCCACGTCGCTCGCGTACACGCTCGTTGCTGGTGTTCGAACGCGAGCAACCTCACCGAGCGCGAGCAACGTCACGCGGGTGCGCAGGGCCACCCCGGCTGGGGTGTGGCATAGTCCGAGCGTGCGTGCCGCGTTTGCCCGAGTCGACCCGGTGCTGATGGTGCTGATCGGCATCGCGACGGTGCAACTGGGCGCGGCCTTCGCCAAGGACCTGTTCGCAACCACCACGCCTTCGGCGACGGCCTGGCTGCGGTTGTGCTTCTCGAGCCTGATCTTTCTCACCTTCGCCCGGCCTCGCGTGCGTGGACGCACGCCGCGCGAGTGGCTCATTGTGGCGGGCTACGGCGTGGCGCTGGCCGGCATGAACTGGTCGATCTATGAGAGCTTCGCCCGCATTCCGATCGGGGTCGCCGTCACCGTGGAGTTTCTCGGCCCCTTGGCGGTGGCAGTGTTCGGTTCCCGCCGGTTGCGCGATCTGATCTGGGTGGGGCTCGCGGCGGTCGGGGTGGCGATGCTCGGTCTGCAACCGATCGATCCCGACTGGGTCGGCCTGGGTCTGGCACTGCTGGCCGGCGCGCTGTGGGCGGCCTACATTCTGCTGGCCGGGCCGACCGGACAGGTGTTCGAGGGAGTCTCGGGGGTCACCGTGGCGAGCCTGATCGGGGCGGTGATGCTGGCTGTGCCCGCGCTGACGATGGGGGCTCCGGTGTTCAACGCGCATGTGCTCGGGGTGGCGCTGGCGGTGGCGCTGTTGTCGTCGGTGATTCCGTACGGGCTCGAAATGGTGGCGCTGCGGCGCATGGCGCCGGGCCTGTTCGGCATTCTGATGAGTCTCGAACCGGCGGCCGCGGCACTGTTCGCGTTGCTGGTGCTCGGCGAGGGGCTCAGCACCATCGAGATCGTCGCCATGGCCTGTGTGGTGGTGGCCAGCGTGGGCGCGACTCGGACGCGTCAGGCGTCCGCGCCGCCGTTGATCGACTGAACCGGCGGCCGCTGAGGTCAACGTAGCTGCCCTTCTGACACGTAGCTGCCTGCATGCATGCAGCTACGTGTCACGAAGGCAGTTACGTGTGTCACTCGCCGCGAGTCTGCCGAGGCCTCGGGTGGTCGCAACTCGACGGGCTGCGCTGCGCGGTGGTTGACCGCGCCGCTTTGCGGCACGATCAGCACGTGCAACACCAACAGCTACCACTCGCCGGCCGGACGGCGCTGGTCACCGGGGTTTCTCGCCGCCGCGGCATCGGGTTCGCGGTGGCCCGCACGCTGGCAACGCTGGGCGCGAGCATCGTGATTCACCACTATCGGCCGCACGACCTCGACCAGCCCTGGGGTGGCGACGACCTGGACGCAGTACGCGCCGAACTGACCGCGGCGCTGACGCCGTCCGCACGATTCGCCGACGTGTCGGCCGACCTGTCTGACGCGACCACCATTCCCGGCCTGCTGCAGCAGGCCGCCGCAATGACCGGACGCCTCGACATTCTGGTCTGCAACCACGCCAAGAGCGGTGACGACGGCAGCATTCTCGACATGACGCCCGAGCGGCTGGACGCGTTCTGGCAGGTCAACACCCGCTCGACGCTTCTGCTCACGGCGGGGTTCGCGCAGACCAGAGCCGGGGCACAGAGCGAGGCCCGGCGTCCGGGGGAGCGCATCGGCGGCGGCCGGCCCTACCCGGCCCCGACGGGTCGGGTGTTCTGGATGACGTCGGGCCAGCAGTTGGGGCCGATGCGTGGCGAGGTGGCCTACGCCACCAGCAAGGCGGCCCTGGCCGGCGTCACTGCGACGGTGGCCGCGGAGCTGCTCGAACTCGGCATCGTGCTCAACACCATCAACCCGGGCCCGGTGAACACCGGGTACTTGGACGCCGAGACCACCGACCGTCCGCTCGACGAGATCGAGCAGCACCTGGCGTCCACACCGTTCGGACGGGTGGGGCGTCCGGACGACCCGGCGGCACTGATCGGCTGGTTGGCCACGCAGGACTGGATCGTCGGCCAGGTGATCACCAGCGACGGCGGCTTCTCACTCGCCTGAGCGTGGCGACAGATGGGGACGGTTCCTATTGGGCGCCACCGATCCTCACGCCACTAGATCTTGTGGTGGCGCGAGTTCGGAACCGTCCCCATCTCGCGCCAGACCTTCCGTCGGGGTCGTGTGCCTACAACGAGGCAGGGGGAGCCGGCAGCACCCGTGGGCCCTTGATACCGGCGTCCTTGAGCGCCTGCAGCTCGCGGTCGAGAATCGCGCGCTGCACCCCGAACTGCTGGTTCGGCTGGGTCTTCGCGGTGATCCTGATCGTCATGCGGCCGGCCTCGACCGACTGCACGCCCACCACATTGGGCGCTTCGAGCAGCACCTTGGCGTAATCGGGGTCGGCGTACACCTCACGGCAGACGCCCTCGAGCACCTCGATCACGCGGGTCGAGTTCTCACCCGAATCGACCGGAATGTCGACGATCGCCGTCGACCAACCCTGGCTCTGGTTGCCGACGCGTACGATCTCGCCGTTGCGGATGTACCAGACCTGGCCGCTGGAATCGCGCAGCCGGGTCACCCGCAGGCCCACGTCTTCGATGGTGCCGGACGCCTCGCCCAGGTCAACCAGGTCTCCGACGCCGTACTGGTCCTCGACGATCATGAAGATGCCCGACAGGTAGTCCTTCACCAGGCTCTGCGCGCCGAACCCGAGCGCCACACCGCCCACGCCGGCTGAGGCGAGGATCGGCGTCAGCGGAATGTTCAGAATCGCCATCACGGTCAGCACCGTCAGCACCGCAATGGTCACGTTCGTCACGCTGCGCAACAGCGAGCCCATGGTGGCGGCCCTGGCCGCGTGTCGTGCCGCGTACAACTCGGCGTTGTCGCCGCCCTGGTCGACGCGGCGCTGGTTGGCGCGGCTGACGGCGAGCTCTGAACCCCGCTTGATCGCCCGCAGCAACAGCCAGCGGCCGGCCACGGCGACGACGATCGTGATTGCGATCGACACAGGGGTCTCCGGCCACGCCCACTCGATCGCCAACGGCACCATGGCGTCATTCTTGCGGGCGGCACCGGGTGGACGGCGGGTAACGCGCCGCGCTCACGAGGTTGAGCCGACGGCCTTTCAGAGATCGCGGCGTTCGCCGGGACGACGAAAGCTCGATCAGCGAGTGTCAGTCCTCGCCGAGGTACGCCCGCCTCACCCGATCGTCGCCCAGCAACTGCTCGCCCGTGCCGTCCAGGGTGATCTGGCCGACCTCGAGCACGTACGCCCAGTCGCTCAGCTTGAGCGCCGCGGCCGCGTTCTGCTCGACGAGCAGAATCGTGACCCCCTCGCTCTGCAGGGTTCTGATCGTCGACATGATGCGCTGCATCATCAGCGGCGACAGACCCATGGACGGCTCGTCGAGCATCAGCAGCTTCGGCCGGCTCATCATGGCCCGACCGATGGCCAGCATCTGCTGCTCGCCGCCCGAAAAGGTGCCGGCCGGCTGCGTGCGTCGCTCGCGCAGAATGTCGAACAGGTCGTAGACGCGGTCGAGGTCTTTGGCGATTCCGTCGGCGTCCTTGCGGGCGAACGCGCCCAGCAACAGGTTGTCTTCAACGGTCAGACGGGGGAAGATGCGCCGGCCCTCGGGCGATTGGGCCAGGCCTTTCATCACCACTTGGTGGGCCGGCGTCTTGTCGATGCGCTCGCCCTCGAACCAGATCTCGCCGGTCTCGGGGCGGTTCAGACCCGAGATGGTGCGCAAGGTGGTGGTCTTTCCGGCGCCGTTGGTGCCCAGCAGCGACACCACCTGGCCCTGGTCGACCTTGAAGCTGATGCCCTTGACCGCCTTGACCTTGCCGTAGGCCACCACCAGGTCTTTGACCTCAAGCATGGGCGCCCCCCTCCTCGTTCTCGGGCGAGCCGATGTAGGCCTCGATCACGCGGGGGTCCGACTGCACCTCGGCCGCCGTGCCTTCGATCAGCGTCTTGCCGCGCACCAGGCACAGCACACGGTCGCACAGGTTGAAGATGAACCGCATGTCGTGCTCGATCACCACGATGGCCAGACCAGAGTCTCGAATCTTGAAGATCAGCTCTTCGGCCTGCCGGGTCTCTTGCGGGTTCATGCCGGCGGTCGGCTCGTCGAGCAGCAGCAGCTTGGGGTCGGTGGCCAGCGCACGGGCCACCTCGAGCCGGCGCTGGTCGCCGTAGGGCAGGTTGCGGGCCAGGTGGCCCCCTTGCCCCTTCATGCCGACGTATTCGAGCAGTTCGGCCGCCCGCTCGCGGGTTTCGGCCTCTTCGCGCCGAAACTTCGGCCCGTGCAGAATCGAGGTGAACGCCATCGACGACGTGCGGCAGTAGCGACCCACCATCACGTTTTCGAGTGCGGTCATGTTGGGGAACAGCCGAATGTTCTGAAACGTTCGAGCCATGCCCGCCACGACCACCTCGCGCGGCTTGGGCGGCAGCACCTCACCCATGAACCGCACCTCGCCGGACGTCGGCTTGTACAGCCCGGTGAGGCAGTTGAAGAAGGTGGTCTTGCCGGCCCCGTTGGGGCCGATCAGGCCGACGATCTCGCCGCTGTGCACGGTGAAGTCGACGTTGTCGACCGCCACCAGGCCGCCGAAGCGCATGGTGACGTTGCGAGCCGCCAGAATCGTTTCGCGTCCGACCGTGTGGCCGGTCGGTTCGACAACCGTCTCGGTGCTCATGACTTCTCCTCCGCGAACTCGTACGGCAGGTCTTCCTCGATCTCTTGGACCAGTTCCTCGTCGTCGGAGTGGAATTCCAGGGCGCGCCGCTGGTTGGGGATCATTCCCTCGGGACGGAAGCGCATCATCACGACCATCAGCAGGCCGAACAGCAGCATGCGGTACTCGCTGACGAACCGTAGCTTCTCGGGCAACAGCTTCAGCAACGTCGCGCCCAGAATGACGCCCATCACGGTGCCCATGCCGCCCAGCACGACCGCCGCCAGCAAGAATGCGGACTCGAGAAACACGTACTGGTCGGGAATCACCGACACGTCGACGTGGGCCTTCACGGCCCCGGCGAAGCCGGCCAGAAAGGCACCGCCGGCGAACGCCAGCAGCTTCAGCCCGAAGACGTTGACGCCCATCGCCTCGGCCGCCTTCTCGTCCTCGCGAATGGCCACCCAGCCGCGGCCGATGCGCGAGTGGTTGAGCCGGGTGAACACCAGCACGATGACGGCCATGATCAGCAGCATCAGGAAGAAGTAGTTGCTGAACCGGCCCAGGGTGATGCCGAACACCACGTGTGGCTTACCGAAGTCGAACCCGAACAACTCCAAGTTGGGAATGGCTGGAATGCCGGACGATCCGTGGGTCAGGTTGGGCCCCGACTGACCGTCGAGGTTGTTCATGGTGATGCGGAAGATCTCACCGAACGCCAGCGTGACGATGGCCAGGTAGTCGCCCGACACGCGCAGTGTGGGCGACCCGATGAGCAGGCCCAGGCTGGCCGAGATCAGGCCCGCGATCAGCATCACCACGATGAACGGCGGCTTCCAGTTGATGGTGGCGAACGCCGACTCGCTCAGGGTGGCAGCGGTGAAGGCGCCGGCACCGAGAAACGCGATGTAGCCCAGGTCGAGCAGGCCGGCCAGACCGACCACGATGTTGAGCCCGACTGCGGTGGCGGCGAACACCAGCACCTGGGTGGCGATCGACATGTTGGCGTCCGAGCCGTTCTGGGTGAACGGGAACATGAAGGCCACCAGGAACGACGAGAACACCAGCACGGTGCGGTGTTTCTGGCCGGCCTCAGAGATCCAGGCGCCGATGCCGCTGCGCAGCACGAACGCGCTGAGCGCGCCGGCGAAGGCGATGATCGACAAGAAGATGCCGCCGTCGTTCTGGTTGAGCGCGTAGGCCACCAGCAGCAGCGCCAACAGCAGAATCAGAGCGATGGCCACGATCTCGACCCAGGCCGCCGAGCGCACCCGCTCGAGGCTGGGGGCGCGGCCGGCGGTGAGCAGCCGGGTGCCCACGAACGCCATCAGAGCCGCCACCAGAGCCACCCAGCCGCCCCACTCGACGGCCACCAGGCCGCGCAGTTCGATGGCGATCACGACCAGAATCAGCACGATGTAGGCGAGCAGGCCGATGCCCATCGCCTTGCTGCCCCGGGTCCAGCCGACGCGTTTGCTCACCCTGATCAGCGGTGTGGCAAAGCCCCTGCGGTCGGCCCAGGGTTCGATCCACCCCATGGCCGCGCACCAGGCGACGATCAGGCCCAGAGTCAGGCCCAGAAACTGCAGCGTCGACGGGCCACCCAGGTACGACATGTTGTCGAGCGCGGCACCGGTGTAGGCCCATGGAAGATAGGCAGAGACGGCGAACAGCAGCCCGCCGGCCATGGCGACCATGCGGCCCGTTACGTGGTACTGCTTCTGCAGTTCGGGGGTGAAGACGGTTGGGATTCTCATGCGCGGTCCACCACCTTCGCACCGAGCAGGCCTTGGGGCCTGAACACCAGAATCAGGATCAGCAGCACGAACGCCCAGACGTCCTTCCAGGCGGCACCGCCGAACTGGCCGGGAATGTACGAGGCGGCCATCGACTCGACCAGGCCCAGGGTGAGCCCGCCGACCACGGCGCCGTTGATGTTGCCGATGCCGCCCAGCACCGCGGCGGTGAAGGCCTTCAAACCGGCGAGAAAGCCCATCTTGAAGTCGATGTTGCCGAAGCGCACGCCGTGCGCCACTCCGGCGATCGCGGCGAGGGCCGCGCCGACGGCGAAGGCGATCACGATGATGCGGTCGACGTCGATGCCCATCAGCCGCGAGGTGTCGGGGTCTTGTGAGACCGCCTGCATGGCACGTCCGGTGGCGGTCTTGTTGACGAACCACCACAAGAACGCCCAGCACACCACGAGCGCGGCGATGATGAAGAAGGTGCCGCGGTTGATGAGCTGACCGCCCACGTCGACCGCGTCACCGGTGAAGAACTCGATCTGTGGGAACGGAATCGCGGCCTTGGCGTCGGGAAAGCCGGGAATCTCGCCGTAGAACAGGCGAATGAACTCTTGCAGAAAGATCGAAATGCCGATGGCGGTGATCAGTGGTGCCAGGCGGGGTGCGTTGCGCAGCGGACGATACGCGAACCGCTCCATCACCACCGCGGTGAGCACCGCGACCAGCATGCCGCCCACCAGCATCAGCGGCATGTTCCACCAGGCGGTCGATCCGCCCGTGGCCCAGCCGAGCACGATCCAGGTCGACAGCGCGCCGAACGCGCCGATCATGAAGATCTCGCCGTGGGCGAAGTTGATCAGCTGCACGATGCCGTACACCACGGTGTACCCCACCGCGATCAGCGCGTACAGGGCGCCCAGTGACAGGCCGTTCAGCAACTGGTCGATGAAGAATGCCAACGCCTTCTCCTTCCTTCATCGAACTGTGGGGAGCCGCCGACAGCGACTCCCCACAGCATCATTGGACGATGACTACTTCAGCTCGCCGGTCTTCTTGGCGACCCATTTGAGCTCTTGCACCTCGTAGACGGTCAGCGTCTTGGTGATCGCGTCGCCGAACTCGTCGAAGCCGACCTTGCCGGTGGCGCCGTCGAAGCTGACCGCAGCCATGCCGTCGATGGTGGCTTGGCGAGCCGACGAGGCGTCCGAAGCGCTGGGCAGCGACTTCTTCAGCGAGGCGATGATCGCGTTGGCCGCGTCGTAGGCGTAGGCACCGTAGGCCGAGAAGCCGTCGGAGAAGCCGGCCGCCTTGTAGGCCTCGACGAAGCTCTTGCCCGAGGCCAGCGACTCGATCGGGGCACCCACCGACGTGGCCAGGTCACCGTTCGACTTCGCGCCGGCCAGATCGACGAACTTCTGGTCGAAGATGCCGTCGCCACCCATCAGCGGAACGGCGAGACCCTTGTCTTTCATCTGCTTGCTCATCGGGCCGGCCAGCTGGAACTCGGTGCCGAAGTAGACGACCTCGGGGTTCTTCGCCTTCATCAGGTCGATGACGGTCGAGAAGTCGTCGTCGTCCTTGTTCACCGTCTGGTTCGAGACGACCTCACCGCCGAGTTCCTTGAACTTGGTGGCGACCGCCTCGGCGAGGCCCTGGCCGTACGGCTTCTTGTCGTTGACCACGGCGAGCTTCTTGACCCCCGACTCGAACAGGTACTGGGCCGCGAACGGGCCTTGGATCGAGTCGGTGGTGCACACCCGGAAGTAGTTCGGGTAGGTGCGCTTGGGGTTGGCCAGATCGGCGCCCTGGGTGAGGTTGGGGCTGGTGTTGGCCGGCGACACCATGACGATGTTCGCGCTGTTCAGAATCGGCTGCACCGACTGGGCGACGCCCGAGTTGAGGGTGCCGACCACGCCGACCACGTCTTTGTCGGCGGCCAGCTTCGTGGCCGCGTTGGCGCCCACGTCGGGGGTGGCGGTGTCGTCTTCGGCGGCCAACTCAAGCTTCCAGCCGGGAATCGCATTGCTTTCGTTGGCCTGCCTGATGGCCAGGTCGACCGAGTTCTTGATGCCCAGGCCCATCACCGACAGGTCGCCGGTGAGGGGGGCGATGACGCCGATCTTGGCCACCTTGGTGGCGGCGCCGCCGGCAGACCCGCTGGCGGCCGGCTCGCTGCGGCTGCCGCAACCGGCGAAGAGCATGGACGCGCTCAACAGGGCTACCGCGCCCCCGAGCAGCTTCTTGTTACGCACATTTCCTCCTTGTCGCTCGCGACCCGCCGTCGCGATGATGGGAGAACTATTGCTGGCCGGGTCGGGCAAACGAAGCAGAAGGTCGATCGTTGACCTGATTGTGACCATGCTGCAATGTTGCGTACCCGGAAAGCCCCCGAGCTCCCGTGTGCTGCATCTAATCGGTTGTCGGCCCGTTGCGCCAGCTTCTGCGCTGTAGTTTCATTCAGCGATCGTTGAGATCTGTTCGTCATCTGCGCGCAGTATGGACGGCACGACCTCGGCGATGGGGCCGCGCAACAGCACCTGGGCCAGGTGGTCGTAGTCGGTGGGCTCGGCGTTCACGATGACCACGCTCGTGCCGCGCCGCTTCGCGTAGGGCACCAGTCCGGCCGCGGGGTGCACGGTCAGCGAGGTGCCGATCACCAGCAGCGCGTCCGCCTCGTCGACGGCGGCCACCGAGGCGTCGATGGTGGCCGGGTCGAGGCCCTCTTCGAACAGAATCGTGGTGGCTCGCACGATGCCGCTGTCGAAGGGGCAGCGGGGGTCGATCTCACCGGCGCGCACCCGGCGCACCATCTCGATCATCGGCCCGGTGGCGCGGCAGGTTTCGCAGCGCCAGGTGCGCGAGTTGCCGTGCAGCTCGATCACCAGTTCGGGGTTCGAGCCGGCCAGCTGGTGCAGGCCGTCGGTGTTCTGGGTGATCAGCCCGGTGAGCCGGGCGCCGTTCTCGAGGGCGACCAGGGCGGTGTGGGCGGGGTTGGGTTGTGCGTCGTACACCGGGGACTCGGCGCGAAACGCCCACGCCTTGGCGCGCACGTCGGGGTCGGAGAGGTACCACGACAGGGTCGACACCCGCTCGGCGTCGGGGTCGAGGGTCCAGCGGCCCTGCGGGCCGCGAAAGTCGCCGATGCCTGAGGCCGTCGAGATGCCCGCGCCGGTGAGCACGGCCACCCGGGCCGCGTCGGCGAGCAGAGCACGGGCGTGGGCGAGGTCGTCCATCAGTCGAGTGTGACGCGTGGACGGTTGTGCGTCGAGAGCGGGTGCGCGTCTGCAGAGATCCCGGCGTGCGCCGGGATGACGGCTCCGGTCATTCCGGGCTTGACCCGGGATCTCTGCCGGGGAATCCCGGCGTGCGCCGCTGTGAGGGCGTGGCCGGCAAAAGACTGCTGATCTGACCACCCCAGACGGGGGTCAGATCAACACTCTCTTGCGCGGCGTTTCGACGGGGCGCCCTTGCTGGCCCGAGTTCAGCCCATGCCGGTGTTGGCGGCCCAAAGTTCGGCGGCCCGATCGGCTGCCTGGGCGATCAGCTCGCGCAACTCCGCGCGATCGGGCACCCGGAACGACGTGTAGGCGCCCCTGCCGCCGGCGGTCGGCCGTCCATACGCCTTGGCCGCCAGGCTGCCGTCGGGAAGCAGCCGTACGTTCAGGGTGGTGAGCAGAAACTCCTCGTCGCGGCGGACGTCCGTCCACTGAAGGTCGGCGGGCACGGCCACGTTGATCGCCAGCGCGGTCACCTCTGGTGCTGTTGGCTGCATGCGTCGATGATGGCAAAGGCGACTCGGCGGGTGTGAGCACTATCGGGGACGGTTCTCTGATGAGGATCCAAGTACCCGTCCCCGCTTGTGGATCAGCCCGGCGTGGGGCACACAATCGGGGCGGGAATACCGGCGCGGGTATCGTCGTTGTGTGAGATAGTTGAAACGACAACTATTTGGGAGCAGTCATGCAGTTCGGCATCTTCACCGTCGGCGACATCACCCCCGACCCGATCACCGGTGTCACCCCCACCGAGCACGAGCGGATCAAGGCGGCCGTCGCCATCGCCACCAAGGCTGAAGAGGTCGGTCTCGACGTGTTCGCGCACGGCGAGCACCACAACCCGCCGTTCCATCCGTCCAGCCCCACCACGCTGCTGGGCTACATCGCGGCCAAGACCGAGCGCATCATGCTGTCGACGGCGACCACGCTGATCACCACCAACGACCCGGTGAAGATCGCCGAGGACTACTCGGTGCTGCAGCATCTGGCCGACGGCCGGGTCGACCTGATGCTCGGTCGGGGTAACACCGGCCCCGTCTACCCCTGGTTCGGCAAGGACATTCGCGACGGCATCAGCCTCGCCGTCGAGAACTACGCGCTGCTGCGTCGGCTGTGGCGCGAGCCGGTGGTCGATTGGGAGGGCAGGTTCCGCACCCCGCTGCAGGGCTTCACGCTGGCCCCGCAACCCTTGGACGGCGTGCCCCCGTTCGTCTGGCACGGCTCGATTCGCAGCCCCGAGATCGCCGAACAGGCCGCCTTCTACGGCGACGGGTTCTTTCACAACAACATCTTCTGGCCGCAAACCCACACCCGGCAGATGGTGAACCTGTACCGCCGGCGCTGGGAGCACTACGGCCACGGGCCCGCCGACACAGCCATCGTCGGCCTGGGCGGGCAGTTCTTCATGCGCCGCAACAGCCAGGACGCGGTCAACGAGTTCAGGCCATACTTCGACGTGGCGCCCGTCTACGGGCACGGGCCGAGTTTGGAGGAGTTCATGGCGCAGACCCCGCTCACCGTCGGCTCGCCACAGCAGGTGATCGAGCGCACGCTGGGCTTCCGCAACGTGGTGGGCGACTACCAGCGCCAGCTGTTCCTGATCGACCACGCCGGGCTGCCGCTGAAGACGGTGCTCGAACAGCTCGACCTGCTTGGCGAGATTCTGCCCGAGTTGCGCAAGGGGTTCGCCGAGGGCCGGCCGGCACAGGTGCCCGAGGCGCCCACGCACGAGTCGCTGGTGGCCGTGGCGCAGGCCGAGCAGGCGCTGGCCGAGTCGCGTCCTGTCGCCGTCGACGACGTCACCGGACGCAGCCCCTACGCGAGCGTCGAGGCGGGCGAGACGGCATGACCGACACGATCGTGGTGATCTCGGCCGGGGTCGGCACCCCGTCGTCGAGCCTGCTGCTCGGTGAGCAGTTGGGCAAGGCGACCCAGCGGGTGCTGGCCGCGGCCGGCAAGCCGGTCGAGGTGGTCAGCATCGAGCTGCGCACGCTCGCCACCGACCTGGCGCACCAGCTCACCACGCACGTGCCGTCCGCCGCGCTCACCGAGGCGTACGGCACGGTGGGCCGGGCGGTCGGCGTGATCGTGGTGAGCCCCGTGTTCAACGCCTCGTACTCGGGTCTGTTCAAGATGTTCTTCGACCTGATGGACGAGGGCGTCATGGCGGGCCGCCCGGTGCTGCTCGCGGCCACCGGCGGGTCGGCGCGGCACTCGCTGGTGATCGCCACCGCGATGCTGCCGCTGTTCCACTACCTGAAGGCCGCCGTGACCCCGACCGGGGTGTTCGCGGCCACCGCAGACTGGGGCGACTCGGCCGGCCAGCTGCGCTCGCGCATCGAGTCGGCGGGCCGCGAGTTCGCGCAACTGGTGGCCGAACACCCAGGGGCGCCGGCGCACGACGAGTTCGGCGGCGACATCGACTTCGCCGACCTGCTGCGCGGCGCCTGAGATCGCCTGGCGCGAGTTGAGAACCGTCCCTATCTCGCGCCGGCGACTGGTGTGGCGCGAGTTGGGAACCGTCCCCAACTCGCGCCAGCGGCGGCTACGAGTGTGATTCGGCCCGTGGGCTGATCTGGCTCACCCGATCGTCTGGCACGCTGGCTGCGTGTCACGAGCAGTCCGTTTCTGGCTCACCCTGAGTGCGGTGGCCGTCGTGCTGGCGTTGGTGCTGGCATTGCTGGCGAGCCGGCCGGCAGAAAGTGTCACGCCCGTGCCGCCTGCCGAGCAGACCTGGGGTACCGCCGGCATCGGTGACCCCGACTTTCCCGACGCCGGTGGCGGCGGCTACGACGTTCAGAACTACGACGTTTCGGTGCGAGTGGACGGCACCCGGCTCACCGGCCGCACCACGATCACGGCGATCGCCACCCAGAACCTCGACCGGTTTCACCTCGACCTCGCCCTGGGCGCGTCGGCGGTGAGCGTCAACGGGGCTTCGGCGACGCTTCAGCAGACCGGCGACGACCTCGGCGTGTCGGTGCCCCGCACCGACCCGGCAACGCCTGCGATCATGGCCGGCGCCACGTTCACCGCGACGGTCGACTACGCCGGGTCACCCCTCGACCTCGCGATTCGACCGCCTTCGGCCTACTCATCGGGTGACGAGTTGGTGATCGCCGGTGAACCGACCTCTGCGACGCTGTGGTACCCGGCCAACGATCACCCGCGCGACGCCGCCACCATGCGGTTCAGCGTCAACGTGCCTACGAACGTCGAGGCGATCTGCGCCGGACGCCTGATCAGTCACACCGCCGACCCGGCCGCAACCGGCCGAACTCGCTGGGTCTGGCTGGTGGACGCCCCCACCGTCACCTACGCCACCTTTCTGGGTGTCGGCCAGTTCCGCCTCGAGCAGGGCACGGCGAAGGGCCGTCCGTTCGTGTACGCGGTGAGCGAGCGGCTGCCGAAAGCCGATCAGAACGCGGCCCTGGCGTGGCTGCGCGGCACGCCTGCAGCGGTCGAGAAGCTCGAACGCTACCTGGGCCCGTACCCGTTCAGCGGCATCGGCGGCTTCGTGGCCGACGTGCGCTTCTACTGGGGCGGGTTGGAGGTCGCGATGCGGCCGGTGTACAACAAGCGCGGGGTCGGCTCCGAGAGCCTGCTGTTTCACGAACTGGCCCACATGTGGCTGGGTGACACCGTCACCCTGACCGAGTGGAACGACATCTTCAACAACGAGGCTCTGGCCAGCTACGCCGCATGGCTCACCGCCGACGACCCGGCGCGCAACTTCAGCGTGGTGTACCGCGGCATGGCCGAGCAGCAGGAGTTCTGGGCTCCCTCGCTGTCGAACCCCGGGGCCGACCACCTGTTCGAACGGGTCTACGACCGTGGCCCCACCGCCGTGCAGGCGGTGCGTGTGCGCATGGGCGATGAGGCGTTCTTCTCGATGTTGAAGGCCTGGGCGCAGCAATCTGGGTCGCGCAGCCTCGAACAGTTCCGGCAGCACGCCGACGCCGCCACCCCCGAAGACCTGACCGGTTTCTTCACCGCCTGGCTCGACGGCACCACTCGTCCAGAGGCGACCAAAGACAACGGCGTCGCGTAAGACGGTTGATTTCGTTGGTCGAGCTTGTCGAGACCCCTTGCGCAGCCTTGAACTGTCGAACCCCGACGGGCCACGACCGTGTGGACGAGGTCTCGACAAGCTCGACCAACGGGCGGTGACGCGCGACTACGAACCCAGTGTCATCGCAGCACCTTGGGCACGTGTGCCAGCAGGGCGACGATCGACTGCCCACCCGGGGTTTCGACCGCTGATGCAGCGGCGTAGAGCGCCTGGTTGACCGCGTCGAGCAGGGCAGCGCGGTCGCCCCCGACGCGTGCGATCGCACCCTGCAGGGCGGCCTCGACCCCGGCCCGCTTGTCGTCGGGCACGAACGGCACCTGCCCCAGCGCGGTGGTCAGAATCACCTCGACCTGCGCCCTGTCGTCGGTGTGGGTGCCCGCCCCGCCGAACGTGAGCCGAGCCCCGGGGGAGACGTCGGACGGCTCGGGCGTGGACGTGGGTTCGGCGGCGTGTTGCGGCGCCGGTTGGGCCGGCGCGACGGGTTGGACGACGGGCAGCCCGTTCACCGGCTGCAGCGCCACCACCTCGCGGTAGTGCGGCACGACGGCCACCAGGCCCAGCTCGCGCCGAATGCGGGCGGCGAGGTTGTCGGCCGAGTCCTGTTCGCCGTGCACGCAGAACACCGTGTGCGGCTTGGGGTCGAGGGCGGCCAGCCAGTCGATCAGGTCGGAGCCGTCGGCGTGCACCGAGAACTCGCCGTCTTGCACGATCTCGGCCTTGACCGGCACGAAGCGGCCACGGAACTTCATCTCGGTGGCGCCTTCGAGCAACTGCCGACCCCGGGTGCCCACCCCCTGGTAGCCGGTGAAGATCACCGCGTTGCGCGGGTTCGGCAGCAGGTACTCCAGGTGGTGCAGCACCCGTCCGCCGGTGGCCATGCCCGAACTCGACACGATGATGCAGGGCCGGTCTGGGTGGTTGAGCCGCTTGGACTCCTCGGCGTCGGTGACTTCGCGCAGGTTGGGCAGGTTGATGAACTCGTCGAGGTGCAGGTCGGGCCGCAGTTCACCGGTTGGGGCGGCCTCGCGGTAGACGGCCAGGGCGGCGACCGCCATGGGCGAGTTGACGAAGATCGGCACGTCGGGAATGCGGTTCTCGCGGCGCAACTGCGCCAGTGCCTTGAGCACCACGGGCGTGCGGTCGACGGCGAACGCGGGCACCAGCACGCTGCCGCCGCGGGCGATCGTGCGGCGAATCACGTCCGCCATCACCTCGTGCGGATGCCCCTCGGCATCGGGGTGCTCGCGGTCGCCGTAGGTCGACTCGACCAGCACATAGCCGGCGCCGGGCGGGGTGTCGCGCGACTCGAGCAGCGGGTGGTCGTGCCGGCCCAGGTCGCCCGACACCAGCACCGAGGTGTCGCCGTGCCGCAGGGTCACGCTGGCCGAGCCGAGAATGTGCCCGGCCCGGGTCAGTCGAAGGGTGAGGCCCTGGCCCAGATCGAGGTCGGTGTCGTAGGGCACCGACCGCAGCAGCGGCAGCGTCCGTTCGACGTCGGCGACGGTGTACAGGGGCAGCGGCGGGTTGTGCTTGGAGTAGCCGCCCTCGGCCGCGTACTCGGCCTCGCGTTCTTGCAGATGACCGGCGTCCATGAGCACGATCTCGGCCAGTCGGACGGTCTCGGCGGTGCACCACACGGGCCCGTCGAAGCCCTGCGCCACCAGGGCGGGCAGGTACCCGCAGTGGTCCATGTGGGCGTGGGTCAGCACCACCGCATCGAGGCTGCTCGCGGGCACCGGGAACTCGGCCCAGTTCAGTTCGCGCCACTTCTTCTCGCCCTGAAACATTCCGGCGTCGACGAGCACCCGGCGCGCGCCGATGGTGAGCAGGTGCTTCGAACCGGTCACGGTGCCGGCGCCGCCGAGAAAGGTGAGGCTCATGGGGTCGGTCATGGTTTCACCCTTGCCCATGAAGGGTTCGTTGGGAAGCGTCTGCGTGCCCCGGGCGACGGCCCTTGGCCTGGGCCGGGTTCAGGCCCACGCCCAGCCGCCCGTGATCTGGGCGGCCAGGTCGGCGGCCCTGGCAGAGCGGTGGTCGGTGGTGATCGTCAACACGAAGAGCGCGCCCCGGTTGAAGGCCAGAAACTGAATCGTGTGCGCCTCGCGCGTGGCCTTCGCGATCGACCACACCTGCAGCGACGGCCGTCCGTCGAGTTGGGCGCCCGGCTTGAACTCGATATCGGTCGATCCGGCGGCCTCGAGTTGAGCTTCGAGTTGGGGCGTCAGGGCGTCCAGCGACACCTCGGCCGACGTGGTGACGACCACCGTGACCCGATCGACGAAGTCGTCTTTGCGATCGGTCGAGTCGGTGCCGCCGGTGTCGACCTGGGGCTGACTCCTGCGCAGGTGATCGGTGGCGTCGACCCAGCCGTTGGGCAGGCTCAGCGTGTAGCCGGAGCCTGCGAGCACGGGTCCGCCGGTCGACGGGCCGACGGACGCGCTCGCGGTGGCCGCTGCGCTCGGCGGCACCGACGCGGCCGGCGGCAGCGACGTCGCGGGGCCCGAGGGGGCCGTGCACGCCGAGACGACCGCCAAAGCGATGAGGGCCGGCCACCGGTGCGCATGCATACCCTCAAGTGAAACGCACGCCGGGCCGTGCGGCGTAGGGTGTGCGGCATGTCGTCCAACAGCCGCGCCGAAGATGCCCGCCGGCGCGAAGAAATGGCAGCCGCCGCGCTGCGCAACGAGTCGATCGCGGCGCAGGTGCAGGTCGACGAGTTCGTTGCCACCGCCAAGAGCCGCGGCCTCACGCCCGAACCGCTGCGGGCGCAACTCATGGACGGCACCCGGGTGAAGAGCGACCAGGTCGGCTGGTACCTGAACAAGGCCCGCACGCTGGCCATCGCTCCCGATGGCCGCTTCTTTCAACTGCTCACCACCGGCGGGCGACTGGCACGGTTCACCGGCGTGAAGCTGAGCCCCAGCCCGCCGCCGCTGGTGATCGGGCGCGGTGGTCGCGACGGCGAAACCGGCGACCTCAAGGACTTTCTGGCCAGGGCTTTGGACGACTACACGCAGTGATGCCGACGGCGATCCTTCTGGTCGTACCGCCGGCACCCGCCCGATGAGGGCTCCAGGGGGCTGCTGGACCGTCCACGCAGCCCCCTGGGCGAAAACGATGGTTGAGTTGGCAACCAAGCACCCGATAGTGACATGTCAATTGTATGGCTGGTGAGGGGCCGGCGCACAATGCTCGCCGGGTCTGCGGCGCAAAAGGTTATGAGATTGTGCCCGTCGGCGGGCAACACCCCGCCGGTTGGTGACAACACTGCCGACAACACCGGCTCGGCACCGTTGCCGCATGAGCGTTGCAGCCGGGAATTGCATTGACGAACTGAATCGCGAATGGGGGGTACTGCGGCACCGTCAGGTGCCTGCGGACTGGCCCGAGGGTGGCACGCTGGGCGAGGTCTTCGGCCGCATAGCCGATGATCCAGACAGGCTGTTGGGCCAACTGTTGGCGCGCCAGGCCGCGGGTGACCGGCTCGCCGCCAGGGTGGTGCTGCAGGCCATGCTGGGCAAGCTCGTGCTGCTCGCGGCGCGCGACCCGCAGCATTCGATAGCCGAGTACGTCACCGAGTGCTGGTTGCAGATCTGCCGCTACCCGCTGGCCCGTCGTCCGCAGCGCATCGCGGCGAACCTGGCGCTCGACACCCGCCGCAGCGTGTGGGCGGGGGAACAACCCACGGTGAGCCTCGACCCACAGGTCTTGAACGACCTGGCGCACTCGGCGGGGCCCGACGCCATCACGGTGATTCGCAACGCCACCCGACTGGGGCTGATCGACCGGTCGGCGGCCGCCTGTCTGGTAGCGGTCTACTGTCTGGGGTTGCGCAGCCACGAAGCCGCGCAGCGACTGTCGATCAGCGCCGACCTGGTGCGCTGGCGCAACGCACGCTCGATTCGCCGGCTCGCGCCGCATGCGGCCGTACTGGCTGCGGCCTGATGCTCTTCTCTGCCGTTGTCGAGCGCTGTCTAGCGTGGGTGCTAGACATGCTGAGATTGTTCGATACCGCCCTTGGGGTGAGGCACTTCGGGCATCGTCATGAGGGCCCGCGTCGGTGGGGTATTTTGCTGCTCTCAATGAGAGGGGTTTCCGGGTGCAGCAGTCCGTACCCGCCATGCGTGCGATGCGCATCGGCTGCGAGTTCAACCACGTCGCGCAGTCCGCCACCCCGGCCGCATTTCAGGTTCGGCCGGGCGTCGAGGCGCGGGTCGTCCGCGAACTCTGGACGACCGATCCGGTGATCGAAACCGGCCGGTACACCGATCTCTACGGCACCGAAGTGAGGCGGCTGATGCTGCCGGCCGGTGAGTCGCTGGTGTCGTACTACGCGGTGGTCGAGGTGCCCGACGAAGTCGATGAGGCCGACCCGGCCGCGCCGGCGCTGCGGGCAGAGGATCTGCCCGACGATGTTCTGGTGTACACGCTGCCCAGTCGGTACTGCCAATCGGACATGCTCGCGGCCGACGGTTGGCGGCTGTTCGGCAGCCACGAGCGCAACTACGAGTTGGTCGCGCACATTCAAGATTGGGTGTGGAACCACCTCGAATACCGCACCGGAAGCACCGGTTCGTGGTGGACCGCCAAAGACTCGTTCGACAACGGCTACGGCGTGTGCCGCGACTTCGCCCACCTGATGGTGACGCTGTGCCGCTCGATCAGCATTCCGGCCCGCTACTGCAGCGGCTACCTGCCTGACATGGACGTGCCGCCGCTGCCCACCGCGATGGACTTTCACGCCTGGGTCGAGGTGTATCTGGGCGACCGGTGGTACACCTTCGACCCGCGGCACAACGAGCGCCGCAAGGGCCACGTGGCGATCGGCCATGGGCGCGACGCCGCCGATCTGGCGTTGGTCACCACGTGGGGCACGCCCTGGTTGCGCCGGCTCACGGTGTGGGCCGACGAAGAGTTCACCGAGCCGTGGCCGCCGGCCGATGTGTCGATGGCGGCCCGCGATCCGTTCGGCGACTGACCTCAGGCCGGGCTAGGCCGAATCGCGCACGACCAGCCGGCTGGGCAGAATCACCGGCGACTCGGGCTGGCGTCCGTTCAGCTTCTCGAGCAGCATCTGGCCGGCGGTGCGGGCCAGCAGGTCGGGCCGGTTCTCCATCGTGGTGAGCTGCGGAATGCTCTGGGTGGCCACCAGCGAGTCGTCGAAGCCCACCAGCATCAGGTCGCCGGGCACGCGCCGTCCCAGTCGTTCGGCGGCGCGAATCGCGCCCGAAGCCATCAGGTCGGACGCCACGAACAGCCCGTCGATCTCGGGGTGGTGGCTGAGCAGGTCGAACGCCGCCGCCTCGCCGCCGCTGAAGGTGAAGTCGCCCTCGGCGGTCAGGTGGCCGCTGCGGCCGGCCTGGGCCAGCGCCTGCTGAAAGCCGCGCAGGCGCTCGACGCCGGCGAACATGTCCATCGGGCCGGTCACCGTGCCGAGGGTCTGCGCACCCCGGCTGAGCAGGTGCCGGGTGGCGGTGGCGGCGGCCCGTGCGTGGTCGACGTCGACGTAGGCCAGCCCAGGCACGCCGGGGTTGCCCACGAACACCACCGGACGGTTCGAGGTAGCCACCGCGCGGGCGAAGTCTTGCCCGTGGTGAGAAATCACGATCGCGCCGTCGGCGTGATCGGACAGGAAGAACGCCAGCATCGGGTCGACGCCGTCTTGCGGGTGTGACATCGACAACAGCACGTGAATGCCCGTGTGCCGAAAGGCTTCCAGGGCGCCGTGGTAGGCCCGCGAGAAGAAGGGATCCGAGAACACCCGGTCTTCGGTCTCGGGCACCAACACCACCACGGCCCCGACCCGCCGGGTGACCAGCGCCCGGGCGGCCACGTTGGGCCGGTAGCCGAGCATGGCCACCGCCTTGCGCACCGCCTCGGTGGCGGGCCGTGACACCGGCACCGCACCGTTGATCACGCGTGACGCGGTGGCCCGTGAGACTCCGGCCGCGCGGGCCACGTCGTCGAGGGTGGGAGCGGTGCGTTCAGTCATCTGCGTTCCCCCTCGTCGTCGTGCCACCGCCCACAGGGCACGCACAGCCTATCGGCACCCAAAGTGCTGCTTCGGCAGTGGTGCCGTGACTGCTGCGGTCCCTCTCGCATCGTGCCTGAAAGCGCTCTCAGCCGCAACGGGCTCGCCGCGGAATCATGTGCGCACCGATGCTGTGGACTGTGCGTAACTGCGGTTGGCGGGCGCAGCCAGCTATGGTGTTTCGCGCCGGTGCCGCTGTGCCATCTGGACGGCCGTCCCTTGACCGGAGGAGTGAAGCCGTGACCCTTCGCCAACCGTTCTTGCACGATCTCGCCGTGGTGCTCAGAGCGCCCACCCAGGTGTGGTCGGCGCCCAACGGCGATGTTGACGGCTCTGGTGTGCAGGGCGCTTTCTTCGGTGACCATCGGGTGCTGCGAGGGCTGGGCGTCGACGTGCAGGACGCCGAGGGTGCCGTCGAACTCGCGTCCGCGGGAGCGTCGTTGCGACCTGACGGATCGGTCGACTTTCACACCGTCGTGCGCTGGCAGGACGGCACCGCCGACCCGCTCGGCGCGCTGACCCGCCACAGGGTGGCCCACCCCGGCGGGTTCGGCGAGCGCATCGTGATCTCCGCCTCGTTGCCGAGGCCTATCGAGGTGACCCTCACCGTCCGGCTGGTGCCCGACAACACCCCGCTGAACCTGATCAAGGCCGGCGTCGAGGCTGCTCGACCGGTGACGCTGCAGGGGAACGGCTGGACTTTCGGCGCGGGAGCGTCGGCCACGCTCGACGCGCCGGCGGCCACGATCGAGCACGACGAGGCGATCACCCTGCGCTGGCGGCTGACCCTGCCCGCGTTCGGGCAGGTGGCGGCGCAGTGGAGCCTGGCGCTCCGCGACCCGGCGACGCCGTTCGTGGGCAGTGCTGCCGCGCCACTGGCAGCGCCGGCGCTGACGAACGCGTCGTCGTCGTTGGCGAGGTTGGTCGCCCAGTCGCTGGCCGACCTCAGCAGCCTGCGGCTGTGCGAACGCAACGAGGCCGACCGCACCTTCTTCGCCGCCGGCGCCCCGTGGTTTCTCACCCTGTTCGGCCGTGACTCGCTGATCGCGGCACGGCTGCTGCTGCCGGCCGACACCGAGATGGCGGTCGGCACCCTGCGCACGCTGGCCGGCCGCCAGGGCACCGCCGTCGACGTCGATCGGGCCGAACAGCCGGGCAAGATCCTGCACGAGGTGCGGGCCGCCACGCTCGACTTGCAGCAGGGCACCGTGCTGCCGCCCGAGTACTACGGCACGGTCGACGCGACCCCGCTGTGGGTGCTGCTGTTGGCCGACGCGGTCGCGGCCGGCGTCGACCCGGTGGCCGAGGGCTTGATGGACGGCCTGCACGGCGCGTTGACCTGGTTGCGTGACCATTCCGACCCCGACGGCGACGGATTCGCCGAGTACTACGACACCTCGGGGCACGGCCTGGCCAACCAGGGCTGGAAAGACTCGGGCGACTCGATCCGCTTCGCCGACGGACGGGTCGCCGACGGCCCGATCGCCCTGGTCGAGGTGCAGGGCTACTGCTACGCGGCAGCCATCGCGGGCGCCGAGTTGCTGGCGCGATTCGCCGACGACCCGGCCGGGGCCGCGTTCTGGCGTGACTGGGCGGCCCGACTCAAGGCGCGGTTCGACGAGCAGTTCTGGGTGTCGGACGCCCACGGCCGCTACCCTGCCCTGGCCCTCGATCGGCAGAAGAACGCGGTCACCGGCGTGGCGTCCAACATGGGTCACCTGCTGGGCACCGGCCTGCTGGACGCCGACCAGGAGGCCCTGGTGGTGAGCCGCCTGATGAGCCCCGAAATGTTCTCCGGCTACGGCATTCGCACCATGTCGACCGACAATGTGGCGTACTGGCCGACCCGTTACCACGTCGGTTCGGTCTGGACCCACGACACCGCGATGATCATCGACGGCATGTTGCGCGCCGGCTTCGACGCGCCGGCCCGCACGCTGGCCGAGGGCCTGCTGCGGGCGGCCGAGGGGTTCGACTACCGGCTGCCCGAATTGTTAGGCGGACAGAGCGCCGACGAGGTGTTTCCGCCGCTGCCCTACCCGGCCTCGTGCCGTCCACAGGCGTGGGCGGCGGCGTCGGGCATCACCGTGGCGAGGGCGCTGGGGGCGCTGTAGCTTTGCCCGCATGACCGAGTCGCCCAACACCGACAAGCCCAGCATCGAGAAGCCCAGCATCGAGAAGCTGCCCGACGACGACTTTCGCCGGGTGTTGTGCGTGGCCGCCCACCCCGACGACATGGAATACGGCAGTTCGGCCGCGGTGGCCGAGTGGACCGATCGCGGCGTCGAGGTGGCCTACCTGCTGCTCACCAAGGGCGAGGCGGGCATGCAGATTCCACCGGACGAGTGTGCGCGCATCAGACGCGGCGAGCAAGAGCGCGCGTGCGAGCAGGTCGGGGTGGCCGAACTGACCATGCTCGATCACCCCGACGGCATGCTGGTGTACGGCCTCGACCTGCGTCGCGACATCGCCCGGGCCATTCGCGAGTTCAAGCCTGACGCGGTGCTCACCGGCAACTGGGATCTGGTCACGCCGTGGGGCCTGAACATGGCCGACCATCGGGTGGCGGGCGAGGTGACCGTCGACGCGATTCGCGACGCCGACAACACCTGGGTGTTCCCCGAGCTGGCCGCCGACGAGGGCCTGCCCAAGTGGGGCACCCGGTGGCTGCTGGTGAGCGGGCACCCCCAGCCCACGCACGGAATCTCGGTGTCGAACGCGTCCGTCGAGCGGGCGGTCAAGTCGCTGGAGTGCCACGAGGAGTACCTGGCGGCCATTCCCGGGCACCCCAAGCCGGCGGAGTTCATTCCACAGATGCTGGCCGGTGGCGGCCAGGCGATGGGCACCGATCACGCGATGCTGGTGAAGGCCTTCGACCTGCGTGGACGGCCGGCGGGCGCCGAGTAGGTCGCAACCCCCCGTCATCCCTAGGTTGGGCGCACATTGGGGACGGTTCCGAACGCGCGCCACCGCGCAGCAAATCCCCTAGTCAGATGATTTGGCGCGAGTGAGGAACCGTCCCCAATACCCGCCGGCATCTAGTCGAGCCCGTCTCGATCGGCCCACTCCAGCAGGGTGTCGAGCCGGAAGGCCTGGTCGTCGATGCCCGCGTGCAGGTCGCCCAGGGCGGCGAACCGGGCCGGCACCGACGCAAGGGTGAAGTCGCGGGGGTCGAGGTCGTCGAGTTCGTCCCATTCGACGGGGGTCGACACGGTGCCGGTGGGGGTGCCGCGTACCGAATAGGCCGATGCGATGGTGTGGTCGCGGGCGTTCTGGTTGAAGTCGACGAAGATCTTCTTGGGGTCGCGGTCTTTGCGCCACCACACGGTGGTGGCGTCGTCGATGCGTCGTTCGAGTTCTCTGGCGAAGGCGAGTGCGGCGCGGCGAACCTCGTGAAAGCCCCACTCGGGCTCGATCCGCACGTAGATGTGAAACCCCTTGCCACCTGAGGTTTTTGGGTAGCCGGTGATGGCCAGCTCGGCCAGCACTTCGTGGGCCACCTGGGCCACCCGACGGACGGTGCCGAAGTCGGCCTCGGGCATCGGGTCGAGGTCGATGCGCCATTCGTCCGGCTGCTCGACGTGGCCGCGGCGGCTGTTCCAGGGGTGAAACTCGACCGTCGACATCTGCACGGCCCAGATCACCTGGGCGAGTTCGGTGACACAGAGTTCGTCGGCGGTTCGTCCGTAGCGCGGGAACCACAACTCGACGGTCTGCACCCAGTCGGGAGCGCCGCCGGGCAGCCGCTTCTGGTGCACCTTGGGGCCGGCGAGCCCGTCGGGAAAGCGGTGCAGCATGCAGGGCCGGTTGCGCAGGGCGCGCACGATGCCGTCGCCGACGCTGAGGTAGTAGTCGACCAGATCGCGCTTGGTCCAGCCGGTTTCGGGAAAGTAGACCCGGTCGGGGTTGGTCACCCGCACCACCCGGTCGCCCACCGGAATCTCGACCGCAGGACTCGCCATGGCCCGACGCTACCCGGCTCGACCCGTGCGCGCAGCACGGGCTGCCACCCCTCATGGCGCCAGAGCGACGCCGCCGGCGTGCGACTCAGTCGTCAACGGCCCCGGGTTGCGGGCAGACGTGGCCCTCGGGATTCATGGGGTAGCCGCACAACGGGCAACTGGGCCGGCCCGCGCCGACCACCTCGAGCGTGCGCTTTGCGAACGCGCGGGCCGTGCCGACCGGAATGCGCACCAGCAGGGCTTCGGAAGGCTCCACCTCGATCAGTTCCGAGCCGAGCTCGTTACCATCGACGTCGTCGACCTCGACCATGGCGTACGCCTCGATGACGATCTCGGCGGTGGTCGGGTCCCAGCCGAGGCCGATGGCGCCGGTGCGGAATTGGGTGTCGAGCGGCTGGTCGAGCGGGTCGTTGTCGACCAGCTCGATGGGCGTGGAGTCGGGAATTCTGAAGGGGTTGCTCTCGGTGGACTTCAGCTCGTCGAGCATCTCGTCGATCTTCTGGGCGAGCAGGGCGGACTGTTCCTTCTCGAGGGCGACGGTCACGAATCGAGCCTTGGTGCGGGCTTGCAGGTAGAACGCGCGCTCCCCTGGTCGTCCGACGGTTCCGACCACCAGTCGATCAGGCCACGAGAACTCATGGACGATTGTCGGCATGGGCACAGTCTAGAAGCCGAGTTCGTCCGGTGGCCGATCGCGGCGATCTCGCACTCATGGCGAAGACCGA